>Ga0315282_10015561_pt1 | contig 11205 bp, 8 predicted proteins | sample YL17G07_20_MG_FD_203693 | JGI IMG/M metagenome (GOLD analysis project Ga0315282, IMG submission 203693) | Sediment microbial communities from Yellowstone Lake, YNP, Wyoming, USA - YL17G07_20 | ecosystem: Environmental > Aquatic > Freshwater > Lake > Sediment | place: USA: Wyoming | collected...
CACGCTGCTTCATTTAGAGCCCGGCGCATTTGCTCTGGTGTTGACGAAGGAGCTTCTCAAGTTCCCTATGGATATCGTTGGCGTCATCGGAATGCGAAGCGCGTTGGCAAGAAAAGGGCTTATACTCCTGGCGGGAATGCAAATTGATCCGGGATTTGAGGGGCATCTGAGGTTTGGGCTCTATAATGCGTCCCCCAGGCGAATCACGCTGGACTACGACTACGAACTCTGCATGATTGAGTTTCATAAGCTTACCGGCCCCGTCAGCAAAGCCATTGCGCCCAACCCTGATCTCATACGAGGGCGCATACCGGAGTCCGATAGGGATTTCTTGAATTCTCTAGAAACTACAAGTCTAAGCGATCTCGGCAAGAACATGCAGTCGTTGACCCAGAATGTGGCGCAATTGTCGTCGGAGGTTTCCGCGCTTTACAGATTCATAGTTCCCATCGGTCTGGCGATACTTATCGCTGTCATTCTCGGCGCGATCAAGTTGCTTTTATTCTCCAAATAGCGCCGCGGCGATAGATGCCGCTGCCCTTTATTTCAAGACGATGGGCCGGCGGCGTGGCAGCAGCCGGGCCAAGCCGCCCAGCAGGAACAGTGCGCTGGCCGGTTCCGGCGCGAGGCCGCCGGCCTGGAACGTGCCCGGCTGGGCGTCGAGCCAGGACCGCTTCATCGCGGCATAGTCGGCGGCATCGACGACGCCGTCGAAGTTGAAGTCGCCGTCGGCCCAGTTGCCCTGCTGGCCGAAGTGGGACGTCAAGCTCACGAGGTCCCCATGATCCAACTGCCCGTCCTCGTTGCAGTCGCCGGCAACGCCCATCCTGCCGTAGGCCTCGAGCTCGACGATGGTGGTGAACTGCTGCGAGCCGCCGGCGTCGCCGCGGATCCGCACGGCCGAAGCCGCGATCGGCTCGAATGTCATCGCGATGGTCTGGTAGTAGGCGTTGGGGTCCAGGGGCTCGCTGAACGTCAGGCCGCTCACCGCCTGCCACTTGGCGTCGCGAAGGACCTCGACAGTCAAGTCCTTGAAGAACCCGCCGTAGGGCATTGTCTGTCGCGGGTTGGCGTTGATCCCGCTGTAGACGATGTCGCCCTCGTAATAGACCACCTTGTTGAACGTCATGTCGCGCGGGAAGGTAAGTTGATACCAGTCTCCCCCGGCCGGCTGGGGATTGTCGCCGTCATTAGTCCAGTAAGGTCGGTGGCCGTTGTAGCTGACGTCGGTGATGCCGTCGATGATGGCCGCGAGGTTATTGCGGTCCTGGGCGGGGATGTATCGCGCCATGCTGGCCGACACGCTCACCGTCATGCCCGCGGCCTGGACCTGTCCGACCAGCCCGGCGGGGCCGGCGGGGTTGGGCCTCTCGGGCGGCGCGGCCACAACGTCGTCGGGCAGAACGTATACCCGTTGATCGCCCGTGCCGACGACCGATCCGCCGGCGGCGACGATCTGCATCTCGGCCGCGGCGGCGAAAAGCTGGGCAACCTGCGACGTGGTGGTCGCCGTTCCGATGCTCGTGAGGCATTGCACGTCGTAGGCGCCCGAGGGGGTCGCCGGCAGTTCGGCTAAGATGCCCCCGCCGCTGCCGCCGAGCCCCTGATAGCCCTTTATCATTCCCAGCAGGCCGGCGGCGGTGGCGGGATTGCAGTCGGCGTCGTAGCCGCCCAGCACGGCGATATCGACCGTCTGCTGGAAACTGCCATTGCCGTAGAGCAGGGCCATCGTCGTCAGTCCGACGTTGACGGTGGATTCGACCCAGACGAGGTACCGCCCATTGCTGCCGGCGGTCGAGCCGTAGTTGTCGTAGAGCATCGTCTGGCAGGCTCGCCAGTCGGCGGGGTTGGCCTGGTGGAACGCCTGGACGGCGCTTATGACCTCGTACGTCCGCGAGCTTCGCGGCACGACGGCAAGGGCGTCGTTGATGACGGTCGGCACGTCGGACTGCATTGCGGCATCGGCGTACATGGCGGCGTAGAACTGCGCCGCGTGGACGCTGAAGCCCTCGTTGGACACGCCGGCGAAAGTGCCTGAGAGGTCCGCCGCCCGCTGGCGCAGGCCCGGAACAAGCGAGCCGAGGCTCTCGGTGGTTATCTGCGCGTCGATGGCGGCGGCGTGCATGTTGTTGCGGAAAAACCCGGTTTCCGGCGGGCTGAGGCTCTTGCCCGTCGGCGGGGGGTCCATCAGCCAGCGAGCCTGCCTGTTGGCGATGTAAACCAACCCGGCCGGGGTCGGAATGTTGTCCACCCAGGCCTGGCGGATCTGACCGGCCGTCGGGCTGGGACCTTGCCCGAGAAGGGAGACATACATGTACTCGAAACACGTGTCATCGTCACCGACCCAGGTGGTGGTCGCCAGGATGTTGTTCCAACCGATGTCGAAGTAAGCTCCGCCGCGGACCACGTAGCCCTCGCGATTGGTCGTGGTGCCGGGCACGCAGCCCTTGCCGGCGTAGTTGCCGATCAGTTCGCCAAACCACATGCCAAGGGCCTTGTCGAGATAGACGTTGGCGGGGATCTGCGGCCGTGCCGCGGCCGGACGCGCCGCCGCAAAAAGCGTCGCCGCCAACGCGGCGGCGCATGCGATGGCCACTCGACGCCAGTCGTGCCGGATCACCGTAAGGGCCTCCTGCGACAACATATTATAAGCCGCAACGCCAAAACGGTCAATGGGGCCTTTCCCTGACGGCTCTCCGCCATGCCAACTAAACGCCTTGTGGCATGGCTGTCGCCCGGGCACGCAAGGGAATCATCTGGCATGGTCGTGCCGTGATCGCGGCATGAATAGTTCGGGGCGGACGCTGAAGCGGTCCGCGAGTTTGAGCAAATGCTGGACGGTTAAGGCGCGCTCGCCGGTAATGATCTTCGAGCCCATGCTGGCGTGGAGGCCCAGCAGGCGGGCGAGGTCGGAGTTGTTCATGTGGTTCTCGACCAGCAGGTGCCGCAAGGCGTCGATTCCGTCGAGCCCGGCGATGTCGATAGCGTGGCAGCGGCCCTCGTATGCCTGCACCAATTGCACCAGCGTCTCCATGTAGACCTCCTGGCCCCTGGTCAGCTTGCCCGAGGCCATCAGGCGGTCTATCATCTCGACGGTGTTTTCGCAGTGAACGTCATCCGTGATGGCCTGCGGCGGCATCAGACGGACGAGTTCATCAAAACGGCGTGGCAATCTTTCGTTAGCGCGGCTTGTAGTAGGCATGACTATTCCTTCCACTTGGCCCTGTCGTAGTCCTTGTGCGTCGTCACGGCTCGCACATTGATCAGTTGGTATTCGTAACGAATCCGTGCGATGAGGCGATATTTGTTTCCGCCAATGTTGAAGACGGTCAAAACATCACCTCGCGGGGTCCTGACCCCATCGGCGCCGCTGTACGTTCGGCGAAGGTCATGAAGGCCAGACCACTTGGCGTTGGTGGCCGTCCTGTACCAAAGCCGCAACGGTTCTTCGGCGTCGGGATGGCGCTGCCAGAAGTCCCGCAGTGGTTTCAGGCTTATCACCCGCACCTAGACATTTTGTCTAACATTTGGACAAGAATCAAGGACAATCTGGACACGATGTCTTGCGTCGTGGCAATTCATCGCTTTCATTGCTCCTCGAGCAGCGGCCCGGCGGCTCGTTTGGGTCTGAGCCACCAGGGCAGCATGGGGGAGCGGTCTTGCGTGGCGAAGGGGGGTTTGGGCAGGCGTGTTGCGACGGTGGCCAGGGCGTCGAATCGGGCGTTATGGGCGGCGTTGGCCATTGCGGCCAGCAGCTTCGTGGTCTTGTCCGGCGACGTGGCCGGGGCCGGGGCGACAGGGTTCGCATCGGGCCCCCCCGCAGCCGGGGCGACGGTGGTGCAAGGCGAGGGGACGGTCTCGGCGGCCTCGGCCGGATCGGTCGCGGTGGCGGCCGCCGGGGCGGCGGTTGGGGCGGCTTGCGGCACTATCGGCGCCGCGGCGGGGGCAAAAGTGAACGACCGGCCGAAATTGCTCTGAAGGACGGAGAAGTCGGCGTAGTCGACGTCGCCGTCCTGGTCGAAATCGCCGTCGTTCCATGCCGCGCCGCTGGCCATGCCGAGATTGTGCTTGAGCGTGACGTAGTCCGCGGCGTCCACGACGCCGTCAACGTTCGCGTCGCCGGGAATGCTCGGGTCGACGCGGATGAACATCTTGTCGATGAAGACGCTGTCCAGGACCGTCCGAAAGTTCGTGCGGTCGGTGTCCACCACGCCGATGTAGACGGTGCCCGACAGCCCGTCGGGCAGCGCGGCCTGCTGGGCCGCGTTGTTGTCGGAGGTCTTGGTTACGGTCAGCAGCGTCGTCCAGGTCGTCCCGTTAGTGGAGTATGAAAAGGTGAAGTCGTCGCCCTCGGTGTTGGCCGTGTGATAAGCCTCGACGAAGAACGTCACCCTCCCGCCGGCAGTCACGCTGAACGTCCACTTGTGTTCGAGGCGGCTGGTCTTGGTGTAAACCTGCTCCGTAAGCTGCTCGCAAAAGTTGTCGCTGGCCAGCGTGTTCACCAGGCCGCCGACGACGGTTCCGTACGTCGTGGCCTCGGAGACGGCGAAGTTGTCGGTGCTGAACATATAGTCATCGTCGGCTATTGTGACCGTGGCCGCTCCCGGCGCGCCCACAAAGAAACCGGCGCCGGACTGGAGCGTCAGCACGACCGTCTCCTCGCCCTCCCGCAAGGAGTCGTCGATCGGCGTGATCGTGATATGAGCCGAGGCCGCGCCGACGGGGATCGTCACGGACGTTGGGATCTGCTGATAATCGGCGCCGTTGCCGGCCGAGCCGGAAATGGTGTAGAAGACCTCCATCGCCGTGTCCGGATAGCCCGTCCGCGAGATGGTAAACGTGCCGGGGTCCAGGCCCCGCTCGGCGGCCGAAGCGTCCGTGGCGGCTATCGTCACCACGGGAAGCAGCCCCGGGTCCACGATTGTGCCGCTGATGAAGTACTGGCCCAGGCTGCCGTAGTCGCTGTATCCGGTGACAAGCGGATCGCCCTCGCCGGTGCCGTCGATGGACAGGTAATAAGTCCCGGCCAGAAGGCTGAGGCTGAAGCTCGCGCTCAGGACCCCGATCGGGTTGCTGACGGCGACGACCGTGCCGAAACTGTCGTACAGGGTGGCCAGGATGTCGAGGTTTGGCCCGGTCGGGGCGGGGTCGATCGCCACGCTTACCAGACCCTGGCCCGTGGTGAATGAGAAGAAGTCCACGTCGGTTGTGCGCTCGATAATCCCGCTGCCCGAAACGCTCGTGTTGCCCACGACGGTCAGGGCGGCGGCGGTGGCGCGCGTGCCGCCGTGGTCGTCGGCCCGATAGCCGAAGCCGCCGGGGCTGGATGCCGCGATGGCAACCAGGTCGTCCTGGTGGTTGTTGGCGTTGGCGTACTCGCCCTGGCTCCACTGCGTCAACTCCTTGTAATAGCCGATGCCCATTAGAGGCGCCCAGCCGGTGGGGCCGGCGCCCTGGCCTTCGTAGTACTCGACGCCGCCCGTGGTGCCGTCGTGCGTGAGGTACAGCGTGTGGCCGACTTCGTGGGAGGCCGCCTCGGCGACGTATTTCTCGGCGCCGTTTCCGAGATTGGCCGGGAAAACGAAGCACGGCGTGTCGGAACTCCAGTCGAACGAGGCCGGCTGGGCAATGCCCCCGATGGACAATCCGGTCCAGGTCGAGTCGCCGCCGATGCAGACGCGAATGCCATACTGGGTGTCGGTGGGACCCCGCTTGATCAGCGACTCCACGCCGGGATCCTGCGTCGTAACGTCCACGTCGAACGGAATGAAATCCTCCGCCACCCGCTGCCAGATGTACTGGATTCGCGCCAACTCATTGTCCGAAAAACTGCTGTCGCCCTCGAAGCTGTAGGCCGGCGTGACGATCGGGGCACCGCTGGTATACTGCGAGTTCCATGTCGTGCCGGTCGTGGTGTGCCCGTCGAAATCCAGGTAGATGACCCTCAAGGCCCCGGGATCGCTGTGAAGCAGGAACGTCTGGTCGAGCGGAAACGGCGAGGCCACTGTGGCGGACAAGATGGCCGGCGCCGCCTGGGCCATGTCTGACAGGAAGGACGGATCAACCGCCGGGCTGCTTGCCACGAGGCCCTGGGCCTCCAGCAGCCCGGTGCCGTCAAGCAATTGCCGCGGCTCCAATGGCTCGAGCACGGGCCCGCGGCTCTCGGCGCCAGCGCAGCAATCGTCTGACACCCACGACAGACCAGACAGGATGCGTCGGCTACTCATCGCAAACACCCTTACGGATCGGAAGCGTCCTCAACCTCCACCTTTCATCCTGGTCCACGCTGAGGCAGATTATCGTTTGCCAGGGCAAGTGCTGCCCGTCAGATGTCTGTCCTCCGCATCAGAGCGGCGCAGCCTGCTGCACCAACTACAATTGTACCATTGCTGCGCCAATATGCCAAGGTAGTATGTCAACGACGCCGCAAACAAGAGAGCGGCCATAATCCTTGCCGACGCTCAGCCGCCGCGGCGGCCCAAGAACCCCACACCAAGGATTGGCGGGCCGCGTTAGCTATGCAAGACCTTGTATTTGCGCATCTTATGCCACAGCGGCCGTGTCGGGCCGACATCGAGGCCTCTTTGGGACCTCTGGCGGAGAAATTGCAGCCGGGCACCGCAAACCCGCGATGCCGTGCATATAAAGCCATTTATGGCAAGTCTTTAAGTTTTTTTGTCGCCGGCGATTGTTCTGGCCGGCCCTTGGTTGACTTCACATCGGCGCGATGCTATACTTCCCGTGGTCTGCAAAGCAGAGCGGCTGTCTTAGAGTTCTTAAAGAAAAAGTTTCCCGCCGCAAGCGGGAGCAAAAGTAAACGGCTGTTTTCATGCCGTGGCGACCTCCGGCACATGCTCCCAGGTGTGGGCCGGAGGTTTTTTATTTGCGCGCCCGCGGTGGCCGCGGCGCCGTCGGCCAGATGGATATGGGCCGGAGGTTTTTTATTTGCGCGCCCGCAATGGCCGCGGCGCCGTCGGCCAGATGGATATGGGCCGGAGGTCTGTTATCCCTGGACAATGGCCGAGACCGCGCAGATCATGGCGGCGGCGCCAAGCGCGAAAACGGCCACTTCCAGGGCGTTGGCGAAGATGAAGTAGATCAGCCGCATGAATTGAGACGTGAGAATTTCAGCCTGGCGCTTCGGTTGTTCCGTTCTTAGTCTGTATATCGACGCATGGGGCGGAAAACTCGCGGGTTTCCTTGGCCCAAATGTGTTGCGTTCGGCCGGGCCTTCCAGTAGGTTATCTGGTTCGCACGGTTGGGTTCGCTTTCGGCTACCCCGTCGCGTCAGTGGCATAGCACGACCCTGGAGAAAGTCATGGGTGACTACAAGGACCTTGACCGCAAGGTCATAAAGTTGAGCAAACAGATTGTCCGGATGTGCACGGAGGCCGGCAGCGGGCATCCGTCCAGCGCCCTGGCGCTGGTGCACATAACGACGGCGCTGATGTACCGCGTCATGAAATACGACCCGCGGGATCCGTGGAACAGCGCTGCCGACCGGCTGGTGCTCTCGGAAGGCCACGCCGTGCCGGTCATCTACGCGGCATACTGCGACCTCGGCGGCGTCGTCGGCACGCAGACCAACCCGTCGCTGCTGCGGTTCGAGGACGCCCTGACCCTTCGCGCCGCCGACAGCGTGCTCGACGGGCACCCCAACCCCGCCATCGGGTTCCCCTTCTTCGACGCCGCCACAGGCTCGCTGGGGCAGGGGATCTCCGTGGCCGCGGGCCTGGCCTGCGGGGCAAGGCTCGATGAGACCGCCCGGACGATCTACTGCATCGTCGGCGACGGCGAGAGCCGCGAGGGCCAGATCTGGGAAGCCCTGGACTTTATCGTCGATCACAAGCTGACGGCCGTGCGAACGATCTTCAACTGCAACCACCAGGCGCAGAGCGATTACGTCTCGGCCCAGCAGTCCGCCGAGACCCTGACGGCCAAGCTCCAGGCGTTCGGCTTCGAGGTGAAGGTGATCGACGGGCATAACTGGGACGAGGTCTTCGCGGCGCTGACGGCGCCGGCAGGCGACAAGCCGCTGGCGATCGTGGCCCGGACGGTCAAGGGCTGGGGCGTCAAGGAATTGCAGGACCGCGGCTGCCACGGCAAACCGCTGGCCGCCGACAACCTCCCGCAGGCGATTGCCGACCTGGACGCAAAGGCCGCAGAACTAGGCGTGGCTGACATGCCGGACACGCCGGCCGTGGCGCTAAAGGCGCCGGCCCGCCTGGACAAGGCCCCGCGCAACCGGGCGATCTCGGCCGGAACGTTCAGCGAGGCCCTAAAGGCCGCCGGAATGGAAAAGGCCCTCGAGGCCGGCAAGCTCAGCACGCGCAAGGCGTACGGCGCGGCCCTGGCGTCCCTTGGCGCCGCCGACGACCGCATCGTGGCGCTCGACGGCGACGTGAAGAACTCGACATTCGCCGACATCTTCGCCAAGAAGTACCCCAACCGCTATTTCGAGGCCCGGATAGCCGAGCAGAACATGTTCTCCGCCGGCGTTGGCCTGGCCGCGGCGGGCAAGATCCCCTTCGCGTCGACCTTCGCCAAGTTCCTGGTCCGCGGATACGACCAGATCGAGATGGCGGCGGTCTCCAACGCCAACCTCAAGCTGTGCGGCTCGCACGCCGGGGTTTCTCTGGCCGCCGACGGGCCCAGCCAGATGGGCCTGCCGGACCTGGCGTTCTTCCGCGCGTTTGCCCGCTCCAAGAGGGTCGACGGCCAGCCGGCGTGCCGCGTGATGCTGCCCTGCGACGCCGTCAGCGCCTTCAAACTGACCGAGGCAATGGCCAATATCGACGGCATGTGCTACATGCGAACCCACCGGCCTGAAGTCCCGATCATCTACGACGAAAGCGAAACCTTCGAGACGGGCGGCTTCAAGCACCTCATCGACGGCGAGGACCTGGCCATCGTCGCCAGCGGCTACATGGTCCACGTCTGCAAGAAGGCCGTGGAGATCCTCGAGCAGAAGGCCGGCCTGTCGGCCACGCTGATCGACGCTTACTGCATGCCCCTTGAGGCCGACGAGATCCTTCAGATCGGCGACGACTGCCGCGGACAGATACTGGTCGTCGAGGACAACTACCTCGGCGGCATCGCCGACGAGATCTCCGCCGCCGCCGCACGCAGCGACTTCGGCGTGATGGTCACCACCATGTACGTCCGCTCGATCCCCAAGAGTTGCAGGGAGCCGGCCGAAACCCTCAAACTCGTCGGCCTGAGCCCTGAGGACATCGCAAACGCCGCCCAGGCCGTGTTCGACAAGAGCGAATAACGGCGTTATCCCGCCAAGGGCGCGGCAAACCCAGCGCGACCGTAGGCCCCAACCTAAAGAAGATCTCATCGCAGAGATCGCAGAGCGCGCAGAGAAGATAAAGAGTTCTATCTATTTGCCTCTGCGGCCTCTGCGCTCTCTGCTCTGAAAAGACGGTAGCAGTTGGTCGGGACACGATCCGAGCGACAGCCATCGTCCTCGTCCTCGTTCTCGTCCTCGGCTTTTCGTTTCATTGGGTGAACCGTAGGCTCATGTTCGACTGCGATGAGAAATCTTCTCCGCACGCGACGAAATCTAAGGTTAGCGCGCGGAGAACCTTCTCAACTCCGCGGGGCGCAATTGGGCCCGTCGTCCTCGTCTAGCTCATCGTCGTCGACTAACTCAAAGCCATCGGGAAGGGCGGTTATGAAGTCAACGTCGGGGCGGGCGAAGAACTTCTCTACGTCGCCGTCGATCAGGCGCTCGGCGAGGTGGTCGATGGGGCCGACGAAGCGGTACTTGCCGTTGACGCCGAAGTCGCTGATGTCAGCCGAGGCCCAGTCGTCGCCGACGCCCATGGCTTTGGCCCACTTGCCATAGTCAGGCGGCAGGCGAAAGCCCATCACGTGGGCCTGGCGGATGCCCGCGGCGATCAGCCGGCGGGCCTCGTCGGGGTCCATGTCGACCAGCTTGAAGCCCGCGCGGTATTCCGCGGACTCCATGAAATCATGGTACCGTTCGTAGGTCACGTCGTGCCGGCCCCAGGCGTCCTTTAGCCCCATGCACCACTTGTCGACGAGGAAGCACGCCAGCGTGGGCGGGCGATTCGGCACGGACAGCAGGGCGTGGATGCTGAAGAGGCCCTGGTCCCGGCAACCGTCGTTGACCTTGCACGCCTCGACGCGCCCGGCGGCGGCCAGACGCTTGTATGGGCTTTCGTTGCGAAGCTTGATGGCCTGCTTGTGCTTGAGCTTCTGCTTGAGGCGCCGTCGTTCCTTCTTGGTCGGCTTGGACATGAGTTCCAACTCCTATGCCTGAGTTCCATCTCTTATGCCTGGTGCCGCCCGGGATCATACCGGCCGGCGCGGCGGGGATTCAAGAGGCAAGATCCAAGTCTGGATTTCGATGGGGCGCGGCTCGGCATGGGCGAAGGCCCGGCAGGGCCGGGAGGCAATCTGCCGGAAGCCTTGCGAGGCGAGGAAGCGCCGGATGGGCTCGTTGATGCTCATCGGCTGGGCGTGGATGCCGCCGCAGCCGAGCGACTCCATTTGGGCGCGGAACTCGGCGAAAAGCCGCTTGCCCAGGCCCTTGCCGCGAGCCTCGGCCAGGAGGTTCATGTGGAACGTGGCGGGGCAGTTGCGCGCCACGCCCTCAGGCAGGTCGAGTTGGCCGGAAAGCATCGCGCGGAGCATCCCGCCAAACGCCCGTCGCGGCCGGCGGCGCAGCAGCAGGCCCCGGGCCAGGACGTGCCACGCGATGCCGGGCAGGCGGCGGCGGCAGTAGCGGTCGGCGGCCGCGGCGTCCGGCGTGCCGGTGAGGTATCCGATTGTGACATCCGCCCCGCCGGCGCCAACGTCGCCTTTACCCGCGTCCCCCGCGCCTGTGCTGCCGGTGCCCGCATCACCCGCACCCGTACCGCCGCTGGGAACGTCGCGGCGCGCGGCCACCCAACTGTGGGCTCTTTCGCGGTCAGTGAAATACCGAGTCCAGAACTCCGCCCAGGTCCACCCGTCGGGGATATGCCCGGACGACTGCTCGCCCATCCATGCGGCGGCGATGCAGATGTCGCGCACGGCCTGCCTGTCACCAAGCTCCAGCGGGCGGATCAAGAACTCGCGGGCCACGGCTCACGCCTCGACCGCCAATGCCTCTCGTCGCCACGGGCGGAGGATGCCCTTGCTGTCGAGGTACGCCTCGCAGCGGGTCATCATGCCGGCGTCGTTGGCGTGGCT
>Ga0315282_10015562_pt1 | contig 11204 bp, 10 predicted proteins | sample YL17G07_20_MG_FD_203693 | JGI IMG/M metagenome (GOLD analysis project Ga0315282, IMG submission 203693) | Sediment microbial communities from Yellowstone Lake, YNP, Wyoming, USA - YL17G07_20 | ecosystem: Environmental > Aquatic > Freshwater > Lake > Sediment | place: USA: Wyoming | collected...
TAACATTACTGTTGACTTGTTGCAGTTCCCTTGCGGACCTGTATGATATTAGAAGGTTGTAACGGTAGATTCCTTCCTTTGCGCTGGAATCGACATTGACAGTATAGCCCAATGTGAAGCTTCTACCCGCATCAATGTCTCCTGCAAACTTTGAGATAGCTGTGGTAGAGTATTGAGTCCCATTCAGGTAGTAGTTGTAGGTGAGCGGCGGGCCTAGAAATAGCGTTGCATTGACTCCGCGCGCCACATCGTCTCCCACATTAGACAGAACGATTGAAAGCTGAACGTTCGCGTCTCCAGGATGCGCTGTCGATGGAACCACCGGATTCGAACCCCAGTAGACACTGGTAACGGCAATATTTGCCACTCCGATGCCACTAACGGGGGTGATTGCTTGCCGTGATGACAGTCCGGCTACGAGCAGGCATGCAAACACGACTATCGCGAAGATTCTGCTCCTCAACTTACCCACGACCCAAACGGTCCGTCAGTTTTCGGCAGACTCCATTTAAGGTTGCGCTTTGAACAGCACATGATGCAGAGAACAGTTTCCAATCTGAAACCGCATTCCCACGATGTTCTTGGTATCTTGCGATAGGGAGGCACCGGTGCAAAACCCGGATCTAATCTTTGATTGCCTCAATGAGACTGACGATGTTCCAGATCTTGGTGCGAGTATAAGGCGGCATGTTAGGGTCCTGACTGATGTCGTCCAGAATTGAGATCGCATTCGCTGCTCTTACGCCTAAGCTCAAGTCAGACACTTGAAGCGTGTCCAGAGCAGTCTTGGCTGCCCTGCGTATGTTACGAGGCGTCGTTGTGTCGTTGGATACCTCGTTAAGTATGACCAAAGCCTGCTTGATTCGGCCTTCATATTCTTCTTTGCGTTTGGCTTTGGTCGACATGCTTGGCCTCTCCGCATGAGAGTGAACCTTTCAGTCAAAATCATTCATGAGCAATATCTAAACCCTTTCTTGCTTTCACAGCGTTTTCCGCCTTGGCTTGAAGCCAACAAGCGTAAAAGCGCTGTCTCACAATCTTGCATGGTTGAGGGTTGTGGGATTCGATGTCAAGGGAATGGCTGAGCTCCTGAAGTCAGGAGCAACCATGCTATCAGAGACATGCCCCGAATGCGGTACTCCACTCTTCAGAAAGGGAAAGGAAACATTCTGCGCGAAATGCAACAAACCAGTCGTGATAATACAAACATCAGAAGATGAAATTCGCCTAAAGGCGGACACGATCCTTGAAAGCTCGGAGCAGACTTTAATGGCCAAAATTCAAGAAGTCAGCTTGGTCTTGAAGAACGAAACAGATCCTGAGAAGCTCGTCGCTTATGGAAATGCGTTGTCAAGCTGGCTATCTGCCATAGAGAAACTGCGAAGACTGAGGGGCCAGAGCTCAGGCTAGTCGCGAACTGCACTGGGCAGTCAGTCTTAGGTTTTATATGACCTGGTGAGGTAAACAAGCGAAACGCGCTATTGGAATCGGTGAAATGATAATGGAAGCATCTGAAACGTTTGAAATGGCACCCTATGTCGAAAAAGCGTCTCGTCTAGAGCTGATTATCAGGTGGCTGTACAGCATTGTGATAGGGATTCTGTACTACTTCTGGGCCATCTACATTTCGATTGTTGAGTTTCTTCAATTCTGGCATATTCTAATATTCGGTCGAAGAGGCGCTCGACTCTACCGTTCAACGAGAAGATACGTAGCTGCGTATACGCATGTCTCTGCCTACCTAACGTTCCTCACAGATGCACGTCCTGAACTGACACCGGATCTGACAGTCTTCTTCAAGAAAGTTTCTCCAACCGCGCATCCTTCAGTGCCGGGAGCCAGGTACTGTGTCAGCTGTGGGGCAGCAGTCCAACCAGACGCAAAGTTCTGTGGCGCATGCGGTGCAAAGCAAGAATAAGCATTGTCTTCATCAAAATTGCTCCTAGCCGATTTGACCTGACTCGGTCCAATTTGAGGCCTGTCCCATATTCATTGAGCACTTTCTGCCAATCGGGAGTTCAGGCTTGAACCTCAGGATCACAGATGTTCATCAGACTAGTGGTTGCTTCTTACCGACCAGTTGCACGCGGATATTCAGTCCGAGGTTTTATATTGCTGGAGGTGGTAAACTGGCGAAAACTTCGAGAGGTTTCTGATTGAACCTTAGTGAGAACTTAAGCAGCAGCTTCGATTATGCCAAGAAAATGCTTAGCGACGTTGGTAGGCTCATAGTCCTGATTGTACTTGACATCATACCCATCGTCAACTGGATCGTCATCGGCTACGCAGCAAGAGTTGTGAGAGAATCTCCCGGTTCCAATGTGCCTCCGAAACTTGAGAGGTACGGGGACATGTTCGTCGATGGCGCCAAGATTTTCTTCGCTTCTTTAATCTACATGATAATCCCCGTCATTCTGATCGTGGCAGGTATTGCGTCGTTCATTCCGGCATTTGTTGTAAGCTCCTACCTACAGGGAGAAACCATTGGACCCAATCCTCTGACAAGTAGCCCAGGCGCCATGGTATTTGGCGGCATTGCAATAGCGCTAGTGCTGGTCGGAATACTTCTTGCGTTTTTCCTTCTGCTGATATTGAGCGTCGGGATAGCTCACATGATAAAGACAGGAAAGTTCGGGAAAGCCTTCGCATTTGGCGAGATATTAGGCATTATTCGAGGCATTGGATGGGTCAGGTATATTGGATGGGCAATCGTGATCGTCATAATCGCCGTGATAGTAGGCGGCATAGCTGGAGCAATTCCATATGTGGGCTGGATCATTTCAGTCGTGATATCTCCGATCCTGACCGTCTTCATCTCCAGATCGCTAGGTCTGCTCTACAATGAAGGTGCCCCGGCAGAACTGCGAACCCAGGCTGTGCCATCAATAGCAGTAGGAATTGCCTGTGCATCATGTGGCACGATGTTGCAGCCACATCAGAAATTCTGTCCCAACTGCGGAGCTCCGGCGCCTTCACCTCCTCCGGTAGCCGCGCCTGAAACTAAGTTCTGCACTAGTTGTGGAGCGAAGTTACCTGCCGGCGCTGGCTTCTGCGGGAGTTGCGGTGCTAAGCAGAGTTAGAACCCCTCATCTTTCTTCTGAGCGATGATTCTCCTCCTTGGTAATATTGATCTTCTGATCAATTTGCATACTCCACAGCGAGCGCCGCAAGTGGAGCGTAAGATACTGGTCAATGTGGCCCGATGTGAGAAGCCATAGGTAGCGCGCAGTTCGGAAGGCTTCTGGTCGAGTGGAATGGTATGAAATTGGTGGAGACCTCGTGACTTATACCCGCGAAACGCGTTTCCATACTAGTCGTGATTCTGCAGGGTGTTCAATCGATGCAAGCCGACCTGAGTTCCAACCCGATGCTCAGGTTGGACTCGATTGAGCATAGATCATATCAAGAAACGATAGCCCGAAGCGCTCTACGTTCAAACACGTTGATTTGCCTCCCAACAGGCTTAGGAAAGACTGTGATAGCGGCCTACGTGGCAGCCGAACGTCTAAGGAAGATACCAAGCAAGAGCATTATCATGCTTGCTCCCACCAAACCTTTGGTACTGCAACACTTCCGAAGCTTCCAGAAGATCATCAACCTTGACGCAGGCTTCATCGTCTGGTTGACAGGAGAAATTGGGCCACAGAAGCGAGTTGAACTCTGGAACAAACGCATGATATTCTCCACACCTCAAGTCTTCTTGAACGATCTCCTCACTGGCAAGATCTCTCTTGACACAATTTCCTTGATGATTTTCGACGAAGCCCACAGGGCGGTGGGAGACTACCCGTACGTGTTCATCGCAGACCGATATGCGACTGTAGATCAAGGCCTCATCTTGGGTTTGACTGCCTCTCCAGGTTCCAGCGAAGCAGACGTGCGCGAAATCTGTAAGAACCTTCATCTCGAGTGGGTGGAAGCGCGCACCATCAGCAGCGACGACGTGAGACCCTATGTGGGCGGGATAGAAGTGAAATGGCTCATGATAGATCTCCCCCGAATATTTCACGATGTGAAACTTGACCTGGAGGATTTCCTCCGCGAGAAACTACGCACCATTCGTGATCAGGGATATCTCGAAAGCGCAGCGATGGATCGAGTGCGATTACGCGATGTTCTCGCCGCCAGACAACGAATACTGGAAGACGCTTCACGCGGAAAACGAGAAGTCAAACCCTATCTAGCACACGTGTACGCTTCGATTCACGCGGTCAGAGCAATCGAGTTTCTGGAAACGCAAGGATTTCTAGCACTCAAGATGCATCTTGAAGGCCTGCAAGAAAAGGGCAAGAAACGGAGCTCACCCGGTCTGAAGATGATTCTGGACGATCCGAGAATCGCGAGAGTCAGTTCAACCGTGAATGAGATTGTGGCTAGAGAAGTTGATCATCCAAAGGTGACAGAACTCATCAAGAGCATACGAGCGGCTCTGGGCAAAGGCGCTCGCCGAATTATGGTCTTTACGAATTATCGTACTACTGCCGCGAGGTTGGTTGAGCTACTGAATAAAGTGGACGGAGTCTCAGCTGTGCGGCTGGTAGGACAAGCGTCGCGCGAGAAGGATAAGGGTCTCACGCAGAAGAAGCAGACGATGATACTCGACGACTTTAGGTCAGGGACATTCAACGTGCTCGTTGCAACGCAGATCGGGGAGGAAGGGCTTGACATCGTAGAGTGTGATGTCGTCATGTTCTATGACACTGTCCCAAGCGCGATCCGTTATATACAGCGTCGAGGAAGGACTGGAAGAAAAGGACCCGGAGAAGCGATTATTCTAATCGCCAAAGGAACTCGCGACGAAGCCTACTACTGGATATCGCAACGAAAAGAACGCCAGATGGCGGTCGCCATTCAACAATTCATGAAAACCCAAAAGGATCATGCCCGAGGTCAAGCCAGCATTGAGAAATTCATCTCATCAAACCTGAAGGAAGCGAAAATGGTGGAACAGATAGTTGTGATAGCTGACACGAGGGAACTCGGAGCGCTTGTAAGCCGAGAACTCTCAAAACTGGGAGTTCTCGTCAAATCCGAGACCTTAGAAGTAGGTGACTTCGTCCTCTCGGACAGAGTCGTTGTGGAAAGAAAGAACGTAGATGACTTTGCATCTTCAATAATCGATGGGCGCTTGTTCGAGCAGGCCGCTAAGCTGAAAGAGTCGTGTATGAAGCCGATTATTGTTGTCGAAGGTGAAAGTCTGAAAGGTTCTGGGCGAGTTAGACCTGAAGCGATGATGGGCGCATATGCAAGCATACTTGTTGACTACGGAATTCCGGTTGTGTGGACGCGCGAACCGTCGGAGACAGCACAGCTTATGTTCGCTGTGGCGCGCCGTGAACAGATTCAAGAAAAACGCCTCCCCCGGATCATGACAGCTCCAAAACCCTCTACCATCGAGCACCAACAGGAGTTCATCGTTTCCAGTCTACCGAACATCGACAACACACGAGCGAAAAAGCTTCTAAGTCATTTTCAAACGGTCGAGGATGTTTTCTCAGCATCGAAGGAGGAATTGATGTCAGTCTCAGGAATCGGCGAGCGAATCTCGGAAGAGATAAAGCGAGTTCTTACCACCAAATACAAGACGAAGTCAGAAATCTAAGCGGGTCGAACTACTCGGCTGGAAACGTCTCGATAGGCGAGCAGAAGGTATCCTCCTATCACGAACCAGTAACCAAAGTAGACTGCCAACCTGATCCACTCTGGACTGAGCGTATATCCAAACAAAGCAGACAATAATGATCCGAGCGAACCATCTTCTTGAAGTATGTTGTTTGGTGCCATGCTAACGTTGAAAGCCTGTTGTCCTAGAATTCCCAAGCTCAAACCTAGTTTCTCAGCCGTTTCTGCCAGTTCATGGGTAGCGAAAGCAACAAGTCCAGCAGCAAAGACGAGCAGAATCACGCTCGTATATTTGAAGAAGCTATGAAGGTCAAGCCTGTGAGAGGTCTTCATTATGGCTACGGCCACTATAGCTACAGCTGCCAATCCTAGTAGCATACCAACCGAGGTCCCAGCCGGATCTACGAAAAATATGGCAGTCAAGAAAAGAACTGTTTCAATTCCTTCTCTGAATACTGCTATGAAAGCAATCGCGGCCACACCAATCAGCTGTCCACTCGTCAAGGCAATGTTGAGTCTGCGTTCCAAGTCTCCCTTGTATTTCCTTGAGTTCTTGGTCATCCACAGTATCATGTAGGTTAGAAATCCAGCAGCGACCATAGCAGTCAGGCCTTCGAAGAGACTTTCATAGGCCCCAGCGAGGCCTCCGTACAGTGCTTGGAGGATCCATGCGAAGATGACGCTGAGCGCAATGGCACTGGCGGCTCCAAGGTAGAGGTAACGTCTTGCTTCCGGGCGACCGACCTTGCCAACGTATGCGGCAACAATCCCGAAAATAAGAGCAGCTTCAAGCGCCTCTCTGAAGGTGATTATGAAGCTAGCTATCAGCATTCATCGCACATTTCCACGATCTGATTCAAGGCATCCGTTAGTGCGGCAGAACATGCCATACGTCATATATAATCACTCCACAGCATCATGGAATGCCGCTCTACGCTCTCTCCAGACCTAAAATACAGTAAACCTGAAACAGCATATCGCAATTGTCCCGAACAAGTTCACTTACAGCCTCTTGAGCATACTTGAAGAATAACCGCTGGTATCTGCTAGATTATGAAATCCGCTTTACAGATCCTCGACCAGTACAAGGGAGTAGTCGAGTCTGAACTGGAACGGCATTTGCCGCGAACTGGCGAGCCAAAAGAATTCTATTCCTCAGTTTGGGATCTACTCGACCGTGGTGGAAAACGCTTCAGACCCGCATTCACATTCTTGGCATGCGAGTGCGTTGGGGGCAGGAGGCAAGACGCTGTCGCAGCTGCGGCGTCTGTTGAGTTGCTGCACAACATGACTTTGATCCATGACGATATCGAAGACCAAAGCGAATTGCGACGAGGGAAACCATGTATTCACCGAATATACGGAATCCCGACGGCAATCAACGTAGGCGACGCAATGCTCATCAAAGTGTTTGAGATCGCAAACTCCAGCACCGTCCCGCTAGACAATCGCCATCAACTCGTTTCGCAGATTGCGAAGCGCGCCTACGAGATCACTTGGGGGCAGGCCTTTGAATTCGGCATGTGGAAGAGAAAAGAATTCGCCGAGAATGAAGTCATCCGGCTTCTCAAATACAAGACTGGAGCATTAACTCGCCTTTCCATGGAGGTGGGTGCGATCTCGGGAAATGCATCAGAGCAGCAATTGGACGCCCTAGGTGAGTTCGGGGAGACAGTTGGCATCGCTTTCCAAATCGTAGACGACGTTCTGAATATTCAGGGAGACATCAAGGAGTATGGAAAGGAGATTGGAGGTGACATCAGAGAAGGAAAGAAAACAGTGTTGGCAGCCCACCTACTGAGTGTGGCAAGTCCATCTGAGAAGAGAGTATTCGCAAGACTGCTCGGCAAGAAAGGAATTTCGAAGTCAGAGATCAGAAAAGCGATAGGACTCTACGAGAAGTATGGATCTATCAAATACGCGAAGACCCAAGCAGAAACATACTTGCAGAAATCTGTGAAAGCTCTTGACGTGCTCCCGATGTCCGATGCCAGGAGCAATCTAGCAACCGTCGCTGACTTCTTGGTCTCACGTTCATTCTAGTCTTGAATCGAACAGATGCTCTACATCCGAAACCGTGGCTTCAATGAGGATTCACTATTATTTTCCGTGAATCACTCGCATGGCGCTTAGCTTTATAGTGAAAACGGTCAACCCTTGAGCGGACGTAGAAGACATGCGGGCAAGACCAGGAAAGCTCATCGTAGTAGAAGGCATAGACCAGTCTGGAAAAAGAACGCAAACGCATATGCTGGCTAGAAAGATTCGGGCGGCCGGCTACAGCGTTTCCACATGGAACTTTCCAGACTATACAACGCCGCTTGGACGCCAGCTGAAGATCTATCTGACCAGAAGAAAGCGATTTGATTTTCATGCGGTTCATCTGCTCTACGCTGCGAACAAGTGGGAGAGAGCGGCTTCTATCACTCGCGAAATCAGCCTCGGTCGTGTTCTGATCATCAATCGGTATATGCCATCGAATTTGGCCTATGGCATTGCGCATGGACTCTCGCTCAACTGGCTTGAATCGTTAGAGAGGGAGTTGCCCAAGGAAGATCTAGTGCTTATTCTGGACGTTTCTCCAAGAGCGTCATTCAGGCGTAAAAGACGACTCCGCGACGTACATGAAGAGGACCTATCCTACCTTCACAAGGTTCGCCGCATCTACTTGCGACTAGCCAAGAAGTACCAGTGGAGAGTCGTAAACGGTGAACGAGATCCAAGAGCTGTGAACCTAGAGCTGTGGAGCGCCGTCTTGCCAATTCTACAGAAATAGGGTCTGCTTTCCTCTCGCGGAAGAATGTAACAGCTTCCTCGCAGACTTCAAGAATTCGGTCAGAACTTGCGCATGATCTCATCCACAAAGAGTCTAATCGCTTGAAGCTCGTGCTCTGCTTCGAAATTCCCTATGAAATAGTCGATCCCAACGTCTCTAAAGGTCTCGATTTGATGTCTGACATCCTCCGGTCGCCCGAAGGTTGCTAGTTCCCTGCGCACTTGGTCAGGCACATCTCCGAGCTTCTTAGCAACCAGTTGCTCGACTTCTTGCTGGTCTCTATCGATGATTACATGGCCCAGCTTTGTCTTCAGAATCGAGCTGTAATCTCTTCCCACCGCCTTGCAGTGTTCGCGGAGCGCATCTAGTTTTCTGCGTACGGTTTCGGGCGATCCAAACAGGTTGCAAGCATCGGCATACTTCGCCACAATTCTGAGGGTCTCGCGTTCCCCGCTGCCGCCGACCATGATCGGAGGGTGAGGTTTCTGGATGGGTTTCGGATTGCAGTAGGCCTCTTGAATATGATAGAATTCCCCGTTGAAACTGGCGCGTTCTTCTGTCCACATTGAGCGAATTATCTGAACTGCTTCTTCAAGTCGTCGTAAGCGCTCTTTGGTGGGTGGAAAAGGGACTCCGTATGCGGTGGATTCTTCCTGATTCCAGGCAGCGCCAATACCCATGAAGAGTCTGCCCTTGCTAAGCACATCTAGGGTTGCACCAATCTTGGCCAAGATGGAAGGATGCCTGTAGACATTTCCAGTAACAAGAGTTCCAAGCCTGATTTTGCTGGTAAAACCGGCCAACACGGCTAGCGTGGTCCAACCCTCCAGCATCGGTTCCTGGGGCTCTCCGACACCTCCGATCTGATGAAAATGATCCATAACCCAGAACGAGTCAAAACCCGAGCGCTCAGCCTCCGTGACGAGCGCCCTCAACGAATCAACTACCTGGGAATTTTCCCCATCAAATGAGAAACTTGGATGCTGCAAACCGAATTTCATGACAAGATCAGCTCTGCACAGAATCTTCGTCCAGAGCCTTCCATTGTCTCCTTTATAATGACTGAGAAAGTCCTAATTGCTAAAGAACCAATGACAGTCCGGAACCTTGGATAAGAGAGTCTGGTATGATTGTCGAAAGAGACTAAACTTGAAAGTCGTCCTATGAACTCACACGGTTACTGGGGCTTTATCAAAGACCCGATCTACGGATACATTCGAGTAACCGAGATTGAGAAGAACATTATCGACACTCTCGCAGTACAGAGGCTACGAAGGATAAGACAGCTAGCTGGCGCCGAATATGTCTATCCAGCGGCTAATCACACACGGTTCGAACATGTGCTCGGCGCCATGTACTTGGCCGGTATCGTTGTGGAAAATCTCCCTGTTCAACTCACATCGGACGAAAAACAGGAGGTACGTCTGGCTGCACTATTGCACGATGTAGGGCACGCGCCTTTCTCGCATCTCTTTGAACCGCTACTCGTGAAATATCTAAATCGAAATCACGAAGACATGTCTAGCTGGATCATGAGCAGCTCAGCATTGACTGACGTGATACGGGCCCAAGGCTTTGATCCTAAGGAACTGAGCGGCTTAGCTGTAGGAAGGCTCTCAAAGTCAGATAAGCCGTTCCTCAGGCAGGTAATTAGCAGCTCCTTTGACGTCGACAAGATGGATTTCGTGGTGCGTGATTCCTACCATACTGGCGCAGGATACGGATCAGTTGACGTGTTCAGGCTCATCTACACGATGGACATACTTGACGGGAATTTGGCCATGGACGTTACTGCGCTCCCAACATTGGAGAGTCTGATCATCGCGAGGCTTGAGTCCTTCAGGGCGATCTATTTCCACCGCGCTTGCAGAGCAGTTGAGATGATGCTCCTGAAGGCTTTGGACGCAGCCAAAGAAGACCTCGAAATTCTAAAAGTCAAAACTCCAGACGAGTACTTGGAATGGGACGACTACAATACTTGGTCGAAACTGCTGGCGAGCCCCAAGTCTCGCGAGATCATAAAAGCACTTTCAGAACGAAAACTCCTAAAATGCGCCTACGAGAAAACCTTCTTCGCGAAAGACGAACTCGTCTCAAGCGTGTTTACCAATGAGAGTGTCCGTATGAAGCTAGAGGAAGAGATTGCAGCGAAGGCTAAGGTTCCTATCTCAGATGTTGGAATTGACGTTCCATCGTTGCCGTCGGTCCCCTACCATTACGCGCTGCAAATAGGGCCAACCGACATACCGATCTTTTCAAAAACGCGGTCAGGCGAGAAAGTACCTCAGAAAATCGCCGAGCTCTCCAAAGTTGTTGAAGAACTGAGGCTCTTCATGAACATAATTAGAGTGTATACGAAACAGTCCTATCGCGAGCAGGTTGCTGAAGCTGCAGCTCAAATCCTGGGCGAGTCGCCCCTATCAGATGTTCTGTCATATTGAGTCAACAATCGGCGATCTTGCTCTGGTCTGCGATGCGACGGGAACCTTGTCAAGAAGCTTCGCGTATACGCGGAGAGCTTCCGTTTCGTCGAGTTCAGTGAACAGTGAGACAAGCGCTATCTTCCCCGTCTTGGCCGCAAGTCTTTCTGCGAGGGCTCTCGTGGTCATCATATACCTAGCTCCCACTAGGACGGATGAGCGACCCACCGCAACCTCCCCGGTTCCCGGCATGGCGATAGCGACTGTTCCCATTCGCTTTCGTTCTTCAAAGAAGAACGCGACTGCAGCATTCTCTAACTGCAGTAAGTTTACTCTGAAAAATCTAGAATTCACTTCTAGTTTCTCTTCAATCATTTCCATGAGGA
>Ga0315282_10015563_pt1 | contig 11204 bp, 13 predicted proteins | sample YL17G07_20_MG_FD_203693 | JGI IMG/M metagenome (GOLD analysis project Ga0315282, IMG submission 203693) | Sediment microbial communities from Yellowstone Lake, YNP, Wyoming, USA - YL17G07_20 | ecosystem: Environmental > Aquatic > Freshwater > Lake > Sediment | place: USA: Wyoming | collected...
GTACAGCATTGGGTGAAGACCGGAAGAATCCCATCGCAGTGGCATAAGCCATTACTAAAGCTTGCCCGCGATAAGGGAATCATTCTCGAACCCAAGGACTTTGTCACAAAGGAAACGCCAATAGTTGAGCCGGCTGATGGAAGACTCGGCGTTCTACTTGTGGGCCTAGGGGCAGTCAGTTCCACTTTAATTGCAGGTGTCGAGCATATTCGACGCGGTTTAGGTAAACCTTTTGGGTCGGTTACCCAAATGGCAACGATCCGACTAGGCAAGCGAACAGAGAAACGAACACCTCTAATACGGGATTTTGTACCGTTGGCAGGTCTCAATCAGCTGGTATTCGGAGCATGGGACCCGATCCCGGACAACGCATATGAAGCCGGTATAAAGTGCGGAGTACTAAACCGAGATCAACATATTGAGCCTATCGCGGATTATCTGAAGACCATCAAACCCATGCCAGCTGTATTCGATAGTCAGTATGTCAAGCGCATCAAAGGTACCAATATAAAGAAGGCAGGAACGAAGCTCGAATTCGTCGAAGCCGTTCGTGATGACATACGCCGCTTCAAGACCATTAACAATTGCGACCGGCTTGTAATGATTTGGTGTGCTTCTACCGAAAAATTCATTACCAAATCGGATGTACATCAGGATCTCGAGAGTTTTATAAGAGGGCTAAAAGAAAACGATGAAAGAATTGCCCCGTCCATGATCTATGCTTACGCGGCTGTGATGGAAGGCGTTCCCTTTGCAAACGGAGCGCCGAATCTTACGGTTGACATACCAGCTCTCGAAAAGCTAGCAAAGGATAAAAATATCCCGATTTGCGGGAAGGACCTCAAAACCGGCCAGACGCTTGTTAAGACGGTAATCGCTCCGATGTTGAAAGCAAGAATGCTTGGCATGGACGGCTGGTTTTCGACGAACATTCTAGGCAACCGAGATGGTGAGGTTCTTGATGAGCCCGAGAACTTCAAGACGAAAGAGGAATCGAAACTTGGTGTACTGGAGTACATTTTACAGCCCGATTTGTACCCTGATCTCTATGCAGACGCATATCACAAAATCCGTATTGAATTCTATCCGCCCCGTGGAGATAACAAAGAAGGTTGGGACAACATAGATATCTTTGGCTGGCTAGGTCGGCGTATGCAAATCAAAATCAATTTCCTATGCTCAGATTCCACCTTGGCTGCTCCATTAGTGCTTGATTTAGCTCTCTTCATGGACCTTGCGAAGCGGGCCGGGCTGGGTGGGATCCAGGAGTGGCTATCTTTCTACTTCAAGAGTCCTCAGCACGCGCCTACGGTATATCCAGAACATGATCTATTTATACAACAAACAAAGCTCAAGAACACCCTAAGATGGTTGATGGGGGCTGAGCAGATCACACACCTCGGAATGGAGTACTACCGTGAGGATTGAGTTGCCTTGAGGCGTTAACAGCTCTGGTCATGATTTTACTATCTGAGTGCTTGTTGCCAAAAAAGTCAGGGTCACATTCTACGCAACGAACCCGGTGTTGTGCTCACCGATTTGGGTGGCTCGTATTCGGCGACAAGGACTAATAAAATACGCTTTGGGCTACCAACTCTTCCCTGAGACTTATAAGAGAGGCGTGAGACCTTGAAATCAAGGTAATCTCGTCGTCACCCGCCGTTTAGTCAACTTCGTAAAGATATTTGTATTTGCATGAAGGACATTTGCTGAGGCATTGCACTTTGAGAGTGCCATCGTCATATATTATAATAGTTGCCTCTAGCTTTTTACCTAGCGTATTGCAGGTTATGACATGGCTTGAGGCTACCTTACGCATTTCCCCGCGGGCTTTAGCCTTGGCTTTCGCTGATTCTTCCATTGTTTGTTAGATCTCCCGCCGCTGGCTCAAGCTGTTGCTCCGGTACTTGGCTAGCCAAGTAGTTGTCTAAGCAAGAATAATAGCCGCGTATATCGTAAAGGCCACAATAATGATGAGCAACATAATACCGACCCACCTAGCCAGACGCACCCCGCCCACCTTATGGCCGAGGTAATCACCGAGGAGCAATAAAGCCGCAACACCGAACGCGATTTCGACAACAGTGGTGGCAGTTTTTAATTCACTCATAGGTCTTTCCCTTCGGCGGCTAATTTTATAGGACTATGCATAATATTTTATCAAACGGCTCAAGAGCGGTTTTGCCCCGCCTGCAGCAGCTCTTGCCCTGTGGCTGAGTGCCTAATTATATTAGCGTAGGTATATCCTTCGATAACTCGTCAATTGATTTAAGTTTGCCCTCGAACTCCTCTCGCCTTCCTTTAAGCTCGTGAATTACACCGCTTGCTTTGCTATAGTAGTCCTTTACCTTGTCCATGACATTAAATTGAGACAGAATTAGGGTTACATCAATCAAGCCTCTTTCTTTGGGATAATCGCCATTCCTTATCACTGCCTTCGGTGCCATACCCCTTAAATAGTCTCCCAATTCCTTAATCAAGTCCATATTCATTTCTTTAGCTGGAGCTGAGACAAGGTATATCGCTCTGCCTGAGTCAGCAGGATTGCATTTAAGTGATAACTCGCTTACGGCTTCATCCATGGCCTGGATTCCGCGGTGGGTTTCAGTACTCTTCTTGATGAAATTCCTGCCAAGCGTGGGAAGCCATCTGAACATGGGCAATGGTGTTTCGCCATAGCCTATCACTGTCCAGCCAGCCAGGCTCTGGATAATGTCTCCAGCATCAAGGCTCTTTGCCCCGATATGCTTTGGCTTCTTGTCCTCGCCAGCGCAAAGCAGGTTGTAGAACGGGTCGACTATTAAGGAGTTTATCGCCGCCAGGTTATTTCTCAAGGAGAAGTCCTTTCTGACATACCGTTGATTATCAATCAGGAATATGGCATCGACCACTGGATACAGAGACTTAAGGCATGTGGCGACATTATAAATGGCTCTCTCCTCGGTGTCCTCTTCGTGGGCAAAGGGGAGAATCGCCATGGCGTAGATTGGCTTATCCAGATAGCGCTCCCTGATCATCTGGGCGACTATGGGTGTTGCTCCCGAGCCAGTGCCGCCGCCAACACCAGCGATTAGGAAGAAGGCATCGGTCTCAAAGAAGTGCTGAGCTGTTCTTATGGCGTCTACAATCTTGTCGGCATCCTCTTTGGCTACTTCAGCCCCCAACTCGTTTATTTTGCCAATGCCATGACCACCCGTCCTCCGACCTCCGATGAGAATTCTATGCTGGTAATCAGGGCTTATGGTTTGTAGCCCGCTCAAATCAGCGGCATCAGTGTTTACGGCGAAGGCTCCAGTAACTATTTCAATCCCATCCTGATCACGTGCCCGATTATTCAGCCGGGCAAACTCATCGGCAATCCTTCCGCCGCATTGTCCTAGACCGACTACTACTACTTTCATTTTTCACCTCATACCAAGAAATAATGTTTTTTAATATGCTTCTCAGATGGTGTCAAGTTGTCGCCCCACTTGCACTTTAGCAAGCACCTTACCGATTAGCTTGCTTATTGAGTCAATCCTTGCCCACCGGGTCAGAGTTCTCTCTGCTCCGCTACAGTTGTTCCTCCTTGCCAACACTCTACCTTGACTGTTGATAATGTAAATGTTAGAATATTATAAGATTGCATCGCTTCATTTGTCAAGGGGGTGAGACGTGCCGGATACAACACTTGACCTATTTAGGGCCGAGTTTTTCAAAGCTCTGGCTCACCCAGTGCGGATAAGGATTCTACGGCTACTGCGCTCTGGCGAGAAGAGCGTTACGGAGCTACAACAAACGCTAGGGTTAGAGTCTTCCCCCGTCTCACAGCAGCTCGCAATCTTGCGGATGAAGAATCTTGTAGTGGCGCGTAAGGAAGGGGCAAAGGCCTTGTATGCTGTTAGAGACCCTCAAATCTTCCAGTTGCTCGATTTGGCAAAGGAGATGTTTGATAGACACCTAATTGATAGCAGAGCCATGCTGACTGAACTGGAACAGGAGGAGAAAACATTCTCAGAGAGTGCCAGCGGGAAAGCTACTGCTGAAGGGTGTGCAGAGGCATAGTTGGAAGAAGCTTCCAACCGGAAGTGTGTGCAAGCAATGGGCATGGAAGGCGAGGAGCTTAACCCTCACCAAAAGCGGGCAGCGGAAGAGAGGCGAGGGCGACAGATAGAGATGATTTACTGTCCTGCCTGCCGCAGGTATCGGTGGGCAATAGTACAAGGCGGTATCCAGCAATGTTTGGAGTGTGGAAATTTAGTAGACAAGAAAAATGCTGGGGCAAGCACTTGTGGCAAGGGGCAGTAAGGAATGGAGCCAGGGGATTGTGGCTCACCCAAATCATGGATAAGTTCTCTTAGAATGCTGATTGGAAGGCTGCTCTGGTTTGTTAACACGAAAAAGGAGGTGTTTAGATGGCAGTAAAAATTGGTGAAGTTCAGTCTGAAATGACTGGCGATGTCAAAAAGACAGAAAACCTGAAGGTTCTTCTGAAAGTCAGTTGGTCAGACAAGATGAAGGAAATTACATTCAAGCCCTCCGAAGACCTGAAAAAGGGTGACAAAGTAAAGATTACCGTTGAGAAAGTCTAAGTGAGTATAGGTGGAGGAGGGGAGAGGAGAGCAACCTCCCAATCAGCACACTAGATATAGTTTAGCGAGAAAGACCATGAGTCAGACAAAGTTGCTTAATGTTGCCGCCTTGATACTAGTGGCGGTTTTATTTCTAGCTTCTGGGTGCCATGGGAGTTCCATTGCGGCTAACCCAACACAGCCAACTACCGTCGAGGTAAAGACAGTCAAGCCTTCAGTGGAGTCGGTAGAGGTAGTCAATACTGGGACACCGGATAAGTATTACGCAATCCTGGATGTCACTGTCAGGAACGATGGTGCCGACGGTATGGTCATAATAGTGGGAAGCATAACCCAGGGTACCCAGACCCCAATAACGAGTGAGATACCTGTTTATTTAACCAGCAATTCAAAACAAGTTATCCCAATTGTTTTGCCGCTGAAGTGGGGAGGTGGAGAATTTACGGCCAAAGCTGAAGTTCGGGTTCCTTAACTCGCAAAGACATTTATGTCGCAGATGACGTTGGTGGGGTTGATCGATGTCGTAGAGAGTTTGCAAGCTATGTTGGTCAAAATCAAGTGTCCCAAGTGTGGTGGCGAAACTCAGTTCTCCCCACCCCTAGGTAGCTACCAGGGTCCGTTTCGCTGCTGGAAATGCAGAGAGATATTCGCCATTAGAATTGAAGCCAACGAGGTAAAGTCATGTGGGCCCCTTAATCAAGATGAGCTCTGGAAAATAAAGAAGCTAAAGTATTGAAAGCTGAATCCTACCTGCCTGAGGCAGCCTCTTGCTTTTGCCTCATAGAACGGCCGCCATGACCGCGGTTGTTCCGATGCTGCTCCACAAAACGATACAAGTTCTCTTCAGTCAAAACTTTCGCCGTTTCCTTGTTATTCTCCTGGGTCACTTATCCGACCTATTTGGGGGCGATGGCTTGTCCCTCCTAGATAAGGCGAGTTGTTCTGGTGACTCGATGATATTTTGAGGTCGCATTCATAGCCACACTGCAAGCAGCTCCCGTAACACCCAAAGCTATCTTCCCCCAGACAGATATTGCCGCCACACCTAGGACACCGCTTTTTCGTTAATACTTTTCTCATCTTGGCGATACTACGTCAGACCGCATGTCTTTCAGAGCATCATCCCCCAGTACGACTTTCTGAGAGTGTTTTCTCCCTTTGCTCTAGCTCATCCAGCATGGCTCTGCCGCCAGTATACTTCAAAGAGACTTGGGTTGTTTGTCGCCTTGACGACATACAACATCCATTATACGATACTAGAATAGGAGCATGGCGCAAACGATGTCTCGCATAAGGCCCAAAGCATCCCATTCCAAACGCAGGACTAAAGCGAGGGAGAAAGAGATGACCTTGCTGTATGGGACGGAGCTTTTTAAGGGGTTGGAGCCGCCAGAAGTGGGCTTGTTCTTCAACGATGTAGAGGTACAAACGTGTCCGGCTGGGACTGTATTCTTCAGGCCGGAAGAAGCTCCTGAGCGGCTATACATCTTGAGGCGAGGCCGGGTTAACCTATACCGGCTTACACTCGGTGGTAAGCGCTTGGTGACAAGGCAGATTCAGCCTGGATCGGTGTTCGGCCTCATGGGGTTGCTGGGTCAGACCATGCAAGGGAATTTTGCTGAAGCTATCGAAGATTGCAGTGTGTGCGTAGTCACCCGGGAGGACATTTTAGCAGTCCTAAAACGGCGACCTGATGTTGCACTACGTATATTAGAGATCATAGGCAACCGTCTATGTCTCTTGGAGGAACGCCTCACCGAGGCAGTTTACACCTGTGTCAAGATTAGGCTAGCACATTTTCTACTTACTAATGTTGATTCGGCTTCGGGAGTGTTAACTAATCTCACCCACGAAGAGATCGGGGACATCATTGGAGCAGTACGCCAGACGGTGACAGAAACCTTAAGTTTCATGCGAAAGCAAGGGCTCATACTGACCGGACCGAAGGAGATTCGGATCATTGACCGGCACGGGCTCGAGGAGATTGTACGGGGCTCAGAGAGTTGCTCACAACCGCGAGTGGACGGAGGGTAAGAAGAGCGACCCGGGAAATAATAAACGGAGGATTTTGATGAGGGCGCCAAGCCATGTTCATATCAGAGGAAAGAACAAAAAGGTCGACTTCAGGAGAAAGCTGAGGAATATTGGGGTGAGGTACATTACGACATGGCGGCTGATGGCAAAGAGCCCCTTCGCTTTCCCGATTGCGGTCGGGCTGTACCCAGTGGCCCTTGTAACAGAGGTAACTAGAATGACAGCCAAGGGGGTAAGTAGTCTAAAAGCGAGAATTGACTCGTCTCAAAAAACAAAGGACTGAGAAATGATTGACGAGGCAGCAGGTTGGCCTAGTCAACTAATGGGCCAAGCGTGCCGACAAAATATGCGAGGTTGGCTGATGTAACACGGCTCGTTAGGCGATAATCTATCAACACATTAGGGAGAAAAGGAGGCGCTTAGCAACTTAAGGTGTTTGCCACATAGGCGGGACAAAGATATTCAGGATAGGAAAACCCAGTTAAGCGTGTCTTAACAGTCAGATATGTTGCGACGATACTTGAGCTTCAATACTTAAAATAAGTCGAGAAGCAATGCAAGGTTGCGTTGGAAAGCGAGGTAGCGACAGAAGGCCATGATTTACTGAGGCTGACCAGTTGACGTCTGAGCTAGATGGCGGAGATGATGATGTCTCGTGCCTCACCATTAGAGACTTTGCAAGTCTCAAGAAGGTGACCCATATAAGTAAGTGACTAGCCTAATCACAATGGCTCCATAATAGCTATTGGCAGGCGGTCTGTCAAATACTGGTATCTCATTGCACTATTCCCCAACCGGGTCATGGCTCAAAGAGTTCGCGCCTGCCTCGTTACCAGCTTTTCACATTGTTAGTTTGTAAGAGCTGCACATACCGTCGCGGTAAGCCATCGCTGGAATTTGTCGTCATCAATATTATAGGGCACAGTGTGGAAAAACTGAAGAAAGAGAAAGGTTCTAGATACTTCCACGCCGAAGCGGCACTGGTAGCCACAGAAGACGCGGCCACTGCCTATCAAGCTCCTTCTCTGATAGCTGCCGGTGCTGGAGCCCAAGGCGTATCCATACTGAGTGCTTTACTCAATCTCCCAATCGCCTTCTTGTATATCAAGGTTCCTTCAATCATAAAATGGATGGGCTCAAGGAAGAGAATGGTTCTTTCTCTGGCTATTCTGGATGCCTTCAGCTGGCTTCCTCTGATTGCAGTCATGTTTTTCCTCGGTCCGGTTGCCCCCTTTTGGTTGATAGCTCTGTGGGTGATTAATCTAATCCCCGGAGTATTATTGCTCCCCGCTCGCGATAGCTGGTTGGCCGATGTCGTTCCTGCAAGCGTCATTGGGAGACACCTTGGAGTACGCACTGCCGTGTCAGCTACTGTGTACCTGGGCATGTTTTACATCATGGGACACGTGATGGACGTTTTTACCAGCCAAATATTCAAGGGTTTTGCCATCATCCTTCTGATTGCTTTTGTCTCTACACTGATTAAGGCTATCCTTTACAGCCGAATAGGTGACCCCGATAGTGTAGTTGATGACCAAACTGGGTTTGGCGTCAGCGAGTTCCTACAAGAAGCGAGAGGCGAAGGCTTGGGAAGATTTATCCTCTACGTTTCTTTGTTTAACTTTGCCGTATACCTGTGTAGCCCGCTTTTTGCAGTGTACATGCTGAAAAACCTTAGATTCAGCTACACTACCTTTGCCATAGTATTCTCTAGCGAGTTCATTGCCAAGGTTATCAGTGCTCCATTTTGGGGAAAGTATTCTCGTAGAGTAGGTAACCTGTCCATCGTAAGAAGGGTATCCTACGTGATTCCACTTGTTCCTATCCTTTGGTTAGCATCATCAAACGTTATTTATCTGATATGTGTGCAGTTGTTTTCTGGCGTGGTTTGGTCCGGATTTGATATTTGCAGCCGCAGCTTGGTCTACGCGGCCTCATCGCCAGAAAAAAGGGCGGGGTACATAGTTTACAAGAAGAGTCTGATTGCATTGTGTCAGGCCTTCGGGGCATTGGCTAGTGCCGGCCTCCTCAGCCTTATGATTCCCGTGTTTGGCAGCAGGATTCTTGGGCTGTTTTTACTCTCCGGCATTGCGCGCTTTGCCGTTGCAAAAGCCATCCTTCCTAACGTAAGAGAGGTGGAAGAGGACGCAACAACACCAACACCTCACCAGCTCGAACTGTCTCCTCACACTCTCGTTACGGAAAGGATTAATACCGAAAGTGCGTCTAGACAAGGGCTCAACTATCGGCCTCGCGGCTTGTCGCGGTGCTCGAAACACTTGGTAACTGGAGCCAACATTGCCAATAGTGATACTAACTTCGTAATTGCCAGACGGGGACTCTACTACCGACGCCACGACTGGGCGGAATACAGCAGCCGTTCAATATCTGAAGCTACTAATGCTAAAGGTGATAGTGCAGGCGTAACCTATCGGCGAGGGCTCTACTATCGGTCTCAGTACCGGGGAGATTTTGCCGGATGGCCCTCGGACGAAGATGCTATCGCTAAAGCGTACATCAAGGCAGTAAAATCCAGACATGGCCTTTTCTTTAGGCCGTGGGACTGGGCAGACTATGTTAGACAAGGAGTTCCTAAAGCTACCATCAGTGGAAAGAAGGGCAGCGAAGATGAAGATGCTGTCACTAAGGCGTACGTCATGGCAGTAACATCCAGGCGTGGCCTTTTCTATAGACCTCAGGATTGGGCAGACTACATCAGACAACAAAAGGCGCCTAAAGCCACGGTCAGTGGAAAGAGGGACAGCAAAACTGTAGGAGCCCAAAGAGGATTCTTTTCCCAACTATGCTACGCCTCAGGCATGGAGAGAATGCGACTTTGCCCTGCAATTATAGGAACTGGTCAAGGGTAAGCTCACTGTGGTCTCGATAATAGTCCTGTTCGGCGTATTTTTGCTGATTGCCGTAAGGCAAATCGGCCGGGTGAAGTTTCAAATATGGCAGGTGATGCTGCTGGGCGCATTAGCAGTTTTGATGACAGGACAGATATCACCATCAACAGCCCTACACGCGATCAATCTTGATGTTATGCTTTTCCTGTTCGGCATGTTCATTGTCGGGGAAGCCCTGGATGAGAGTGGTTACCTTTCACACTTGTCCCACCGATTCTTTAGAAGAGCCAGGTCTTTAGACCGCCTGATACTCGCAGTTCTTTTTGGTATGGGTATACTGTCTGCATTTCTGATGAATGACACGCTGGCTATAATTGGCACACCGGTCATGCTCCTCCTTGCCCAAAAGACCGGTGCCCCTGCCAAGGTCCTGCTGCTTTCACTGGCTTTTGCCATAACCATAGGCAGCGTCATGAGTCCCATAGGGAACCCACAAAACCTGCTGATTGCCATCAACGGCAATCTCACCAGCCCTTTCGTTACCTTTTTCAAGTATTTATTGATACCGACACTAGTGAACCTTTTTCTGGCTTATCTTTTGTTGCGGCTCTTCTATAAAAACTATTTTCGGGGCGAGTTATCAAATAATTCACAGGAGCAAATAAGAGACCAGCGTTTGGCAACACTCTCCAAGGTTTCTTTGATTTTGCTGGTTGTCCTGATACTGGCCAAGATTGTTACTGTGCTTCTCGGTCTGAAGATTGATTTCAGGCTGACCTATATTGCGTTGGCATCTGCCTTTCCCATCGTCCTATTAAGTCCAAAAAGGTTAGGCATAATCAAAAGAATAGACTGGTATACGTTAATCTTCTTTGCGGCAATGTTTGTCCTCATGGAAAGTGTCTGGGACTCTGGCCTTTTCCAATCAGTGCTGAATGCCACGCATTTGACTCCAACTTCAACGAGTGTAATTCTGGGCATAAGTGTTCTCTTAAGTCAGCTCATTTCTAACGTGCCTTTCGTTGCACTCTATCGCCCTTGCTGTTTCAACTGGGAGCTTCGATGAAGGGAATGATGGCGCTGGCAGCGGGAAGCACTATTGCCGGTAACTTCTCCATCCTCGGCGCGGCAAGCAATGTGATAATAATTCAGAACGCCGAAAAGAATTCCAGTGAGACTTTGACATTCATGGACTTTATGAGAGTTGGAGTGCCTGTGACCGCCATTAATATTGCCGTTTACTGGCTGTTTCTAGATGTAATTTTCAAGGGCTGACATTAGTCAGCAAGCTGGAGGAGCGCGAAGATTTCAGGATAGTGTGAATCACTGCTGGCGTTCCGCAATCGAAAGTCTACTATTTATTCTGTTAGAGCCAGGAGGTAATCAGACGCAAGTATACTGTATCAAATGTCGAACCAATAGAGAAATGAGGAACGCCAAGGCCGTAACCATGAAGAATGGCAAGCCGGCAACTCAGGGTGTGTGCCCCGTATGTGGGACTAAGATGTTCAGAATTGGAAAGAGCTAGGCCGAAGATTATTTAGGGAGTGGAATTTCATACAAGGCTGGATATTTCTATGCGAGAGATATCCAGCCTTGTTGTTGTCCGTCACACATTGGACGAATGTTCAGCGGGGAGCACCCTATGTAATGTGTCGAGTTGTGCCTAGTTTTAGGAAGTAGTTACTGCCTCCTTTTTCATCATCGCCTCGAGTTCAGCATAGGGTATCTTTACCTTGGGGAGTACAGG
>Ga0315282_10015564_pt1 | contig 11203 bp, 7 predicted proteins | sample YL17G07_20_MG_FD_203693 | JGI IMG/M metagenome (GOLD analysis project Ga0315282, IMG submission 203693) | Sediment microbial communities from Yellowstone Lake, YNP, Wyoming, USA - YL17G07_20 | ecosystem: Environmental > Aquatic > Freshwater > Lake > Sediment | place: USA: Wyoming | collected...
ACATCCTTGACCGAATGGGTTGTCCACATCTTGATGATCTGCGGAACAAACCCGAACATGGTCAATGAGGCTGCGGCTATGCCTAATATCGTCCACCACATATTTCTCTCTTTCTATTCCTCTCTTATCTCACAACGCTACGCGCTTTTCGCTCTGCACTATGCGTGCATTTGGAATGGACCAACTTTTTTGTGGAGGACACCTGATTGCTAATGCTTCCAAGCACGCTCTGCACGAACGATGTATTCCCGTACAACTTTTTGTCATCTGTACCTTGCTGTTATTCTCTCGTGGCATTCCCTGCACGCTACCTTAAGGTTTTCAGGACGATCATCGTTCGGGTTTTGATTCTGATGGTGAACTTTTCCATAGGCCGAATTTACTTTCTTGCCGCAGTAGTAGCATATCCATCCTCTTCTCTGCATAAGATCAAACTTTTCTGATGATGATAGCATTGGGGGCCTCCTTTCGGTTCTGTTGCCGGCTAAAAAACGGGAAGTGTCCTATTTAATAATGAGTTAAATTCCGCAATCCGCATTTGAATCAGGCCAACTTTTTTATGGATGACCAGTTATTTTTTTAGTCTTTTGGCTTCACTGTGACAGGTTGATATAAATTTCTTCAGAATATCGAGCTGTTCGTCTTTTTGAAGGGCAAAGAAATGGGCATCTTCGAGTGCCAATTCAAAATAAGTGCCACCATCGTCTTCGTAAAATGGGAACCTGAAATCTTTTTCTTGGGGCTTATAACTTAGCAACCCAAAGCTGAACAGATAAATTGAATCTGGTTCTTCAAAATATACTCCACAAAACTCATCTCTACCTTCTAAATAGTATCCCCTCCATTCCCATCCTGCTGTCTTTTGATAGATCTTGATTCCTAAATCTTCTATGGCTATCCCGATCATATTAACTAGATTTAGGAATGCCCTGATACCATTTGTGTATTCCCACCCAACCCGTTGTATTGCCATTTGCTTACCCTCCAGAAAGCCTATAAATTGGTTAATTAAGAACTTCTCAACCTCTCCTCGTGGTTTAAGTTCTTCAAGATATCGATGGATTTGATACCATCTAATATGCTTGTCAGGTGCACCCTCCTCCTTACTCTCCTCGAAATCTAAGCTAAACTTTGTTAGCAATACAATCTTTTTTACGGCCATGCGCTCATTCTCTAATGCCTTCCTATATCTCTCAATTTGTTTTATTCCTAAACCAGAGTCATGTTTGACTTCGACGTATATGCACTTATCTATCGATTTTATTTCGATATCAGGAGTCCCCTCGCTGGTAGACTTTTGGGTTGTAATAACAACTTCTTCGACCTCACTAAAAACAAATTCAGAATTTTTAACACAGATAAAATTCAAAAGGGTAATACCCAGTGGTTTTTCATTGTCGAGGAGGTAGTTAAGGAGATAAACGAAAGAGTTCGTTAGGAAATCCTCGTGACGTTCAGAGAGGTGCCTTGATAAATCTTTAAAAAGATTGCTCAAAATTTAATCTCTTTTTGAGTGGTTTCCTTACCCTCAATAGTCTGAATTAAATCACTAAATGTTTTAAATTTCCCATCGCCGAAAACTTTTTGGTCCACTCTAACATAGCTCCAATTCTCCCCAGTTTGATTGGATACTTTTTTGCACCAATCAATAATGCTCAATTCTTTATGGGCGACGGCTTCATAGACCTGTCCTTTTGTCTCTATAATCCAGTTGATTTGTTTCCCATTTTTCCCTTTCTGGACAGCTACGAAATCTGGATAGTAAAATTTGATAGCGCCAGAAGGGCTTAGGTAATCAACCCTAAAACGAGTAAAGTGTTCCGCCAAGGCTGCAAAACGCGTTATGTCTGAGCATCTATTCAAGAACTTTGCAAATTCTGACTCGAAGTCGTTGTATGTTGCTACATAATTGAAGATGGTGTGTTCACACTGAAGATGACGTCTGCGCCATACGAATGGTTGAGTGTCTGAAAGCTTAAACTTTGCCTCTTCAAATTCGATCTCTCGTCTCTCAGCAGTAAGTTCACTAATTTTTCTGGCAAGATATTTAGCAATCCCTTGTTGGAGCATCGGCCCCCGAAGATGATTTCGCATATGTTCACTTTCAAGATCTGTCTTCTGTCCAAAACACCGTTGTGCAACATATTCCCGCACAATTGGATAGAGGTCAGAGAACACATTTGATAGGCGAGCTTCAGTGATGACTTTATTGGTTATTGAAGAAAGAACCTCCTGACTGAGTGGAATAGTCCCGGGAATGATGACCACTCGGTGAACTTCGGTTTCAGTTGTAGCAAATTCCATTTTGAGCGAAATTCGATACTCTTCCTCTAACTCCTCACGGTCATAAATCGGGTCAAGGCTCAATGGATCGATTGAAGACAATTTTTTGTAATCATGAAGATAGACGGGCCGGGTCAACGGAATGGCTATATCATATTTGATCTTTTCCTGCACAGGTACTATCTTGATGGGTGGAGCAGGTGGTTTTGTAACAGTCTTTATCCCAACTCCTTCCATCTCTAACTGCCGAACAAACTCCTCAAAAGCGCTTGTTCCCATGACCTCCAGCGTTTGAGTTCGATCGGGGCTGATATTCTCCATTAGTCGAAGGCCTCGTCCCACTGCTTGCTCCGGGAGGATTTTCGCCTTCGAAGTGAAGGGACGCAGACCAAGAACGACTGATACATTTTTAACATCCCATCCCTCTCTCAACATCATCACGCTGACGATAACTTTGATTTTATTGGTAGACAGATCAATGTCACGGGCTGCTTTGCGTGCCTCTTCCAAATCCGCTTTAGTAATCTCCCCCTCCGAATCGGTATGAATGATCAGCACTTCGCCATCCTTCAACCCGGTCTTATTTGTCTTGTCAACTAACCATTTACCTATTTCATCAGCGAAGGCATTCTTTTCAGCCATAATAAAAAGGACTGGTCTTGGTCCCAAAGTCTTATATGTCTTATAGTGCTCCCTCCAGCGCTCCAGTGCCGCAAGAAGCCACTCTCCGTAAGCATCAGTTACATTTTCCTTAGTGATTTTTTCAGGGTCGGATCTCTTAACCTGATGGACAATGAGAGGAGCCTTAACGATGCGGTCCTCTACTGCCTGAGCAAGGGGATAGTCACAAATAATCCAGGGATAATACGTCCCGTTCTGATCTTTGGGAGTGGCGGAGAAGTCCAGCCACAGAGATAATCCCTTAGGAAGACTTTCATGTAATGCCATTAAAGTCTTATGCCACGCCAGGTCTTCATCATGTACATGATGGGCCTCATCATTAATCACCACGAGGTCGCGAAGACTTTTGAGCCGTTCCAGCATGGATCGTTGGTGAGAAGCGAGATCTTTAACGGGTTTTCGACCAAGGATGGCGTCCACAGCATTAGCTGGTGTCCATTCTTCCTCCCTGGATTCATATATCTGATGAATATTTGTTAGAAAGAGATTCCCATTCGGATCTGGCTCAGCGCTCTCCCCACGGAGGATCACTTTCATATTCCATTGCCATTCAGGAGGGACGAGCGGCAGGTCATAAAAGATTTTGTTGCTGGCAAAATCTTTCTCAAGTCGCTGATAGACAATTACGTTCGGGGCAACGATCAGAAAATTGGTCGAGAGATCAGAGGCTTTAACCATTTTCCGGTGGAAGTAAGACCAGACCATTATCATAGCCATGACATAAGTCTTACCTGAACCCGTGGCCATCTTGAAAGCGTAACGTCTAAGATCCTCAGGAGGGAGGTCCTGGAGGCCGTCGCTTTCTAATTCCGGGAAATATCTTCTAATCTGCCTGCGTCCATCCATAGTGGTTTGATGCTCAACACTGAATGTGAACATATCTTTCTTGAAGATTTCACAGAAGGAATCAATAAGTGGCTTTGCATCCCGGTTCTTCTCAATTTCTATGAGGTAGACCAGAGTTTCCACTGCCTCTTGCTGGCCGAAGTAATAGTGAAAAGTATTACCATTTAACAGATGATCTTCTTCGAACCAGAACTGAAAAAGCCGCTGCGTTACAGATGAAGCCCCTTTATATCCTCCCTCACGCCACCTATCCACAGCCTCCCGAAGCCTATTTACCAAAAGCATTTTACTTGGTCGGCGTCCATCGACGATTTCGTATTCCTCAGCCGTTTTCTTGATTAGATGGGCGTCAGGTCTCAAATGAGCCTTACGATCCGGGATCTCTGGCAGGTCTTTATCATAGAAAATAACTGCTTTTGCCATGGTTATTTCACCTCCACTTCAAAGGCTTGGGAGGTATCGTTCCCGAATATGTCGACCACCTTAACCATCACCGTATATTTACCAGGCTTTTCATAGCTATGTGCATCACTTTTAAGGACGAGAGTCCTATCTTTTCTGGTGCGATATGTCACCCATCCATTCATAAAGGTATCATTCTGAAAATCCCAATCAATCGCCCAGTAGTCGATATAGTCAGACCATTTTTTAATCTTGGATCGGATTTCTTCTGGAACGAGTTCTGTGTTCGGGATAACAAAGTCTTTGAGCGATATCGTGATCTTCCTGCCCTTTTCCTGTTTGATATCCACTTCAAGATAGGCCAATTCGAAGAATTTAATGTCGCCTTTGTCCACAGCCTGTTGTTCCATTACTTCCCGAGGAATATTGAGGAGGACAAGTTTAACACCCCGGCCTTTGGCTGCATCTGTCATCAGGTCATATAGCCCCATTTCCCATTCCCAACCGAGCACGTGAACTTCCTTCTGTTGAATTGCCAAGCACTCATCTAAACAGGCGTTAATCTCGTCGATAGTTACCGGGGCATCAACTGCACCTACACGAACAACCGCTTTCCCTTTCTTGCCATGGAGATGTTGCATTCCTGAAATAGGCTCTGCCCCATATAATTTCAAGATGAAGGCAAGGTATTGATAAATAGCAAGTTGCTGATCAGATTTCTTCTTGTCGCCGAAAGTAACCCCCTGCCAGTACTTTCGCTCATATTTGCCGAGATTAAGGACCTCAAAAGGCTTACAATTCTCTATCTCCAAAAGGCGTTTGCGAGTGACGTGGATTGCCCAACGAGAAAGATCGCAACCAATCCATCGGCGCCCCAGTTTCTCAGATACTGAAAGTGTGGTCCCTGAACCACAAAAGATGTCGGCGACAAGATCATTTTTGTTCGAGGAGGCCTTGATTATTCGGTCCAATAATTCCTCAGGCTTCTGAGTTGCATAATCCAGTCTTTCATCTGCGGCCTTGTTAATGATCGGAATTGCCCACCAATCACGAGGCGCAACTCCGGGGCGGTCTTCAAGATAATCGCGATAGGTCAATCCGGGATATTTCTTTTCATGTTCGGGAGTTAAACCGTCTGCGGCTCTGATAGGACTTCCTTGAGTATTCGTGCCCCTTATTTGATAATGTCCTTTCTCATCAACATATTTGAATTTAGCCAACGTTACTTCGGAGTATTCTTCGCAAGCCTCCCTCCAATTGAACGGACGATTACTAGATTCCGACTTTACGTAAAAAAAGATTACATCATGCTTAGGGTTATAAAAATTCAAAATTCTTTCACGTTCCTTGTAGCACCATATAATTTCATTCTTGAACTTATCCAGGCCAAATAATTCATCCAATATTAGCTTCGCATAGTGTGAGATTGTGGGATCTAAATGAAGGTATAGTGATCCACGTTCTGATAATAGATCGCGTGCAAGAACCAGCCGCTCTTCTATCATATTCAGGTAACTCTCGATCCCTCTTCCCCATGTGTCGCGGTATACTTTTTCCTCAATTGCAGATGCAGTTTTTTCTATGTCTGGGTATTCCCCAATCTTGGCTACACGAAGCCCATCTTCACCGATTTTATATTTGATGCGGAAGTCAGCACCGGTTGCAAAAGGTGGATCCATGTAGATGAGGTCAATCTTACCTGCGAATTTTTCCAGGAGAGAACCCATAACCAGCAGGTTGTCTCCCCAAATCAGTTTATTCTTCCATCCTTCTTCAAAGGTATCACCTTCTTTTCCCTGATAGATGTCGAATAAGGCCATTTGGGGTTTTTTCTTTGTTTCTCTGGTTGCCCGACTTTCGTTGACGGTCTCAATGATCTGGAATGGCAGGTTCACACGCGGCACTTCTTTAAGGGTCCCATCCTCATTATATTTCCCCGGCCATACCAATTCAGTTTTCGCAATTTCAATCTTGGACATCTGCATTCTCCTCTGTAACATTTTGCTCTGAATTTCGTTTCATCGAGTCTGATTTCTCCATTGGTCAACAATATTGCCGACATCCAGATCCCTCGGCCCTTCACGCCATTTGGCGTAAAAATCAATGTCATTACTCCGAGGGGTAGGACACGGAGGGTCTAGTAGCACTCGACTTGGTAGTGGTGCTGCATCACCTAATACAAGAGCTTCGCCTCTACGCATCCCAGCTAAGATGTTAACCAGGTCACGTTCCGCCTCTGGAACGAGCTTTCGTATATATTCTTGATCGTCAGGATTAGTTATTCGGAGGCAAATGAACGTTCCGCACTGCGAAAGAACAGTTTCTGATAGTTCATGTGGCCTCTGGCTAACAGCTATGATTCCAACACCGTACTTTCGTCCTTCTTTAGCGATTCTCTCCATAGATTTCCGGGCTCCCTCGAATTGGACGTCACTTTCCCGCCTTATATAGGCATGGGCTTCTTCGCAAACAAGTAAGATTGGAAACTCTGTGTATTGAGGATTCCAATAATTAAATTCGAATGCGAGGCGTCCAATCTGGGCAGTAACTGTAGGACGAACGTCAAATGGGACGGGACTCAGGTCAATTACGGTAATTGGCACCTTGCACGATCCGAGACCTATAAAGTCCCGAAGAAGATCCTCGAGGGAAGCAGAGCTGTTTCTAATTTTGGGTTTTAGAAGAAAATTGTAACGAACATCGTTTAACCGACTGTCGAGTCGCATAAGAAACCGGTCAAAATCACCGTGCATTGGGCCTTTGATTGGCTTTGTAGCTCCAGGGACCATACGTTCATTCTCTGTTTGGATTATGCTTCTGAGATCGTCGAGAGAGAAGTAGACAGGCGTATCTACCGTCGTCCTTGGAAGGGCAAGCTTCTTACCTTCCCCCTGCTTCAGTTTGTTAAGCGTGTCACGGAAAAAGGCTATCTGATTATGAGCAGAAAATTCCGACCTGTCGATTAATAGGTCACATAATTCACCATATGCCATCAACCAGTATGGCATCTCCAATTCGGTAGCGTTAATAACCTTGGCCTGTTCACTAGAAAAGGCTTGCCTGTACTCACCATGTAGGTCCAGAAGAATAATATGAGCACAAGGCATTAAGCTTACAGCTTTCTGAATAAGGGAAGCTACTGTCCATGATTTGCCGGCACCTGTTTGCCCCAAAATTGCGCAATGTCGGCCAAAGAGCGCCGAGGGATCAAGATGTACCCTCAGTACCGGATTGGCTGAGATGGCACCTACATCATACTTCTTTTCCTGGAAACGTCGAAAAATAAGAGATAGGCCAGAACTCGAAATCGCATGGACTTCCGCACCTGTAGTTGGATAGGTTGATACGCCTCTTTCAAACTCTCCTTGTAGATTGATTGAGCCAACTGGTATAAGTTGAATGGTACGCAAAGCTAAAATCTCAGGTAACTCCCCAGCTTCTGTACCGGCGGGGACGGCTGGGGGCAGTTTCTCTCTCTCAGTCATGCGAGAAACCATTGCGACTATCTGAAGATTACCCTGTTTAATCAGGACATAAGAACCAAGGCGACCAACAGCTATATCCTCGTCCCCGATCGTTACCACTGGTATTACACCATCTTCTTCATGAATCAAATCCGCTGTAAGTACTGATCCCTGTACATCTAATATATGCCCTATGATGCTTGCTGATGCTTCAACCATGGCTACCTACCTCCTTTGCTAACCATTCAAAGCTCCATCCATCACAAATACCTGGACCTTGTTCTCCAAACAGTGAAGAGCGACTCTCCGTGGCAATGATAGCATTTCTATACTGAACCCATTGTCTGAAAGTCTCTTCAGAAAGGTTTCTTGCCATGATAACAAGGGTAAAGTGAGGCCTGGCCAAAGCCGATTGGATCACCGCATTCACATGGCCGTCACCCATGCCATAACCCACACAGATCAATCTGCTAAGTAAGCGTGTCGAATCGTTCGCAAGTACCCCACGAAACTCTGACCAGAGGGCTGCATATGGGGCATAGCCAGTGTCAGAGGTTTTACGATTCTGAGGGGGAATCAAGAGTGGAATCCATTTTTCTGGTACAGAAGTTCCTGGGCTCACTCGCCTTGCAATATTATCACAATCCAGATACCACCCCATGGAACCGTGGAGCTTGTAGAGATTGATTGTTCCCCGGACTGTAACTGCCACAGTCCGACCGCGTCTGCACTCTGGAAGAGCGTGGTAATCATAAAAGCATGCATGCTTGAAATAGGAATTTAAGGTGCCGCAAAAACCATCAATGACTAACTGACATTCAAGGTCTCCTGCTAACTCGACAAGCGGATCGTAATTCAGGGTAAATACTGGAACTCTCCTTTCAGTTCTTGCGGACAAACCAACAACAAATCTTCGATGAACATCCAGAGGGGGTGTTGAGTTGCCGAAGCATTTGTTGATTGCACAACTCACGCGGTGCCGGAGTGGAAAATCACTTCTCGCATTATTGTCAAGGGCATCCAGTGCACGTTCAAGGTTTTCACAACCACTTTGGAGTTTTGTCTCGATTTGATCTCGATCGTTTGGCAAGACAAATTCCTTGATGGATAACCAAAGATCTGTTGTAAGAGGATATCCTCGCCCATCAAGGAAAGAAGCGCCCGAACCTAACAAAAAACCTGTGCGTTTCCCCTTAATCTGTTCACGCAATTTTCCAATTATTTTTTCAGCGAAAGGTTGCTCTTTTTTCATGAATGCCGGTCTTCTTTGCTAATTACAGATTTCTCAATAACTCCTTCCTGGCTACAATATACCCGAAGGTCACATTCCTTACAAACCTTATTCTCAGGTGCTTTCTTAATTTCATAATCTTTGTTTAGAATCTGCTCAACCACCTGGTCGAAATGCAAACCCGCTTCATCCACTATCTCGGGGCGATAGGGGAATTCCATTAAAGCATCTTCTCGCAGTGGTTCACCGGTCCAATAAAGAAGAAGCCTTTCTGCCCTCTTGCTATAACGCCGTTCAAGGATATGAGCGTAAATACAGAGTTGCTTATAGTAACTATCGAGTCTCGAATCATCCACAAGAGGACGAGGCTGTGACTTAAAGTCGAGCAGTTCTAATTTGTCATCCACACCTAAAAGAAGATCTATTTTACCCATGAGGATGTAGCTACCCTTCTCAACGGATACATCAACTTCGGTCTCAATGATACGGTCCATCTCACCCCGATTTTGATTAAAATAGTTCATGACCTGGGAAAATGCATTAGCGCGTTGTGTTTCTCCAATTGGACGAATACCTCTGGCAGCAAGATGGTGAAAATTAAAATCAAACATTTCCCTAATCTTACTTTTTCCTAACTCCGTTCCCCGTCTATCCAGAACCCAACGGTGGATGTCTTCGATGGTCTGATGTACCAAGGCTCCAAAGAAAATTTCGGCTGATCGAGAAGGTGTGAAGTCATAGTCACGAAAGAATTGGTACTGCCTTGGGCATGTTTCAAAAACCTTTAGATCGCTTGTAAAACTGAAGCTCTTTTTCAAAGGCATACGACTTCTCAGGCGGAAAAAGAGTGATTTCAGGAGATCCTGCCTCACATAGGGCCATTGTTGCAGACCCTGCCAAATAGGGTTGAAGTATGATTTGGGCTGTTCTGTCGAAGTGAGAACCAGTATTTTTTCCGCCCGCGAAAAAGCGACGTAATAGAGACGCATTCGGTCAAAGCCAGTTATTCTGCTTTCTGGCTCAAAAGGTTCTCGATGATAATACGGTGATAGGTGTCTATCCACATCTTTCGGAGAAGAGAGTTGTTTATCGAGGGAATCAACGACGACCACCGGAAATTCCAATCCTTTTGCTTGATGGATGGTCATCACCTGGACATACCCTTTTGGAAAAGGTTGATCCGGGTCTTCATACTCATTAATACCTCCAATGTAGAGCAAACGGAGGAAGCTATTAAAAAAATGGAGGCGGAGATAATCCCTGTTCCGATTGGAGACGACGGTGTAATGATAGTAATTTTGAAAAATGTTCAGTAGTTGAGAGAAGATTGCAAGGTTACGTGCCCTGTTCTCATTCTTGACCATGGAAGAGAATGGTTCATGGGCTAAAAAATGATAGAAGTAATCGGCCAGCCTTCGATCAAGGGTTTCGCCCTCCTGTAATTCCCTGATCTCGCCTTCAAATTGCTGGATACAAGCTGAAAGGGGATGGGGAGACCCAAAGTTCCGGCCAAGTTCAACGAGACATTCATCTACATAGCCCACCATTTCGCTGAGATCCTTACCTTTTACCTCGCCTCGTTGCTCACCATAATATCCGAGCAAGATCGCAAAGCAGGCCACCATATATCGGATTTCTTCGTTATCAAAGTAACCACGAGCACGCGGGCAAAAAGCAGGAATTCCTTTGCTTTGCAAGGCTTGAAGATAGTGCCCGCTGTGTTCCATCCGCACACTGTGTAAGAACAACCCTACCTGACTGTAGTCTTCAATAATCCGATTCTCTTTCAGGAAATGGACGAGGTCCGTAAATCGTTTTCCCTCATCAGTTTTGTTTTCACCCCAGATAGAGAAGACTGCGGGATATTCTGGAAATTTACCCTCGGGGTCTGCGGTGATCTCTTTTGGATATCGGAACTGGAAATCGGACCCAGGGTTACTCCAATTATGACTTGTCATGAATTTGTTATAGGCTTGTATGATTTTTTCATGAGAACGGTAGTTAATGGTCAATTTATGAATCTTGCAATCAGGATAATTTCTTGGGAATTCGAGGATGTTTCGTACCGTTGCGCCACGAAACCTATAAATGCTTTGATCCTCATCCCCAACCACACAGATGTTATTTTGTGGACGGGCTAAAAGAAGGAGGAGTTGTTCCTGAATATAGTTTGGTCTTCCCCCGATTTAGTGGACACACCGAACAATTAGAGGTATAGAAAAAAAGGGATGGGGAGGTGTGTCATGGGAATAGGTAAGGATAAGCGGTATTTTGATCGGGAGTTCAAGTATGAGGC
>Ga0315282_10015565_pt1 | contig 11202 bp, 12 predicted proteins | sample YL17G07_20_MG_FD_203693 | JGI IMG/M metagenome (GOLD analysis project Ga0315282, IMG submission 203693) | Sediment microbial communities from Yellowstone Lake, YNP, Wyoming, USA - YL17G07_20 | ecosystem: Environmental > Aquatic > Freshwater > Lake > Sediment | place: USA: Wyoming | collected...
AGTTGGGAGATAACCTGTCGAGATATCACATCATCGTTGATGATATTTACTTTGCCAACATTCGCTTCTCTACTGGATATGAAGGGGCCGTCGAGGCCAAGCAAGTGGCCCAGCAACAGGTGGAGACTCAGAGGCAGGTTTTAGCCCAACGGGAGATTGAAGCTCAGCAAAAGGTCGCTACCGCAAAGGGAGAGGCCGAATCCATTCTCGTGGTGGCTCAGGGGCAGGCGAAAGCCAATGATGCGCTATCACGGTCGATCAGCCCGATCCTCGTGCAGTACAAGGGTATCGAGAAGTGGAATGGTATTCTGCCACAGGTCTCCGGAGGGGCTGTTCCCTTTATAGACTTGGGTAAGATGGGTGGCTCGTCGGCCGGAGCCGAAGGAAGCAAAAAATAAGTTAAGAGTTCAGAACCCTAACGATTCCCAAGAGAGGAGATGCCATGATAAAAGCAGGTGATATGTTCAAAAACATAGAAAGTGGGAAAATGTTTACAGTTAAAAGCGTTGACCCCAGGCTCATCATTCTGGGAACAAAGGACGGAACCCATTCAATGTTTGTCAATCCAAACAGCATTGAATCCGCATTTGTGTCTGTCATAGAAGACGAGGTCAAGGATAAAGTCAAATAATAAACCAAGTTAGAAATTCTCATCCTCTTTTCTAAATCTTAAAGAAAGGAAACCTATGTTCGATTTTGACGCCTTATGTCCGCATTGTGAGAAAAAATTCAAACTGAGCATGGTTGGCCTTGAAGCCAAAGAGTTTATACAATGTCCTCATTGCCGAAGAATCATTAAGCTAGACCTCGCTGATCCGGAAAAAAAGGCAATACGGATAGCTCAGGATTTCGGAGAATAAGTTTTGGCCTAAAACCGTTAGAGTCTCCCAGGAGGTCAAGGAAGGAGACAATGCCATGAAGATAGGGGACAGGGTCAAAGATAAGACAACCGGAAAGATATACATTATAAGAATGGAAACCGATAACGATACGCTTTTCCTGGAGGGGGAAAACGGTTTGGGCCGGAGATTGACTGGTAAAGCAAGTTTGAAACGAACTTGCGAGAAGTTGGAGGACACAACATCCTGAAGCAGATACATTTCTCACATTAAGGCAGGGGCAAGAACGGCTCTACCCTGGTTCATCCGAGGCTTCTTTCTGCTTGCTTTCTATCAGTCATCGTCAACTTCAAAGGTTAGCACCCCTTCTTAATTATTCCCTCCGGAAAGTTTCGGTTTGACCCATTCTCATAAAATAGGCATATTCCAACCAACAATCTACAGGGTGGAGTCGAAAACATTTCATCGTTCGACGAAGACGAGGCTAGTTACTCGAGATTGAGTAATTGGAAAAAAGCACCCCAATTAATAAATTGGTATTTTAATGATAAATCTTTTTCCCTTATTTTCATCAGGCCCATACGGTTCATGGCAAAGCCTGACTTTATATTTTTTAAGTCATCGCGAGAGACGAGAAATCCTAATGGGCGGTTCTTGCTTTCACACTCTTTCAAAAGAATTACAGCCCAATCCATATTTTCTGGGGAAATAAAATGAGAAATTTCTTGCCAAGGTGAGGGCATTTCGAAAAACTCTTTGCCGTGGCTCGCATGAATGAATAAGAAATGGGTTTTACTTTTAATGTAGAAACGGTAAAGCTGTGAATGTCTTCTTATTAATTTTAGATCGAACTTAACCCTCTTTTGTCCTAAAGCAGTTTTTAAGTTCGATAAAAAATCATTAGCTAATTCTTTAGAGGCTTCTGTTGACACTTCTTTCATCCTATCCTAATACCTGGGTTGATCTATAGGTACCTTTGAGAGCTACCGCAGGGTGAACAGTAGGAGATGGAATTGTCATCAGAAATTAATCCGACAATTCCTGCTAAGACATGTTTTAGGACCTACATCCCGTCGATTCATTTTTCAACAGAATAAACATCCGGAATTTTCCTTTAAGCCTGTCTCTTCGTAAAGGTAGGTTCTGTTGAAAGATGGAAAATGGATGTCCAAATTTTGTAAAGAAAGAGAAGCCAACCGCTATGCTGGCTTCTCTTTGAGAGCTCAGAAAGTATCTATTCTACTTAATCAAACTACTCTTACGCCAGTGGCATTAGGACCTTTGGGGCCTTGGGCGGTTTCGAATTCAACCTCGTCACCCTCCTTCAGGGATTTGAACCCCTCCCCCGTGATTGCCGAATGGTGAACAAACACATCTTTACTTCCTTCCACTTCAATAAATCCAAACCCCTTTTGATCGTTGAACCACTTTACTCGTCCTTTTGACATAATAACCTCCTTTTGAACTTGGGTTAAAATAAAAAACCCGCCAAAGAGGGAAACTCACTCTTTGCGGGCTTCCTTTTTTTTCGACGCCCGCTTTGTCCAAAGAGCTTTTGCTCCTTGGTCTCTTATCATTCTCACCTCCAAGGTTTTACCCTTTTTGATTCCTCTGATAAGATTGCGGGTTTCGAAAAACCTCTATTACTTTTTTCTTTTATAACACAAGAAAGGGGTTTTAGCAATGCCATGGATGAATTTCTTTTATTACCTTTTGCTCCTTTTTCATTCCAGCGCCCGCAGCTGGGGCACGAACAGCCACAGTACCCCTCCGAAGGCAATCGTTACCAATGCTCCCAAGGCCACCGTCGTGGGTTCGCCGATCACCTCTGCCACGGTCCCCGACAGGAGCGCACCCAACGGAAACATACCGAAGAAGACCAGGGTGTAGATGCTCATCACCCTCCCCCGTAACTGGTCTGGCACGTGCAATTGCCCCAGGATATTGGAAGTATTAAGTACCAGCATCGTGCCCCACCCAACGCCAACGAGCACCAGCAATGATAGCGGTAGCCAGCGCATGGCCGACCAGACCAACAATAATACCGGAAAGATGAGGCTACCCAGCGTCAGCAGCTTTCCTTTGATCTTGTCGCGAGCCAGCGACGCAATCATGAGAGCGCCGATGAGAGAACCGGCGCCACGTGCCGACTGGAGGAACCCGTTGGTCGTGGAATCGCCTCCCAGGATCTTCACCGACCAGGCCGGCAATAGTATAGCAAAGCTCATTCCGAAGATTGTGGTCACCATAGTTACAGCGATCAAAATACGTATGGTCGGGTGAGAGACCACGTAGCGCAGTCCACCTTTGAGATCGGCGAAGGCCGAGTCCGTGCGCACCCGAGGGGGCTTCGGCTTAAGTCGCATCATCAGCAGGGCTGAGATTACGGCGATGAACGATGCCCCATTAATCGTAAAGCACCACCCGGGGCCGAGAACCGCATAGACCACGCCAGCAATAGCAGGGCCAATAGCTGCCCCCAGATTGAACATCGTGGAGTTTAGTGCGATGGCATTACCTAGATCCTCCCGTTCCACCAGTTCGACCACAAATGCTTGGCGAGCCGGGGCGTCAAACGCGTTCGCTACCCCAAGACCAAAGGCCAGCAGCACGATATGCCACGGTTGAATATGGCCGACGAACGACAGCGCCGCCAGGATAAAGGCCAGGATCATCATGGTCGTCTGCGTGATCAGTAGCAGGTTGCGGAGCGGCATTCGATCAGAGACCACCCCTCCGAGTAGCGTGAACAGCCAGATGGGAGCGCCAGAGGCAAAGCCGACATAGCCTAGGAAGGCTGGGGAATGAGTCAACTGGAATACCAGGAAGCCCTGCGTCGTGAACTGCATCCATGTCCCCACTAAGGACGCCGCTTGACCAACGTACCACAACCGATAGTTACGATGACCGAAAGAGGCAAATGCCTCTATTGTACTTCGACGCGGCATCGGACGCCCTGCATCTGGTGCCCCGGGCTGGGGCGGGACGGTCCCGCTCCTTGTTGACTTGATTGCTCCCCCCACTTCTTCTTCAGCACCTGTCGTCAATGTTCACACTCCGCTCAATAAGTTTCGGCTGGACGATCTCCAAGGGACATTATTATAACCTAAGAATGAAAAATATGAACAAACGAGTCTATTACCCCTTCTTAACCATTCCTTTCCCGAAGTTTCGGTTGACCAATTCTCACAAAATATGTATATTCCAACCAACAATCCACAGGGTGGTGGTGTAGATATTTCTTCGTTTTTAGCAATGCAAAATATTAATCAGTGCTTGGTCAACTTTCAATAAAGGTTCAATCCTGGTCGCTCTTTCTCAATGATGCAATAGGAACAAAATGGAGTGTGTGCTTCTTGGATCAGGGGGCATGATGCCCATGCCCGGACGGTTTCTTACCTCCGTAGTGGTAAGGCTTCAAGGGCAGCTTTATCTCTTCGATGCCGGCGAAGGATGTCAGATCAATTTGAAAAAGACAAAGCTCGGGATCAAGTCTCTCCGGGTTGTGGCTGTCAGTCATCTTCATGGAGATCACTGCCTCGGGTTACCCGGACTTCTGATGATGCGGGCTCAGGTGCCGGAAGTGGGTCCACTCACGATCCTCGGGCCGCCCGGGATCGAACGCTTCATCCGACAGCTTCACGAATCTCTGGCTTTTTTTCTTAATTATCCCATGTCCTTTCTTGAATGGAATGAAGGATGTCCGGAGGTGGCTTATGAAGACGACCTGGTCCGTATCCTGTGGGGGCCCTTAAAACATACAACTCTATGCATTGGGTATCGCTTTGAAGAGCATCCCCGTCCGGGAAAGTTTAAGACAGAGGCAGCAAAGGCCCTGGGGGTACCCTACGGTCCACTGTGGGGAAAATTACAGCGCGGGGAAGCCGTTACCCTTGACCAAGGAGATACAATATCTCCCAACCTGGTCCTCGGGCCTCAAAGGCCAGGACGGAAGATTTGCTACGCCGTCGATACGCGGCCCAACAAAGTTCTTTATCGACTATGTCAGGATGTGGATTTGGCCTTCCTTGACGGGATGTTCTTGCCCGAACATCACGAGGAAGCAGAGGCAAAAGGACACATGACGGCCGACGATGCAGCACGAGTCGCTGCCAGAGCGGGTGTGCGGCGTGCGGTGCTTGTCCACATCAGCCCCCGGTACACGGAAGAGGATATGGAAAAGTTCGTTGATGCGGCGAAAAAACGCTTCGGAAATACGGAAATAGGGACTGACTTACAGCAATTCATGATTCCCTATCGGGAAGAGGATCCAAACCTGCCCCCCAAAGTGATTCCGAAAGATATTTAAATAACTTGAGTACGTCCCGAACGCTTGTTTCCAAGAAAGGGATTTTAGCAATACGATGGATAAAATTCTTTTAAATAATATTCATTGGAGTTCGCAGCAACCCAGAGCTTCCTGAACGGAGGGATTGTCTATGTGGCCGAGCCGGGAAAAATCCCTGATACCGGCCCGTTAGCTGCTGTGTTTCGCTATTAATTTTCAAAGGAAGGGATGCTTTCTAAAAATCCAAAGAGGTTGATCCGACTGAAATAGGAGATAGGTTTAATGTCCTTATCTTAACACCATTGCTTCTATTTGATCCACCAATTCAAAATGTTTATCCCTTGTTAAAAGAGTTCCCCCAACTTCCATACAACATGCAGCGATCCAGACATCATTGATGGGTATCTTAATTCCTTTCTTTTGAAGAGATAAATAAATCACGGCATATTTTCTTGCGACATCGGTATTCACATCAATGACTTCTATTTTCAAACGACTCACAACCTGATGCAATTTCTTCTCATTAAACTGCTGTCTGCTTCCCTTCATGAATCCAAAAAAGAGTTCTCCCAGGACAACAGAGGGAATAAAGACAGTTTGCCCATAGGTAGCGATGGCATCCACAGCATCGGGCAGTCCCTCAGCAAAATCACAATAAATGTTTGTATCCAAGACAAGCTTCAACTCCAGTCCCCCTCTTCCACCTTATTAAATGTTTCAACGGCCTTTCTCAGTTCTTGAGCTTCTTCATGGCAAAGCCAGCCCGCAAGTTCCCTGACGACTTGTTCACGGTTCTTAACAAGACCTAACTTTTCATCCACGGCATCAAGGATATAGGCTGTCTTCGTCTTTCTGCTTTTCGCAGCCGCTTTCTTAAGGATTTCATCTTTTTCCGAAGGGATCCTCAAACTTACTGGCATTTTCCTCCTCCTCTGTATCTCATTTCCTGTTATTGTATCTCATACCGGAAATAGGGTCAATAGTTTTGTTGAGGTCGTTTAGCCCCTGCACGCCGAAGCGCTCCGCCCCGCAAGCGTGACGTTCTGGGTAGGCTGATGAATAGAAATTTGGAAAAAATTTTCTCTGCCAATGGGCCATGAGAAGAAGAACCCCCCTGAATAAGGAGATGGGGAGAGGAAGAACTCATTCGATAGGGAGATAAGGTGATGGGGTATAAAAGTTGATGCTTCACCTGACAGACAATGTCAAAAATGGTATTAAGTCCCTTCGGAAGGTTTCGGTTGACCAATTTTCATAAAATATGTATATTCCAATCAACAATCCACAGGGTGGCGGTGCAGATGTTTCTTCGTTTTCAGGGGAAAAAAGCCTGGGGTCAGAAGGAGACTTTCGTGAAATATAGGCAAAGTCATGGGTAAAGATTCGACCCCGGGCTCCATTCAGGACATGGAAGGAGCGGGGAATAAGTGTTAATTCTCAAATATGCCCCCGGGTGCCGATCGCCCTCTTTATGAAAGCGAATATTGGAAAAGGAATGTACGACTTTAAATCACTGTCTGCGTATGACTTCGAGATCTTAGTCAGGGATCTTCTTCAGAAACACTTGGGGATCTTTCTAGAATCGTTCAAATCCGGACGGGATCAAGGGATTGATCTGCGATATGCACCCGCCAAGGATCAATCACTCATCGTTCAGTGTAAACATTACGGGGGAACGGGTTACTCAGGACTCTTTGTTGCGCTCAAGAAGGAGGTCGTCAAAGTTAAGCGCCTTTCTCCGATGCGTTATTGCGTCGCTACCTCAGTGCCACTCTCTCCCGCAGATAAAAAGGAAATTCATCACCTGTTTGAACCGTTTTGCAGGACTACTCAGGATATTTTCGGCTTAGAGGACCTAAACAATCTGCTCGGACAATTTCCAGATATTGAACGAAAACACTTCAAGCTGTGGCTCACCAGCACAACAGTGTTAGAAAGGATAGTTCATAGCGGTCTATATAACCAAACAGCTATTATTGTCGAGGAGATTCAGAATAAAACCAAGCTCTACGTTCAGAATAAGAGTTTCTTCGAAGCCCAAAAAGTCCTCAAAGAGTATAATTACTGTATAATATCTGGTATCCCCGGAATCGGCAAGACATTTCTCGGAGAGATTCTTCTCCTTCAGTACATCAGCAATGGTTATGAACCGGTTGTTGTGCGGACGCACATCCGAGAAGCATTTTCCTTGCTGAAAGCGTCAACAAAACAGGTATTTTACTATGATGATTTTCTTGGACAGACGGGCTGGGAAGACAAGCTTGAAAAGAACGAAGAACAGAGCATTCTCGATTTTGTTAAGTATATCAGGACGCACAAACACGCCAGATTCATTCTAACAACGAGGGAGTACATCCTGCAACAGGCAAAAAACATCTACGAGAAACTACATGCTTCGGATTTCGATCACGCAAAGTGCCTTATCCGGCTTGAATCCTACAACCGTCGTGATCGAGCTCATATTCTGTTTAATCATGTGTACTTCTCCGGGTTGCCCAAGCCATACAAGGAGGCTCTGGCCCAGAAAAGTGTGCTCTTGAGTATTGTTGATCACAAAAACTACTCTCCGCGAATCGTCGAATGGATGTCGGATTACCAGAATCTTCGAGACTGCACAGATGTTGATTACCCGAAGCGGTTCATAGGCACTTTAGCCAACCCTAGTGAACTCTGGCGTCATGCTTTCCGCAACCATCTCACGCCCCCATCACGGGGAGTGCTACTGGTTATGATGACGTTCCGATCTGACGTAGTCTTGGCTGACCTCAAGGATGCATTTGAGTCTTTTCGTATTCAGGAGGCGAAACTTTTTGGCATCGCCATAACGCCAAATGAATTCATGACCGCTCTGAACGAACTGGAAGGAACCTTCATCAGGTGTGAAAGAGATAAACATGAGGTTGTCGTCGCCTTTCACAATCCGTCTGTGCGGGACTTTCTGGAGAAGTACTTGGCAGAGAACGCTGAAATACTACGTATGCTATGCTCCAGTATCATATTCTACGACCAATTTCGGGCACTCTGCACGATCCGCCCCGGAAAGGAAGTGCATGAGCACTTATCACACGCGCTACGTAGCGACACCGGTCTTATCACGGAAGCGATGATACGGACAGTGTCACGAACTGCGAAGGGGAAGAGGCTCTATAAGAATGCTGATGGCACTTTCACGCACATCAGAGAAGTTCAGACAACGATCGAGCAGAACATCGGACATGCATTGAAGGTCGTGACAGAGCTTCCTTATACGCACCAGAAGCACGTCGCAAGTCGTCTGCTGGATATGGTGAGGTTAAGGATTGAGAATGGAGAGGGCAACCTAGGTTACATCTCCGAACCCCTTAACGCCTCTCTTCCCCTCGATGCCGTTGCTTCAAGTCGAACCGCAGTGGCGGAAGCAGCCGCACGAAGATTTGAAGATATCGAGGAATACGATGAGTTGAATGATATTATCGCCTTGATGGACTTTATCTGTGCAGCTCCAGGAGCAACGAGTAATGCTCTGGTTGAACGGGTTGGAGCTAAGATCAAGAGAAAACCCGATGCCATTTTCGATTACGATATCTCGGAGGCAAGTAATGAGGACGATATAGAAGACCTTCGGGACGTAGCAAGAAAAATGGAGGACGTTTTCGATATCACCCTGGATTCGATTTACGAGCGATTGGACAGCAAGGAGGAGGAACTTCGTGATCGCTTTGACGGAGACCCTGACGAAGACTACGAGCGAGGTTCCCATGCCTCCGCAGGGGCGACGGATGAAGAGATATTGTCTATGTTTGGAAGCCTCTTGGAGTAGAGGAGAAGCCGAACAATCTCATTGCCACGAACAGTGAACATGTTGAAAACGTGGATGTGAAAAAGTGGACGTCTAAAACAACTTGAAATCGATTCGTCATTTTTAAAGTAGCGGCAGCGTAGAGAAAAACCTTAAAGCGTTTTAGAACCTACGTCTCCTCAAGTGCGTCTGATTTTGAGGGTTAATGAATGTTCGAGAATATACTGAGAGAGTTGCAGAGGGTAAACGGGGCCAAAGTCAGCGTCCCTATCGAGGCCGATGAGGAAGGCTACCTGGACAAAGAATGTCCTTCTGAAAGCTGCAGGTTCACTTTCAAGGTCAAAGAAGAGGACTGGAGGAATCTCTTCAAGGACGAGGCTGTATATTGTCCGCTTTGCCGCCATGAGGTAAATGCAGATTCTTGGTGGACCACTGAACAGCTGGAACATGCAAAAAAGCAGGCCATGAAAGTCCTTGAAAGCCGGATTGGGAGAGCATTGGACACTGACGCTAGGGAATTCAACAGGAAACAGCCGAGGAATTCGTTCATCAAGATGTCCATGAAGGTCAGCGGCTTCAAACCTTATCCATTGCTCCTCCCTATCCCCGCAAAAGAACTGATGGAGCGCAAGATCCAATGCGATAAGTGCGGTGCCAGATACTCGGTCATTGGAAGCGCCTATTTCTGCCCATGTTGCGGTCATAATTCTGTAGAAAGGACATTCGACGATTCGGTCGAGAAGATTCTCGCAAAAATAGGGAATACCGAAATAATCAGGAAAGCCTTTGCTGAAATTGGCAAGAGAGACGAAGGAGAGGTAACTGTCAGGTCGTTAATAGAGTCGGCGCTTTCTGATGGTGTTACCGCATTTCAGAGACTGTCGGAGGAGCTTTACAGTAAAATGCCGAGCACTCCCCCAGCACCTTTCAACGTGTTCCAGAGAATAGAACATGGCAGTCGGCAATGGAAGGACGCCTGCGGAAAAGGGTATGAAGATTGGCTGGATTCTGCAGAGATGAAGGAATTGAATCTCCTTTTCCAAAGACGCCATTTGCTGGCGCATAAGGATGGAATCGTTGATGATAAATATATCCAAAAGACCGGAGATAATTCTTACAAGGTCGGCCAAAGGATCGTAATCAAGGACTCGGATGTTCGTCGTCTTGTTGAACTTATTACCAAGCTGGCCAATGAAATCCGGTCTGTTGCACGTTCCTCGTGACCAATCACTGATGTTTGCCCTGTCCCGTGGCCCCCGGGGGGGCCGTCCATAAAATTATAAGTTTCTACTTATATAATGATCTGTTTCCCTGCCGGGACGGGCGAATCTTAATCCCCCTGCCCTCTCCCTGCTCGGGCAAAGTCGATGAATCCTCGCTCCATATCAGTCCCTATTACTAAGGAGTCCGTAATTGAGCAGATACATTGTTCTGAAAATCTCCCCCAACCCCTCTTTGCCAAAGAGGGGAAATTCCTTCCTTTCGTAAAGGGGGGGAAGGAAGGATTTAGTCTCCAGGGTCTAAATTACTTTGGACTGACTGATAGCTGAACGCGAACTCGATCTCCGACATCAAGACCTTCATTATTGGGGGGGGAGGTCTTAAAATAATGCACTTCTGGTATTGGGTTATGCTCGGTCCTTCCATTGGCAAAGGTATCATGGTTACGAACGCAGAATTTAATGCAACAACAGGGCAAACTTATCCGGTGAGCATCAAGAATTTGGAGGCAGGAATGTTGAAACAATTGTCCGGAAATGCTTCACACCTTTGGGGGGCCGACTTTTTTTCATAATTTCGTAAAAAAGTCAAGACTTTTTTCCAGTGATATGAAAATTAGTCGAAATACCCATCATCAAGTCTGCCTTTTCTCCGTAAACCTTGAGGAAGGTACTGTAGTGAGGCAAAAGGATCTCATTCGACTAAAACGGAGGAATCTCAATCGCCCTGTCTTCTTCCTGCTCGGGCAAGACCTCCGAGGGTCGGACCAAGCCAAGTTATTGAAATCGCGAATGAAAAGTGAAAATGAGGTCTGAATTTTGACCTTAGCTGGGAAGAATCACCCTTCTTCAGATCCCTGGTCTTCCTCCAGAAGACGGAGAATCTCCGGGGGAATGGCCGGGGATTGGAACACCTGGCGGGCCGCCGCTCCGGGTAGCTGGACCTGAAGGGAAAATGAATGGAGGGCGAGACGGATGAAACCCATCTCCTCGCGTAGGAACTTGAGGGACCGGGATGTGCCGTAGCGCGCATCGCCCACCACGGCATGACCCGCAAGCCGGGCGTGACGTCGGATC
>Ga0315282_10015566_pt1 | contig 11202 bp, 10 predicted proteins | sample YL17G07_20_MG_FD_203693 | JGI IMG/M metagenome (GOLD analysis project Ga0315282, IMG submission 203693) | Sediment microbial communities from Yellowstone Lake, YNP, Wyoming, USA - YL17G07_20 | ecosystem: Environmental > Aquatic > Freshwater > Lake > Sediment | place: USA: Wyoming | collected...
TTATTATTTTATCCCTATTATTTATCCCTGTTTATTCACGATGTGACTGTCCTTCATCTGCATGGCGATCATCCGTGAATGTTGTTGGGGTGGATTTTTCATCTGTCAGGTTTCGGTTCCCCTACCATTTCTTCTCTCCCACCAGCGCCAGTGGCTCGATACCACCCAATATTAGGACGCGTTCCATTATCTTGCATTATCAAAACGTAAATACCCCGTAGCTTGCTGCGGGGAACTAACGGCTGGATATCCAAAGAGGCGCTGTACCCGTTAAATACACCTGGGCTCGAGAGCGGTTTTCGTTGTCGGTGCCTGTTTCCATCGGATGGGGAGACTTTCTGCGATTCCTGTGACTCGCTTTCCTTGAACTCGCTATTCACTCTGCAATCCTCCATTGGAAATTGAATCACCGCTGCCATAGGATCCGAGCAGCTTCGAGAGGGACCACAGCGCCTGAGCGGTGCGGTATCACTCGCGCCGTATAGTCCGTCGCAGGACGTGCCGCCGGCACTTCTGCGGTATAGACGTAACCGTTTGCGCCCACCAGTTGCCCGCCTCGCATCATCTCCTGCCTCACCGATTTGTCACCATTCAATCCCTCGGCGTAAAGTTCCACACGGACAGCGTTCGGGTCAAGGCCGCTGAGATAGACCTGAACCTCGAATACGTGCTTCTCCCCGTCACTCGCAACCCTCACTTCGCCGAAACGCAGATCTGACCAGTTCTGTTCCATAGCACGTTCCAAATTTACCAACTTTGCGCCCATTGCGCCCCTATCGGCAGCACGCTCCCGATAAGCCCTCGCCGCAGGGATGTAGTACTGTTCAGTGTATTCGCGCACTGTGCGGTTAGCGGAAAAGAGCGGTGTCAACCGCGCCATGCTTTCACGCATACGCGCGACCCAAGCGGTTGGGATGCCGTTTGGGTCGCGGGTATAGAACTCGGGAATCACCTCCCGTTCGAGTAGCCCATAGAGCGCCTCGGCTTCGGCAACATCCCAGGCCGGGTCATCACCATGTTCCTTGCCATCACCCAACGCCCACCCCACTTGAGCCGTGTAGGCTTCCGCCCACCAGCCGTCCAGCTCCGAAAGATTGAGGCCTCCGTTGACGAGCACCTTCATACCGCTCGTCCCGCAGGCCTCCCAGGGTCGCCGTGGCGTGTTGATCCAGACATCCACCCCCTGGACCAGTTGCCCAGTCAGAAGCATGTCATAGTCGCTCAGGAAGATCACATGGTTGCGCGCCTCGGTCCGTCGGATGAAATGCGTCCACTCCTGAATCAAGGCCTGCCCCGCCTGGTCTGCCGGATGGGCTTTGCCGGCAATGATAAGTTGCACGGGGCGCTCTGGATCGGTGAGGATGCGAAGGAGCCTCTCAGAATCGTGCAGCAGCAGGTTGGGTCTCTTGTAGGAGGCAAAGCGGCGCGCAAAGCCCAGCGTCAATGCATTAGCGTTAAAAATATGCTTCGCACCCTCAACCTCCTCGGGTGATGCGCCCGAGGCTTCCAGTTGTCGAGAAAGCCGTCCGCGCACATATTCAATGAGCGACTCGCGGGCGGAAGCGCGGCACTCCCAGAGCCTGGAGTCGGAAACGCCGCGCATGTCCTCTTCCAGGGTTTCCAGCGTCCCCCGCCAGCGGTCCTTTCCGCATGCTCCTGTCCACAGAGCGTCGGACTCTTCCGAATCCCAGCTTGACATATGGACTCCGTTGGTAACATGTCCAATGGGCACTTCCTCCTCCGGCCAGCGCGGAAAGAGAGGCGTAAAGATGCGCCGGCTCACCTGCCCGTGCAAGCGGCTCACCCCATTGACCGCCCCGCTCCCTCGTACAGCCAGGTAGGCCATATTGAAGGGTTCAAAAAAGTCGTTCGGGTTCTGGCGGCCAAGGGCCAGCAAATCGTGGAGCGAGATGCCGAGCCTCTCCTGGGCATACCAACCAAGGTATTGTTCGATGAGGACAGGAGCGAAACGGTCAAAACCGGCGGTGACCGGCGTGTGTGTGGTAAAGAGATTCCCCGCTCGCGTTACGGTCAGCGCGACTTCGAAGGGCTGCCCTGTCTCTTCCATAAAGGTTCGAGCCCGTTCCAAGACGGCGAAGGCGGCATGCCCTTCATTCAGATGGCAGACTTCGGGCTTGATGCCGAGGGCGTTGAGCAGGCGCCATCCGCCGATACCAAGCGCCAGTTCTTGATTGAGACGTAGCTCAGGCCCGCCCCCGTAAAGCTCGCTTGTAATCCCTCGACGAGATGGGAAGTTCGCCGGGTCATTGCTATCCAGGAGGTACAGCTTCACCTTGCCCACCTGGACCTGCCAGGCGCGCAGCCAGACCGAGTAACCGGGCAACTTGAGTTCCAGCCGCAGCCACTCCCCGTTCGGTTCGCGCAAAGGCGTGATCGGTAATTGCCCGGGGTCGTTGTACGGGAAGAGGGCCTGCTGTGCTCCGTCCTTGTCAATCACCTGGCGAAAATAGCCTTGTTGGTAGAGCAGCCCCACTCCGACCACCGGCACGCCCAGATCACTGGCCTCTTTGAGCTGATCGCCGGCCACATTGCCAAGCCCCCCTGAGTAGATGGGCAGAGCCTCGCTCAACATGAATTCCATGCTGAAATACGCGACACGGGTGAGGGGCGACTGTGGATGATCTTGCTGAAACCACGCGGGGGCTTTCGCCGCCTGACGCCTGGTTTGCACGAGCGCATCGACCTTCTTGCGGAAGGCGGGATCGGCTGACACGCGCTGAAGTTTCTCCCTCGAGACAGTCTGTAGAACGACCCAAGGGTTTTGAGTGAACTCCCAAAGCGCGGGATCAAGCTGCCGCCACACTTCGTCGGCGGCATGATTCCACGACCAGCGCATATCCAGGGCAAGTTCCGCCAGGGAATCGAATCCTTCGACGTCCGTGGGTAAAAGACTGTACATCGGCTTGCTGACAGGTGTTTGTTTGCTCATAGTTTCTCCTCCAAATTTTTATTGCTTGCAAGCCCTGACCGCTGTGGCGCCCCAGCCAAAGCATCGTTGACGATTGTCTGCGCTTCCTCCAGGATGCGGCGCAGATGATCTGCTCCACGGAAGCTCTCCGCATAGATCTTGTAGATGTCTTCCGTCCCTGACGGACGCGCCGCGAACCATCCGCTTTCCGCTATTACTTTCAACCCGCCGATGGACGCGCCGTTGCCCGGCGCGTGGGTGAGGATGGTCCGGATCTTTTCCCCAGCCAGGTCGGTGAGCCGGACCTGCTGCGCCGAGAGTCTCTCCAGCATTGTTTTTTGCTCCGGAGTCGCCGGGGCCTCAACTCGGTCGTAAACCGGCTCACCGAACTGGCGCGTGAGTTCGCGGTAGATTTCGCCAGGATCTCGGCCCAACCGGGCCGTGATCTCCGCCGCGAGCAGAGCCGGGACGATTCCGTCTTTGTCCGTCGTCCAGACGCTGCCATCCAGACGGACGAAAGACGCACCCGCGCTCTCCTCTCCTCCAAAGCCAAGCGAGCCGTCGAGCAGACCGTCAACGAACCACTTGAAACCGACCGGCACCTCGTAGAGCTTTCTCCCCAGCTTCGCTGTGACGCGATCAATCATCTGGCTGCTCACCACCGTCTTCCCCACCGCCGCATCCGTGCGCCACTTTGGACGGTGTTGGAAGAGGTAGTAGACAGCGACCGAAAGGTAGTGATTGGGCGGCAGTAGTCCCGCGCTCCGGGTGACAATCCCGTGCCGGTCGTGGTCGGTGTCGCAGGCGAAGGCGATCTCGAAGCGATCCTTCAGACCGATCAATCTCTGCATGGCGTAAGGCGACGAGGGGTCCATGCGGATCTGGCCGTCCCAATCGACCGTCATAAATCGGAAGGTCGGATCGACGGCCTCGTTCACGACCGTGAGGTTCAACCCGTAGCGCTCAGCCATTGGCTTCCAGTAGTGGACCCCGGCGCCGCCGAGCGGATCCACCCCCAGGCTGATCTTCGCGCCGCGGATGGCGTCCATGTTGATCACATTGCCGAGCTCGCTAATGTAGGCATTAACGTAGTCGTGCCGGTGCGTCGTGGAGGCGCGAAGCGCCTTGTCGACAGGAATCCTCTTCACACCTCGCAGGCCACTTTCAAGAAACTCGTTTGCCTTCGCCTCGATCCAATCGGTGACGGCGCGTTCCGCCGGCCCGCCGTTTGGCGGGTTGTACTTGAAGCCACCATCATGGGGCGGATTGTGTGAGGGCGTGATTACGACGCCGTCGGCGAGTCCTGTCTTGAGCCCGCGGTTGTAAGTGAGAATCGCATGAGATACGACAGGAGTCGGCGTATATTCATCCTCCTCCGCAATCATGACGTCCACCCCGTTGGCCGCCAGCACCTCCAGCGCGCTGGCAAAAGCCGGCACCGAGAGCGCGTGCGTGTCCATACCGAGAAACAGCGGGCCATCGATCTTCTGCTGCCTGCGGTACAGGCAAATGGACTGACTGATGGCGAGAATATGCCATTCGTTGAAAGCTTTCTCGAAGGCCGAGCCGCGATGCCCTGAGGTGCCGAACGCAACCCGTTGCTCCGGCACCGAAGGATCAGGCACGTCGGTATAATAGGCCGTGATCAGTTTAGGCACGTTAACGAGCATCGATGATTCAGCAGGCTTTCCTGCAAAAGGACTCACTTTCATTGCCATATCTCCTTAAGGGAGATTAATCGTCGCTCAACAGCGCCGTCCTTCATTGTCCTTTGGCCGGGTTTGATGGATTCATTCACGTCGTTGGCCTGCTCTTTGAGGTGAAACATGCCGGTCTTTGTGTTGCAACGCGGGTAACTCGTAGTTGAGCAGATCGCCGATGCGCTCAATCGTGAGGTCAGCCGGCGGATAGGTGGCGATGGCTTTGGAGTCGAGCGCGTAATGTCCCTGGCGCGGCCAAACGGTCGTCAGCCGGTCTCCCCAGATCCTTTTCATCGCCGCCAGAATGCGCAGTTTGTCGTCCACCATGACATAATGTCGGGCCGGATAGTTCCCCTCGACGTCATCCAACATCAGTTCTTTGTGGATGTAGATCAGCACCCGGCCCTCGACCGCCTCCCATAGCCCCGATCGTTGAACTTTCCGCGGTTGGAAGACCACGTCGCCATCGGACAGGATGACCGTTTCTCCCCAGGCACGAACATACTCAAGGGCATCGAGCGAACCAGGATACAACCGGTTCGCAAACGGATAATCCACCAGAAAAGAAGACATCATCAGCAGTCGCGGATCGCACAGGTCCTCCAGGCGGTAGCGCTGTAAAGCGCCCAGGTAGTCCGCATAGCCAAGCTCGGCGCGTAACTCTTCGAGGATCTCAAAGTAGCGGTCACGGCTTCCCGCCCCAAACTCGCGTTCCATATGGCGTCGGAGGTCTTTCTCTACCCGGTCGTTGTCGAGCAGGGTATTGTCCACGTCAAACAAGAATACGACTTTGTCAGGTGATCTCATCCGATCGCCTCCTCATGCTTGGGGGGGTACCAGCCGCCATCGCCCGTAATGATTCGGTCAGTTTCCGCCGGTCCCCCGGTGTTCGGTTCTAACTCATAAATCGGCGTCAAGGCATTTTAAAACGTTTCCCAGGGAGCCGGATGGTCAGTACCGGGCAGGGCGACTTTCTCACCACCTTCTCTGCTGTGCTTCCAAAGAGGACATGATCCAAGCCTGTTCTCCCATGTGTTCCCATCACGATGAGATCTACAGATTCCTTCTTGGCCATCTGGATGATCTCTACGAAGGGCTCACCCTCTTTGAACAGAACTTTATAATTTTTGAATTCCTTCAGTTTTCGGAGGTAATGGGTGTTCAATTCTTTGTCGAGTTCTTTCTTCTGGGAGGTCCTCAATTCTTCCAGTTTTTCTTGAGGGAGGTAAATCGAAAGCTGTTCCGGGTGGTATGGCCCTGGTGTGACATGAAGGATAAAGAGTTTGGATTTGTAGGTTTTAGCGAGGTTAAGGGTATAGGTGAAGGCCCAGTGAGCATTTTCAGAAAAATCGGTGCAGAACAAAATCTTTTTAAACATCGTTTATTCCCTCCTTATTTTTTAATTTTCAAAGGCATTTCATTTCAGCAGATTGCTAATAACTCGATGATTCTTCGTATTTTTATCTGCTCGTATAACATGTCTAAATCTTATTCCACAATTTTCAGACAATTTGACGTGCCGAAAGGGTTCTCAACGAAAGAAGAGCAGCCTGGATCATTTTGCCATTCCCCATCCACATAGAACCGGTATTCGTACCGGCCTTGACTTAAAGGAATTGAAATCCTCCATATTCCTTCGTTACTGGGACTCAGAGGATGGGAGGATAGATTCCATTGATTAAAATTTCCTGCCAGGAATACGCTTTGTGCCTGAGGCGCCAATAAACTGAATCCCACGTCCCTTGATTTCTTAGTTGCCTCCAATTTCTTTTTCGATTTTGCTGGCATAGCACACCTCCTTATGGTTGTATATAGTGACACTCTAATCTGCTCTCATTTCACTCTTTTTTCAGCAGCCTTCCAATCGATATTCTTGAAGAAGGCCTCGATGTAATCGCCCCTCTTTAGCCCATAATCGGTCATGAAGGCATGCTCGAAAACATCCAAAACCAGAACCGGTATACATCCAGAGGGATGTCCGGCATCGTGCTCGTTGATCCAGAAGTTGATCAATTTATTGGCATGCTGATCTTCATAGAGAACCGTCCAGCCAATTCCCCTCATCACTGCTACCCCTCTAAAGTCCTTTTCCCAGGTTTCGTAGCTCCCGAAATTTTCGATGATCTTCTTGAATAACTTGCTCGTTTTTTCCAGCGGTCCCTTCCCACCGAGATTCTCAAAATAGTACTCATGGAGTCTCATCCCGTTAAACTCCCAGCCGAACCTTCTCTTTAATTCGGCAAATTCAGGGGTACCCGTCTTCCCCTCCTTAAGCATATGGCCCAGAGTTTCGATCAGTTTACCGGTATTGGTGACGTAGCCTTGGTAAAGGGTGAAATGGTTTTTCAAAAGGGTGTCGCTAAATCCTTCCATTCCCAGTATCTTGCCGTAATCTTTGGCAGTGTAACTCATCTTTTTCTCCTTTCTTGTCCGAAGATTTCAATTCGGACCAATCGAATGGTGGTTTGTTTAAGGTTTATCCCTTTAATTTTGACTATACGGGTTTGGGTTTACTGACAAGGGATAAGAACTCCTGCCCGAACCATAGCTTTCTTGTGAGGGAGGGCGGTCGTAGGGCACATCTCCCATCAACAGGATGGCCCCATTCTTGTCAAGCTCTCTAATCCCCTGAACGGCTGAGGCTCCCGCTCCCCCACAATCACGTAGATGTAAGTCTGTTCGGCCATCTCTTAACCCTCCTTGATCGCGACGATCAGCGCAACCCAAAAATGGTCATAGGGATCATGATAAACCAGCCCGTTCCATATTCTGAAATGCTCTTGACAGAGCGACCTATGAATCGTTCCCAGTCCTTCTTTGGGTTTCATGAGTCTTCAGTAACCCTTTCTACGTGTCCCCCGAACTTGTATCGCATAGCCGATAGAATCTTCCTGGCAAAGTCGTCTTCGCCCCGGGAGCTGAAGCGTTGATAAAGGGCCGTGCTCAGAACAGGAGCGGGAGACCCTTCTTCAATCCCTGCGATGATCGTCCAGCGCCCCTCGCCAGAATCCGCCACACGACCGGTAAACTTTGATAGATCTGGATTGTCAAGGAAAGCCATCGCCGTGAGGTCAAGAAGCCAAGAGGCAACCACACTCCCTCGTCGCCACAATTCGGAAATGTCCGTAAGGTTCAGGTCATATTGGTAGTATTCGGGATCGCGCAGCGGTGTGGTTTCGGCATCGACGGCCCGGCCTTGCTTCCCCACATTCGCATGATACAGGATATTGAATCCTTCCGCATAGGCCGCCATGATGCCGTATTCGATTCCGTTATGAATCATCTTGACAAAATGGCCAGCCCCGGAGGGTCCGCAGTGAAGATAACCCTCCTCCGCGGTTCCGCCTATTTTTTCTCTACCCGGCGTTCGCGAGATGGAGCCCCGCCCAGGCGCTAAGGTCTTGAAGATTGGGTCAAGATGTTTCACGATGTCACTGGGTCCTCCAATCATCAGGCAGTAACCTCGCTCCAGTCCCCAGACGCCACCACTTGTCCCGCAATCGACATAGTGAATGTCTTTTCGTGCGAAATCTTTGGCGCGCCTTATATCATCGATGTAATAAGAATTCCCACCATCGATGATGATGTCATCCTTCTGCATAAGGCGAGCCAGGTCGCTCAGAGTGTGATCTACTGCGGCGGCAGGGATCATCAGCCAGGCCGCACGCGGCGGGACGAGTTTAGCAATAAAATCCTCGAGTGAAGAAGCCGCAGTGGCCCCCGTCTGCTTCGCAAAATTTTCTCTGGATTCAGATCGTGCGGAATAGACAACAATTTTATGGCCGCCGCGGATCAATCGAACCGCCATACTCCCACCCATTCTTCCTACGCCGATCATTCCGAGTTGCATGCTCTTTTCTCCTTCCCTGCCAAGACAAACAAGAGGGAGCACCTTTCGTGCCGCTTCCCCGGCAGAACGTTTTCGGTAGACCAACCTGTAACTCTCCTCATGTCGAGCCACCACAAATGCTCGTTATCACTTTCTGATAAGAATAACGATGGATCGTGCTTTCACCACGTAAGTGAGCGATTGTAGAACCGGCTCCGTGTCCGACTCCGAAAAGTCCAGGGGGGGTGGTAGGCTTGTGTCCACGACGCGCTGCCACTCGACGGATCGCCCCTCCTGGATCGCAAATTGAAGGTCCTGCCAGTAGGCATTAATCATCACATAGATGTCATTGTCATTTTGCGAAGCGCCATGCAAACAAAAGGCGAGGCTGTGCGAGTCGTCCCCGTAATCCACCTCTTTTCCGACCCCGTACCACGTGATGTCCTCTCGCCAGAAGCGGCTGCGGCCGAGTGATGGGTGCGCCTTGCGGAACGCGATCATCTTTTTGAAGAAACGGAACATATCCCGGTTCTTTTCGAGTAAGTCCCAATTCAACCAGGTTGTCTCATTGTCCTGGTTGTAGGGATTATTGTTTCCACCCTGCGTGTTCATAAACTCATCGCCGGCGCAGAGCATTGGCGTGCCGTTCGCCAGGAAAAGCACGCAGCAGAAATTCTTTATCTGCCGCCTGCGCAGTTCCATCACCTCCTGCGGGACGTCGCGGTCGCCTTCCCACCCACAGTTCCAGCTCAGGTTATAATCTGTTCCATCCTGATTGTGATGGCCGTTAGTCTCGTTATGCTTGAAGTTGTAAGAGACCAGGTCATACAGGCAAAAACCATCGTGGGAGGTGATGTAGTTGATGCTCTGATAGGCGTGGTACGCATCCGCTAGCCTATCAGGAAAAAGGTCATCGCTGCCATAGAGGCGGGTCATAAACGCGCCTATCTTACCCCGGTCTCCCCGGATGAAAGCGCGCAGATCGTCCCGAAATCGGCCGTTCCACTGCAGCCAGGTCATGCCTGGAAAGTTATGGCCCAGTTGGTAACTCACCGGGTCCCACGCCTCTGCGATAAGGCGGATGGACGCAAAATCTCTGAGGCCGCTTATTTCTGAGATGATGGGCGGGTCGTCCAGGTTGATCCGGCCAACCTTGTCTCTGGTGAAGATCGTCGCGAGATCGAAGCGGAACCCGTCAACATGCATTTCACAAGTCCAGTAGGCCATGCTGTCAATAACCATACGGCGGACGCCCCGGTTGGCGGAGTTAAGTACGTTTCCTGTGTGCGCGTCATCGCGGTAGTTGCGTCTATCTTCTGCAAGCAGATAATAGCTGCTGTTGTCGATGCCACGAAAGCTGTAGGTGGGGCCCCTCTCATCAATCTCTGTCGTGTGATTGTAAACCACGTCGAGGATCACCTCGATCCCCGCTTTGTGAAACTCTTTAACCATGGTGCGAAATTCTTCGATCTGGGCTCCCAGAGCCTTGGTCTTCGCGTAAGCCTGATGGGGCGAGAAGAAGTTCAGAGTCATGTAGCCCCAGTAATTGCCCTCCTGGGGGTCGTATTGATGAACGGGCAGCAATTCTATGGCTGTCACACCCAACTCTTTAAGGTAAGGGATCTTCTCAATCAACCCTGCATACGTACCGCGACTCTCAGGCCTCACGCCGGAATTCATCCGCGCGGTGAAGCCCTTGACGTGGAGCTCGTAAATGATGCTATCATGGGTATGGTGCGGCCGCCGATCATCACCCCAGTCAAACAGAACATGCTGCGGGGGTATCATCCCCAGAGGAGCCTTTCCGGCATTGGAGCCGGGACGGCTTGCGGCCTCGCGGGAGAACTCTTTCGGAAACCAAACGGCCTTAGCGTAGGGATCAGGGAGAACCTTTTGTGGGTCGAAACGGTAGCCCATGTCCGGGTCAAACGGGCCTTCCACCTGATAGGCATAGTACTGTGCACCAGGAATCTCCGCGAAAGGGATTCGGCAGTGCCAAACGTGCGCCGTCTTGTTTTTCAGGTAATTGAGTGGATACTGATAGACAGGAATCGCGGCATCTCGGTCAGAATAGAGAAGCAAGGTTAAACCCGTTGCGTGCTCCGAGTATAGGGCGAAATTGTAGCTCTCTTCTTGCTCGATCCAGGTCGCCCCGAGAGGAGATGGAGAGCCTTCCGTTTCAGCCCAATCACCCAATTGTTCCTTTCCCCTTTTCACCTTCTGCAACCCCTCACCAGAGAGCGGATGCTTCTGCAAATCTGAACCCTCGTCGAGTCAACGCTGCCATAGGATTCGGGCAGCTTCGAGAGGGACCGTAACACCCGGAAAGTGTAGAATCACTCGTGCTGTATAATCTGTCGCCGGGAGTGTTGTGGGCGCCGGCGCACGATAGGCGTAACCGTTGACCGCGCCCGCTAGTTGCCGGAGGCGGCAAAGTGATATCGAGTCTCAACAACACCAATCGTTCATTGAATTCATTCTTGTTTTCTGATCTCGCTTTCCTTCTCTTTGTTTGCGCGCTCCTGGCCCAATCCCATGGTCAAGGCTGTCACCCCGGCAATACTTCCTAGTTGCATGGTTTCCACGACCGTGCTGGGTACAATTACGATCGTGGCGTTCTCCTTCAAACCCTCATAAAGCATGTTCATAGCCCTCAAATGAAGAGCGATAGGATTGTTGGTATAAGTCTTGGCCGCTTCTCCAAACTTCTCCGCTACCTGGCGCTCTGAATCTCCCAGAATCAC
>Ga0315282_10015567_pt1 | contig 11202 bp, 12 predicted proteins | sample YL17G07_20_MG_FD_203693 | JGI IMG/M metagenome (GOLD analysis project Ga0315282, IMG submission 203693) | Sediment microbial communities from Yellowstone Lake, YNP, Wyoming, USA - YL17G07_20 | ecosystem: Environmental > Aquatic > Freshwater > Lake > Sediment | place: USA: Wyoming | collected...
AGGCCGTCCGGCCGGTCGGACGTCAGAGGCGCCGCGATCGCGTTTGAGAGATCGAGCCGGCCCGTGTAGAGCGCCATGCCCACCTGCGCGTCTGCGCCCAGGCGATCGAGCTCGGCGATGTCCCCGGCCGTGGTGACCCCGCCCGCCATGGTCACGCGGACCCCGGCCGCGGCCCGGACCACATCGGCGGCCCGGCCCATGTCGATCCCCTGCATCCTGCCCTCGGACTCCACCAGGGTGACGAGGAATCCGGCCACCAGGTCCTTGATGTCGTCGAACCGATCGAGAAGGCGCCGTCCGGTCCCCTTCTTCCACCCCTCGACCACCACCTCGCCGTGCCTCGCGTCGAGGGCCGCGATGATCCGATCCTTGGGCAGCCTGGAAAGCAACGACGGCTCCGCGGCCGTGCCCAGGATGATCTTCGCGGCGCCTGCGTCCAGCCAGCGCACCGCGGACTCGTAGCTCCGGATCCCTCCGCCCACGCGGCACGGAAAGCGCCGGACGAGATCCAGGACCAGGGCTTCGTTGCTTCCTGCTCCCATGGCCGCGTCCAGATCGATGACCGCGATCTCGCCGGCGAGCGAGAAGCGCTCCGCGATCGCCATGGGGTCCCCGGCGTCGAGCGCCTTCTTCTCGCCCCCCACGAGCTGGACCGCCTGGCCTCCCTGGATGTCGATGGAAGGGATGATCACAGCCGCACCTCGACCCCCAGGGCTCCGAGCTCCTGCTTCAGCCGCTCCACCGTATACTCGCCGTAATGGAAGATCGACGCGGCGAGAACGGCGCTCGCTCCGGCGTGGATTGCTTCTACCATGTGATGAGGGCTCGAGGCTCCGCCCGAGGCGATGATCGGGATCCTCACCGACTCGGCCATCACGCGGATGAGGTGCAAATCGTATCCGGACCGCGTGCCGTCCCGGTCCCAGGAGGTGAGCAGGATCTCGCCGGCGCCGCGCTCCGCCGCTTCGCGAGCCCAGTCCACGGCGTCGATGCCGGTGCGCTCGGTGCCGGACAGGGTGATCACCTCCCAGATCCCGCCCGGCCGCACGGCCGCATCGACGGCGATGACCGTGCACTGGCATCCGAAACGGGCGGCCATCTCCTCGAGCAGCGCCGGCCTCTCTACCGCAGCCGTGTTCACCGAGACCTTGTCGGCGCCCGCGTCGAGGAGCGCTGCGGCCGCATCGGCCGACCGAACGCCGCCCCCCACGGTCAGGGGGATCGCGATCCGCTCCCGCACGCGGCGCACGGTCTCGAGCCGTGTGGCGCGCCCCTCCGGCGTGGCCGAAATGTCGAGCAGCGTGATCTCGTCGGCGCCCTGCGTCTCGTAGGCCTCGGCCAGATCCGGCGGCGAGCCTGCGTCCCGGAGCTCCTGGAACCGGACCCCTTTCACCACGCGCCCGTCACGGACATCGAGGCACGGGATGATCCTCACGGTCAGCATGCTGCGTCTCCCCCCTCTTCCAGGCAGGCCTCGAGCCATTGCCGGATGAGCCCCAGGCCCCACGACCCGGAGAGCTCGGGATGGAACTGGCACGCCAGGACCCCCTGCTTCTCCAATGCGGCCACGAACGGGCCGCCGTACCCGGCGAGCGCGCCGACCCAGCCTTCCGGCACCCTCTCGAGCCGGAAGGAATTGGCGAAATAGGCGTATCCCGGCTTAAGGAGCCGGCATCCCGGACCCGGATCGACCCGGTTCCACCCGAGCTGGGGCACGCGGACCGTGTCCGGGAAACGGGTCGCCTCGGCATCGATGACGGCCAGGCCCGGCTGCCCGGGGTTCTCCTCGCTCCCCCGGCACAAGAGCTGCATTCCCAGGCAGATGGCCAGCGTGGGCCGGCCCGCCGCGAGCCTCTGCTTGAGCGGCTCCACCAGCGCATGCTCGCGGAGCCTCTTCATGGCCGCATCCAGGGTGCCCACGCCGGGCAGCACGAGCAGCGCGGCCCGCTCCACCTCCGTGCCGTCCTCGATCACCTCGGCCCTGGCGCCCACCCGCCCGAGCGCAGCGAGCACCGACGCCACGTTGGCGGTCCCGGTGCGCACCACCTTCACGTCGAGGGGAGCCGTCACAGGACCCCCTTGGTGCTGGGCACGCTGTCCTGTCCGTCCAGGGCCGCGGCCTGCCTGAGGGCCAGGGCAAAGGCCTTGAAGGCCGCCTCGGCCCTGTGGTGGTTGTTCTCGCCCCGGAGCACGTCCACGTGCACGGCCGCCCGGAGCGCAGAGGCCATGGACGCGAGCACATGCCCCACGTTCTCGGTGTGCAGGCCGCCGATGGTCTCTCTTGTGAGCCCGATGTCGATGCACGAGAAAGCTCGGCCCGACAGGTCCACCGCGGCCCGGGCCAGGGCCTCGTCCATGGGGGCGTACGCCCAGCCGAACCGGGCGATCCCCTTGCGCTCGCCCAGGACCCGGTCGATCGCAGCGCCCAGCGCAAGAGCGCAGTCCTCGGCCGTGTGGTGGTCGTCGACATGCGTGTCTCCACGGCACGTGAGCTCGAGGTCGAGACGCGCGTGTTTCGCCAGGGCGCCGAGGAGGTGATCGAGAAACCCGATTCCGGTCGAGATCGCGGCCTGCCCTCGGCCGTCCAGATCGAGCACCAGGGTGATATCGGTCTCGCCGGTCTTGCGGCTCCACTCGGTCTTCCGCCCGGTCATCTCACCAGCTCCTCGAGGCCCGAGAGCGCCCCCAGCATGCGGCCGGCGCCGGCGGCGAGAAGCGCAGGCTCAGCCACCTCCGGGCTGTCGGACGGCGCCAGCACGGCCAGCGGCAGCACACCGGCCGCGCGAGCCGCCCGCATGTCGTCCGGCGTGTCCCCCAGCATCCAGGCCCGGCGAACGCCGAGGCGCTCGAGCGCGATCCGGATCGGCGCCGGGTCCGGCTTGAGCGGCGCGTCCTCCATGGCCACCACGGTCCGGAAAAGGTTCTCGATCTTCTGGTGACCGAGAAAGACGAGAGCATCCTTCATGGGCCGGCCGGTGACCACCCCCAGCTTGAAGCGGCCCGCAAGCTGCTCGAGCGCGGCCCGGTCGATCAGGAGCGTCTCCGAGGCCCGGAGCCCGGGATGCTCGGGCGTGCCCTGGTAGATGGATTCGAACTTCCGGGTGACCTCCTCGAGAGACACCTCCACCCCCTGCTCCCGGATGAGGTGCCAGGTGAGCTCCCAATCGTTGTTCGCGTTGCCGCCGGCCTTGGCCTCGGTGATCTCCTCGTAGGTCACCTTGGCCCCGAACGCGTCGGCCGTGGCTATCGTGGCTTTTCGATACGACTCGGTCACATCGGCCAGGGTGTCGTCGATGTCGAACAGCAGCGCCTCTGGCGCAAGAACGATCCGCAATGCCTCTTCGAGCCTTGCATAGCTCGCCTCGACGCCGGGAAGGGTGATCCGGAGACAGCCCTCCAGCTCGCGCTGGTCCGGGAAGATCCGGACCGCGATCCCCATGCCGGCCAGGCCGTCCCTGACCCAGGCCGCGTCCTTGAACCGGCCGAGCACGAAGTTCGCCTGGGAGGGGAAGGCCTCCACCCCGAGCTCTCCGAGCAGGGAGACGAGCCTCCCCCGCTCTTGCCTGACCTCGGACGTGTAGGCCGCCATGGTCTGCTCCCCGGTCTCGAGCCAGCGCGAGGCGATCCGGATCGACGGCCCCGAGACCGCGTACGGATGCCCGGCCGCCCGGAGCCACCCGATGATCTCGCGCGGCCCGGCCGCCCACCCCACCCGGAGCCCGGCGAGCCCCCATGCCTTGGACATGGACCGGGTCAGGACCACGTTCGGAAGCTCGAGCGCCGGCCGGGTCAGGTCCTCGTCGGCGAACTCGACATAGGCGAGGTCGAGCAGGATCGGCACGACGCCTGCGCCTTCCGAAAGCCGCTTCAGCTCCGCGGCCGTGATCACGGTGCCGGTGGGGCTGTTCGGGCTCACCACCACGATGAGCGACGTGCGTTCCGTGACGGCGCGGAGCACCGTCTCCGTCGGGAAGGGGCCGTTCATCCATTGCGTCTTGATCACACGGCATCCGGTGAGCGCGGCGTACCGCTCCAGCATCTCGAAGGTCGGCACGGGCAGGATCAGCTCGCGGCCGGGCACCAGGAATGCGCGGATGGTCCGCTCGATGGCGTCGTCCGCGCCGGCGGTCGCCAGGACCTGCCCGGGATTCGCGCCGAGCCGTTCCGCGATCTGCTGCTCGAGCAGGGAAGTGTCCGGATACCGGCGGAGCAGGTCGACGCCCACGGTTTCCGGATCGGCCCAAAGCCCGATGGGCGGCGCCAGCCCTTCGTTGGCGTCGAGGCTGAGATCGACCGGCGTCTGGAGCCGGGGCGGGCCGTAGGCCCGAAACCCGGCAAGGAACGGGGACGGAAGCATCTTCTGCCTCAAGTTCTTCTGCTTGATCATCTCATCGCCTCCTTCAAGGAACGATCTGGGAAAGGTTCACCACCACGATATCGGTTCCGCCCCGGCGCTTGATCTCCGGAATCACCTGGGGAAGAAGCTCCCGGGGCACCGCGGCCTTCACCGCGTAGCCGGCCCCGCCGTGCAGCGGCGACAGGGTGGGCTCGCGCATGCACGGCAGGACCGCCACCACCGCCTCGAGATGATCGGCGGACACGTTCACCTCGACCATGACGCGGCGGCGCGCCTCCAGCACGGAGCCAAGCAGGAGCACCAGCTCGTCGATCCGTTCCTTCTTCGCCGGCTCCTTGAGCGCCGCAGGGCCCGCATAGAGCCGCGTGGACGAAATCATGAGCTCGTCGACGATGGTGAGCTGGTTCTCCCTCAAGGTGCTGCCGGTCGCGGTGTTGTCCACGATCAGATCCGCATCCTCTGGCGGAAAGACCTCGGTGGCGCCGTAGGAGCGTATGAACGTCGCATCGATCCCCTTCGCCCGGATCCACTTCCGGGTGAGGGTCTCGTACTCGGACGCCACCACGAGCCGCCGTCCGGGCAGCCGCCCGTCCTCCAGGAGGGAGTCCGGCGCGGCCGCGACGAGCTTCACCGGGTCCATGCCGGTGTCGAGCAGCTCGACGAGGCTCTCGGCGCCGAGCTCGCTCGCCCAGTCGAGGCCGGCGAAGCCGATGTCGCGCGAGCCGATCACGAGCATCTCTACGATGTTCTGCGGCCGCAGGATCTTGGCCTCGAAGCCGGGAAGCGACACGGCGGGCCGATAGCCTCGCGACGGGGCGTGGATGCGGATCCCCGCGTCGTCCAGGAGGTCGAACACGGCCGCCTCCATGCTTCCCTTGGGCAGGGCCAATCGTACGGATTTTCTGGACTCGATCATCGCCGTCCCCTTTCTTCCGGCCCCGGTGCGGCGATCCCCAGAAAACAAGAACGCCGGCTGGGGCCGGCGTCTGATAGGTGTCGCGAGAAGAGACTACACCTTCATCCGGCCCTCGATGGGCTTCCATGGTGATGGTGCCATTTCCCCTTCCGCATCATAGTGGCAAGTGTACCAGACCGATCCGAAGTGTCAAGAAGCGGGTGAGCCGGAGGGGTTCGCGGTCAGTTGGCGCCGAACCGCACGCCGAAGACGACGAAGACCGTGCCGCTCCTGCCGGTGGAGATCGTGACGGGCGCCGTGCCGATGATCGGCCGCTGGCTCCGGTCCACGATCTGATCCTCGCGGGTCGGCAGGCTGAGGATCTGTCTGAGCGCGCCGACGTTGCCGGTGATGGTGAGCGAGGTCGACTTGCCCGGGTCGAGATCGACGCTGCTCGGCGAGACCTGGAACCAGTCGGCGTTCCAGAGCACGTTGCCGTGGACGGGCAGCTTCGACACGTTCGTCACCACGACCGTGGCGATCTTCGTCGTGCCGCCGGCTTCCCCTCCGATCAGGACCGCGTTCGGCGTGACCATGATGGCCGATCGCTCGGTGGTCACCTGCGTCTCGACACGGGCCGTTTGCGCCGCGAGAAGCGCGCCCACGACCACGGCAATCGCCAGGAGAACGTTTCGTTTGACATGCTTTTTCATGGTGATGGATGCCTCCTTTGTTTATTGAAGAATATCTCAGTTGTGACGCCGGTGCCAATCCCAATATTCAAGCCCCACGAATCTTCCGCGCACACCCCGTCTCTTGCCATGATCTTCGCCGCCACGCGAAACCTCACCCCCGCCTCCGGCTCCCCCTCTCCATGACATGGAGAGGGGGTCGGGGGGGTGAGGTTTGATATGGGGACGGGGGTGAGGGCCGGTATGGAGAAGGAACAGCTGCGAATCTTCCGCGGCCGTAAAGGCCGCGGCAACGAAGCAGCCCGAGCGCTGCATGCCCTTCGGGCTGAGATCCTTTTCACCAGCCCCTTGGGCTTGGCCGTCAGGCCATCGTTGCCGCGGGGTTTCACCCCGCGGTCCGGACTCACCAGACAAACGGGATGAGCCGATAGCACACCTTCATCCGGTATTCCTCGTAGCCTTCCAGCTCAGCGACGAGCATCTTCTCCTCTCCGACGATCCGCGCGGCAAAGCCCAGCACGAGCCCGTAAACCACGTACCTGTCCCAGCCCTTCTGTCCGCCCGTGCCCGGCTTCCGGAACCGCTCGGCAAGCAGCGCCGGGTCCTTGCAATACAGCCACCCGATGGTGCCTCCGCACAGCGCCAGGAACCACACCCCGAAGATCCATCCCTCGAGCCACAACCAGTCGCCTGAGAGGAACAGCACCAGCCCCGGCCACAGGAGCAGGTAGAGACCGGTCAGCACAAGTCTGCGCATTCAAAGATTACTATCTCCCCACGCCCTGTCCCGCAAGCGCACAGGCTCGATGATCTGCCGCGGCCGTAAAGGCCGCGGCAACGAAGCAGCCCGAGCGCTGCAAGCCCTCTGGGCTGAAGATCTTTGTCCCCAGCCCCTTGGGCTTGGCCGTCAGGCCATCGTTGCCGCGGGGTTTCACCCCGCGGTCCTGCGGGTTTGGGTCTTCCATCCGAATGGGGTATGATGGCGACAAGAGCGGGGAGTTATGTCGAAAACAACCGTCATCTTGATTGCCATTTGGGCCATTCTTTTCCTGCTCTTCTCACTTGCAGGAAGGCAACGGGCAACGGTCGAGGGTGAGGAGATCCTGAGATGGGTTGCCATGCCTCGGCTATGGAAACGAGTGGTTGTTTTTATTGGCCTTTGGGGTTTCCCCGTTTGTATCGTGATTATTGCAAAAATCTTTTCTCATTCTCCAACCGGTTGGATAATGCTTGCGACTTGGCTGTTAGCCAGTATTTGGATTTTCAAGCCCCTCCCGAGATGCTACCGGCTCACAGATAAAGGACTTTGGTGTGCATACCAATGGATTTTCGGTGACCCGAAGAAGATCAGGAAAGCCGGATATCGAATGTTCCTGTGGACAGAGATCAAGAAAGCCGAAGCATGGGAAGAATGCATCGTTTTCACGCTGGGATTCTCAAAATCGAAATCAATTCTCAGCATGAATCTTGGGGGCAAGAAAACCATTTTGCTCCCCAAAGATCACAGGGAAATCGTCGACACCATCGCCAGGTTCATTCCGGTGGAGCATTTTAGCACCCGATGATGCCCAGTATCCGGTTTCAACCATAGTTGATCGGGTCTTTGCCGCATCGCGGCGACGGAATGTTGCATGGAAGGGAATTATTCCGTCCTGCAGTTCGAGAGACTTCTCTGGATGAAATCGAGCGGAAGAGCCAGGTCGAGGATGAAGGAGCCGCCTTCCGGATGGATTCGGGCGTAGTCGAGCAGCTCGGTGAAATTCCGGTCCTCATCCGACCGGGCTTTTACACGCAATAGGGATAGGGCGGCCCCCATGGATTTGGCGACATCGTTTACACGGTCAGGATCTTCACCCGACATCTCGGCTGTCATGACCACATCTTCGCTGGCGTCCACGTGGATCTTCACAGAGGATATCGCCTCCCCAAAACGTTTGGCGAGATCATCCTTACTATCAGATAATGCCTCCATCGCATCCTTGACCGATATCTCACCGTAGATCTGCCCATAGGTATCCAGTTCCGGGAAGCCTTCCTTTTCAAAACCTTCCCTTCCTTCAAGTAGGTCTACCACCCGTCGGGCCATTTCTGGGTCGTCGGTGCTTACAATCATCTCGTCCTTCCAAACCAGGAATGAGGAACCTCTTGGCCCCGCATCGTTCGGCCCGGAATGCGAGTAGAACATGCCGTCTTTCCCATATGGTTCGCTTTGAAAGCCCGAGAAGGTCTCACCCCAATTCGCTCCTGAAAAATCCCCGGAAAGGAGAAGCATATCGCCGGCGACCGCCGCGCGCTCAATCGACGTGAACGGGTCGATCCCGGTCTTGTCTTTGAATTTGAGAGCCCGATCCTTGACCTTCTTAGGCATGCAGTTGAGGAGTGATTGTACTGCCGGAAGTTTCTCAAGCGCCGCGATCTCGAAAATGAGAAGAGTTCGGGGAGTCCGGACCGCGGACAATGCCACGAGCAGAGGGTCGAATCGTTGGTTTTCGATGTTCTCCCGCTGGGCCTTGGTTGCCGAGTCCCAGGCCTTCAGCATGAGCGCATGTTTCCGGTTGACCATCCGGACGACTTCGTCCTGCCGCATGTATGAAGGGAACTTTGGCGGACGTCGTCGCGGAGAAAGTGATGCGAACTCCGACGTCATAAGCCAACCGGCTCCGAGAAACAGCAGCAGGGCCAGGAGGATCCAGATGCTCCGGCGATGTTTCATCAGAAGTCCTTTCTCTCGAAATGAAATAATCCGATCATCAGGCATGCACCGCCGAAAAGGACGTGTCCGAGGAGTAGCCTTGAAACCTGCAACCAATCGGGCAGCGAGACATATCCCAAGTCCTGGGAAAAAACGCCCAGGCTACCGATCTTAGGAAGGGGGACGCAGATGATTTCGAAAAAGACGCGTCCGATTCCCGGCTTGAAGAGCCCTGCGACCTCCTTTTCGAAACTTGCCACGATACCAGCGATAAAAAGGAGAAACCCTGCTGTGCCGGATATCGACGCACTGCGCACGAATAGGGACGTGGCCAGGATCACGCCGTACAAAGAGATAAAAGCCACGGTGGCCATCAGGGCCGAGGCCACTGGCTTGACGGTCCAGTAGCCGGTCTTAACGCCCAGGATGGCCGTGACGCCCAGCGAGGCGTACAGGTTGCCCACGAGCACGAGTGTCAAGACACCTAAGAATGTCCCTGCCAGGAGCTCCCAACGCCGCAGCGGCAGTGCAAGCAGCTGCTCGATCCGGCCCGGTTCGAGCAGGCTGGGCCCGAAATCCGCAGAGACGAAGATGCCGATAGTCAGCGATCCATAGTAGAGCAGGTCCGATACGGCCTCAAACAGAGGGCGCAGTGTTTGGTCGACGGCACCGATGTCCGTACGGATTGGCTTGCCGAAGAACCGCGTCGCAGCGAGGGCGCCGTCCACCACGTCGAGTTGGAGAGCACAAGCCATTGTCAGGAGGATCAGGGTGATTCCTGCAGCGATGGCGAGAATCCATCGTCGTTCCGAGGCCTCTTTCAGAAGGTCGATCCACACCGACAGCAAGGGCTTCATGGGTTCTTCTCCACCGTTTCGGCGAGGATTTCCTCGAGCTCCTTGAAATCGGGCCGTAAGCCGTCGAGAAGGGCGCCCGATGCTCGGGCTCTATCAATGGCTCGGTTCAATGACTCCAGGTTGGATGATTCGAACCACCACTCATTCGCTCCATTGGCCTTGATGAAGCCATGTTTCGTGAACATCTCGGTATCCGCATGGGGCGTAAAGCGGACGAGCCATCGGTTGGAGCCTTTGCAAAGCTCCGACACGGTGCCCTGGCGGATCAATCGGCCGTGATGGAGGATGCCTACCCGATCGCAAAAATGCTCCGTTTCGGTGAGCAGATGGGAATTGATGAATATCGTGGCTCCTCGATTCCGTTCTGCCTCAAGAAGGCGACGGACATCCCGCTGCCCCAGCGGATCGATGCCGTCTGTCGGTTCATCGAGGACCAATAGATCGGGCGAACCCAATAGGGCGACGGCGAGACCGAGCCTCCTCATCATGCCCTTGGAAAATGTTCCGATCCGTTGATGGGCGGCCGTGGTTAGCCCGACTTGGTCGAGATGCATCTCGATGGCGTCATCGGGTCCATGAATGCATTTAAGTCGGGCGATACTTTTCAGAAACGAACGAGCGGTCCATACCGGCGGCATGTGCAGTCTCTCGGGAAGATAACCAATACGCCTTCGAGTCTCCGGAGATTCCGGGTGGGCTCCGAAAACACGGATTTCGCCTGCCTCCGGCTGGACGATGTCCAATAGTGTCTTGATGAAGGTGGTTTTCCCCGCGCCGTTAAGACCGATGAGACCGAATGCGATTCCTATCGGCACCTCGATGTCTACGCCGTCGAGCGCCCGGATGCGTTTCCGCCCAAAAAGGTTGGCATAGGTCTTTCGTAGGCCTTGTACTTCAATGGCGTTCATCTGCGTATCTTCGTAGTGGTGATTGTATCGCATTCCCAGATCGGGTGCCACCCATTAGGACTGGATGGCGAGCCTGGGTTGCAGGAAAGGCTTTCCGGCCCGGTGTATCAAGGGAGTTTGGCCCCCCCAGGGCCGTGGGTGAGATTTAGAAGACCAGAGAATTGGGAACGGGCGTGTCAGCTTGCGGATTGGGAGGAAGGGGCGACGGGGGGAGGAGTGGGCTGTTGGGCCGGGGCCGGGGCTTTCGAGGGGCGATGCGGGCGTCTGCCGGCGTACAGGGACGGGTAGGAATCCGAGAGGCCGGAGCTCTGGTCGAACAGCATCGCGGCCGCGTGGCGCACCGCGCGGATGCCCCGGACCAGGTACTCCCCGGCCCGGTCTCGCTGATCCCGCCAGGCCGTGGCCTCGGCCGAAACCGCTGACGCGTTCAGCTTCTCGATGAGCCTGATCGACAGGACCTTCCCGGCCTCGATGTCGGCCTTCTCGAGCCCGCAGCGGTTCTCGACCTCGGCCCATCGGCTCTCGAACAGGTCCGCGAGCGCAGCCAGATCGTCGGCCAGGTCCAGCTTGCCCCTGCCCCGCCGGATTCCCGTGATCACGCCTTGGAGACCCGCGTCCTCGGACCAGAGGAAGAGCGCGTTCTTGCGCAGCTTGCGCTGCAGCACGCGGCCGGTCTCGAGCACATCTCCCAGGTCGCCCACCCGCTCCAGGGCCTGCCGCAGCTTGATGTCCGCGTGCCACAGCGCCATGGGGCGATCGGCCAGATCCTCGAGATCCTCTGCCTTGAACACGGCCAGGCCC
>Ga0315282_10015568_pt1 | contig 11201 bp, 4 predicted proteins | sample YL17G07_20_MG_FD_203693 | JGI IMG/M metagenome (GOLD analysis project Ga0315282, IMG submission 203693) | Sediment microbial communities from Yellowstone Lake, YNP, Wyoming, USA - YL17G07_20 | ecosystem: Environmental > Aquatic > Freshwater > Lake > Sediment | place: USA: Wyoming | collected...
ACACCGGATCTCGCGGCGCGTGGCCTCGCCCCTGCCAGCCCGCTGGGCGTGGAAGCGATCGCGACGCGCGCGACCTTCGACGCCTGTCGCGACAACGGGCTTGTTTACATGGCGCCGATCGCCGATCGGCCCGGCTTTCCCTCCGCGCTCTGCGACACGATTGTCGATCTGCGGGGCGCGGGCATAGCCGCGGCCACTCTGCCTCCCTCGGACGCCTGCCTCGGCGACCTCGCCGGGCTGCTCGCGCGCTTCGAGGCGCAGCTCGACTCGTTCCGCATCGCCGACGTCGCGATGCTGTTGCATGTTGCCGCTGCCGCCGTTCGCGAAGGGCGGTCCCCGATAACGCGAGCGCCACTCCTGCTTCTCGACGTGCCGGTCGACACGGATGCGATTGCCCGGTTCGTTTCGTCGCTGACCGAAGCGTGTGCGCGTGCGCTCATCACGGTGCCGGCACACGACCTTCGCACGCTCGAGTGGCTGGGCACGCTGCGAAACGTCCACCAGGTACAGGCGCTGCCACCGGCGAGCACCGGCGACGGGCAGCTGGTGCAGGTCCAGAGCCACCTCTTTCAGCTCGACCTGGCCGCCACGCCGCCGGCAACCGGCGACACGATTACGGAGGTCGATCTGTTCAGCGCGCCCGGCGAGGGCCGCGAGGCGATCGAGATCGCGCGGCGCGTGCTCGCCGAGGCACGCCGGGGCACGCCGCTGGATCGGATGGCCGTCCTGGTGCGCGCCCCGCAGGTGTACGGCGCCTTGCTCGAAACCGCGTTCCGGCGCGCGGGCATCGCCGCGTGGTTTGCGCGCGGGACGAAACGTCCCGACCCGTCGGGTCGCGCGTTTCTCGCCCTGCTCGGCTGCGCGCTCGAGCGCCTGTCCGCCCGGCGCTTCGCCGAGTACCTGTCGCTCGGGGAAGTTCCGGACCCGTCAGATGCAGCGGCCGACAGTCCTCCCGCAATCGCCCGGTGGGTGCCGGCCGACGACGAGCTGCTCCGCGAGCCGGCCGCGATCGACGATGCCCACGCGGGATCACAGGACGCACCGATCCCGGCGCCGACCGACGACATCGCGGGCAACGGCAGGCCGGTTGTCGCAGGCACGCTGAGAGCGCCGTGGCGATGGGAAGAGCTGCTCGTCGAAGCCGCGGTCATCGGCAGCCGCGATCGATGGAAGCGCCGGCTGGACGGCCTCACGCGCGACTTCGAACTGCGTTTGCAGGAGGCCGAATCGGAGGACTCCGACTCGCCTCGGGCGCGTGGCATCCGTCGCGATCTGCGCAACCTCGAACATCTGCACACGTTCGCGATGCCCGTCATCGATCGGCTGGCGAGCCTTCCGGCCCGTGCAAGGTGGGGCGAATGGCTGGATCGACTCGGCGATCTCGCGCCCATCGTCCTGCGACGGCCCGACCGCGCGCTCGCGGTACTCGCCGAGCTTCGGCCGATGTCGCAGGTGGGGCCTGTCACGCTCGAAGAAGTGCACCGGGTCCTTGCCACGCACCTGTCCCAACTGCGGCACGAGCCGCCCGCGCAGCGATTTGGCGCGATCTTCGTCGGGACGCCCGAGCAGGCGCGCGGCCGGACCTTCGACGTGGTGTTCGTGCCCGGCCTTGCCGAGCGCGTCTTCCCGCAGCGCGCCCGCGAGGATCCGCTGCTCGTCGACGATCGACGGCGCCAGGTGGCGGCAAGGCTGCCGCTGCGCGAGGACGTCGCGCAGAAAGAGCGTCTCCTGCTGCGCATCGCCGTCGGCGCCGCGTCGCGGCGCCTCCATCTCTCGTACCCCAGCATGGAACTCGCCCAGGCCCGCGCCCGCGTCCCCTCCTTCTACGCGCTCGACGTCGAGCGCGCCCGCACGGGGCGCGTCCCCGACTTCGAAGTGCTCTCCGCGCGGGCCCAGCGCTCGAGCGGCGCCCGCCTCGCGTGGCCGGCGCCAGCCGACGCGCAGGCCGCGATCGACGACGCGGAACGCGACTTGTCGGTGCTGGCGCGGCTGCTGCACCTGCAGCAACAGGATCGCGCCGCCGCAAAAGGACGGGCGCGCTTCCTGCTCGCCGTGAACCCTCACCTGGCGCGCGCGTTGCGCGCCCGGTGGTCGCGCGCCCAGCGCCAGTGGTCGGCCGCCGACGGCCTCTACAACCCCGGCGCCGACGCGCGTGCCGTGCTCGCCGCTCATCGGCTGCGTGCGCGCCCGTACTCCGTCTCGGCGCTGCAGCGCTTCGCCGCCTGCCCGTACCAGTTCCTGCTCGGCGCGATCCACCGGCTCGAGCCACGTGCCGAGAGCGCGTGGCTCGAGCAGTTGGATCCGCTGCAGCGCGGCGAGATCTTCCACCGCGTCCAGGCCGACGTCGTGCGCTGGCTGCTCGAGGACGACAGGCTGCGACGTGCCGTGGCCGGCTTGCAACGCCATCGCGAAATGGGGCCAGGCCCCTTGATAACAGGATTGTCAAGGGGCCTGGCCCCATTAAGCGAGGCGGCCTTCGAGGCGCTCGACCGTGTGCTCGACTCGGTGGCCGACAAGTACTACGAGGAGCTCGCGCCGGCCATCGATCGCGTGTGGAGAAGCGAGATCGAAGCGATGCGCACCGACCTGCGCGGCTGGCTGCAGCGGTTGCTCGACGGCGCCACCGACTGGCAGCCGCGCCACGCCGAGCTCGGGTTCGGCTTCGGCCCGGGCGAAGGGCGCGATCCCGGGAGCATCGAGTCGCCCGTCACGCTGGCTGGCGGCTGGCAACTGCACGGCATCGTGGATCTCGTCGAGCGGCGCGCAGCACCCGGCGGGGTCCCCAGCGCGGCAGCCGCGCCGGGGTGCCCTGGTGAGACGCTGCGGGTGACCGACCACAAAACCGGCCGCGCCAGGACCCCCGAGGGTGTGATGGTCGGGGGTGGCGAAGCGCTGCAGCCGGTTCTCTACGCCATGGCGCTCGAGATCGCGCTCGGCCGCCCGGTCGAGGCCAGCCGCCTTTTCTACTGCACGCTGGCGGGCCGGTACGAGGAGCGCATCGTGCCGCTCGACGCGCACGCCCGTCGAAGCGGCAGGGAGGTGCTGGAGATCATCGATCGCGCCGTCGAACAGGGGACGCTTCCGCCCGCGCCGCGCGAGGGCGCCTGCCAGTACTGCGACTTTCGCACCGTCTGTGGCCCGGACGAAGAACGGCGGATCGCGCGCAAGGACCAGCGACCGCTTGCCGACGTGCTCTATCTGAGAGGCCTCCGATGAGCGCGCGCGACAGCCTGGACGACGCCCGAGACCGGCAGATCATCCGCGACGACCTGGACGCCACGCTCATCGTGGAGGCGGCGGCGGGAACCGGCAAGACGACCCAACTGGTCAACCGGATCGTGGAAATCCTGGCGACCGGAAGAGCCTCGGTGCAGCAGATCGTCGCCGTGACCTTCACGGAGAAAGCGGCCGGCGAGCTGAAACTGCGGTTGCGGGAGGCGCTGGATCGCGCGCGCGCGAACGATCCCGCCAGCCAGAGAGAGCCTGGAACCCCGGCCAGCCAGACGATGCGGGGGGCGACAGACGGCCGACGCGAGAGACTCGAAGACGCGCTGGCCCACCTCGAGGAAGCTCACGTCAGCACGATTCACGGCTTCTGCGCCGAGCTGCTGCGGGAGCGACCCGTCGAGGCCCGTGTCGATCCACGCTTCGAGGTGCTGCTCGAACCGGACGCCAGGCGGCTGTACCGCCTCGCCTTCGACGGGTGGCTGCAGGAGATGCTCGAGGATCCGCCCGAAGGCGTGCGACGATCGCTTCGGCGCCGGGCGGGAACCGACGAGGATGGGCCGCGGGCCAGGCTGCGCGAAGCCGGCTGGACGCTTGCGTGCTGGCGTGATTTCCCGGCCCCGTGGCATCGGCACGATTTCGACCGCGACGCGGCGCTCGGCGATCTCGTTCGCACGCTGCGCCGCTTTGCCGACCTGTCGGCTGCGGCCTCGCGCAATACCGACAACTTGTACCAGGACACCTGGGCGGCGCGCGATCTGAGCGACCGCATCCGCGCGATGCACGCCGCCGGCCGCCAGGATCCCGATGGCATTGAATCCGCACTCGTCGATCTGTCGCGCGACACGACGTTCACGCGACCGCGCAAAGGATACGGCGCGAAGTACGGCGAGGGCGTCGCGCGAGCGGCCGTGCAGGACGCGCACGGCGCGCTCGCAGAGGCGCTTCGCGCGTTTCGCGAGGCGGCCGACGCCGACCTGGCGGCGCTGCTGCAGCACGAGCTCGGCGCGGCGAACGCCCGCTACGAACTGCTGAAGCACCAGGGCGGTCGTCTCGACTTCGTGGACCTGCTGCTTCTTGCCCGCGACCTGGTGCGCAACAACGACGAGGTGCGCGCGGCGTTCCAACGCCGCTTCGCCCGGATCTTCGTCGACGAGTTCCAGGACACCGACCCATTGCAGGCCGAGCTCCTCATGCTGCTCGCCTCGGATGATCCGGCCGTCCGCGACTGGCGTCGCGCGCGTCCCACAGTCGGCAAGCTGTTTGTCGTCGGCGATCCCAAGCAGTCGATCTACCGCTTCCGGCGCGCCGACGTCGGCATCTACCAGGAAGTGAAGGATCGGCTGCTGGCGCACGGCGCCCGCCTCGTCACGCTCCGTACCAGCTTCCGGTCGCTTCCCGCGATCCAGCACGTCGTCAACGCCGCGTTTGCGCCGCAGATGCAGGGCGACCGCCCGACGCTGCAGGCCGATTACGTGCCGCTGATGCCGTACCGCAGCCACACGGTGAACCAGCCCGCGGTCGTGGTGCTGCCCGTCCCGCACCCGTACGGGGCGCGGAGGATCGCGGCGAAGGCGATCGACGCGTCGCTGCCCGGCGCGATCTGCGCGTTCATCGACTGGCTCGTGAACGAAAGCGGCTGGACGGTTGCGGAGCGTGAAGAAGCGTGGCGCGCGAACGCAGGCCCGAGGCCCGAGCGTGGCGCCCACGGGGACGAGGTGCGCGTGCACGGCGGGGAGGCGATGGTGCGCATGTCGCCGCGCCACGTCTGCGTGCTGTTCCGGCGCTTCGAAACCTACGGCGCCGACGTCACGCGGCCGTACGTCGAGGGGCTCCAGGCGCGCGGCATCCCGCACCTGCTGGTCGGCGGGCGCTCGTTCCACGCGCGCGAGGAGGTGGAGGCGATGCGCGCCGCGCTGACCGCGATCGAATGGCCCGACTCGGCCCTCGACGTCTTCGCAACCGTTCACGGCCCGCTGTTCGCAGTACCCGATGAGGCGTTGCTGGAGTGGCGCGAGCGGTTCGGCCGGCTGCATCCCTTCCGCCTGCCGGCCGCGCCGGTGCCGGAACGCCTGGCGCCAATCGTGGACGCGCTGCAGGTGCTGCGCGGGCTGCACGAGTCGCGCAACCATGTCCCGGTCACCGAAACGATTGATCGGCTGCTGGCCGCGACGCGGGCGCACGCGGGGTTCGTGCTGCGGCGATCGGGCGAGCAGGCGCTCGCCAACGTCCTGCAGCTTGCCGAACTGGCGCGCGCTTACGAGCTGTCGGCCGAGGCCTGCTCGTTTCGCGGTTTCATCGACCTGCTGGAAGAGGAAGCGGAGGCCGGCGAGTCGCCGGAGGCGCCGATCCTCGAGGAAGGCGCGGAAGGCGTGCGCGTCATGACCGTGCACCGCGCCAAGGGCCTCGAGTTTCCCGTCGTCATCCTCGCCGACATGACGGCGAGCCTTACGCACGGCAGGGCGAGCCGCTACCTGGACGCCGGCCGCGGCTTGTGCGCGGTTCGCATCGGTGGCTGGTCGCCGCGCGAGCTCGTCGAACACGAGGAGGAGGAACTGGCGCGCGACCGGGCCGAGGCCGTGCGGGTGGCCTACGTGGCCGCGACGCGCGCGCGCGACCTGCTGGTGATTCCCGCCGTCGGCGACAGGCCGTACGACGACAAGTGGCTGAGCGCCCTGAACGCGGCGATCTATCCCCCTGCGAGCGCCCGCCGCACGGCCGCCCCGGCGCCCCTCTGTCCGCGGTTCGGCAAGGACAGCGTGCTGGAGCGGCCGGACGGGGATCCGGCCAGCAGCGACACCGTCTGTCCCGGCGTCCATCATTTTGACGCGCAGGACGCGGCGTCGCGTGACGGCGGCTATGCAGTCGTCTGGTGGGATCCGGGCGTCCTGGCGCTCGACGCCCCGGCGTCGTACGGCATTCGCGCGGAGGATCTGGTCGGCAAGGACGCCGATGCCGCGCTGGTGGAGGCGGATGCACGCGAGTACGAGGCGTGGAAGGCCGAGCGTGAGGCGACGCTGACGCGCGCGGCGGTTCCGAGCATCGTGGTGCGGACGGCGACCGCTCATGCGGCAATGAATGCGGGCGACCACACGTGGGATCCGGCGTCCCTTCGACTGCGCTCAGGGCAGGCCGCCGGATTGAACGCCGCCGCGGAGAAAGTCGAGGTCGTCGATGTGCGCCGGCGGGCGCGCAAGGGGGCGGCGAAGGATTCGGCCTCGCCCGAGGTCGGCGCGCGGCTCGGAACGCTCGTACACGCGACGCTCGCCTCGGCGCCACTCGATGCCGGGGCGGAGACCATCGAGCAGGTCGTGGCGCTGCAGGCGCGCATCGTCGGCGCGACCGACGAGGAATGCGTGGCCGCAAGGTCGATGGTTGCCGCCGCGTTTGGTCATCCTCTCCTCGAGCGCGCGCGCATCGCGGAACGCGACGGTCGCTGCCGCCGCGAGACGCCGGTCACCGTCGTGGACGATGACGGCGCGCTGATCGAGGGAGTCGTGGATCTCGCGTTCGAAGAACCTGACGGCTGGACGGTAGTCGATTTCAAGACCGCGCGGGAGCTCGAAAGCGGCCTCGACATCTACAGGCGCCAGGTCGCGCTCTACGTGCACGCGGTCGCAACCTCCACCGGCCGTCCCGCCCGCGGCGTCTTGATGCACCTGTAAGAGGCGACCGCCGCCAAGCCGGGCGGAGACAAGCTCCGCCCCTACTCGCTACTCACTACTATTCGTACCTCCTCGATCACATCGCCTTCCAGGATCGCATCCACCACGTCCATGCCGCTCCGGACGAACGCAAACACGGTGTAATTGTGGTCGTAGCGCGCGTTGTCCACGAGGTTGATGTACCACTGGGCATCGCCGGTGTCGCGCCCGCGCGTCGAAATCCCCACGCTGCCGCGGCGGTTCGATGCGAATCCGAGTTCGTCGCGCATGAACGGACTGTCGCCCGCGTACTCGTTGGCGCCGGGACTGCCGCCCTGGATGAGCGACGCCGGTTCAACGCGGTGGAACGTCAGACCGTTGTAGTACCCCGCCCGCGCCAGCTTCGCGAACCGCACGACCGCGGCAGGCGCCTCGGAGACCAGCAGCGCAAGCGTGAACGTGCCGCGGTTCTTCATTCGCACGACGGCCGTCGCCCCCTCCAGTTGCCGCACTTCGGCGAATGCCGGCGGCGGTGCGGACATCACCGCCGCTGTCCGAGGCGCCCGGCCTGCCCCGCCGGAGCCGTATCGCAAAGGCAGGTCGACACCGGTCCATTGCTTCACAATGGACGCGGCTGCGCGGGCGATGCGTGGATCGAAGTCGCGCACGTACGTTTCGACGATGCCCGCCTGTTCGCGAGAGCCGAGTTCGCCGATGCGATCGAGCAACGCGAGGCGCACGTCGCGCGACGTGTCGCGATGCTGTTTCGTCAGGCCGGCGAGCGCCTGCGCGAGCGCAGGGAGCGCGTGGAGCCGATCGGGCGTTGCTTGCAGAGCCCTGGCCGCCGTCATCAGCAACTGGCCGTCGGTCCGCGTCAACGCGCTGAGGTACACCGCGTCGGCCGCATGCTGTTCGAGTTCCGCCAGTCCCGTGATGGCCGCGGTGCGGACGTTGTCGTTGTCGTCACTCGCCAGCGTGTGCAGTACCCCGCTCGCCTTCGCCGCGGCGGCCGCGCGCGCCGCGTACGCACGCACTTGCCAGATCGGGCTGGCGACGAAACGTGGCAGCTGCGCAGCGGCCTGCTCCGGTGCCAGGCGCGCGAACGACACGAGCGCGTGCGCCGGGCGCTGCCACGGACCGTCGGCGGATGGAAGCACCCGGACGAGGCCGCCCAGGACCCGGGGCGCGTCAGAGGTCGCGCCGCACTTCGGCAGCAGGTCGACCGCGAGCAGCGACACGTGCGCATTCGCGTCGGCAACGGCGGTCAGCAGGATCCGGCATTCCGGCGCAGCCTGGTTCCGGCCCAACGCCGAGAGCGCTTCGTACCGGACGCGCCAGTGCGAGTCGCCGAGGCCGCGCATGACGAGGGCAAGGTCTGCGCGTCTGACCTCGCTGTCCGCATTGCGCAATCCGGGACCCGCGGCGCGCACCGCGATGCGACGCACTTCCCACTCGTCGTCGATCATCGCAGCCGTGAGCGTCGCGAGATCGCCCGAACGCGGCGCGAGCGCCAGCAGCGCCAGTCGCCGCACGCGCGCGGCGTCGTCAACGCCCGTGGGATCCAGCTTCAGCGGCGTTGGCTCCGTGGGACCCGGCTTCGGCTTGGTTGCCTGCGTTGGGAGCGCGGTTGCGGTGCGCAGCCCGGCCAGCTGCTTCAGCCGTTCGATCGTGGCCGGCGCGGGCGTGAAGAACTTCGCGTTCTGGCGGAGCAGCGATTCCAGCCCCTTCACAGCCCCTGACAGTGTCGATATCGGCGCGCCGCGGAGCGCGTCGTCGGGGCCGGCGGGAGCTGAAAACGTCGTTGCGACCAGCAACTGCTCGGCCGCCTGTGCCTCGGCTGCATTTCGGTACGCCAGCCGGCCAAGGCTTTCGCAGAGGATGCCGCGCACGTCGGCATCGGCTTCGCGTTCGAGCTGCTTCGCAAGCGACGACTGGACCTCGGCGACGGTCCCGGGCGCTTTTGCCGACCTGGTGTCGGCGACAGAGGCGGGCGACGACGCAGAAACCGCCTGCGCGAGCGCATTCGCCGCTTCCGCGCGCACGCCCGCGTCTGGCGAAGCGAGCATCGGCGCCAGGACGGAGACGAGTGCCGGGCGTTCCAGGCGGCCAAGCGCGCGGACGGCAAGCCGCTTGATGGCAGGGTCCGGATGTGTCAGCGCGCGAGTGAGGACGTCAAGGCTCGCCTGATCCGGCGCACGGCGATCTTCGGCCGCCAGGATCTCGTCGCGGATATCGGGCTTCGAAGTTTGGGCGTATCCCTGGCGCGCGCCGGCGGCGACGAGCGGCAGGAGCAGCATCGCAGTCCGAAAGACGAGCGCGGTTCGCTTCTCGATCGAGATCGATGCGCAACGCAGACGCCGGAAATTCTGTTTTCTCAGCACCACTCAACGCCTCCCTGCGCTCGGGCGCGTCACGAACGGATCCGCAGATTACACCGATTTACGCCGATTGGGCGCGTCGTTGCGCTTCCACGGCGGACGGCGAAGCCCGTCCGCCGGCGTGGTGGGCGGGACAGCCGTTCACGAAAGCCTCTTGACCATCGGGCTCTCGTGAACGGCTGTTCCGCCCGCCGCGCCAGCCGCCTTGGGCGGCTGTGGAAGCGCGCCTCCGGAGCTTTTGGCGGCCCTCGCATGATTGGGCAGAATCGGCGTAACCGGCGGATGAATTTGAATCTGCGTGAATTCGCGTGAATCTGTGGACCGGTGCCATCTGCGTGACTCCGCGGACCGCGCAGTATGCTATATTTTGCTCATTCGCCAAAGACCGAACGAATCGGCGAACAGGCGGGGTCCCCAACGCGGCAGCCGCGTGGGGGTGCTTGTACGATGGGCATCGACGACGTTTTCCGGGCGCTCGGCGATCCGACCAGGCGCGAGATCCTGCGGATGCTGCGCAAGCGCGACATGACGGCGGGCGATCTGGCCGATCGCTTCCCGCTGGCCAAGTCGACTCTCTCGGGTCATTTCGCCATCCTCCGCCACGCCGGCCTCATCGTGGCCGAGAAGCGCGGCACGAGCATCGTGTACAGCCTCAACGTGTCGGCGGTCGAGGAGGCCGTGGCGGGCGTCATGGAGACGCTCGGTGTCGGCCGATCGAAACAGGGAGCGCGATGATGAAAATCGCGTGGAAGATCGAACTGCCGCAGTGGATCATCCTGGCCGCGATGTTCGTGGCCGCCGCCATCGCGTGGCCGCACGCGCCGGATCGAATCCCCGTGCACTGGAACATCAGCGGCCAGGTGGACCGCTACGGCGGCAGGTTCGAGGGATTGCTGCTGATGCCGCTCGTCGCCCTCGGGGTGTACGTTGTAATGCTCGTGCTGCCGCGGATCGATCCCGGGCGGGCGAACTACGCGCGCTTCCGCGGCGCCTACAATGCGATTCGCATCGCGCTCGTCGTGTTCTTCGCGGTCTTCGATTTCATCGTGCAAAAATCGGCCTTCACCGGTCGCGTCGACATGGGCCGCCTCGCGCCGCTCGCCATGGGCATCCTGTTCGTCTTCCTCGGAGCCCTGCTCGGCAAGATCCGGCCGAACTGGTTCGTCGGGATCCGCACGCCGTGGACGCTCTCGAGCAAGCTCTCGTGGGTGCGCACCCACCGCGCGGGCGGCTGGCTGTTCATGCTCGTCGGGCTCGCTACGATCGTTGCGAGTTTCTTTTCGTTGCGCGTTTCCTTCTGGGTGCTCATCGGCGGCCTGACCGGCGGCACCATCGGCCTGATCGTGTATTCCTATCTGCTGTGGCGGCAGGATCCGGACAAGATTCCGCCGGCGGGAACACTGCCGGCAGATTGAGCGGGAGAGAATCGCGAGCACGCGCCACGGGTGGCGCGCAGGCGTGTCACGCGGATGACAATGTCGTCCTTCGCCGAGGGCACCGGCGCATCAGGCGGCGGAGTGTGCGGGAGACGGTGGGGAAGGTGTGGCGGATTGGCTGGAGGTGGTCGGCACCATCTGCTCGCCCGGCTCGTGGCGCGGGTCGCTGCAGCTTACTCCCCGTTCTTCAACAATTTGGACGATCGGACCGCCGTAGGTTTCGTACAGACCCACGAAGCAACCGCACGGCAGCAGACGACTTCCGACGACTCGGAGGATCCGTATGGGCAGCACTCCAAGTGTGACGGCACCGGGCGCGCCAGAAACGGCGACGGCACGTGCAATGCCCGCGCCAAGCTGAGCCGTCCGCACTCTTTTGCGTGCAAGTGAGTCCGCTGACTTCTTCATGGGGCAGCCTCGTTCCCTGCCGCAGAGTGGCCGGTGCATTCTGTGTGCCTTGCAGGACACGAGGCAGGGACAGGTGGCACTTGCCCTGTCTGCCCGACCCGTCCCATACT
>Ga0315282_10015569_pt1 | contig 11201 bp, 9 predicted proteins | sample YL17G07_20_MG_FD_203693 | JGI IMG/M metagenome (GOLD analysis project Ga0315282, IMG submission 203693) | Sediment microbial communities from Yellowstone Lake, YNP, Wyoming, USA - YL17G07_20 | ecosystem: Environmental > Aquatic > Freshwater > Lake > Sediment | place: USA: Wyoming | collected...
AGGTGAAGCTGACGGGCCGCAAAGAGGAACAGAAGGTCTATCGCCGGCACAGCGGGTACGAAGGCGGGCTGCGCGAGGAGCGCGCGCGGGAAGTGCGCCAGCGCACGCCGCGCCGGATCGTCGAGGAAGCTGTGCGCGGGATGCTGCCGAAAACGAAGCTTGGCGATGCCATGTATCGCAAGCTCAAGGTCTACGCCGGCCCCAACCACCCCCACGCCGCGCAGAAACCCATCCAACTCGAGGTTGAATAGTCTTGGCCGTCATTCAGTACTACGCAACCGGGCGCCGGAAGACTTCGACCGCGCGCGTCTTCCTGCGGCCCGGCACGGGCGGAATCAGCGTCAACAGCCGGTCGTTCGAATCGTTCTTCCCGACCGAGGTCCTGCGCACGCAGGTCCGCACGCCCCTCCTGCTCACGGAAACAGCCGACAAGTTCGACGTGCTGGCCACGGTGGCCGGCGGCGGCGTGTCGGGCCAGGCCGGCGCGGTGCGGCTCGGCATCGCCCGGGCGCTCATCGAGTACAACGCCGAGTTGCGCAGGCGCCTGAAGAAGGAAGGGCTGCTCACGCGCGACGCGCGCATCAAGGAACGCAAGAAGTACGGGATGGCCGGGGCGCGCAAGCGCTTCCAGTTCAGCAAACGCTAACGGACCCCGCACACGCGGGGGCCCGGCGCGGAGGCGCCGGGTTGTTGCAGGGAGGGAGCTTGGCCGGGATCGCGTTGAAAGACCTCTTGGAGGCCGGAGTTCATTTCGGCCATCAGACGAAGCGATGGAACCCGAAGATGAAGGCATACATCTTCGGGGAGCGCAACGGCATTTATATCATCGACCTCGGCAAGACCGCGAAGCTGTTCCGCGAGGCCGAGGAATTCGTCACCGACCTGGCCAGCCGGGGCGGCACGTTGCTCTTCGTGGGCACCAAGCGCCAGGCGCAGGATGCCATCGCCGAGCAGGCGCAGTCGTGCGGCATGTTCTTCGTCAACCAGCGCTGGCTGGGCGGCCTGTTGACGAACTTCATGACGATCCAGCGCAGCCTCACCCGCCTGCGCGACCTGGAAGCGATGGCCGCCGACGGGCGCTACGACACGCTGTCGAAGAAGGAGATTGCGCGCATCGAGAAGGAGAAGCGCAAGCTGCAGAAGAACCTCGACGGCATCCGCCTGATGTCGCGCCTGCCCGACGCGCTCTTCGTGGTCGACACGCGCAAGGAGAAGATCGCGGTCGACGAGGCGCGCAAGCTGAAGATCCCGGTCATCGGCGTGGTCGATACCAACTGCGACCCCGGCGAGGTCGATTACGTCATCCCGGGCAACGACGACGCGCTGCGGGCGATCCGGCTGTTCGCCTCGCGGATCGCCGACGCGGTCAAGAACGGGCGGTCGATGCGCGAATCGTCGCAGGCCGAGGGCCCCGGCCAGGCCGGGGAGGAGTCGTCGTCCGACGAGACGCGGCGGGCGCCGCGTCCGCGCCCCGCGCGGGCACGCGCCGAGCACGCGCCGACGCCTGCGTCCGCGTGAGAGGGTCTTTGCATCGGTAGATGGTAGTTGGCAGATGGTCGATAGCCTGTCAGCAGACGGGGCGTCTGCGAACTACGAACTACCAACTGCCAGCAGGCAGCAGCACTCATCCAACGCCGGCCCGCGTCGTGGGCCGGCGCTTTTGCGTACACAGTAGGGCTGGCGGGGCAGGCATGGCGGGCAGGTGGATCGCACGTCCCCACCCGCCGCGAGGAGCACAGATCAATGGCAGCAATCCCGGCAGAACAGGTCAAGGCCCTGCGCGACAAGACGGGCGCAGGGTTCATGGAATGCAAGGCGGCGCTGGCAGAAGCCGCCGGCGACATCGAGGAAGCGACGACGATCCTGCGCAAGCGCGGCCTCGCGCAGGCGGCGAAAAAGGTCGGGCGCAGCACGCAGCAGGGACAGATCGGCGCCTACATCCACGCCGGCGGCAGGATCGGCGTGCTGATCGAGGTGAACTGCGAATCCGATTTCGTCGCGCGCACGCCCGACTTCCAGTCGCTCGTCAAGGAACTCGCGATGCAGGTGGCGGCCGCCGATCCGAAGTACGTGCGGCGCGAGGACGTCCCCGCCGAGGAAGTGGAGCGCGAACGCGCGATCTACCGCGCCCAGATGGAGAACCAGGGCAAGCCGGCCAAGGTGCTGGACAAGATCGTCGACGGCAAGTTGAACAGCTTCTACGAGCGCGTGGCGCTGCTCGACCAGCCGTCCATCCGGGACCAGAACGTGAAGGTGTCGGCGCTCATCGCCCAGGCGGTCGCCAAGGTCGGCGAGAACATCACCGTGTCGCGCTTCGCGCGGTTCAAGGTTGGCGAAGCGGCATAGCCGCTTCGCCCGACCTCGTCCGAAGTCCGGAGTCCGAAGTCCGAAGTCGCAGCCGACGTCGGACATCGGACATCGGACATCGGACCTCGGACATCTTCCCGGCGTCCCTCGATCTATAATCCCCCCTGATGCCACCCTCCCCTGCCTACCGCCGCATCCTGCTGAAATTGTCCGGCGAAGCCCTGATGGGCGAGCAGAACTACGGGATCGATCCCGCGATCACGTCGCAGATCGCGACCGACATCGGTGAGATCCAGGTGCTGGGCGTCCAGACGGCCATCGTGATCGGCGGCGGCAACATCTTTCGCGGGCTGGCGGCGAGCGCGCGCGGCATGGATCGCGCGACCGCCGACTACATGGGGATGCTGGCCACCGTGATGAATGCGCTGGCGCTGCAGGACGCGCTCGAACACTACGGGATCACGACGCGCGTGCTGACCGCGATCGAGATGCGCGCCGTTGCGGAGCCGTTCATCCGCCGCCGGGCGATCCGGCACCTCGAGAAGGGCCGCGTGGTCGTCTTCGCCGCCGGCACCGGCAACCCCTACTTCACCACCGACACGGCGGCGGCACTGCGCGCCATGGAGATCAAGGCCGAGGTCATCCTGAAAGCGACCAAGGTCGACGGGATCTACACCGCGGACCCGGTGATGCATCCGGAGGCCACGCGGTTCGAGGAGATCACGTATCTGCAGGTGCTGGAGCAGGGCCTGCAGGTGATGGACGCCACCGCCATCTCGCTGTGCATGGACAACCGGTTGCCGATCATCGTCTTCAACCTGCGCACCGGCGGCAACCTGCGGCGCGCGGTCCTCGGCGAGGCGGTGGGGTCGATCGTGAGGGTGTGAGAATCGTGCGGGGTGCGAGGTGCGGGGCGCGCCCAGCACCGGGCACGGCACTTCGCACTTCGCACATCGCACTTTTTGCGGAGCGAACATGGAAGCGACCACTGATCTGAAGGGTGTCAACGCGGAAGCGAAGAAGAGAATGGACGTCGTGATCGATCACCTGCGCCACGAGCTGCAGGGGGTTCGCACCGGTCGCGCCTCGATTGGCATCCTGGACAGCGTGCAGGTGGAAGCCTACGGCACGCGGATGCCGATCAACCAGGTGGCCACCTTGTCGGTGCCCGAGCCGACGCTCATCATCGCGACACCGTTCGACCCGACGTTGATGGGCGCCGTCGAAAAGGCGGTGCGGGCGTCCGACCTCGGCCTGAATCCCGCCAACGACGGCAAGGTGGTGCGCATTCCGGTGCCGCCGCTCACCGATGAGCGGCGCAAGGAGCTGTCGCGCCACGTCCACAAGCTGAGCGAGGACGCGCGCAACAGCGTCCGCACCGCCCGCCGCGAAGCGAACGAGCGCCTGAAGAAGCTGCTCAAGGACAGGAAGATCTCGGAAGACGACGAGCGCAAGGGCCTCGACGACGTCCAGAAGCTGACCGATCAGCACATCCAGATGATCGACGACCTGCAGAAGAAGAAGGACGCGGATCTGCTGGGAAAGTAGTGAGCGTCAGTCCCCGAAACACACTCCCAGCGCCCTTGCCGTCGTGACGGTGTCGCTCTCGAGCGGCACCTTCTTCGTCTTCCCCACCACCTCTCCGAGCGGGACCGGGACGATGTCGGGCGGATCGGAGGCGACCATGTTCCCGAACAGGCCGCGACGCGCGAAATCGACGGCCGCGCCGCCGAACCGCGTCGCGAGCACCCGGTCGCGGCTGGTCGGCGCGCCGCCGCGCTGCAGGTGGCCGAGCACCACGTCGCGCGTCTCCTTGCCCGTCAGCCGTTCGAGCTCGTGCGCGACCCGCGCGCCGATGCCGCCCAGTCGCTCCACGTAACCGTTGTGGGCGCGCTCCTTCAACGCCGCCTTGCCGCCCTTGGCCGCCGCGCCCTCCGCGACCACGACAATGCTGAACCGCGCGCCCCACGCATCGCGTTCCCGGATGCGGCACGCGACGACGTTCAGATCGAACGGGATCTCCGGCATGAGGATGACGTCTGCGCCGCCGGCGAGTCCCGCGTGCAGCGCGATCCACCCCGTATAGCGTCCCATCACCTCGACGACCATCACCCGGTGATGCGACTCGGCGGTCGTGTGCAGCCGATCGATCGCGTCGGTGGCAAAGCTCACCGCGGTGTCGAAGCCGAAACAGTTCGTCGTCCCGACGATGTCGTTGTCGATCGTTTTCGGCACGCCGACCACCGGGATGCCCAGCGTGAAGAAGCGGTGCGCGATCGACAACGTGCCGTCGCCGCCGATGACCACCAGGGCGTCGAGCGCGAGGCGGTGAAAGGTATCGATGCAGCGCTGGGAGTAGTCGATCGGGCCGGCACCGGTGCCCGACGGCGGCGGATAGGCAAACGGGTTGCCGCGGTTGGTGGTGCCGAGAATCGTGCCGCCGATGCGCAGGATGCCGGTGACGTTGTTCGGCAGCAGCACGCGCGATCGGTTCGTGTCGAGCAGGCCGTCGAAGCTGTCTTCGAGGCCGAGGCAGCCGATGCCCGCGTTGCAGGCCGACTTCACCACCGCGCGGATGACCGCGTTCAGCCCCGGCGCATCGCCGCCGCCGGTCAGGACCCCAAGGCGTTTCACGTCAGACATGCGCGGGAGTATAGCAGTGCGAGCGTGAAGGGCTTCAGCCCCGCTGACGTCCGTGCTAGAATTGTGGGTCTGCCGGGCCCGCGTTGGGCTCGTCATGCGGCAGGGCGTGGTCTCGGCCCTGCGGATCACACATCGTGGGCGGCTAGCTCAGCTGGGAGAGCGCCGCGTTCGCAACGCGGAGGTCGGGAGTTCGAGCCTCCTGCCGTCCACCAACAATTCCCTCCCCCCCGAGAAGACCTCGATGTCGGGGTGTCCTTGAATGGATCTGCCTCGACGTGTATCGGGACCTGACGCCCCTTAATGCGACTCGAACCCGGCTACAATGCCCAGCATGGCCCGCCCAGCGTCGCACCATCGTGGGGCGCCATTCCTGATTCTCGTGGCGGTCGTGATCGCGTCGGCCATTCCTTGCGCCGGCGCGGCCCAGACACCGGTTGAGATCGCCGCCGCGCAAGCGCGCTACAACGCGCTGAAGGCAACCGTGAAGCCGGAGGGCGACCTGCGCCGCGAGATCGACGCGATCGACAAGGCGCTGGCCGAGGCGATGCGCCTCGACAACGTCGCGGAGGCGATGCGGTTGTTCGCGCGAGGAACGGTGCGGCTGTCCGGCCAGCCGTGGACCGAAGTCTTCGACTATGCATCATCGGTGCTGTTGCGCGCCGACCGCCTGTTCGTCGATTCTTCCAGTCCTTACACGGTCAGGCTGCACCAGATCTACACGCCCTCCCTTGCCCTGCGCGCGGCCTTGACCGCGCACGTCACGCTGCACCGTCCCCCAAGGGCCGGCGCTACCGGCCTCGACGCGCGCGGCCGGCTGGTAAAGGATTTGGGTGCGTTCAGCGGCGTCCCGCCCGACCTGCGTGCATCCCCTTTCCAGTTCGATCTGAATCTCACCGGCGTGGCGGACGGCCGGTACGTCGTCGAGGTCGAATTGCTGGACAGCGGCGCGCTCGTCGCGCTGCGGGGCCTGATGATCGAGGTGAAGAAGGGCCTCGACGCCCGCCTGGCCAACCTCGAGGGTGGGCTCGCGCGGGTACGGAGCGATCTGGCAGAGGCATTCGGCGTGGACGTCCGCTACCCGGCCGACTTCATCCGCAAGGTCAACCAGGGCCTGGTCGAGCGCGGCGACTTCGACGTAAGCCGCGAGGTCGCCGCCGCGGAGGACGTGTTGCGCTCGCTCGAACGCGGCAGAGATCCGTTCGCCCGCCGGACCGGCGACTTCAAGCGACATTACTTCTTCGCCGAGGCCGGCGAGATCATGCCGTATCACCTTTACGTGCCCACCGGGTACACCGGCAGAAACCCGCTGCCACTGGTCGTCGCGCTCCACGGCCGCGGCGGCAACGAAGATGTGTTCTTCCGCCTGGAGACGCTCCGCACGCTGGCCGAGGAACGCCGCTACCTGGTGGTCGCGCCGCTCGGGTATCGCGTGGATGGCCGGTACGGCGCGGGTACGACCCAGGATCCGGCTGTGCGCCGCCGGCGCGCGCTGAGCGAGGCGGACGTGATGAACGTCCTCGATCTCGTGCGCAAGCAATACGCGGTGGACAACGATCGCATCTATCTGCTCGGGCACTCCATGGGCGCCGGCGGGGTCTGGCATCTCGGCGTGAAGTTTCCGGATCGGTGGGCGGCGCTCGCCTGCTTCTCCGGATTCGGCACTCCGGAGGACGAAGTCCACATGAAGCACATCCCGCAGCTCGTCGTGCACGGCAGTGCGGACGCCGCGGTCCCGGTCAGCGACTCGCGCGCAATGGTCGCCGAGATGAAGCGGCTGGGCGTGGTGCACCAGTACATCGAGGTTCCAGGCGGCGATCACGGCAACGTGGTCGAACCCAACCTCGCCGCCGCCTTCGATTTCTTCGATCGCCACCGCCGCAAGAAGTGATCGGGCGCGCGTCGAAGGCCGCCGTCGGGCGCTTTCAGTCGAACTCTCCGCCCCAAAGCTGCTCGAGGAACCGCGTCATGGGCATGAGGACGATGTCGCCGACCTTGCGTGTCCTCGGCTCGAGCGACACGCACAGCAGCCGCTTGAAGACCCGCTCCTCCGCGAGCGCCCGCAACGACCGCAGGTCGTGCGCGAAGACCCGCGGGCTGGCCTTCAATTCGATCGCCGTGTGCTCGCCGAGCAAGAAGTCCACCTCGAATCCCGAGGCGGATCGCCAGTACGACAGGCGCTCGCTCGACACGTAGTCGCGCCAGCTGACGAGTTCGTTCATCAGCCACGTCTCCATCGCCTCGCCGTACTCCCGCGTCCCTGGGCGCACGTGTCGCCCCTGCAGGGCCCCGACGACGCCGGCGTCGAAGAAGTAGTATTTGGACGAAGCGATGGGCCGGCGCTTTCGCGACTCGCGCCAGGCTGGAAGTTTGTGCAGTACCAGTGTGTCCTGCAGAATCTGGAAGTACTCGTACACGGTCGTGCGCGGCACTTGCGCGTCGTTCGCCACGTTGGTGAAGTTGACCATCGTCGCGTTGCAGAGCGCCGCGACGCGCAGGAAGCGGCTGAACGCGGGGATATTGCGCGTGATCCCCTCGGCCATCACCTCCTGCTGCAGGTACAGCCCGGTGTAGGCGTCGAGATCGGCGGCGGGGTCGTCGGAGAAGTAGATCGAGGGCAGCGTGCCGCGTGTCAGCGCAGTCGTCAGGTCGAACCACTCGCCGAGCTCATGCGACGTCAGCGGATGCAGCCGGAGTGTGCGGGCGCGGCCGCCGAGCAGGTTGACGCCGCCGCGGCGCAGCTTGCGTGCGCTCGAACCGGTCATGACGAACCGGATCCCCCGCTGTTCGATCAGTCGATGAACCTCGTTGAGCAGTTCCGGGAGACGCTGGATCTCGTCGATGACAACGACCTCGTGTCGCGGTCCCGTCTCCTGGGCGAGGAGGCCGGGGTCGCGACTGAGCGCCAGGTAGGTCGACGAATCGAGCAGGTCGTAGAGGCGCGCGCCGCCGAGGGCCCGGTGCGCGAGAAACGTCTTGCCCGTCTGGCGCGGCCCGAACACGAAGTGGGACTTCCTCGCGGCCAGCGTGCGCAGATCCAGCGTGCGCGCGATGATGGGAGGCTCGACCTTCTGGCCTCCGGTGAATGACGACATAGTCGTCATTTATCATGATATATGACGACAGTGTTGTCAATGCCTGGGCGCTCCCGCCGCCCGGCCGTTCCTGCAGCGCGTCTCACCTGGTGATCCTCTCCGTCGGCAGCACCACGCGGTGCGGCACCTTCTCGCCGTTCAGGATGCGTTCGGCGAGTTCCACGGCCTGCCGGCCGCCGGTCGGGTAGACGAACGTCGCGTCCAGCTTGCCGTCCTTGACCGCCTGGCGCCCGCCGTCGAGCCCCGGCAGCGCGTCGATGCCGATGAACTTCATCTCCTTCTCGCGGCCCTTGGCCTTGGCGGCCAGGTACGCCCCCATCGCCATCGGGTCGTTGTGCGCGTAGACGAGATCGATCGTCGACTGCGCCGCCAGCGCCATCTCCATCTGCGTCATCGCTTCCTCGCGCAGCCAGTTCGCCACCGGATCGTGCACGATCTGCAGCCCTGGATACCGGGCGATCGCGTCGTGCATCCCCCTGCTGCGGTCGATGGCCGGCGGCGATCCCGGCAGGCCGCGAATCTCGACGATCCGGCCGCTGCCGTGCAGCAACTGGGCAATGTGCTCGCCGGCCTGCCTGCCGATCTCGTAGTTGTCGGCGCCGATGAAGACCGTGTAGCTGTCGCCTTCGATGCCCCGGTCGATGACGATCACGGGGATGCCGGCCCTGAAGACGCGCTCGACGATGGGCGTCAGCGGCTTCGCTTCGTTCGGCGAGATCATCAGCAGCTCGACGCGCTGCCTCAGGAAGTTCTCGACATCGGCCACCTGCTTCGCGTTGTCCTGCTGCGCGTCGGCGTAGACGACCTGCAGGTCGGGAAAATCCTTCGCGCGCTCGGCCACCTCGGCGTTCATTGCCACGCGCCACGGCTCCCCCAGGTTGCACTGCGAGAACCCGACCAGGTGCCGCGCAGGCCCGGTGCGACCGCAGGCGGCCAGCAGGACGAGCACCACGCCTGCCGCCATCATCCGGCGCCCCGCGGCAAGGCTAAAGCCTCGCCCTACCAGCGGCGCCGGAACATCAGCACGAGCGAAAGGTCCTGCCTCAGGCCGTGGGCCTTGGGCCTCCGTAGCCCTAAGCCAGACAGGCCGCGAGCCGTGAGCCCTGAGCCCTGAACCGTCACCTTGGCTGCCGGTTCTGAAGCCAGACGGCAGCCAAGATGATCGCGCCCTTGAGAATGAGCTGGAGGTTCGCATCGACGTTGTTCAGCCCCATGCTGTTGTTGATGATGCCGATGATGAGCGTGCCGACGAGCGTGCCACCGACAGTGCCGACGCCGCCCGAGAGGCTGGTGCCGCCGATCACCACCGCGGCAATCGCGTCGAGCTCGTAGCCGACGCCGTCGTTCGGGTTGCCCTGTTCCAGTTGCGCGCAGTGGATGATGCCGGCCAGCGCGGCCAGCCCCGCGCACAACACGTAGACGAGCACCTTGTGCCGGCGGACGTTCACGCCCGAAAGACGCGCCGCCTGCTCGTTGTCGCCGATCGCGTAGATGTAGCGGCCGGGACGCATCCGCGACATCAGCACGGCCACCGCGCCGACCGACAGCAGGAACAGGACGGCCGGCACCGGCACGAACGGCGCGATCGGCGCGGCCAGGATCCGAAACGACTCGGGCGCGCCGCCCGCGCCAAAACCAAGCGGGATCGCGGCGCCGCCGCTGATGTATCGCGCCACGCCCCGTGCCGCGCTCATCGTCGCCAGCGTGGCGATGAAGGGCTGCAGCCGCCAGCGCGCCACCACCAGGCCGTTGACCAGGCCCCAGAGACAGCCGACCGCCAGCACGATGGGCACGACTGCCCAGACGCCGAGCCCCGAGCGCATCAACAGCGATCCGGTCAGCGTCGCGGCGAGGGCGAGAACGGACCCGACCGACAGGTCGATGCCGCCCGAGATGATGACAGGCGTCATGCCGGCCGCGAGGATGCCCTTTTCGGCCACCTGCCGGAGAATGTCGGTCAGGTTGCCGACGTCGAGAAACACCGGCCGGCCGCCGCGGATTGGCGAAAAGACGACGGCGAGCAGCGCGACGGCGAGCAGGCCGAACAGGCTGGCGAACCGGGAGCCGAGCCATGGGCGCCGCGGCGCGGGCGGCCTGGATGGCGGTGGCTGGCGCGCTGCCACGTCGTCCGGTGTCCGGTGTCCACTGTCCGGTGTCAACGTGGCCGGACTCGCGACTTTGCCTTCCCGACGTCGGACTTCGGACTCCAGGCTTCGGACTTCGGACTTCGGACCTCGGACAACGCCGACAGGTCCGGTGGCGGCGGCGAGCAGCGTTTCCTCTGTGGCGTCGCCCCGTTTGAAGGTGCCGGTCACGCGGCCGTCTCGGAACACGATCACGCGATGCGACAGCGAGAGAATCTCCGGCAGTTCCGACGAACACAACACGATGCCGTACCCGCTGGCGGCCAGCCCGCGGATGAGCGTGTAGATCTCGGATTTCGCGGCCACGTCGATGCCGCGGGTCGGCTCGTCGAGCAGCAGCACCGACGGCGACGCGAACAGGCACCGCGCCAGCAGCGCCTTCTGCTGATTGCCGCCGCTCAGCGTCGAGATGAGCGCGCTCCCCGAGGCGCAGCGCACCCCGATCCGTTCCATCAGGGCGCCCGCCTCGCGCGCCTCACGCGCCGCGCCGAGCAGCAACCCTGGCGATACCGCCTCGAGCCGACTCACCGTGATGTTGGCGCGAACGTCGAGGTCGGGGAAGATGCCCTGGTCCTTGCGATCTTCCGGCAGCAGCACGATGCCGGCATGGCGCGCGGCGATCGGCGACTCCGCTCGATACTCGCGCCCCTTGACGACCACACGTCCGGTTGGCCGCTGATCCAGGGCGCCCGTCAGCGCGAGCAGGAAATCGGTACGCCCCGCACCAATCAGGCCGGACAGGCCGACGATTTCGCCGCGGTGCACCGACAGGGACACGTCGCGAAGCCGGTAGCCGCTCGGCCGGGCAGGATCCGGCAGCGAGAGCCCTTCGACGCGCAGCAGTTCCTCGTCGCCGGCCTCCGGCAGATCGATCTCGTTTCGCCCGATGGCGCGGCCGGCCATCAGCCGCACCATTTCCTGCTCGTCGATCGTGCCCCCCGGAACCGTGGCCACGTGCCGCCCGTCGCGCAGGACAGTGATGCGCGTGGCGAGCCGGCTCACCTCGTCGAGCCGG
>Ga0315282_10015570_pt1 | contig 11201 bp, 10 predicted proteins | sample YL17G07_20_MG_FD_203693 | JGI IMG/M metagenome (GOLD analysis project Ga0315282, IMG submission 203693) | Sediment microbial communities from Yellowstone Lake, YNP, Wyoming, USA - YL17G07_20 | ecosystem: Environmental > Aquatic > Freshwater > Lake > Sediment | place: USA: Wyoming | collected...
CAGGATCGAGCAATTTGTCAGTCAATACAACCGCGCTCCACACCCCTTTGTCTGGACAGCGACAGCTGATTCAATCCTCCAAAAGGTCAAAAGACTTTGTCAACGTATTTCCGAGACGGGACACTAAGAATAAGATGAATATATGCACAGAAAATAATTGAAAGGAGGTTTAGCTAAAATATGACATGACTAAATAAAGATGCGTAATAGGTACTAAACAATATTTTATGGGAGGAATTTCATGTCGAAGAAAAAGATTTCTATTTTAGCGGTTTTCCTATCAGCGTTTGTGGCACTAATTCTACTGGCTGGTTGTACCAAGCCTGCCGCAACTACACCTTCGCCATCTCCAGCGGCGCCGGCCCCGGCTCCTCAGACGAAGGTCTTAAGGTTGTCCTATCCACTCCCTGAGTTCGATGCGATGGTGGCGAGTGCCATAAAAGCGGCTGGCGAGTTTAATGCGGGTGCCGGAGGCAGGTACGAAATTAAGGTTTTTCCTGGTGGGGTATTGGGTGGGATGCTGGAAGTCTACGATATGACGGTGAAAGGGGCAATTGATATGTGCGATGTTGCCCCGGACTTTCTTTCCGAAAAGGACCTGTTGTTCGGGCCGCAAGGTCTGCCTTTTCTTTTTAAGGATCCACAAGCATTCCAAAAATTCCTGGATAAGATACGCACGGCGTTATGGCAAAAACGCGAAGCAGAAAAATACAACCTGCAGATGCTGACTCTTCATCTGACCTTCCCGCATGATGGTTGGTGTGGGACTAAGCCTATAAAGACCCTTGAGGACTGGAAGGGCAAGGTGGTCTGGGTTGGGGGTCCCGCCGAGGCAGAAGCTATAACAGCCCTGGGCGCTTCACCGGTAACGTTAGATTGGGGTGATGGCTACCCGGCGATAGAGAAGGGGGTCGTTGATGGAGGCACATATGGCTTAGGTGCCGCATGGATGCTTAAGTGGGATGCTTGTAAGTATTACACCGATGCCGGCTTTTTTGTATCCTCAGCTAGTTTATGCATGAACCTCGATACGTACAAGGCCATGCCCAAGGACCTTCAAGATTTGCTTAATAAGGTATTGAGCGAGCATCAAACGAGGATGGTTCAGTTTTACGCCGTCGATGCACCGGTGCAATCTGCGGCGGACCTAACGAAGGGTGGGGCGGAAATATATCATGTGCCCGCGGCAGAGCGAGCCAGATGGCAGGAGGCGACCAAGGGCATTAAGGCTAGCTATTTATCGAAGCTTAATCCGGAGGATGCGAAGTTAATACAAGGCTTTATAGACGAAGTTAACAAGTAATTTCACGGGTATAACCGGAAGCGATTTGTGTAGTGTTCCAAATAACTCTCCCTCTTTCTTCCCTGAAGGAAGAGAGAGGGAGAGTTATGCGATAAAAAGAGGCATAATGACCGTTTGACTTTTGGAGGCCCCACTATGATTGGTACGGGATTGAATAAGGTCGAAAGAGCTATTCAGTTTCTGAGTTTGCTGCTTGACCGCGTATGTCGCGTGTTTTGGCGATTTTCTGGAGCTGCCATAGTCCTGATGGCGTTTGTTATTACCTACAACGTGTTGAGGAGGTATATCTTCAGGCAGCAGGACCCTTATGCGTACGTGATCAGTTGTATTTTAATGCTGGTCTGCGTTGTTTTCGCTATAGCTTACACACAAAGGCTAGGGCAGCACCTCAGGGTTGATTTTATGGACCGCTATTACTCCAAGGCGGTACTAGGAATTCTGCTGAATATTATCGGCCCTTTATTAGGTCTTATTTGTATCTCTATTCTTGTGTGGAAAAGTTGGTCGCCTGCATGGATGGCGTTCCAAAGCGGCGACACTTATGGTAGTGGCGTTGTACGATTACCTACGTGGCCATCGAGAATGACAGTTACTCTTGGGGCAGGGTTGCTTTGCCTGGTATTAATAGCTCAAATCTTGCGTTACCTTGTTTCATTGAGAGGTAAAGCCTTAGAGGAAAAGAAGTAGCTAAGAGCGGCGTCATATTTCACCGCCTTGGCGTTTGCTTTTTGAGACGGAGGCTGGCATGAGTCTTGTAACCATAGCAATTTTAGGTATTGCTGGCGTGGTTTGTCTGGTCATAATGGGGTTACCCATTGCCTATTCTATGCTTTTTGCGTCTGTAATCATTATCCTTTTCGGCTTGCATCAGCCGGCTTCTCTATTGAAGCTGGGAACGGCTACCTTTGCCGCGTTTTACAGCATGTCATGGGTCCCGCTTCCGCTCTTTATTCTGCTGGCCTATATCATTAACGAAACCACAATAGCGACAGATATTTTCACCGCAGCTAATAAATGGCTGTCTCGCGTCCCCGGAGGCCTGGTTGTCAGCGGTATCGTAGCTGAGGCAGTTATGGCTGCTGCCATCGGCTCGAGCGGAGTTACCATACTTTCGGTGGGCAAAGTGGCCCTGCCGGAAATGGAGAGGCTCAGCTACAAGAGAGATTTTAGCATAGGTGCATTGTTGGCGGGGGGTGTTCTCGGCCCGTTGATCCCGCCGAGTATCCCCTTCGTTGTGTATGGCATTATCACACAGACATCTATAAGTAAGCTCTTGATAGCTGGCATAATGCCAGGTATTGTTTTAACCATCATGCTGGCCGCCTGGGCCATGATAGCTGCCAAAATAAATCCAAGCTGGGCTCCTCTTCCGGTAGGGGTTAACTGGAGAGAAAGGGCGGTTTCTGTCAAAAATGTCTGGCCAATACTTTTCATTATGATCGGGATAATAGGCTCGATTTACGCGGGGGCAGCCACCGCTTCCGAGGCCGCCGGAGTAGGCGTTGTGCTTACTCTGCTGATAGCTGTTGTGTCTTATCGGTTTCGTCACAGCCATTTGGTCCGGGCAATGTCAGATACAGCAACCATGACCGGTATGATTGGCCTTATGATTACTGCCGCTATGGTCTTCACCTTTGGCGTGGGAATTTCCGGGCTGGCACAGAGTATGGCCGATACTATTACTGGTATGGGATTATCCCCGTGGATGGTAATAATCGCCATAAACATCCTCATTCTTATTCTGGGATGCATCATGGACACACTCGCCATTGTCCTGGTGATGGTGCCTATCCTTGTCCCGCTGATTACCGCTTTAGGTTTCGATCCTATCTGGTTCGGTGTCGTGGTGGTTGTTAACACGGAGATAGGACTAATCACCCCGCCCATCGGGCTGAATCTCTTTATCACGAGTCAAGTCTTTCACATCCCTATTATTAGTCTACTGCGTGGTGTTTTACCCTTTCTTATCGTGCTGATAGTCTTCCTGGGCATCGTAATAGCCTTCCCCCAACTAAGTCTCTGGCTCCCCAGCCTGATGAAATGAGGTAAAGGATTAAATTCGGGTACATTTTGTGGGCTATTCGATTAGGCTTGACTCCCTCAACCATTCTGTATCGTGTACTTTGATTTGCTCTTCCCTGAGCCCTACTCTTCGCCTCAGCTCTTTAGGTATTTATAAGGGGAGCTGCTTGTTGAGGCAAGTGAATCTATCTGGTTGAGTTGTATCAGCCCAAAACATTCATTGCTTCTGTCTACTAAAAATTGGCTTTCCCCGGAAAAGCCAGCTTACTCTGACTAAGGTTTAGGCTCACCAGTATCTCGGCTGTCTTCAGGGCTATGGCAAAAGGGTCTATTATCGTGACACCCACCTTATGCGACAGCTTATTCGCTGAGCCCGTTCCCAGGGCCGGCAATATACCGGTGCAACCAATTAATATCTGCTGGGCACCATCGTGTACCAGTTCTCGGGCCAGTTTGATTAATTTTGCCTCTGCCTCATCTTTTTTATTAAAAATATCAGGTAGTGATATATTGAGGGCTTTTATAGATGTTATCCGCTCGGCCAGACCGTAATTTTTTGCCTGTCTCCAGTGAAAGGCTACCCCCTCATCCATGGGAGTTATCCAGCCGAATTTATCGGCGAGCAGGCAAGACAAATGCAAGCTTGATTCCGCTGGTCCGACAATGGGTATACTAGCCGCAATTTTAGCTGACTCAATTCCTGAATCAGTAAAGCAATCAATCAATACTGCGTCATATTCTTCCTGTTGGGCTTCCTTGACTCTTCGTATTATACCGGGCACATACAGACCGAACCTTGAGAAATTATCAGGTAATGGAGAAGATACCTCTACTAGTTTCAGAACTGGGGTTGTGTCTGTAAAACAAACAGATTTGGCATACTGCTCTTTCATTGCCAGTTCTCCTGGGTAAAACTCTCCGAGTTCAATAAGCATTATTTTCAATTCTCTGCTCCTCTCTTCACTTCTTTGCTGCATCTTTAAAAAATGTTAAGGCAGAAAGCATGTTGAGCCCCATCATTGCCTTAGTAATCATGACAATCTGACCTTACCCCGGAATTAGGATTACCTTGTCTATTAATGAAAACTCAGTTTTGATGCTTTAATACCGCCCGATTTAGGTGTATTACTTTTTACACAATTTCATTAATTTGGATATATCTGAAAGCTCATCCATGCTTATTACACTCTCGGCGAGTTTGTTTGCTTTAGCCTCTGGAAGAACCATAGTCGCGTTACTCATGAATTTTTCCATGACGTCTCTTTCCGTATAAGGGTTTTCAGGACTTCCCTTGCTGGTGTTGACCTCTTTCACAAACTGCTTTCCGTCCTTCATCCATACTTTCACCCATCCCCGCACAGCCATACCTTCATCATAGGCGGTATCTACGGTAATCTTAACCTTTCTGGCCAAGCTTAATATTTTAGGGTCTCTGATCTTATCACCGCTGACCTCAGGTATCCCAACCCTCCCTTCTATAAGGGCGGCTGAAACCGTATAGGGTATGCTGGTCTGGGCGCTATCAGGGTTCGGAGGGGTTACCTTCACCTCGGCCGGCTCACAAAGCCTGATACCAATCAGCTTACCTACTTTGCACTCTATTTTATCAATCTGGTCGGGGTCAATGTCGTAATCCCTCCTAATCATAAGAGCGCAATCTATATAAGCCTGAGTTCCCTGGCAGGCTGGATAAGCTTTATACGCCAGACCGGCTGTTTCCCATATTTGACCCAAGTCTTGATTTAATTTTTTAAGCTCATAGTTACCAGTTCCGGCGAAGGCATTATAGAATCCCTGTTTCCCTTCCAATATTGTCGGTGGCCCGCTAAAGCCTTTCTTGGCCATCTGAGCCGCCAGGATGCCACCCTGGGCAGCCCATCCAGCCTGAACACACCATGACCAGGAGCCATCGGCTTCCCATTCCATGCTTCCGCTGGCCATCACACCACTAATGCCCATGGCTGCCGCTATCTGGTCTGGACTTAAGTCGAGAATCTTGCCCGCCGCTGCCACGGCACCGAAAACACCGCAGGCAGGGTTCGGGTCTATCCCCCGCTGAACCATGGTAGGTGCACCAAGCCCCAGCCTGATCACTATTTCCAGGCCGGCAGTTATGGCGGTTAGCGCGGTTTTCCCGTCTATTTTCCCCCTTTCACCTAGAGAAAATACGGTCGGCATGATAATCGCCGTGGGATGTACTATAGCTTGAATATGGGTGTCATCAAAGTTATAGCCGTGGGCAAGACTGCCATTCATAAAGGCCGCCGCTCTGACCGGAAGTTTATCACCAAAACTGATGACGGTACTTTCCTCGCCTATTCCTTCTTTCCTGATAATATCGATCAATATCTGTGCGTAAGGTAAGGTGGAACATGCAAAACACACCCCCAGAGTATCCAGTATATGTAGCTTTACGCTTCTAATGTGATCGCTGGAGAGGTCCTTATAGTCCAGGTTAACTGTAAATTCACCGAATTGTTCAGCGTACGTACGCATTTCTACTCTCCTGATGTGTATTTAACTCGTATGTAACTTCTATGTTTAGCCTGAGGCATCTCTCTCAGGAATTGCTATTCAGTGTGTTGAGGTATACCCGAACTCTGAAGGAACCCCTTTTTCTATCCAGCCCTATTTTCTAACCAACGACACTGCAATTCAATCGATAAGATTCAACGATTCGTTTAATATCCTGCATGATGTTATCTGGAACGAGAGGAACGTCCGCTAGAGGATAGGCTCGGTGTAAACTATCATATCTGGCTTTTCCCAGATGGTGCAACGGTAGAAGGTCTACTTCTACTACCGAAGATAGATTACTGGCAAACTCACTGGTGGCTCTGATGTTCTCCTCCGAATCGTTGTAATTTGGTATTATAGGTATTCTGATATATATAGGGATATTTCTTTCCGAAACAGCGCGAGCATTACTCAGTATTATGTTATTAGGGGAACCAGTTATTTTCCTGTGTTGTTCCAGATCCATATGCTTTATATCCCAGAGAAAGAAATCTACGTAGGGCAATACTGGTTCAATGCTTGACCAAGGAACTTGACCGCAAGTGTCAACTCCCACGCTAATGCCCTCTTCCTTAAGAGCTGAGACTAATCTTCCGGTAAAGTCTGGATGCAGTAAGGGCTCTCCACCCGATAGGGTGACACCACCACCGGAGTGTTTATAGATAATAAGGTCCTTTTTTGCCTCCTCGAGTAAATCGTCTACGCTCATGGGTTGCCCCAATAGCTTTATTGCCTCACTATAGCACGCTTGCGTACATTTGCCGCAACTATTGCATAGAGACCGGTTAATGCTTATTGTGTCTTTCGTTACGGCGAGTGCGTGCGATGGGCAGAGAGAAATACACTCTCCACACTTGATGCATTTGCCCGGGAAAACGGCAAGCTCAGGCTCAGACTTCTGAGATTCAGGAGTTGAACACCATAAACAGCGTAGAGGGCAGCCTTTAAACATGACTAACGTGCGTATTCCTGGCCCATTGTGCGTGGTCATGCGGCTAATGTTCAGCACAATTCGTTTAGCGGTAGTTTTTTCTTCCCTCGTGCCGGTCTCATTCATGGACTTCATTCCTTTAGTTGAAAATAAGAACAGGGAGACTTTTAAATATTCCCCCTGCATCAATCGTATAGCTAACCTGGCAGCGGTTATTTATTACCAACCCCTGTGCTCCGTGCGATTGATGATATCCATCTGCTGGTCTGGATTAAGCTCAACAAAATAAGCGATATAGCTGGCAACCCGCACCATTAAGTCTCGGTATTTTTCAGGTTCTGCCATCGCCGCCCGTAAAAGATCCGATGAAATTACGTTAAACTGTACGTGGTAGATCCCTAACTCCTCACAGGCTCTTACGAAGGCTACGAATCTATCCAGATCAGCTTCAGTAGTAAATAATTCGGGACTTAGTCTCAGATTAATCATGCCGCATAAGGCCCATCGGTGTGTTGGTATTTTGCTGAAAGACCTGGCTACGGCTGTAGGACCGTTCCTATCGCAACCTTGAACGGGGGAACAGGTATCGGCTAGAGGTTTAGGATGTTCCCGTCCATTGCAGGTTGCGGCAACCAATTCTCCAAATTGTGTATTTGATACCGCCACTAATCCTCCACCTAGATATTTGCCGCCCCACGAAGGTACTAAATCACTTCTGGTATTGAGCCAATCTATCAGGTCAGCCCATACGTTGGCGACCCAGATAGCCCAATCGTCCGCATAATCGTTATCATTGCCGTACTTGGGTACGCCATTAATACAAAGCTGTCTCAGTTCCTTATATCCATCCCAGTTAGCTTCAAGGGCTTGATGCAATTGCTCCCAGCTAACCTTTCTATCACGGTAGATCAGCTTGTCGATAACTCCCAGAGAATCAGCAGTATCGGCAATGCCGGCCAAAAGTAAGCCATAGAGAGTGTACCATGATCCACCTTGAGTGATGTCTCTCCCTTTGTCTAGCGGCCCATCCGAGATAGCTGAGCAAAATGGAGCAGGATACCAACGACTCTGATTTTCTTTTAAAGCTTTATCGGCTCTTGCCAGGCATTCCCCCCAGTAAAATACCTGTTTGCGGAACGCTTCCTTCACCTGATCCATTGACTCGAAGGTTAATGGATCGCCCGTTGCCGGTCCGATCTGCTTACCGCATAGCATACATCTGCCATTATTTATGACTAATTCCAGTATCTTGGGCGCCATCATGATCCCCTCAAACCCATGATCCATGGTAATGTAAGGCAGGCCTATCTCCGAACAACCCGCAATAGCATATTCTCGCCAATCCTCTTCGGCCAGATCAGGATAAGCCTTGGCCAGCATCTGTAATGCCTTCTGATCACCTATGAATTTTGGATATCCCAAGCCCAGACGAATGAGTTCAGCGGCCTTCCTGAGGTACCTATCAGGAGTTCCTTTCCATACTCTCATGGCAAATTCGGGTTGGTTCAGTCGCAACTGCTTCATTGCCTCAAGTACGAGCAGTGAAACCTCATTACATGCATCTTTTCCATCGCGATTTTGGCCCCCGATCACGAGAGTCTGACTTAATCCTTGCCCGGTTGCCCACCTGGACCATTCGTATCCAAGAATCCATGCAGGTTCACTGAACTTCAACAGGAAGCACTCTAAAATCTCCAAAGCTTCCTCTTTAGTCATTTCCTTCTGCTCTTCTATCGTTTTTTTATAGAAGGGATAAATATATTGATCGAAGCGACTAAGGAAGTGGACAGCGGAAGTAGAATGCTCCATCCATGCTATCGAAAAAACAAACCAGACGGATTGCAATGCTTCCCACCAATCTCTAGCGGGGTTTACTGGCACCCAGTCACACATAGAAGCAATATGCTCGAGCTCCTCCTTTCGTTTCTGGTTTAGTTCCCTGCTTGCCATTTCCCGCGCTAGTGTAGCATAACGCTTAGCATAGGCCATAACAGCGTCAAGTGTAATGATTACGGCTTTGTAAAAGTCCTGTTTCTCCTTTAGTCCGAAATGCGTATAAGGTAAATTGAGCTCAGCCATACGATGCTCAACTTCTTCTTTAATACCCTTGAGACCCTTGTTAAGCAATTTCTCAAAATTAAGGAACATATGGCCGGCCTCTCTTGACATTGATGCATCACCGATATTGGGGATATGAGGACAAGATGAGGCTACTGGGCTAGCATGTCCCAGGATATCTGCGGCAATAGTTCGCATATTATATTCGTAAAGAGAGTAGGCCTTTCCCTTGGCAGCAGGAATAATGCGCTCCCTGATCCGTTTCCTATCTTCGGGGTGAATTATTATCTTGTCATACGGCCTGATTGAAAAATCTTTCACTGGATCGTCGAGTTCTTCATCTAGAATACTGATATTACACATTGAAACCGGAGCGCCGCGGGGTTTACTGGTAATGTTACCAACTATAAGTTCATCCTCGAAGATGGTGACGGTTTTTTCTTTAAGATAGGTTTCAAGGAAATATGCCTGTTGTACAATCCTGGGCTCGTTCTTGTATTGTTCATAGGATTTGATCTCAGTTAGGATACGTTCCAAACAAATCTCCATAGGTTTGATTGCACGCTCTCTAGCTCTATTAATGCGCTCGGAAAAACTAGGTATAAACGAGCGTTGCCAGCTTCCCAGATTTTTGATCTCCTTATTATCAAAATTAATCGACATAGTTCCCCCCCCTTGCACAAGAAAGTGCCATGCATGCCTTATTTACAGCACACTGCCGGTTAGGTGCACATTACCTATTATAGCCTGTTTTTAGCTTGGAGTCGATCAATTCCATGAATGGCATTTCTTCCTTTTTTAAATATCCAGAAGCCCCCACCTTAATAGCTCTCATAGCATATTAAACTTAAGGATGTACCGTTACAACCAGGACTTTTGAATCGGGTTTCTGATTCTTTAATTGTTTTAGTATGTCAAGCCCACTCATTCCGGGCATGCCAATATCCACCAAAAATACATCATAATCGCAGTTCAGCGCCTTATCTAGCGCCTCGTTGCCATTCTCGGCCTCGTCTGCAACTACTATGTTCGGGCATTCTTGAATATATTGTTTAAACCCAGCTCTTATCAATTCATGGTCATCAGCAATAAGAACTCTAATCATTCAGTTTTCCCTTTAGTTTCAATGGGAATCTTGACTGTTACAGTAGTTCCTTTTCCTCTATTACCTGTTATTTTAAACTGGCCACCAATAGAACACGCTCGTTCTTTCATTCCCAGCAGCCCAAGAGACTTATCACTGCCAATACGCTCTTTAGAAATTCCTGTGCCGTTATCCTTTACTAATAATATAACACTATGACCTTCTAGTTTCAATACTGCCTTAACGCTGGTAGCATTAGCATGACGGGCAACATTAGTCAATACCTCCTGAAAAATACGGAAAATAGTAGTACTCTTGTTTTTATCCAGGTTTATCTCGCTAGGGACCGAAAAATATCACAATTAATTCCCATGGTATCCTGAAATCTATTTGCCTGCCATTTGAGCGCTTCTAGGATGCCAAGATCATCCCATATACCAGGCCTTAAATCGGTACAATCGTTCTACATCGATAGTCAGCTTCTTGAGACAATGAGAGGCATGACCATTACTGACGACCAGAAAGCGGTGTTCGAAGCCCAGCTTGAAAAGTGGTTCGCCTCTGAAACCGGTGATAACGAAGAGTGGGAACAGGCGAAGCAGAGATTGGCCAAGCTGGACCGGATGGAGAAGAACCTTCAGGATATATTCCTGGAGGAGGAAATATCTAAAGAGGATTTTAAAGAGCGACGCCTCAGAATTCAGGCCGAGAGGACCAACCTCAGGTATCTTGTCGACACCATAGAATCGCGCCGGGGGCTGGTCAGGGCTGACTTCAAGTTCGCCCTGCGTGTCGTCAATAATCTCGACTCGATTTTCGAAAAGGGTGATAATGATAACCTCCGCCTGCTCTGTGAAACCATGTTCAAGCAGGTAAGGATTCGGGACGGGAAGATCGTTGACGTTGAGATGAACTCTCCCTTCAGGCTCATCGTCTCCCAGGCCAAAGGTTCGGAATCCTTACTGAGTGGGCAGCCACTCTGGAAACATTCCGAACTTCTGTTTGAGAAGAAGAATCTGATCCCAGCTCTGCGTCAGATCCTTACTGCGTGTCTTTGACTAGATTTCCACGTAGTTCGAGTCCAGTAAAGTGGTCGGTACTGGACCTGAATCAGTGTTTATTGTGAAGTAACATTTAAGTAAAAAGTTGAGTCACATTCGCTTGGAATGTTACTTGATGCGGGGACTCACTAGTGGGCAGATTATAGACTAAATTGTCGCTTTTTTCTTCAGTATCACATACGAAACACCACATGAGGAACAGGTAGCTATCTCTTCTCCCTGTTC
>Ga0315282_10015571_pt1 | contig 11201 bp, 11 predicted proteins | sample YL17G07_20_MG_FD_203693 | JGI IMG/M metagenome (GOLD analysis project Ga0315282, IMG submission 203693) | Sediment microbial communities from Yellowstone Lake, YNP, Wyoming, USA - YL17G07_20 | ecosystem: Environmental > Aquatic > Freshwater > Lake > Sediment | place: USA: Wyoming | collected...
CGCCTTCCGCGCCGTCCGGCTCGGGCCCGGCCGCCACCGGGTGGAGTTCGTCTACCGCCCCCGGGGGTTCGTCGTCGGCGCCGCGCTGACGCTCCTGTCCCTCGCTGCGCTGGCAGCGTCTCACCTTCAGGCTAGCGCGTGGCCTCGCCGGCCTCGGCCACACGGCCGCCCGGGCGCGCGACGGGCAAGGTGAAGGTGAAAGTCGCGCCGCACCTAAGCCCCTCGCTCTCGGCCCAGATGCGCCCGCCGTGCGCCTCGACCAGGCCTCTGGTTATGTAGAGGCCGAGCCCGAGGCCCTCCCGGTGCCGGCGCCCCTGCTCGGTTCGGTAGTATCGCTCGAAGAGCCGCGACAGCTCTTCCGGGGCGATGCCCTGCCCGTGGTCCGCCACCGAGACGACCACCTCGCCGTCCCGCTGCGCCAGCGACACCGTGACGTCGGCCTCCGGAGGTGAGTACTTCAGCGCGTTGCCGATGAGGTTCATCAGAATGCGCTCGAGGAGGGCCGGATCGGCCAGGACCGGCGCGAGGTCGGCCGGGCACTCGACCCTGACCCGCTCGACGTCGACGGCGGCTCCGGCTCGCACCAGCCACTCGGTCAGGAAAGGCCCCAGGTCCACCACCTGCTTGTCGACCGTAAGCTGGCCAGCTTCCACGCGCGCCGAATCCACCAGGCTGGAGATCATCGCGTTCATCCGGCGAGCGCTGGCGACGATGGCCTCTGCCCCCTGCGCGATCGCCGACCTCTGTCCGTGGTCGGCCGCCCGGGCGATGAGCTGGGCCTGGCCGAGCACGATGGTCAGCGGCGACCGGATGTCGTGCGCCACGACGTGGAGGAACTCCTCGCGCCGCCGCTCCAGCTCCCGGATGGCCGTGACGTCTCGCCAGATGGCCACCGCGAGGATGACGCTGCCGAGCTCGTCTCGCACCGCGCTGCCGCCGAACAGCAGGTCGAAGCGCCGACCGTCGGCTCGACTGAAAACCACTTCCACGTCGGCGAAAGTCTCCCCGTCGAGCGCGCGTCGCAGCGGCCGCTCTTCGGTCGGCACCGGTCGGCCGTCCGGGTAGCTGAGGACGTGGGCACCGAAGTAGTCCTCGATCGACCCGTACCCCTCGTGCTGCTGCGCGGGCATGCCCAGGATCTCCCGGCCCACGCGGTTGACGCGCAGCAGCCGGCCATCCGCCGTGACGATGGACACGCCCTCGGTCATGCTCTCGATGACGGCGGCGAGCTGCGCCGCCCGATGGCTGGCGATCCGCGCGGTCTCCCGCAGCTCGGCGATGGTGCGCTTGAGCTGGTGGTCGATCTGGTCGTTCAGCCTCGCGAGCTCGCGATTCTTGACGTCCAGCTCGCCGAAGGCGGCCCGCAGCTCGGCGTACGGCCGGCGCACCGCCGAGACGAACAGGGCATCGAAGATGAGGTAGTAGGCGATCACCTTGTAGACGTGGCCCAGGAGATTGAAGATGTCGTAGGCCACGGCGTACAGCGTGAACGACAGCTCGCCGAAGATGGTCACCACCAGGGCCGTCGCGAGCAGGCTGAAGAACTGGTTGCCCGAGGCCAGGTAGGCCGCCAGGTAGACCACCACGCCGGCGACCGATAGCGCCACCACCAGGTACTCGAGCCCGACCTTGAGCCCGGTCAGGCCGTGGTCGGGAACGAACATGGGCGGCAGGTAGGCCGAGTAGAAGGAGACCACGACGAACACCGCCGCCGGCAGGGCGAGGTTGAGCGCCAGCAGCAGCCAGCGGCGCGCGAATCGGCTCGGCGCCTTCGGGCGCGCGAAGGCGGCGACCAGCAGGGCGAAGGAAGCCCAGAGCCGGGCCGCCAGCCAGTACAGGATGCCCTTGTCGACCGAGCTGGCGGTGACGAACCGGGGCATCCCGGGGAACGAAAGCGCGTGCATCGCGTCGATGACCGCGACGGCCAGGAAGGCGGTCCCGATGAACAGGCCCTGCGCCCCCTCGGGCTCCCGAGCGGCGTGCCAGTACACCGCGAAGATGGCGAAGCTCAGCACGACGCTGGCGATCTCGGCGAAGTAGTGGATGGGCAGGTAGGCGTCGTCGCTGAAGACGACGTAGACGTACGGTCGGAAGAGCGTCGCCGCCCCGAGGACGAGCGCCGACGCCAGCGCGACCGCGACGACGGGCCACAGCGAGCCCCACGACGACGTGGGCGCCAGCGCGCCCCTCAGGCGTGCCGCGATGGCGCTGACCACGTGGCTGACCAGAACGGGACCCCGCCCGGACTCCGAGGCCGTCTCACCCATCGGCACCAGCCATCCGCACCTACATTCGGGGCGTCGTGCGCACACTGCGGTCGGTCCAGCCTCCCCCAAAGAATAGCACATCGGACGATCGTTAGCCAAGCCGGCCGCGCCGGCGTGGCTGCTTTGACAAGCTCTCGACTCCTGTGCTATATTGGGCCCGCCAAGCGGCTGGGCAAGGCGGGTCCGGGTCGGGTCGATGGCGACGACGCCCTCTGGCGCGGAACGAGGCGCCGGGTGGGCGTCTTTCTGTTGGACGCCGGTCCGGGCGGCGGTGGCAGGTTGCTGGGAGGACACATGCGACGAGGAGTCTTCGAGGAGTACGAGGCCGAGGACGGCGGACGCATCTACCGGCTCCGGTGGGTCGAGGAGGTCACGCTGAGCCAGGAGGAGATGGCGCGGGGCAACTTCATGCGCTACCTCATCAGCAAGGGCAGGCTCGGCGAGGAGTGCGACCATCGGCGGCCGAGGTAGGCGCCCTGTGAGCGGGCCGCTCCGCTCGCCAGCCGAGCCACGCGCGGCCTTCGCTGTGGCTATGGTAACATGAACACGGAAGCACATCGCCCTTCCGGCAGGGCCCGGCGGGCGTTGGAGGCATGGCAGTGGCATCGGCGCGTGTGGCTATCCTGACGACCCACCCGGAGACGGTCCTGGAGGACTACCAGCGGCTGGCCGACCTCGCCGGCCTGCGCGAGGCGCTGGACCCCGGCGCGACGACCATCCTCAAGGACAACATCTCCTGGCACTTCCCCTTTCCGGCCGCCAACACCACGCCCTGGCAACTCGAGGGCAGCATCCTGGCGCTGCGCGCCGCCGGCTTCCGCGACCTGGCCTGCGTCCAGAACCGCACCGTCGTCACCAACGCCTTCAAGGGCACCGACCTCAACGGCTACTGGCCCATCTGCGAGGCGCACGGCGTCCCGGTCCTATTCAACTTCCGGCCCGCCGACATGCGCTGGATCGAGTTCCAGCCGAAGCGCAAGATGCTCGTCCTCGACCGCATCTTCGACGGCCGCATCAGGATTCCGGACTACTTCCAGGGCAAGAACGTCGTTCACCTCCCGACGGCGAAGTGCGTGGCTGGCGACACCGAGATAGTGCTGGCGGACGGCTTGCTCGTGACGATCCGCGAGCTTGTCGAACAGCAGATGGCCGAAGCGCCATCCGTCGCCGGCGATGCGGACGGCGACCACCGTGTGGCCGGCACGGTCGAACTCCTGGCCATGAGCCCGTCCGGGGAGATCAGGCCGTTCGAGGCGAGCTGGTTCTGGCGCACCTCAGCCCGGGAGCGCAGAATGCTTCGCCTACGCACACGCACTGGTCGCACGCTCACGGCCACGGCTGAGCATCTGATCTGGACCCCCGAGGGCTGGGCGCCGCTGGGCAGCCTGTCGGTGGGTCGGCGTGTGGCGGTCGCCCGCAGTCTGCGGGTTGCAGGAGCGCCCCAGCCTCTGCCGAGAACCTTCGCCGCGCCCGAACCGAGCAGAATAGACGGTCGGGACGGGCGCGTGCATACGGCCACGTTCTCGCAGCAGGTAATCGACGCCTACCAGGCTGGCACCCCGGCCACGGCCATCGCAGAGCGGAGTGGGATTCGATGGCAGTCCATCACCGCCATCCTCAGGCGTCACGGTGTACCAATCAGAAGGAACTTGGCGCAACTGCGCGTGCCTGAGCGGACATCGCCCGGGTTCTGGCGGTGGATGGGCTACCTCATGGCTGAGGGCTGCATCGAGCACGCCAAGTGCTCTGACAAGCTGTGGTGGGCCAATTCCCAGTCGGCCCTTCGCGAGGATTTCGCCGAACTGACGCGCGCGCTTTTCGGGCTGGAGGCACGCGCACACGCGAACCGTAAGCACATCTATGTCTACAGTCGCAACCTCGGGCGCTTCCTCGCGGAACTGGGCCTGCCGGTGCCGCTGAACGCTGGGAACAAGCGTGTACCCGATCTGCTCTTCCGATGCACCGAGGCGGAAATCTCGGCGTTCCTCTCCGCGTACCTCGACGGTGACGGAACCGTCAGCAAGAAGCAGGCCGAGCTCAAGGCGACGACCAAGAGCCCGCAGTTGGCGCATGACCTCCAGGTGCTATTCGGCCGGCTCGGGGCAGTTGCGCTGTGTCGGCCAGTGCAATCCACGATCCCGGGCAAGTGGGACGCGCCGCGCACGTACTATCTGGTGACAGTCAGTGGCGAGGGGTTGGCACGACTCGCGCCTAAGCTCCAGCTACGGCACCCGGAGAAGGCGCGCCGGCTGGCGGAGCAAGCGCAGCGATTCCGGGCTGGCAAGCAACCTAGCAACTGGGATGTGGTGCCTCTGCCGACGGCAATGTTCCGCTCGGTCCGCCAGGGTCTGGGGCTGAGCTACGCCGCCACCGGGAAGCCTTCGTCCGTCGAGAGCATTGAGCAAGGCTACACGCACCCGACGCCGCGCGTCGCGCGGTACTTCGTCGATCTGTTCCGACAGCGTGACGTCGAGGATCGCTTTGCAGCCGAGATCAGTCACCTCTGCACCATATCCAGCCAGGACCTTGCATGGGATATCGTGGAGCAGATCGAGGACGCAGACGACCAGCACATCGAGCTCTTCGATCTGACCGTGCCAGGAGCGGAGTGCTTCATCGGCAATGGCCTGGTCCTGCACAACTGCCACATCTACACGACCACCACCGGCGCGATGAAGAACGCCTTCGGCGGACTCCTGAACGAGCGCCGGCACTACACGCACACCTGGATCCACGAGACGCTGACCGACCTCCTTGCCATCCAGAAGGAGATCCACGCCGGCCTGTTCGCGATGGTGGACGGCACCACCGCGGGCAACGGCGCCGGCCCCCGGATCATGGACCCACAGACAAAGAACGTCATCCTGGCAAGCGCCGACCAGGTCGCGATCGACGCGGTCGCGGCCAAGCTGATGGGCTTCGATCCCCTCTCCATCCGCTACATTCGGCTGGCGCACGAAGCCGGGCTCGGCGTCGGCGACCCTCGCCAGGTCGAGATCGTCGGCGACGCGGCCGCCGCCGACCAGAACTGGCACTTCCAGGTCGGCAAGACGTTCCTCAGCTTCCTCGGGTGGCTCTCCTGGTACGGCCCGACGCGGCGCCTCCAGAGACTCATCTTCCGGACGCCGCTGGCCAACCTGACCTATCCGGTCTCCGAGATCTACCACGACTACTACCGCTGGCCCTTCCGCGAGCGTCGCGTCTTCGAGCGGTGGCGCGCCGAGTCGCCCTGGGGCCGCCTCTTCGCCACCTACGCGGAGCGCGGGCACCTCGCCGGACCGAGCGCCACGGGCGAGAGCGCGCCCGCCTGACGGACCTCACCGCGGAGACAGGAGCAGCTAGATGCCAGAGCCCACGGCCGGCTTCGTGGTCGTCGACTACGGAGCCGGCAACCTTCGCAGCGTGGCCAAGGCTTTCGAGTCGCTGGGCCACCCGCCGCGCGTGACCAGCCGCGCCGCCGACCTCGCGGACGCGCGGATCGCCGTCCTGCCGGGGGTCGGCGCGGCGGCCGACACCATGGGCAGCCTGGAGAGGCTCGGCCTCGTCGAGCCCATTCGCCAGCTCATCGCATCCGGCCGCCCGTTCTTCGGCGTCTGCCTTGGCCTGCAGGTGCTCCTCGACGGGAGCGAGGAGGGAGGCTGGCAGGAGTGCTTGGGCGTCATCCCCGGTGCCGTCCGCCGGCTCCCCGCCGGGCTGAAGGTGCCCCACATGGGCTGGAACCAGGTCCGACAGCGGATCCGACACCCGGTGTTCGAGGACATCCCCGACGAGGCCAACTTCTACTTCGTCCACTCCTACTACGCCGATCCCGTCGACCGGTCGACCGTCGCCGGCGAGACCGACTATGGCCTGCTCTTCCCGAGCGTCCTCGTCCGGGACAACGTCGTCGCCACCCAGTTCCATCCGGAGAAGAGCGGCGACCTCGGGCTGCGCCTCTACGCCAACTTCCTCCGGTGGGCAGCAGGGTTGCGCTGACTCGGTGACTCGGTGGCTCGGTGACTCCCATCGGTGGCACGCGAACCGGCGATGGCGTATAATGCGCCTGAACTTGACGCACAATCGCCAACATACTTGTCCATCGCGAGGCGATGGCCCGGGCGGACACTTCATGGTGGTCGTCTCGAAGGGAGGCCCGCTTTGAGTGCAGAACGCACGATGTACATCACCGAGACCGAAGCCTGGACAATAGACGATCTGATCCGCCACACCTGGACCGAGGAGGGCAAGAACGTCGGCCGAGGCCTGCTCATCAAGGTCTTCGCCGTCCTCCGGGAGTTCGAGGCCCGGCGCGCGAACCCGCCGGAGACGCTCCCCATCGCCCTGACCGAGGAGGAGTGCTGGGTCATCGACTATCACGTTCGGCGCAGCTACGTCGATCCCACCGGCGCCCCGGTGGGCCGCCAGCTCCTCCTCAAGGTTTTCGGAACGCTCCTGGCGACCCGCAACGCCGAGGCGCTCCGCAACCTCCAGCTACGCGACGCCGAGGTCACGCAGGACGAGCGCGGCCTGAAGCGCCGGCTGGACGACCTGCGCGAGTTCCTGGACCGGAGCGAGGACGAGGGGCCGAAGCAGTAGCGGCGCTTCTTCCGGGGCCCGTAGCTGGCGTGCCCCGTGCCCCCACGCGCATCTGCTGGCACGCTTCTTGCCTTCACGCGCTCCAAGGCTGCCAAGCAGCAAGGCGGGCCTAGCCCCGGCGCGAAGGGCCGGTGTGGAGTGCAAGGCGTGAAGGACGAAACCCGAGCAGAGGTCTCAGCGGTGTTCGGCTTCCGCCTGAGCGGAGCCGAGCGGGCGGCCTACCAACTGGCGTTACGCACGCTGAGCGCGGCCGGCGTTCCCTACGTCGTCGGCGGAGCGTTCGCGGTCCACCACTACACCGGCGTCTGGCGGTACACCCGCGACCTCGACGTCTTCCTGCTCCCGGAAGACGTCGGCCGCGCCCTGGACATCCTCGGGGGCGCCGGCTTCCGCACCTGGGTGGAGTCCGAGGGCTGGCTGGCCAAAGCCCAGTGGGGCCTGGGCCACGTGGATCTCATCTTCGGCTCCGGCAACTGGCTGGCCGCCGTGGATCGGCAGTGGCTGGACCGTGGCGCGCCGGCGCGCCTCCTGGGCGTGCCCGTCCTGGTGGCGCCCGTCGAGGAGCTGATCTGGAGCAAGGCCTACGTCGCCGGCCGGCAGCGCTACGACGCCGCGGACGTCATGCACCTGCTGCTGAGCATCCGCGGGCGGCTCGACTGGGACCACCTCCTGGCCCGCTTCGACGGCCACTCGGAGCTGCTCTTCTCCTACCTTTGCCTCTTCCGCTTCGTCTACCCCCACGACCGGCAGCTCATACCGGACGACGTGATGGCCCGGCTGGTGGCGCAACAGAGGCAGATGCTCCAGAAGCCTCCGCCGAAGGCCCGCGTCTGCCGGGGCACCCTCCTCGATCGCTATTCCTACAGCTTCGACGTCGAGCACGGCTACCAGGACCCGCGGGAAGAGCTGGCCGAGGCCCGGGGCTTCAGCCGGCAGGCCGTGGTCCACGAGCGACGGCGGGACGAGCAGACCGCCCAGACCGAACACGACGGGGGCTGACAGAATCACGGGATACACAGGAGGTCCAGGTGGGAGACAGCCGGCGGGCGACCGGGCGCCGGGGCGAGGCCATTGCGGCAGAGCACCTGGCCGGGCTCGGGTACCGGATACTTCAGACCAACGTCCGGACCCGCTACGGCGAGCTGGACATCGTCGCGCGCGAGGGCGACGTGCTGGCCTTCGTCGAGGTGCGGACGCGCCGAGGCTCCGCGTTCGGCAGCGCCGAGGAGTCCGTCACGCCGCGGAAGCGCCGGAGGCTGACCGAGCTGGCCGAAGCCTACCTCCAGACGCTTCCCGAGCCACCGCCCCCCTGCCGGATCGACGTGGTCGTCGTCGACCTCGGCCCGGGCGACAGCGTGCGGCGCGTCGAGCTGATCAGAGACGCGGTGTGACGCCGACCTCGTCGAGGACGGCCTTGATCCTCTCCTCGTCGGCCGTCGTGACCGTTCGGAACGGCAGGGTCATGCGCGCCGACGCGAGCACGCCGAGCACCTTCAGCGCGCCCTTCATCATCGGCAGGGCGGGGAGGCGCTGCGCGAGGGCGCCGAGCTGCTCCTGAGCCCGGGCCGCGGTCGCCCAGTCGCCGCGCATCCCCGACTCGTAGATGGCCGACGCCACGGCCGGCGCCACGTTCGAGATGCTCGGGATGGCGCCGTGGGCACCCACCACCAGACCCGCATCGACCAGGAAGCGGGTCCCGAGGAAGCCTCGAAACCCGCGCCCCATCCGCCGGGTGCCGACCATGACCTGTCGGAACCAGTCGAGGTTGTTCTGGCTGTCCTTGATCCCGACGATGGTGCCCTCCTCGGCCAGCGTCAGGACCGTCTTGACGTCCAGGGCGACCTTGACGTTCTGCGGGATGTTGTAGGCCAGGAGCGGGAGGTCCACCTTCTCGCGGACCACCCGGTAGTGAGTCAGCAGCTCTTCCTGGGAGTTGACGTAGTAGTGGGGTGGCGTCAGCGCCACGGCGTCGACCCCGGCAGCCTTGGCCGCCAGCCCGTGCCGGACCGCAAGCATCGTGCCGCAGTCGCCGATGCCGGCGACCACGGGGACGCGGCCGGCGGTGGCCTCGACGGCGGTCGCGACGGCGGCGGCCCGCTGCTTTCCATCTATGCAGGGGAACTCACCGGTCGTCCCGGTGACCCAGACGCCGTGGACGCCGCCGGCGATGACCCAGTCGACCAGCCTGCGCAGAGACGCGTGATCCACCTGCTCGTCGTCGGTGAGGGGGGTGAGGATGGGCGGGAAGATGCCGCGGAGGGACTCCAGCTCGAACACTTCAGGGCCTCCTTTGGGTTCTGAGGCCAGTGTAGCGCCCGCGGGTGTGGCTGTCAATGCGGCGCTGCGCCGCTCGGGCGGCCCAAGGTGGCTCTAGGTGTCGGGCTGGCAGGTATTGACTCGCGCGCCTCTTTCGGGGATAATGGGGCCGTGGGCAAGGCCCTCACGCCGCGGCGCCGACCACGGCGGACAGGGGTGCAGTGCCCTCCGGGCAGCGACGCCGCTCCGTCCCTCCATCTGCCCGAGCTGTTGCCCCCCGTTGCGACCGTTCGCCACGTGACTCTCCATCGGCGCACCGCGTCAGGCGGCGCGGGCCAGCCGCCTGGCGCGAGACGACACACCGGAGTCGAGAGGGGTCTACCCGAGTTGGAGGCAGTTGGGGCAGTTGGAAAGGAGTGTGCGCTTCGATGCCAGGGTTGTTCTCTCAGATCGCGGCGGCGCTATCCGGTGGCGACACCAAGCTGGTCACCCGAATCGAAGAGTTCACCGGCGCCTATCTGACGCAGGGGGAGGTGGCCCGAACTCTCGGGCTCAAGCGGGAGGAGCAGGCGCTCCTCGGCGCCATCTTGGCCGAGGAGCTGTACCGGACCTACTGCGCGGAGCAACTGAAGAGGGAGTGCGCTCCCAGCGCGACCGCGCGCCTTGAGGAGGCCCGGAAGGCGCGAGAGGCCCAGGTGCCGATGCAGGGCGAGTCGCTCGCCCAGTTCGAGGCAGCCCTCAAGCCCGTGGCCGCCGACCTCGTCAACCTCGCCAGGCAGAGGGGCAAGTTCGAGTCCGGCTTCGCCTCCGCGGACGGCCTGACAGAATCGCTGGTGAACGACGCGATAGCCTCCCGGGTGACGGACGTCAGGGCTGCCAGGCGAGCGGCGATGCACTAGTGCCTGTTCACGCAGATCCGACTCACGAGGGCAGCCGGCCGGTCCCCTCTCCCTCTGGGCTCATCGTTATACATAAGTGGGTAAGAGGTGGTAAGCTGTAGCGATAGTTAGGTGAGGGAGAGGAGCGGATGGTGGCAGCGTGGGCAAACGAGAACGTCGGTGAGATCGAGCTGAATGAGGCTGTGCTGCCAGAATAGGTCATCGTGGCGATGGCCGAGGCAACCGCCAAGCGCTGCCAGGGGTTGCCCCTGGTCCTGGCGGTGCAGGATACCACCAGTCTCGACTACACCACTCGCACCGACACGGTCGGCTTGGGGCCCTTGGAGCACCCAAAGCACCGCGGCTTGCTTGTCCACAGCGCTCTGGCCGTCAACCCCCAAGGCGGGGTCCCGATGGGCATCGTTAGCCAGCAGTCTGGGCTCGCGACCCCGAAGCCGTCGGCAAGAGCGACAAACGTAAACAACTGCCCGTCGAAGCCAAAGAGAGTGCTCGGTGGTTGCTGAGGCTGAGCCAGACCGAAGCCCGCCTCGGGCCGACCGTTCGGGTCCTGTCGGTGGCGGTTGCGCTGGCTGGTCGAGCGCTACCATTTCGTGCTCAAGAGCGGGTGTCTGGTCGAGAGGCTGCAACTCGAGACGGCTGAGCGCTTGCGGCGGGCCCTGGTGGTCTACAGCGAAGTGGCCTGGCGCCTGTTGTGGCTGACGTACGAGGCCCGGGCGCACCCGGAGGCGCCCTGCACGGAGGTCTTCGACGAGCTCACCTGGCGGCTGCTCTGGGTTGCCGACTGCCCAACGGCGGTGGTGCCAGTGACGCCTCCTGACTTGCGAACGGCAGTTCGGAAGATCGCGATGCTGGGCGGGTTCCTTGGCCGCAGGGGAGACGGGGAGCCGGGGGTCAAGACGCTCTGGCGTGGTCTGCGACGACTTAACGACATCGTGGCGACCTATCGTATCCTGAGGAAGGCCATCACGATGGAGGCCGAGACGCCGGCCGCGCCGAAGCCCCAGAGAGTCTCCCGGCAGGCGACCGCCGTGAGGTTGCGCCGGAAGTGTCGCTCGGGCCGCCAGTCGTCCGCTGCTACGAGTTAGCCGCCGCGAGCGCTCGCAGGCCGGCCACCCGGGCCTCCACCTGCGCCACCTGCTCCAGGAGCACGTCGAGTAGCTGCCCGGCCAGCGCCGCCTGGTCGACGGGCACGACCGCCAGGACC
>Ga0315282_10015572_pt1 | contig 11201 bp, 9 predicted proteins | sample YL17G07_20_MG_FD_203693 | JGI IMG/M metagenome (GOLD analysis project Ga0315282, IMG submission 203693) | Sediment microbial communities from Yellowstone Lake, YNP, Wyoming, USA - YL17G07_20 | ecosystem: Environmental > Aquatic > Freshwater > Lake > Sediment | place: USA: Wyoming | collected...
CACAATGGGTATGGTTTTTTAGCTTTTCAATGTCTGCGACCGTTCGTACATCGCCATTACCGATCACCGGGATAGATACAGCCTGTTTGACCTCGGCAATAGTATCCCAATCAGCCTGGCCTTGATAGCCTTGTTCCCTGGTCCGAGCGTGGACAGCAATTAATTGGCCACCATTCTCCTCAATAATGCGAGAAACCAACAAGTAATTGCGGGTACAATCATCCCACCCCAGGCGGATTTTACCGGTCACAGGAATGCTTAAGAAGTGAGTTAATTTCTTATAAATTTCTGCGATTTTTAGTGGAGTACGCAGCAGTCCAGCTCCAGCACCTCGGCTTGAGACTGATCCGGCACTACACCCCATGTTGATGTCGATGATATCTGGTTGATATTGCTGCAATTGTAAAGCAGCATTTAGTAAACGATCGATATCATTATCAAAGATTTGAAAAACAATTGGCCTTTCATCCTCTTTATAAAAAAGACGATCTTTCCAATGCGGTCGGCGTCCATGAATTACATCACCAGCATTAATAAACTCGGTATAGCTCATGGCTGAGCCCAAACGGCGAGCCACAGACCTGAAAGGCATATCAGAATAACCATCCATCGGGGATAGAATTAGATCACCGAAGATGGGGATTTCGCGTATCCGAAAGACTGGATTGCCTGAATCATTCACGGGCATAATGCCTCAATAGAAAATGTTACTTTACAGTGGAGTTATTTTACTTCATTCTGGTGATGTATAATTATTGCTGTTTGTTTATTCTCTACTTATTAGAGGTTTATTTGGGCCGGATAATCAACACTGAAGGAGCAGGGAAAGAACGAAATCACTTGAGTCGGGCGGTGGTTTTAGCACTACGTGAATTAATGAGGCAAAGTGAGCCGGATGATAAAAGTAAAGACCTGGCTGCATTTATTGCATTGGCATTATTGCAAATCAATGATACTGTTGAGGCTTCAGTTGCGGCCTGGGAGAAGAAAGGTTATTGGGTAAAAGCGGATCGTTACCGGATGGAATGGTCGTGGGCGGAAAGGTATGGTGCCCAGATGAAAAAAGCAACCCTCACTGGCAATTGGGCAAGCGTGGCAGGAACATCGGTCCAGGTAGCACAAAAATTAATGTCGGTAGAGGTTCCTATTCGCAACATGGGTTGGCGCCTGGCAAACTCTGGTGCAAACTGAACGAAAATAAAAATCCCCTTCCGAATTGCAGGAAGGGGATTTGTTCTGTTGGGGTACCAAAACAACTACTTTTTCTTTAATATGATGCGAGCATCCACGACCTTGACACCTTTACCTTCTTCGTAGACCAGGACCGGGTTGGCATCGGATTCGGAAATTTCATCAACCAGGTCGAGAACCATCGTAGAATAATGACAAATCGTATCTGCCAGGGCTGTTCGATCACGCGGGGCTTCTCCGCGTGCCCCTGCCAGAATGGGTGCGCCCTTAATTTCACCAATCATCCGGGCAGCCTGTCCTTTAGATACAGGTGTCACTCTGAAAGTCACATCCTTGAGAATTTCGACAAAAATACCGCCCAGGCCAAACATCATGGTTGGACCAAAAGTCAGGTCATTGACGGAGCCGAGGATTGTTTCAGTCCCCGAGGGAGCCATTTCCTGGATTGCAATCCCATGAATGTTGGCTTCAGCTTTGTAAGCTCTGGCATTTGCCATGATCGTACGGTAATTCTCCCGTACTCCATTTTCGTCTTTAACATTTACTTTGACGCCGCCAGCATCCGATTTGTGTAAAATTTCGGGTGATACGATTTTCATCACCACTGGAAAACCAGTTTTTACTGCCAATTGCACAGCTTCGTCTTCAGAGTGTGCCAGGTCGGTAGCAGTTACGGGCAGGTCATAGAGTGAAAAGACTTGTTTTGCTTCGATTTCAGTCAAAGAATCACGGCCATCAGCCCGGGCTTTGGCGATAATATCAAGCGCTGCTTTTTTGTTCGTGGTAGCACACACCATGATCGGTTCGGCAATCATGGCTCTCATACGCGCGTATTCTCGTAATGCGCCCATGGCGTTTACGGCAATATCTGGTGCAGCATAAGCCGGGATGCCATTTTCTACTAACCAGCGCATCGCCTCGTTGGAACGTTCCCCGCCCACGAAGGAGACGGTTACCGGTTTATTTTGGACCTCCGACTCATCGATAGCTTTCTTAATGGACTGGGCAATTTCCATCGGGTTGGTCATAGCAGTTTCGCAGTACAGCACAACCAGCCCATCAACCCAGGCGTGGGCAAAGGAATATTTTACCGAATCGAAATACCATTCATTTCCAGCCATACCTGTCAGATCTACCGGGTTTTTCGCTGAACCGAATTCTGGCATGTGTTTCTTAAGCTCGGCCTGAACATCTGTAGGAGCGAACTGGAGCGGCACACCGTATTTTTCGGCTGCGTCGGTAGCCAGCACACCTACACCACCGCCATTAGTTATGATCAACAGGTTATCACCAATCATGGGGGGAAGCAACGAGAGAGCCAGGGTGCGATCAAACAAATTATTAAGGTCGGTCGCCTGGACCACGCCCGATTGTTGGAAAGCTGCACCATAGATTTTGGTTGCACCTGCCAATGAACCGGTATGCGAAGCGGCTGCCGCAGCTCCATGGGAAGAAACCCCGGCTTTCAATGCAATTATAGGTTTCTTGGCCTTTAGACAGGCTTCAATGAAGGGGCGACCATTTTTAAATCCCTCGATATACAGGACAATACAGGTTGTGTTTTCATCCTCATTTAACCAATCAATGAAATCAGCGATATCCACATCTGACATGTTCCCGATGGAAATGAGCTTATCAAAACCGACCCGCCGGGAGTACGTAGCCGCATCCAGAGCGATCAATAGAGCACCGCTTTGTGTGACCAAAGAGGCCTTTCCAGCCAGTGGGAGGAAAGGAGCAAATGAAGCGTTTAGTTTATCGGAATTTGAGAGTATACCTACTATATTGGGGCCGAGGATGAAGCAGCCATAACGATGGGCTATCTCTACAAGTTGATTTTCCAGGTCGTGGTTGCCGACTTCACTAAAACCCGAGGTAATAACCATCAGGCCTTTGATGCTCTTCTTTCCGCATTCTTCGATGACCTGGGGACAAAATTTTGCGGGAACTGTGATGACGGCGGCATCAATCGGATCAGGGACATCTAAAACTGATTGGTAAACTTTCAACCCGAGAATTTCGCTGTCGTGAGGGTTAATAGGGAAAATTTTCCCTTTATACCCGGCCTCGAGTAAACTTTTAACAACGGTGTATCCAATTTTTCCCGGAGTTGCTGAAGCTCCGATGACCGCAATCGATTTTGGTCTGAGCATGTTGTTAAGTGCGGTTTTATCCACTTTTCTTTCCTCCTGGTTTTTTCGAGCGATTGAGAATTTATTATTTTGGTTTTACAAGTGCAGAGTTTGACAGATATAGACATTAAGCCTTCTTAAAAAAAGAAGGCTCTTTTAAAAACTGGAATAAAATCATATGTGGAGATTTATTCGGGAATGAATTATTCACTAGGGATATTTTATACACTATTTTAAAAACAAACGTATTCTTTAAGAGGGTATATTTATCCTTTATTATAATGGAGATTATTGATGTATACAAAAGTTTACTCAACATTAGAAGATAACCTTGAGCATAAAGATGCCAGGCGTGTGGCGTTGATTATCGCAGCGGCATTAAGAGCTGCTGACCCAAGCGAAGCAATTCATAGCCATTTGTCACTGGTTGGTAGCCAGTTGTGGGCTGGTGAGAAATGCTATGATTTACATTCTTTTCGAAGGATTCTTGTATTTGGAACAGGGAAGGCATCATTGCTAATGGCCAACTCCCTGCACCTATTGTTGGGAAGGTTCATCACCGCAGGAATCGTTATCTCGAAGCATTCAATTACAGAGCAAGAGGTCGATCTGCCTGTGTCATTTCTGCAAATAACCTGCGGGCACCCCGTCCCGGATGAATCCAGTCTTCGGAGCGCACAGGCTTTATTCGACCTGGTTCGGGATTGCAGTGAAGACGACCTGGTGATTGGTTTAATTTCTGGAGGCGGCTCGGCATTGATGAGCCTGCCAGTTGAAGGTGTTAGCCTGGATGATATTCAAGTATTGACCCGTCACTTGCTGGCGTGTGGAGCGGAAATTGGTGAAATTAACACCTTACGTAAACACCTGGATCAAGTGAAGGGTGGTGGGCTGGCTCGCAAGGTTTTTCCAGCAAGAATGCTGACCTTGATCCTTTCAGATGTAATTGGGAGCCCATTGGATGTGATCGCATCCGGCCCAACAGTGGCTGATCCGACCACATATATGGATGCATTTAATATTTTGAAGAAATATAATTTATTCGAAAAAATTCCACCGAGTGTATTGAATTATTTAACTGCCGGCTGTCAGGGGAAAACACCAGAGACCGTGAAACCGGGCGATCCCTGTCTTGAAAAAGTACAAAATTTAGTTGTTGCCAACAATTACCTGGCAGCAGTCCATGCAATGGAGACTGCCAAATTATGCGGGTTTAATTCACTTTTACTGACTACTTATTTACACGGTGAAGCTTCGCAGGTCGGGATGATGTTGGCCAGCATCTTGAACCAGGTAGCCCTCGATGGTATGCCAGTTAAACGCCCAGCATGCATCGTGGCTGGAGGGGAAACGACGGTTACGCTTAAAGGCAAAGGCCTGGGTGGGCGTAACCTCGAACTGGCGTTGGGCGCGGTAAGAGACCTGGCAGGGCTTGAAAATGTGGCCTTAATCACACTGGCGACAGATGGTGAAGATGGCCTTACCGATGCGGCTGGTGCCGTTATCACTGGCAGGACTTTGGAGAAGAGCCTGGATAAGGGCTTATATTCTGATGATTTTATAAAAAGAAATGACAGCTATCATTTCTTTGAAAATGTGGGGGGGTTATTGTTGACCGGTCCGAGCGGCACAAATGTCAACGACCTGGTTTTTTTGTTTGCATTCTAAACAGAATAAACCTGGGGATTGGCGCAGTTCGGTAATCGTTCACCTTTCAAGGCGGCGACCAGGTTATCAGCAGCCATCTGTGCCATGAGCGTGCGAGTCTGGATGCTGGCACTGGCGATATGCGGGGTAATAATGACATTTTTCATCTGAAGAAGCGGATGACCTTCAGGGATTGGTTCAGGCTCAAATACATCTAAAGCTGCGCCTGCAATCCTACCTTCTTTTAGAGCCCAGGCAAGATCATCCGGTGAAACAATTGGACCCCGCGATGTGTTAATAAGAATGGCTGTGGGTTTCATTTTCTCTAAGATTGCCCGATTGATCAGGTGGTAGGTTTCTTTCGATAAAAAGGTATGTACGGTCACAAAATCAGATTGAGCGATTAGCTCGTCGAGACTGGTGTAGATAACCCCTAAAGATTGTTCCAATTCAGAATTGCGGTTTAGGTCATGGTAAAACACCTTCATGTTGAACGCCTGCGCTCGCCTGGCAACCGCCTGGCCGATTCTACCAAAGCCAATAATCCCCAGGGTCGCTCCATTAAGGTCGACTCCCAACAAGACTTCTGGCCCCCAGGGTCTCCAGATGCCTTGATGAACTTCATTAACGCCTTCAACTATTCGTCTGGCAATTGCCATTAATAATGCCCAGGTAAAGTCAGCAGTTGTTTCGGTGAGCACGCCAGGCGTATGGCCGACAGGAATCCCACGTTTCGTGGCTGCACCTACATCGATATTATCGATCCCGACTGCCATCTGGCTGATTACCTTAAACGATGAGCGGAAGCGGGCAACCACATTACTGTTAATGGGATCTGTTAACAGCGTGAAAATTCCATCGATTTCAGGAGCCTTTTCTAGAAGTGTCTCTATCGAAGGAGGATTTTCACTATCCCAGATCTCAACTTCGGCATAAGGCAATATTCTTTGGAGCGCAGCAGTTGGGATGTTGCGAGTGATAAAAACGGCCGGTTTGTTCTTCATTAGACAGGTTATCTTTCAAGCGCGTTTTGAATAATCTGCTGGATGCGTTGTACCATGTTAGCTGGATCAGGGTGTAATCCTTCGATCAGCAGTGAATTTTCGTATAGCTGTTCGATAATTGGTTGGTTCATCGGGTGATCAGCTGGTAAATCCGAGAGTTTTCTAAGAATTGGATGTTGTAGGTTTATTTCGAGTACTTTTTGCGGTGCTTCATATTCACGATTTAATACGCGGTAAACATGCTGGAGTTCTGGGTTTAATTCGCCTTCTTTGTCAACCAGCCGTGCTGGAGATTCGACCAATCGGTTGGTAGTTCTCACATCGGCAACCCTCTCTCCTAAGACGGTTTTGAACCGCTTTATCAGCTCGTCTAAATTTGGTTGGGCAATCTGTTCTGAAGTTGGCTTTTCTTTTTGTTCTTTTTCAAGCTCAGGTAATGTAATATCTCCAGATGCAACATTGACAAGCTTTAATTCCTTATATTGGGTTAACCTTAACAGCATAAATGAATCCATTGGGTCTGCCAAAAAAAGGACATCATATCCCTGGTGATTGAAAGTCTCCAGGTGTGGACTGTGAATTATTGAGCGTTCGTCATCACCCAGAATGAAGAAGATATTTTTCTGATCGGGTTTTACCCGGTTTTGATAATCTTCCAATGACACCCACTGTTGTGGGTTTGCTAAGGTATGGAAGCGCAGAAGGGGTAGCAAGTTGTCATAATACTCTGCATCAATGGCCACACCTTGTTTGATAAACCGGTTGTAGGTCTGCCAGAACTTCCCGTATTCTTCCGGTTTTTCTTGGGCTAATGATTTTAAAGTGTCCAGGACTTTGTTTGTGATCAAATTTTTTAGCTGCACCATGATCTTATTTGAATGAATCGACTCGCGGGAGATATTCAATGGCAGATCTTCCGAATCGACCACCCCCTGAACAAATAATAAGAACTCTGGTAGCAAATCTTTGCAATATTCCTGGATGAGAACCTTCCGGGCGTAAAGTTTTAATCCGTCTTGTTTTCTTAGCGAGAATATTGTGCGGTCGAGCGAAGCGGGGATATAAAGGATAGAGTAGAGTTGGACAGGCGCATCCACCGAGAGATGGATATGTGTCAAAGGCGGTTCTGGATCAAGGGTGAGCTGCCGGTAAAAATCAGTATATTCCTGTTCTGCTACCTGGCGGGGCTGCTGGCGCCAGAGCGCTGTCTGGCGGTTTACCTGTTGTTTGTCATCGCCTATATAAATTGGGAAGGCTATATAGTCTGAATATTTTTTTATTACATCCTTCAATATGGGTGGTTGTAGGAATTCCAGTGCATCATCTTTTAATTTCAAAGTGACTATTGTTCCTCGCTCATTCTGTTCTGCTGATTCAACCGAAAAGGTATCAGAACCGGTAGAAAACCATGAAACCGCCTCAGCTTCTGGACGGCTTGACCGGGATGTGACCCTGATCCATTCAGCCACGATAAAAGCAGAATAAAAACCGACCCCAAATTGACCGATGATGTCTGAAAGGTGAGAATTATCTTTTTGAGCAGCCTGGATAAAAGCACGAGCTCCCGAATGCGCAATTGTACCCAGGTTTTCGGTGATCTCTTCCGCAGTCATTCCGATACCGCTGTCACGGATGCTCAGCGTTTTTTGATCGTTATCCACTGTTATCCAGATGGCAAGCTCGACGTCTGGATCCTGGATATTCCGGTTTGTAAGATTCTCAAAATGGGCGCTGGTTAATGCGTCTGAAGCATTTGAAACTAATTCTCTCAAGAAGACATCTCGCTCAGCGTATAGGGAATGGACTAAAATTTCCAGTAATTGGCGTGTTTCAGCTTTAAATGCAATTGGTTGAGATTTTGAATCGGGGTCATTTTCCATAGAATTACTCCAGAATGTTAGATAATAATATGGTGAAAGATAAATCGTCTTTCACTGGTTTTGAAAAGAAATATAATCTCTTATTCTTATATTGATCGTAATGCGAATATTGGACCGCTCTGGCGAAGCAACACATATGGGACTTTAATCACACCCAATCCTGGGATCATCGGGCATGTTATCTCTACATCGTAAAGGGGAGTATAGACTTCCCGCGTGACCTCGATATACTTTGCCAGGTCGGTCTTTCCAGCCATCCGCATGAATCCATCAAACTTAAAAGCACTGATCACGATCGAGATCGGTACCATCCTGCGATTAGGTTCACTGGGATCATAATCAATTGGATCTTTTACAGGAGGGATCAAGTGATAGGCAATAATTTCTGAAATTGCGACATGCATTTCTGTAAAGAATAATGGCTTGGGCGCAACATTTGTGGTAGTTGTCAGGACTCTGGCATTATACATGGCCACGAAATCAGGAGCAGCGTTCGTACGCAGCCAGGTGCTAACCCGAATTTGCGATTTTACGATGACATCGCCCCAGCAAATCGAATTCCGCATATAGACCATAATCGCCCCGGTTTTTTCATCAGGGCCAGGTGTGCGAACTGCTGGATTAGGGTTATTTGTCATATTGATTTCCTTTCCTTGATAGGCGTATTCCTTTTGTTATAACGATTTTGGACTGCCGGGATTAGATAATCATTAAAGGCGCGTTCCTGATTATAATCTGGCGCCCAGTCCCAATCCTGGCATGCGGCTGTGTCATCAATATTGGCAGGCCAGCTATCAACGATGCCCTGGCGACTGGAATGAGGCTCAAAAGTTATTTCTGCGGTGGGAAAGGCGTTTTTAACAATTTCATAGAAATCCTGGGCTGTGGGGTTAAAACTGGTAACGTTATATACCAGGCGGCAAAGTCTTTCGCGCGGCGCAGCTTCGAGATGAAGAAGTGATTTGATCGCATCCGGCATCGCCATAAATGGCAGGCGAGTATCAGGTCTGACGAAACAGGCGTAAGGTAGTCCTTGAGCTGCTTGATGAAGCATTTCAGGGCCATAATCGCTGGTCCCCCCAGTTGGTATAGTGACTGCACTGATCAGACCAGGGAAACGTAAACAGCGGAAATCAATCGTAGTTCGGTCGCGATCAGCTGCCAGCTGCCGGTAATATTTTGTAAAATACCTGCCAAGATGCTCACAATAAAGTTTATTACAACCGTACATTGTGGTTGGTTGGAGCCATTCATCTTCTTTTACACTGCCAACCCGGTTCTTTGTCTCAAGATTGGGCAGTCCATAGGCTGCAATTGAACTCGGATATAAAAATTTAACGGAATTACCCTGCCAAAGGGATTGTTCAACAGCCAGGCGGAGCAGGTTTAACGTCCCTTCAACATTAACGCGATGTGCAGTTTCGGGATTATATTCGGCTTTTGTTGATAAGATCGATGCCAGGTGGTAAATTGTATGGATTTCGAATTCAGCAACCAGACGGCCAAGAAGCATATTATCTAATATATCACCCTGAATAAAGCGTTCTATATATGGCTTCAGCGTTTCATCCAAGGGCTGCACATCCAGGGCAACAATGCTCTTTAATCCAAGCTCTCCTAAATGGGATATCAAACCATGGCCCATTTCGCCATTTGCTCCCGTGACCAGCACGACTCCTTTTCGCATGCTTTTCTCCCTGGATTTTTATGAAGTCTATTATGCAGCAATGTTACATCTTCAGCTTAATTTTACCCACTTTTCAATTTTTTACTTATGTCGTGAACACCACTTCAGGTTATTTCAGATTGAGTACCAGGAAATTATTTGGCGATATTTTGAGCGTTCAGGAACCCAAGAACCATTGATAAAACTTCATCCGGGGTCATTTCATCTGTAAGCAGGTAAAAATCAGCATTTTGCCGGGCATGACTAAGCCGCCGGTGTTGTTCTTGGTATTCTTCCAGCGACCAGTTAAGGTTACGGCGTTTAATTGTTTCTGGGTACGACGCATCTAAGAATATCAACAGATCAAGGTCGGTGATCTGTTTCCACATTGTTAGAACGTAAGAATGTTCCTGCGCAATATGCCTGGCTTTAATCCCGAGATTGTTAAGGTTCGCAATCAGCGTAGTTTTGCCAGAAGCACATGGCCCAACGATCCCAATAAGGGGGTAGTTAGCTTTTATTTTCCTCATGATAAGGAATATAGATTGGCGAAACGGGCAGGCTGACGTACATCCGTCGGATTTCACCAATATCTTTAGCCAGAACGCGCAGGACAACAACGCTCATATCGTCATTGGGCCGGCCTTGATCCATGCGGATTGCTTCGGCTAAAAGCGAATTGGCAATTTCCTGGGTTGGTGGATTTTGATCTTCCAAAAGTGCGGACAGCATGGTACAGATATCCAGACTTTGCCCAATCCGGCCACCGGCGTAAACCAATCCATCGGTATACATGACGATGGTAGTGCCAACGTCCAGGGGAAGTTCGCTGATAGTGGGTCGAATATTGCGCGAAGTGCCAATGGGAGAACTTTCACCACTCAGACATTCGATCCGGTCGCTTTGGGCAATGAAAATCGGGGCAGGATTATTACGGGTAATTACAATCGTTCCTGTTTGTAAATCTGCAGATAATATATTCAGACAGGCAGAAACTTTCCCATTTCTTTCAGTGAATAGATAATCAGAAGCTGCCCTGGCAGCTGCTCCATCGCGCACACCTTCTGCCAGGAGGCTGATGACTTTCCTCACAACCATGGTAGATATTATCTTGGCGCCTTTTCCAGAAGTTTGTCCATCTGAAAGAACAGCCGAAACACCACCATTTGGCCGTTCGATAATTTCAAGGGTATCTCCACTTTCTGAAGATGCATATTTATTAGTTTTAGCAACTGCAATCTGAATTTCCATGCCCTTATTTTACATCTAAATGGGCAGTTTTTAAGGGGCTATTTCTGGGTCTATCTGAAGAGGCCCCGGTTTTGTGGAGATGATAAATAATAATTCGCTCGTTTCAAGAGATACTAATCTGGTTTCGGCCGTAAAGCCTGCTTTATTAAATGGAATTATAAAAGAGTTGAGATCAGCATCTTGAGGAGGTATTTGTTGGGTCCAACGAAATAATAAAAGGTTTGCTTTATCCATTAAATTCCTCGCTATGGGCCAGGCAGAAAGAAGTACGACTAATTTACCATTTGGCCTAAGAACTCTCTTTATTTCTATAAGTGTGGTCGTATTAAAAATATATTCGGTTGGAAAAGTAGCTACAATAGAATGAAAACTATCATTTGCGAAGGGCAGGGTATCAGCAATTCCACGTACTAACCGGGGGGGACTATCG
>Ga0315282_10015573_pt1 | contig 11200 bp, 11 predicted proteins | sample YL17G07_20_MG_FD_203693 | JGI IMG/M metagenome (GOLD analysis project Ga0315282, IMG submission 203693) | Sediment microbial communities from Yellowstone Lake, YNP, Wyoming, USA - YL17G07_20 | ecosystem: Environmental > Aquatic > Freshwater > Lake > Sediment | place: USA: Wyoming | collected...
CCACGGCGCTGACGTTGGGCGGCGTGGCGCCGTGGCTGCCGTGACAGGTGGCGCAGGCCGGGGCCGCCAGCTCGCGGTTCTTGCTCAGCAGCTCCCAGTGCACGCTTTGCTCGTATTCCTTCCGCTCGTTGCCGGTGTGGCAGCGGCCGCAGGTCTCCGGCTGGTGCATGGGAAAGGCGGTGGAGCGCGGGTCGCTGACCGGGCGAATGCCGTGCACGCCGTGGCAGTCGATGCAGGTGGCCACGTTGGTGCGGCCCGCCGCCAGCTTCTTGCCGTGCACGCTCGTTTTGTACAGCGCCCACTGGTCCACCCGCATGCGCGGCGCGTAGTTCCTCATGAACGCGGCGTCGGAGTGGCAGCCCCCGCACAGCTCGGGAACCCGGGCGCGGGCGATCTTGCCGCGAAAGCCCTTGGCCGGGCTCATGGCCGCCATGTCGGCGACGCCGGCGTCGCCGCCGTGGCAGGCCGTGCATCCGAAATCCTTCGCGGCATGCACGTCTTCCTTATAGCCGGACTTTTCAGGGTGGCAGGTGAGGCAGGAACTTTCCGACAGCGGCACGGCCTTGGACAGCTTCGGCTCCGCTGCCCACATTCCTACTGCGCCCCAGAGAGCGGACAAAACCACCAAGGCACAGAGAAACAGAGGTCTTGGTGTCTTGGTGTCTTGGTGGTGAGACGGGCTGCTCGTTTCGCGGCTCATTTTACGTACCCCAGGATCGAAAACGTGACCAGGTAAGCGACGGCAAACACGCCGATGGCCGGAAAGACGATGGAGTAGCGGCTCTCGCGGCTCGGCCGGTCCAGCAGCGGGACGACGAACCAGAACAGGCCGGCCGCGGTAAAGGCGAAGACGCCGAGCAGCTCACCGTTCAAGCCCAAGACGCTGCCGGGAATCATCTTCAGCGTCTGGAACTGGGCCAGGAAGTACCATTCCGGACGAATGCCGGCCGGCGCGGAGGCGAACGGGTCGGCTCTCGTGCCCAGGTCCCAGGGGTAAAGCGCGGCCAGCACGCCGAGCACCGCCAGCCCCGCGTACCAGGCCATCAGCTCGCGAAGGAAGAAATTGGGAAAGAAGCGCAGCACGCGCGGCTTCTCGCCCTGCTGCTCCAGCTCGCGTTCCACCTTGAGGGGCATGCTCATGCCCAACTGCTGGATCAGCAGCAGGTGGAGCCCCAGGAACACCAGCAGGGCGGCGGGCAGGATGGCCACGTGGAAGGCGAAGAAGCGGGTGAGCGTGGCGCCCGTTACCTCCTCGCCGCCGCGCAGCACCAGCAGCAGGTAGTGCCCGATGCCGGGCATCGAGCCGGCCACCTCCGTGCCCACCTTGGTGGCGAAAAAGGCCAGCGTGTTCCACGGCAGCAGGTAGCCGCTGAAGCCGAAGCACAGCAGCAGGCCCAACAGCACCACCCCGGTCATCCAGGTCAGCTCCCGCGGCTTGCGGTAGGCGCGCAGGAAGTAGGTGCTGAACATGTGCAGGAAAGCCGTGAACACCATCAGGTTGGCCGACCAGCTATGGATGGAGCGGATCAGCCAGCCGAACGGCACCCGGGTCGTGATGTACTTGACGCTCTCGAAGGCCTCATCGGGCGTGGGCCGGTAGTAGAGCAGCAGCAGCAGCCCGGTCGAGACCTGGATGAAGAACAAGAACAGCGTGATGCCGCCCAGGTAGTACAGGGGCGTGGCCGAGTGAACCGGCACGACCTTGTGGTCCAGGAACTCGCGCAGCGGCGCAAAATCGAAGCGCTCCTCGAACCAGCGGCGCAGGGCTCCGGAGGTTTCCATCACGCCCTCCGGCTCCGGCTGACGATCACCTCGTCGCCGCGTACGTTGACCTCGAATTCCTCCAGCGGCTTGGGCGGAGGCCCGCTGATCACCTGTCCGTTCAGGTCAAAGGTGCCGTTGTGGCAGGCGCACCAGATCTGCTGCGTCTCCGACCGGTATTGCACCGTGCAGTTCAGGTGCGGGCAGACGGCCAGAAAGGCCTTCCAGGTCCCGCCCGAGGTGCGGACCAGCAGGCCGGGGCGGCTGCCGAACTTGAAGATGCGGCCGCTGTTCAGCTTCAACTCCGATACCTTGGCGGCCGTCACCGCGGTCATCGATTCCTCTTGCATTACCGGCAGCAGGTAACGCGCCACCGGGTAGAGGAAGGAGACGATGGTGCTGATGAGGCCCGTTCCCAGTAGCGCCGTGGCCAGGCGACGCCGCTCCGGTGACGGCGGCCCATTGCCGGAGCCGCCGTTGCCAGCCCGCTTCTCCGGATTCCCAGGGACTTGCGATGCTGCCCTTGCGCACATAGTTCGAACCGACCCCTTAGAGAAGTATTTCTTAGATTACCTTGAAACGCGGATTTTGCACCCCTATTGCGCTGTCTCATAAATAGCCCGACAATGGCAAAGGCAGAAAGCGGAAGGCAGAAGGCAGCAAGCATCTGCGTTTGCCGCCTTCCGCGTTCTGCCTTCCGCCTTCATCGTTGTAAACCTATTTCAGAGACACAACACTATAACAGCGGGGCGAATTCGCCCAGGCCCTGCAAGCGCTGGCGCAGCCAATTCCGCTCGATGGGGAAGGAGGCGGCCCCGGGATAGCCGACACAGCGGCCGCCGCAGGCGCAACCCAGCAACCCGCACTCGCGCAGGCCCAGGCCCGAGTGCAGGCCCGCCAGGAAGCCGGCGGCGAACGCGTCGCCGGCGCCGGTGGTATCGACCACGGGCAGGTCGAACGCGGGCAGGCAGTGCCGCTCGCCGGCGGACTTCAGCAGGCACCCCTCGCCGCCCAGCTTGATGGCCACCCGGCCGACGCCCCGCGCCAGGAAGCCATCGGCCATGCCATCGGGGTCGCCGGCGCCGGTGAGCCCGGCGGCCTCGTTGCGGCCGGCCATCAGCGCGTCCACATGAGGCAGGCAGGGGCCGAGCGTTTGCATCCAGCGGCCGGTGCGGTCGTAGGCGGTGTCCAGCACGGTGGCCAAGCCCAGCGCGCGGGCCCGCGCCAGCACCGAGGCCATCGGCTGGCCATCGAAGCCCGGCAGAAGCAGCGCCCCGCCCATGTGCAAAATGCCGTAGCGGGCCAGCAACTGGTCCGGGAACTGCTCGGGGCGCATGGCGCCGTTGGCGCCCGTGCAGTGCAGGAAGCTGCGTTCGCCGTCTTCGCTGACCAGCACCACGGTGGAGGACGTCTGATACTCGCCGACGCGCACCACCGCCGAGGCGCCCACGCCGCCGCGCTCCAGCGTTCCGGCGATGAAATCGCCGAACTCGTCGCAGCCCACGCAGGCCAGCACGTCCACCGGGATGCCCAGCCTGGCCAGCGAAAGGGCGGTGTTGGCCGCGCAGCCGCCGCTGTACAAGCCGATTTCGTCGATCAGCCCCAGCGAACCGGGTTCCGGAAGGTCGCGGAACGGCCGGGCAATCACGTCGGCGACCGCGATCCCGGCGGCCAGGATTCCTTTTTTCTGTTGCGCGCTCACGGCTGAGCCCTCACAATCTGCCTGATTGACGAGGCTGATGTTAACAGACTTTGGCTGTGGCAGGCTGCAGGCCGCCGGCGGTGAACCCGGCGTTTCGGTTCCTACAGCCCACAGCCTACGGCCTACAGCCTGCGTGAGGAGGAATCATGCACCGTAGAGCTTTCATGGGAGCGTTAGGAGGTGTTGGAATGCTGACGAGCACCGGAAGCGCCTCGCCGGCCGGCGGGCCGCGCACTCGCTTTTACCTGGTCGAGAAATTCGACCTGAAACAGGGCGACCAGCCGGGCCGCCTGGATGAGTTCTTCAGCAAGCTGCTTCTGCCGGCGCTGAACAAGGTCCACTCGGGCCCCAAGATCTACCTGGATGCCCAGATCGCCCCGCACATGCCGCAGAAAATCGCCATCTACGGCTTCGAATCACTCCAGCATTTCGAGGATGTATTCACGAAGATGATGGAGAACAAGGAATTCGCGCGGGCGGCCGAAGAGTTCGAGAAAGGCATTGAGCAGGGCGCCGAGCAGCAGACCAGAATCCTGCTGGAAGCCGCCGACTACTCGCCCGAGATTGAGATACCGAAGGAACCGCGCAAGACCGGCCGCATTTTCGAGCTGCGCGTGTATCATTCTCCGACTTACCGCCAGCTCAAGGCGTTGCACGAGCGATTCGCGGGCCCGGAGATCCGCATCTTCCACCGCGTGGGCGTGCATCCCATCCTGTACAGCAGCACCATCATCGGCCCGGCCATGCCCAACCTCGTCTACCTGATTCCCTTTGAGAACCTGGCGGAGCGGGAGAAGGCCTGGGCCGCCTTCGGCGCCGACCCGGAGTGGCAGAAGGCGCGGAAGGAATCAGTCGCGCAGTACGGCCAGATTTCGCAGATCAGCAACATCTCGCTGTACCGCGCCACGGCCTATTCGCCGGTGAAGTGAGCTGGCGGGCTGCCGGCTGGCCCCCTTGCTTCACCAGCGAAGCGGCCAGGCCGCGGCCGGTCTGCGCACTTGCCCCAGGTATGAATCATGATTCATACTATGAAGTATGAAAATCGGCCAGCGAGGGCAAGTGACCATCCCGAGAGAAATCCGCGACCGTTTCGGCCTGCGGCCGGACAGCCATGTTCAGTTCCGGGTGATCAACGGCTCCATCGTGCTTAAGAAAGCCCCGAAGAAGCTCGACCTGCCGAAATGGAAGGGGCGGTGCAAGGATAGCTTCTCCCGGCTTGGCTACTCCTCTGTCGACCAGTTCATCGACGATGTGCGGGGACGATGATTACGGCAATCGACACGAACATTCTGCTCGACGTTCTGGCGCCGAACGAGAAGTTCTGCGACGCTTCGGCACGGGCTCTGGAAGATGCCGCAACCTCGGGCGCCCTGGTGATCTGCGACCTGGTGTACGCGGAACTGTGCATACACTTCGCGACGCAACGCGAGTGCGACGCCTTTCTGGACGCCAATGAGATTCGCGTTGAGCCGTTGAGCAGGGAAGCCCATTTCTCAGCGGGCCGCGCCTGGCGGACGTACCGCAAGCAGGGTGGCCCGCGAACGCGGATTCTCACGGATTTTCTGATTGGCGCCCACGCTCAGACTCAGGCGACGCGCTTGCTGTCCCGCGACCGCGGCTTCTACCGAAAGCTGTTTCCCTCTTTGACCCTCATCGATCCGGCCACCGAAGAGACCTGAATCAGGCATGAACGGCAAGCCAACCCCAAGGCCGGACAGCCTTAGGCTCCCCAACGTACCCGGCGTGTTGTAGAATGCCGGTCATGTCGCGAACGATTTTAGTTTCGGCCGTTTGTCTGCTTCTCGTTTTGCCCGCCTGGCCGCAGGCGCGCCCAGCGGCACCGCCGCCGGGCGAGCCGGAAGCGAACCACGCCAACGATGTGCTGCTGAAGGCCATCGACGACGTGCAGTGGCGCCAGAAGCTGGGCGACATCGCGGAGATCACCAAGGTGCGTTTGACCGGGCCGCCGGCGGCGCGCGAGCCCAACCCCACCGCTCAGGGCGCCGGCAATCCGCTGATCATCCCGGCCTACACCTTCATCCCCCGAAAGATGGACCGGTCGCGCAACCACCCGCTGCTGGTGCTGGCCCACGGCGGCGTTCATGCCAACTTCTCCAGCGGCAGCGCCAACATCGTGCGCGAGCTGATGGAACAGAACTACGTGGTGGTCGCGCCGGAATACCGCGGCTCGACCGGCTACGGCGGCGAGTTCTACCGGCAGATCGACTACGGGGGGCTGGAAAACGAAGACGTGTACGCGGCGCGGAACTGGGCCGTCGAGACCCACGGCTTCGTGGATCCCAAGCGCGTGGGCATCCTGGGCTGGAGCCACGGCGGCATGATCACGCTGATGAACATTTTCGCCCACCCCGAGGCCTACGCCGTGGCCTACGCCGGGGTGCCGGTCAGCGACCTGGTGGCCCGCATGGGCTATAAAGGCGATGACTACCGGCGCATCTTCTCCGCTCCCTACCACATCGGCAAGGACGCGGAGCAGAACGTGGCCGAGTACCGCCGGCGCTCCCCGGTCTGGAACGCCCAGAAACTCCGGACGCCCTTGCTGATCCACACCAACACCAACGACGAAGACGTGAATGTGCTGGAGGTGGAGGCGCTGATCCGCGCCCTGAAGGCCGAGGGGAAGAAGTTCGAGTACAAGGTCTACGAGAACGCGCCGGGCGGGCACGCCTTCAACCGCCTGGACACCAAGCTGGCCCGCGAGTCGCGCGCCGAGGTTTACAAGTTTCTGGCCCAATACCTGAAACCGTAGAGTGGCTGTACCGTCGGCGTTTCGCCCAATCTCACTTGGTGTTCGCGTTGCAGGCCCGGCTCATTTTTCTGCGCGAGCTGAATTATTAAGAGCTGGCGGCGAGACGCCCCGAGGACAGCCAAACTGCTGGACAAGAACCGGAGCCGGAGGTTTAATGTAACCCGACCGTATTGCGGGGCGTTCGTATACCAACCCTGGATCGCTGACTCAAAGGCCAACCTGGGATCAACCATGAGGGGAGGTTAGTCCCATGGTCGGTACCACCATCTCGCACTACCGCGTTCTCGAGAAGCTCGGGGGCGGCGGGATGGGTGTCGTCTACAAGGCCGGAGCTACGGAGCTTCTTACGACCGCGGCGTGGTCGCGTTTCGCATAAGATAGGCGATATGGGAATCGACGAGGGGCTGGTTCAGCAGATCGTGGGCCGCGTTTTGAGCGTCGCCAAGCCGGATCGCATTATCCTGTTTGGCTCGGCGGCGGCCGGCCAGATGACGCGCGACAGCGACATTGACTTGCTGGTTCTGGAGGCGGCGCCGTCAGACAGGCGCAAGGAGAGCCTGCGCGTTCTCGACGCTCTCAGGGGTTTGGAGTTCCCTTTCGATGTATTCGTGATGGCCACCGAGCGATTTGAAGAGTCCAAGGAGGTTTTCGGCGGGTTGGCGTATCCGGCGCATAAGTACGGCCGAGTGATTTATGAGACGGCCTGAAGAAGTGCGGCGCGACCATGTCCGGCAGTGGCTGGCCAAGGCCGGCTCCGACTGCCGGGTCGCGGAGCGATTGGCGGCCGACGCAGAGCCGCTGCGAGAAGCGCTGGCGTTCCACTGCCAGCAGGCCGCCGAAAAATACCTGAAGGCCCTTCTGGTCCGGCATGGCATCGAGTTTCGGAAAACACACAACATCGGCGAGCTGCTCGATTTGCTCGCCCCGGTGGCTGGCGGCATGGCTTCTTCCCTGCGTGCGGCCACGGCCCTGACTCCTTATGGCGTGGAGATCCGATATCCCAGCGACTTCCCCGACGTGCTTCCCGGCGAAGAGACAGAACTGCTCAAGTTGACGCGTCAGGTAAGACAGGCGGTGCTGGATCTGCTCGACCCGTATCTTCGCGAGCCCGGACCCCCATGACTGGCAAAACCATCTCGCATTATCGCGTTCTCGAAAAGCTCGGGGGCGGGGGGATGGGTGTCGTTTACAAGGCCGAAGATCTGAAGCTCGGCCGGCAGGTGGCGCTGAAGTTCCTGCCTGAAGAGCTTTCGCGCGATAAGCACGCGCTCGAACGCTTCCAGCGCGAGGCGCGCGCCGCCTCGTCGCTGAACCACCCCAATATTTGCACCATTTGCGACATCGACGAAGCCGACGGCCGGCACTTCATCGCCATGGAGCTGCTGGAGGGTCGCACACTCAAGCAACGGATCCTGGGCCGGCCGCTGCCGGCCGAGCACCTGGCAGAGCTGGCCATCCAGATCGCCGATGCGCTGGATGCCGCGCACAAGAAGGGCATCGTCCACCGCGATATCAAGCCGGCCAACCTGTTTGTCACCGACGACGGGCAGGCCAAGATCCTGGACTTCGGGCTGGCCAAGCTGAAACCCAGCGGGGCCGCCGAGGCCGCGGCGGCGGCCGATGCGGCCACGGCCACGCACCTGGAAGAGCAACTGACGAGTCCCGGCACGGCGCTGGGCACCGTGGGCTTACATGTCGCCGGAGCAGGCCCGGGGCGAGGATTTGGATGCCCGCACCGACCTGTTCTCCTTCGGCGCCGTGCTCTACGAGATGGCCACCGGCAATCTGCCGTTCAAGGGCGCCACCACCGCGCTGGTCTTCGACGCCATTCTGCACAAGCTGTCGGCGGCGGCGGCGCGGCTGAACCCCGAGCTGCCGGCCGAACTGGAGCGGATTATCAACAAGGCGCTGGAGAAAGACCGGGAGGTGCGCTATCAGTCGGCGGCGGAGCTGCGGGCCGATTTGAAACGCTTCAAGCGCGACAGCGATTCGGCGAAAACCTCGGCAGCGAGTGTGGCCGCCCCGGCGGCGGTGCCTGCGCCTGCGCCGATGCCAGCCGGCTGGCGGAGCTGGGCGCTGCTCGGGGCTGCGGTGCTGGCCGGCATCATGCTGCTCGCTGCCGCGTGGTACGTGCTGCGGCGGCCTGCCCAATTGGTGAAGCCGGCGCAACCGGCGGCTATCGCCGCCACTTTCACCCAGCTCACCGACCAGCCCGGCGCCAAACTCTTCCCCAGCCTTTCGCCGGACGGCAAGTCGCTGGCTTACGCGGCACAGGCGGCCGGCAACTGGGATATCTATTTTCAGCGCGTGGGCGGCAGAACCGTCATCAACCTGACCAGGGACTGCCCGGCAGACGACACGCAGCCGGCTTTCTCGCCTGACGGCGAGCAAATCGCGTTTCGTTCCCAGCGGGAAGGCGGCGGCATCTTCGTCATGGGCGCCACCGGCGAATCCGTGCGCCGCCTCACGGATTTCGGCTACAACCCGGCCTGGTCGCCGGATGGGAAGGAAATCGTGTTCGGCGCTGCCAACGGGTCGGACCCGCGAGCCTGGGCAGGAGCCAGGCACGCGCTGTGGCGGGTCAATGTGGCCACCGGCGAGAAGCGGCAGATCGCGGCGGAAGGGGCGGCACAGCCGGATTGGCGGCAGGTTGCGCCGCTCGGGGCCGTGCAGCCAAGCTGGTCCCCCCACGGCTACCGCATTGCCTTTGGGACGCAGAAGGAGGGACGACGCGACATCGCCACGATGACAGCCGATGGCCGTGAACCGGTGGCGGCCACCAACGATACCGCGGTGGACTGGAACCCGATCTGGTCGCCCGACGGCCGGCACCTGTATTTCCTGAGCGACCGCAGCGGCAGCATGAATGTCTGGCGGATCCCGCTCGAGGAGAGGGCGGGGAAAGTGCTGGGGGCGCCCGAGCCCCTTACGACGCCCGCTTCCGACACCGCCTTTCTGAGCATCGCGCGCGACGGCCGCCACCTGGCCTACGCCCAACGGGTCGACTCTGCAAACATCTACCGCATCGCGTTTGACGCGCGGGCGGGGAAAGTAATGGGCCAACCCGCTGCCCTAACTTCCGGGTCGAGGGCCGCCGTTGCGCCAGACGTGTCTCCGGATGGCGAATGGGTCACTTTTCATTCGCGAACGCCGCAGGAGGACATTTTCATGGTTCGCCAGGACGGCACAGGCCTCCGCCAGCTTACCAATGACATTTACAAGGATCGCGTCCCGCGGTGGTCGCCGGACGGCAAGCGGATCGCTTTCTATTCCAACCGGAGTGGCAAATACGAGATTTGGAGCATCCAGGCCGATGGCAGCGGCCTTCAGCAGCTCACGTTCAATTCCCCGGCGATTCCCGTTTATCCTGTCTGGTCGCCGGACGGCGCACAACTGGCTTATCACCTCCAGGGCAAAGGAGCATACATCATCGAAGTTGGAAAGAGCGGGCCGGGGTCTTCGCCGCGCGCGCTGGCGCCGCTGCCCGGTTCCGAGGGCGTCTTCTTGGCCTGGTCCTGGTCCGGCGATGGCCGCCGAATTGCCGGCTTCGAGCAGCGCCCGGACGGCACGCCCTCCGGCATCTGGATCTACTCACTAGACACCGGGCAATATGCGCGCCTGACCGACGGCGGGTCGGACCCTGTCTGGCTAAATGACGGGCGCAGGCTGCTTTTCGTCCAACAAGGCAAGCTCTACCTCTTGGACAGCCAGACCAAGAAAGCGCAGGAGCTGCTTTCCGCTTCCCCGCATTCCATCGGCAGGGCCACACTGGCGCCCGACAACCGGATCATCTATATGCAGCTCTCCTCCACCGAATCCGACATCTGGCTGGCCACGCTGCAATGACCGGGTCGCAGGCGGCATTTAAGGAGTTAATCGATGACTACAACCACACGCGCAGCGGTGTTGGCGATGGCGCTTGGCCTGTTGTTCGCGGCCGGGTGCTCGACGCGGACCGAATACGACGTTGTCCTGCACGGCGGAACTATCTATGACGGAAGCCGCGCGGCGCCCGTCCAGGCCGATCTGGCCATTCGAGGCGACACCATCGCGGCCATCGGCGCGCTCAACAACGCCAGGGGGAAGATCGACATCGACGCGCGCGGCATGGCCGTGGCGCCGGGCTTCGTCAACATGATGTGCTGGGCGAACGAGTCGCTGATCGCCGACGGCCGCTCGCAAAGCGACATTCGCCAGGGCGTGACCCTGGAAATCCTGGGCGAGGGCGATTCCATGGGTCCGCTCAACGAGGCCATGAAGAAGGAGATGGTGGCGCGCCAGGAGGACATCAAGTACGCCATCGAGTGGACCACGCTTGGGGAATACCTGGAGTACCTGGCCACGCGCGGCGTCTCGCCCAACGTGGCTTCGTTCATCGGCGCGGCTACGCCCCGCATTCATGTGATCGGCTACCAGGATCGCGCGCCGAAGGCGCAAGAACTGGACAAGATGCGCGACCTGGTGCGGCAGGCCATGAAAGAGGGGGCGCTGGGCGTGGCCTCGGCGCTGATTTACCCGCCGGGCAGCTTTGCCAAAACCGAGGAGCTGATCGCCCTGGCCAAGGCCGCCGGCGAATACGACGGCATGTACATTTCGCACCTGCGGAACGAAGGGTCGCGGCTGCCCGAGGCCGTGGACGAACTGCTCCAAATCGCCCGCGAAGCCAAGGTGCGCGCCGAAATCTACCACCTGAAAGCCTCCGGCAAACCAAACTGGGCGAACATGGACCAGGCCATCGCCAAGGTGGAACAGGCGCGGGCCCAGGGCCTGCGCATCACCGCCGATATGTACACCTACCCGGCCGGGGCTACCGGCCTGACCTCCACCATGCCGCCCTGGGTGCAGGAAGGGGGCTTCGAGGCAATGTTAAAGCGCTTGAAGGAGCCTGCCACGCGCAAGCGCATTCTTGGCGAGATGCGCCGCGAGTCGAAGGAATGGGAGAACATGTACCTTGGCTCCGGCTCGCC
>Ga0315282_10015574_pt1 | contig 11200 bp, 7 predicted proteins | sample YL17G07_20_MG_FD_203693 | JGI IMG/M metagenome (GOLD analysis project Ga0315282, IMG submission 203693) | Sediment microbial communities from Yellowstone Lake, YNP, Wyoming, USA - YL17G07_20 | ecosystem: Environmental > Aquatic > Freshwater > Lake > Sediment | place: USA: Wyoming | collected...
CCACAGGTCGAGCAATGGGTTGCATGGGGGAACATCCATCTCATGGACCTCACCTCCTTCTTTCAACTATATTTTAAATTCACTTACCCTTCTCTGTCAAGAGAAAGAAAGATGATGAATATCGGGGTGGGTCGGAAGACGGTCTTCTTGCTCCAGAAAAATTGAAAGAGTTGGGGTTGATAAAATAGGTGAGGGTGGAATTCAGAATAAAGGCGAGGATAAACTATATCCCCTTATTTCGTAAGGCTGTAACGGCTTTTGTTATCTCCGCGGACTGTGACTCAATGATGGAAAGGAGTTCCTCAGGTGTCCGATTATCTTCCGTTCCCTTTCGGTTGGGATTAACTGCCTTGATGTCATAATTTTTGCTTTGTATCTCTTCTATCGAAACAATCCAAGATCGCTCACTGCTTGCCCGCTCGGGAAGTAATTTGAAAAACTCTTCAAAGCGTTCAAGGGTTAATGGTTACTTTTTAGTGATATTGAGATCAGATAAATCGTAATACCAAATCTCTCTTGTAGGTTCGCCTTTCGCAAAAAACAGGAGATTGGTTTTGCTCGCAGCACCTGCATTGACAAATGCCTTCGGAGGAAGGCTCACAATGGAAAAAAGATTACATTCATTAAGAAGTTTTCGTTTTGTTTGAACAAAGGCTGTCTCATTTGTGCGGAACAGTACTCCTTCGTCCATGACTATCCCACATCTTCCCCCCGACTTGAGGCTATCAATAACATGCTGAAGAAAAAGCACTTGAGTTGAGCTTGTCTTGTAAACAAAGCGGGTTCGGGCATCCTTCCCTTCTTTACCACCGAAAGGAGGATTGGTGAGCACCACATCAAAAAGAGGTGGAGCACCGGTAAAAAGCCCTCCATAAACTTCATGTCCTGTCAGTGTATTTCCATGCCAGACGTGTGGTTCATCTATCTCCTGAAGGACAAGGTTTGCTAAGACAACGGGATAGACGAGGTCTTCTTTTTCCCTGCCATAAAAAGTTTTTGTTTTGAGGATTTCAATATCAACTCCAGTATTTGCTTTGGGCTTCATATACTGATACGCCTGAGCCAAAAATCCACCTGTACCACAGCATGGGTCGTAAACCGTATCTCCAATTTCAGGATTGATCACTTTAACCATGATACGAATAACTTCTCTCGGTGTGAAGAACTGCCCACCGTCATTGTTCTTCTCTCCCATTTTCTGGAGTAACCCCTCATAGACTTGGGAGATTGGAAACATGTGCGTTTCATCAACCTGTTCTAACGAAAGCTCATGAATTTTATCGAGGATATCGAGAAGATTGCGCTCTGTATCTACACCTGTTTTCTCAATAGATGAAAAGACCTCACTGATAACTTTCTGGCGTGGTGTTGCACCCAGTTTGTTTTTGAGGTTCTTAAGATAGGGTATAAGATCCCCATTCACAAAAGACATAAACGCCCCAAGCGTACTATTTTGAAGCTCTTTTCTTTTCATTCCGCATTCCGCATTCAGCAGTCTGCCATTAGATGGCGCTGCCCAATCCCTCCAGCGGTAAGGATATTCTAAGGACGGTCTAAAATTGGCTCCAACTGCTTTTGCCTGCTCCAATTCCTTCTCTTCCCTCTCATCAAGAATGCGAAGGAATAACATCCAGGTAAGCTCTGGGACATATTGTAATGCACCCGCTCTTCCCGACCTCCTCATAATGTCACAGATGCTTTTAATGTAACCGTTTAGAGATTGTGGAGTGTTAATTTTTCGAGAGTTAATTTTAGCCATTTCTACCTATACCTTTTAGTTTATCTTCTCAATCCTGCATCGTGACGCTTCAGCTAGCTCAGTTACCGCTTCAACAATTTTCTCAACCGTATGTAAATGTTTATTATCACCGTAAACATAATCGACAAATTTAACAACTCCATCAATGTTTTTTAGAACACGATCAGGCTCGTCATATCCCAATTCTGAAGCTATTTTATTTCTAATCTCAACAAAATATTCTTTACCTAACTCTTCTTCCCAGTTCTTTTCTATTTCATCCTTAAACACTGCCCATGTTTGATGAATTTGCGTGTCTGGAAAATCCTCTACAGTGACTCCTGCTAACCTAAGCAAACAGTGATTACGCTTTATTTGTTCTACTTCGTCTTTTTGTTTCCCTTTTAGGCGAATATCCCCATCGAAAATGAAATAAGTGGGAATATCAAATCCTCTAAAAATTATTGTTGGCCGGTCAATATTATTTTTATTATTCGCAGGCACAATAACTATACCAAGTTTGTCCCAATTCTTATTCTGTATTTCTTGAATTCTCCATAAAGAACCCATCTCTGTTTGCCCTTCTACAATTACAACTGTGTCTGCAAAAAAACCTTCGTTCACAATAATATTCATCACTGACATAGCGTGTGCTTTAAAGCTTTCTTTTGTGAACTTATTTGGATCAACATCGCATACCTCTGCTAGCTTTGTTGCTGCTTCTTCGAAATAGAAACGCCTCACAACAGTTTGAGGGATTGACGAGTCAAAGAAAGGCCTTTTTCTTATTACCCGAATTTTTTGGAAACAGGAAAGGTCGACAAAATAGGGGGAATGAGTTGCATAAATAATTTGATTAGATGCGCCGAGACCGACACCCGGTTTATCAGCAAGTTCTGATAGGACATTGAACAGGTATCTACAACGAGAAGGATGGAGATATAGCTCAGGTTCCTCTATTCCTAAGATAAGATCAGGACCCCGCATCGTTTCTATAAATCGACCTTCCTTCCCAACAGATCCATCAATCAGTTCGTCTGTCGAGAGCTTCTCAGGAACCACCATTGCTAAATGCTGAAGCAAGGTAAGAATTAATGCCCTTTGTAGTCCATGACCTTTACGACTTATTTCCCCTTCGAAATTATCTTCAATCAAAGTAGCTCTTGCAGCGGGTAGTTGAAGCTCAGGCGGTTTAACTTCATCCCATTTTAAATTTAGTTGTGATCCTGGAGCAAACTTCGTAAGTGTTTGAGATATTGAGACTCCAAGCTCAGGGAGTTCCCTCAGATTTTCAGAACTATATAATTCTCTGACCTTTTTTCCCAATTCAACTCTGAACTCTTGTATATCTCTCCTGGCGTTAACTTTTCTCAAAACGATCATATCTAAAAGCTGATATATTGCTCCCTTTTTCCCAGCTGCTTCATCGGAGGCTTCACGTACTGCAGGAACCAAAACATACTTAGTAAACTTATCAAGCTTACCTCCTCCAATATTCCTGGGGCCAAAAAATTGTTCCTCTCGCTCAACTACTTCCATGAGGTTTGGATTATTATTCTCGTATTCATTCATAAACTGGTCAACTTCATCTGCGCTTTTTGCTTTTCTACCTAAATTAGATAGCTCACCGCTATCAATTAATTCATTCCAAGCTTTAATCCGTTCATTTTTCTTTTGCTTTTCCCTTATCTCAGCGAATTTTGGTATTTGTAACGCTGCGCCATAGTAACGTTGAATTAAGCGACCATTCTCGAAAGAAATACGCTTCGTAACAATCAACTTTTCATCTTTTATATATGGCCGAAATTCCTGTTTCTCATCATCACGCAGATCACAATAAGTCACCCGAATCTCCATAGGAGAGTTCATATCTCGATTAAAAAAATCTTCCTGGGTCATATGTGCATCTATGTCATAAAAGGTCTCTATAGCGTATAAAAAAGATGACTTCCCACTACCATTTCGCCCGACAAGGAGAGTTAAATTATCGCACTCAAGACATTGATCTCTAATTGAACGAAAGTTTCTTATTTCAATGCTCTTTATAAGCACAATCCATCACCTCACTACAACTCACCGTTAAAGGCCTTCCTCAAAATTGCCTGGGGCAAAGAATTGATGGCAACCAATTGCCTTTTGCAGGCAGCTAGAGTACGTTCCACTTCCTCCATCGATTCCTGAATTTTTGCAGCGATTCGCTTTTGTTCTTCTAAGGGTGGCAAAGGGATTTGTAAGTTTATCAGGTCTTTACGAGTTATCGCACCAAAAGTGCTACCACTTCCTAACAAAGCAATTATTTTCTCTATTGATCGAAGATACCAAAAAATAAACCAGTTAATCGCATTATCTTTGCACCTGATTGAAGTAAGCCCACGACCAATGCAACATTTTAAATTGCTCATATTTACTGGGCCCACTGGTGCACGGACAGAAATTAAAATGTCACCATCTTCTGCAACTTTAATTGGTTGAGTACACCATATTCGGACCGTTGGGAAAAACTCCCCGAAATCTGCCTTGCCTTGGAAAAAGGGGAGCCCTTCAGGCTTATCAGTATAAGTATTCCCCGGAGGGGACTGCCCCATAATTAACTCGCAAATATCTCCCAGTTTCACCCAGCGCCAACCTGGAGGAAGTTCGGAGTTCGGAGTTAAAAGTTTGGAGTTATTTATTTGGGACATTCCTTTTATACTTCTTAAGTTTTTAAGCAGATTCTCTTTCTAAATTCATTTATATAATCGCTCGATTTATCGCTCGAAATTCAAAACATACGCTCGGTCTTTAATCGCTCGACAATCGCTCGATTTTCATCAAATTCGCTCGACCATTGTTAGCTTGCCACATAATATAGCGACCTTCCCTGCCCCTTAACCACTATCATGTTCTTTTTAGCAAGTTCGCTTAAATCCAAATATGCTGTATTTCTTGAAACTTTAAATTTCTGACAATATTTTTGGGTTGTCATTCTCTCCTTTTCATTGACCATTAATTTCAATGCTTCTACTTGACGTGAATTTAACCCTAATTCTTTTAAATCTATCTGTCTCTCTTTAGGTATGCTGGGTACCAAATCTAAAATCCTATCTCCAGGTCCATAGAATTTTGCTACAAAAAAATTCCCTTCTTCTAAAAATTCAGGCTCCAATAACCCATGGTCTTTCATCAGTCTCTTCATTTTGCCAATTCCTGTACCAAATTTTTCCATATCTTTTGTCTCATGAAAAATGTCGCAGATTTTCCTATTTCTTGTCGCATGGTGTCCTTCCAGACTTTTGATATCCAAATGTGGCAAAAGCCCTCCAGGGTTGCTTATTTCTATCCTATCATCAAAGATAGAAAACATGATTGGTGAATAGTGGTAGGTATAATCCCTATGGGCAATAGCATTGATGACCGCTTCTCTTATCGCCTCATAGGGATACTCGGGGATATCAACCCGTTTGAACTCCACTACCTTACTGGCTAAATGCGTATTCCTTTTAAAAAATAATTCCACCTCTTCCAGCATTTTGTAAATTGGGCCTTTGATTTCTTTTGAATCGATAAATTCAGTTCGTGTGGAGCCTTTAAAACGGGCGATTCTTATTTCACTTTGAGGGATGTATTCTGTGGGATTTTTTCCAAAGAAAACTAAGCCTGCATTGGTAGGTTTAAGTTCGCCATTTTCATCCTTCACTACTTTTAGAGTTTTTAGCAGAATGTCTCTTATCGAAATCTTAGGGACGTCAACCTTAAGTTTAACTGCCCTATTTTCTAAAAAATCCCTTACTTCTTTCTCATCTAAATCTCCATAACCTGCATCTCGACAGATGGCCTGATCAAAAGGAATTCTACTCAGCTTTCCTTTCTCATCGAGATAAGATATAAGGCTATTGAGAACCTGTACCTTTAATTCATCGGTATTAGCAAATCGTCTATAGATAAACGAGTCTTTGATGGTTCTTATGAATCTCTGCGTGTCTTTATCTCTTTTCGAATCATCTTTTCCTTCCACAAAGATAAGAATCTCTCTTCGTGGCTCCGACTTAATAGAGCGCCTGAATTCTCTCTCTGTAGGTGAAAAACCATCTCTGCTTTTAATTCCATAATCATTACCAATAATTCCGATATAGATATCACTGTCATCCACTTGTTTGAGATAGGTTGCGGATGGTGGCTTACCTTTTGCTGGTAAATCTTCAAAAAGAAAGACGTCAAAGAACTCTCGTAAGGTTGAGTTATTGATGATTACCTCTTTAACCGCATACCTCTCATCTCTGAGTTCTTTTTGATTGGCACTAATAAATATTTTATATCTCTTCATACTGCAAACAGTCTCTTTTTAGTTTCATTAATAATATCTTTAGGCTCACCGAGCATCTTTAAAGCCCCGAGGCCTCCTGATTTGACGACATCCGGAGCATTCAATACATAAGGATTTTCTAACTCTTCAGTTCCCCCTCTTTCAAATTGTTTTGCTAGCGCAATTAATGTATTTGCCACCTCCGGGGGTAAACTCCTAAACCAAGTTTCATGTTTATAGCTGAGTGCTTCCACTCTTTGTTTACGGGTTTTGGGAGCTACTCCAAAACCAATCTCTGCAAGTACATCATAGAGATCATACTCTTTTCGGTTCAGTAGTTCGCGGAGCAGCCTCACTCCACGGCCATCCTCAGGAAGCAAATCTATAAGGTTCCTTCGCTCATCTGGATCTATCCATCTCACACGAAAATCGTCAAATGTCTTTGTTTCCCCAACCAAGCGCTCAGCAATCCTTTCCCGATACTCCTCCACAGTCACCATTGCCAATCTTCCTTCTTTTTCAGTCACAATAAATGTACCGGCGGGATTGATATGAACATCGAACCCTTCCACACGGATTATTTTCTTAGGTGTTGGGGGTTCAGGAGGTCTTGGTGAAGGAATCGGTTTACTGATAAAGCCTTTTCCTAAGAGGCGAGTGGCATTCGTATAATCGTACACGCGAAACATCAATTTGTTTGTTGGAAAATGAATCCTTGAACCCCTTCCCATCATCTGCTGGAACGAAATGGGTGAATTGACATATTTAAAGAACACGATATTGCGGATAATTGGGACATCTACGCCAGTGGTGATTAAATCAACGGTCGTGGCAATAAAATGGCTCCTCTCTGAACCCCGTAAATCAGAGATAAATTCACTACCCCCTACTGAAGCAGTACATTTGAAGGCGTAAGGATCGAGTCTTGATTGACCATTGCGAGTGCACCATTGGGAATAAAGATTATTCATTTCCGCAGCGATATCGTCGGCATGGGTGTCCCGCACACAAAAAATAACCGTCTTTTGATGAGGGCCTTCCGTTTGGATGAACATTTCAAAGAGATCTTTGCACCACGCTTTTACCCTATCAGGCAATTGTATAGCAACCTCGAATGAAGGGGCTTCATAGCGCTCCTTCGCTTCTGCAACCATGAGGGGCTCTCCTGTAATGGCATCCTTTAGACCCAAACGTTCGATATCCCCACGGGTTACCCCTCTTTCATCCAAATCGGTTGCCCGCCTGATGATTTCACAGGCTGGAAGATAACCATCTTCGATTCCCTGGGACAAATCATATTCATAAACCGGTTCTCCAAAATACCGGATATTATTGCCTGTTATCTCCTCATCCCCTTTACGTTCTTCTTCTATCCGCCTTCCCAAGAGCGGGGAGTTGCTGTCAGTCCAATTTGAACGGCGTCAGGATTTCTTTTCAGCACAATGCTCCATTTTCCCCAAGCACTCCTGTGACACTCATCAATAATGATGTGACTGAAATAGTTTTCGGGGTAATTTTCCATTAAGAATTTTGCATCCTCATATTCACCTGCCACATTGAGTGTTTGGTAAGTGGCAATTAGGATTCTTGCATTCTTCTGCGGATTTGAAGTGGACACAGGGGCTGCATCAGATCCAAAGATATTCTGGAAAGCGGAGAGGCCTTGGGTGCGCAGTTCATCACGGTCGCAGAGGAATAAAGCCCGTCGGAGCTGCCCTGCATCTGCAATCTTCTTCAGGATATGTACAGCGATAAAGGTCTTCCCGGAACCGGTCGCAAGGAAAAGAAGGGCCTTCTTTTCGCCTTTAGCAATTTTTTCCAATACGGCACGAATTGCAGCATCCTGATAATAACGACGGCTTGCCTCACCACCCGGATAGGCTACGAGAAGGGGTTTTGCATTTTCACCATCAAGTGAAAATCCTATTTCTCCCTCATAACGTTGCTGGAGTTCCAATGGGGCTGGAAATTCTCGGATAGGTCGTGGTTCTGAAGTCAACCCCTTGAGTTGATCGTATTCAACAAAGAGATGGCCATTTGAAGAATAGACAAAAGGGACATGGTTCAATCGGGCATATTTCTTAGCTTGTTCAAGGCCTTTGTGAGGAGGTTCATTTCTCTTTTTAGCTTCGATCAGGGCAATGGCAATCGGTTGAGTGTTGATATTGACTCGCACACGTAGAAGATAATCTGTCCTGCCTCGTTCTCTCCGCTTTGGCTTACCCTCTATAATGTCAATACCACAATCAGTCTCTTCACGACGAATAAGGTCCTCTGTCCAACCCCTTTGATGGAGGACTGGATCAATCAGTTTTGCTTTGGTATCTGCCTCACTTAGCTTCATATCTTGATTTAGTACTAAACAGGCCACATTTTACTTGAAACAAGAGATAAATGGAAGGAGAAAAGATATCCTCTATAAGTCAAGTAAAGTTGACTTAAAATTGATATGGGGTTTCTAAGTCAACCTTTCTTGTTGTACAGTATCGGATATTGGGTGCTTATATGTCATGAAGAACAGAATCTGGTACAATAGTGGAGCATTTTAGTGGAAGGCTGAAATTCCAGTCAGGTCTTTTTAATCCTTTGCTTTTTTCTTCAGGAAGCCAAGGAGGTCGGATTCTTTAGAAGATTTTGTATCGGACTTTTCCTTTTCGATCTCTGGCTTAAATTCTTCCTTTTTCCATTCTTTCTCACGGATCATATGCTTTTCAATCCAGTGGTCGAGGGCTTTCACATCAAAAAGGACTCGATCCCCGATTTTGAGGTAAGGGAGTTTTTTCAAAGAAGCCATCCGGTAGACAGTATCCGTCGAAAGGCTTAAGTACTGGCTCGCCTCTTTGGCGGTGATCAGTCTCCGGAGTTCAGGAATCTTTTTCATCCGGTCATCCATCCGTTCGAAATACTTCTCTGCCAGCATGTCTGCCAGCATATCCAAAATTTCTTTGATCGGGTGTCTGTATTCCTCTTGTGCCATTTGTCCCTCCAAAGAAGTGGGTGATCCCTCACCGTTCTTTTTCTTTTATCGCTTCCTGAATTTTCTTCATGAGAGCGATGTTTTCTGTGTGGCCGGTTAGATGGGCAGTCACCCTTCCTCGAATCGGGCGATTGAGGAGATAGAAATCGCCGATGAGATCTAAAATTTTATGCCGAACAAATTCATCTCGGAATCGGAGTTCAGTGTTGACGATCTTTTCATCATCAAGAAGGATGAAGTTATGGAGGCGGCCCCCTCCTCCCATCCCCATCTTTTCAAGCATTTCAATATCTTTGAGAAAACCAAATGTTCTCGCCGGAGCAATCTGATCCCGAAAAACCTCTTCGTTCTCCAATACGAAATCAAAAGTCTGCTGACCGACGGGGGGCGGATAGTCTAAAAAGAAGCGTACGGAGAAGACTTCCGATGGCTCGATGGCCAAGAATTTATTCTTGTGGACGATCTCCAGTCTCCGATCGATAATCAACTCATCCATCCTCTCTTCCTGTTCTTCCACTCCTGCCTCTTCTACAATCTTACAGAACTCCGAAGCAGAACCGTCCATGATGGGAATCTCTTCAATCATCTTTATCATCAGGTTGGTGATACGATAAGCGTGCAACACCGCCATGAGATGTTCGACCGTCTTGGCAATCGCCCTTCCCTTTTTAAGGGAAGTAGCGAAGTCTGTTGTTTGGACATAATCGAGATACGCAGGAACGACCTCATCCGAGGAGATGTTTCCAAAAATAATTCCACTATGAGGAGGGAGGGGCTGGAGAAGAAGGCCTGTCTTCTTCCCAGAATGAAGTCCTGTTCCGTAAAGGACCATACTCTGTTTAAGAGTACGCTGAGGTAATAAGGAGGTCCCTTTTCTTTTTGAGGTCTCCTGGGTTAACGGAATGGCTTCCCGGAGGGAGGCAAGCGGGGGTCCAGTAAGTTCTCCGGCCATCTCTTTTGGAAAAATCTTCTTGCCCTGGGAAGGATCCTCCGTGACAATTTCTTCTGATCGCTGGACGGTCAGTAACTCTTTTTGCTGATCGAGGGCTCGATGAATGGTCATAAGAAGAACATCGAGAGAGAGAGGTTTTTCAATGAAATCGAAAGCTCCCAATTTTACGGCGGTCATGGCGGTTGAGATCGTCGCATGACCGGAGATCATAATCACTTGACAATCCGGAGCAATCCATCTGAGCCGTTTTAATACCTCCATGCCATCCATCCCGGGCATCCAGATATCGAGGAGGGTAATATCCGGCTCCTCCTGCTGGAACACTTTAATCGCCTCTTCCCCACTCTTTGCTTTGGCGACTCGGAAACCTTCGTCCTCCAGAACACCTGCGATCGATTGAACTACTCTCTCCTCATCATCCACGATGAGGACTTTTTTCTCCATGAGTTCTCCCATCAGAATTATTTGATTTGCTTTCCCAATACCACAACCTTGCTAAAGAATCAACAAAATAAAAGCTAAATTCGAAGCACCTTCCTGCGGTAGGCAGACGAAATTCCAATCTACTGCAGGGTAGGATTTCAGATTTTAAATTTTTACTTGTCGATCTGGGCTTTCTGAAGTCGACCACTGAAATCCCTATAGATTACTTTCCATCGACTATAGGTATCCAGTGCCCCCCCTCGGCCTCCTGCTTCCTTCCTTCCATAACCTGATCGTTTGATCCCACCGAAAGGCAGATGGATCTCAGCTCCGATGGTGGAGGCATTGATGTAAACAATTCCAGTCTCCAGATCTCTCTCTGCGATGGCTGATGAATTGACACTCTGGGTATAAATGGCAGAGGAAAGTCCGTAGGGGGAACGATTGACGATTTGAATGGCGTTTTCAAGGTCTTCCGCTTTGATCACGGAAACCACCGGGCCAAAAATTTCCTCCTGGGCGATCCTCATCGAAGGAATCACTTCAATAAATATAGTGGGTTTGATGAAATATCCTTTGAAACAACTGCCCTTCTGATAAGCTTCCCCTCCCAAGATGAGCTTTGCCCCTTCTTTCTTTCCGATATCAATATATTTAAGAATCTTGTTGAACTGGGATTCATTGATCACTGGACCCACATCCGTCTCTTTACGAAGGCCATCTCCCACTCTGAGATGAGATGTGGCCGTTTTAAATTTTTCAAAAAATTTTTTATAGACTTTTTTATGCACAACAATTCTACTGGTGGCAGTGCACCGCTGGCCGGTC
>Ga0315282_10015575_pt1 | contig 11200 bp, 2 predicted proteins | sample YL17G07_20_MG_FD_203693 | JGI IMG/M metagenome (GOLD analysis project Ga0315282, IMG submission 203693) | Sediment microbial communities from Yellowstone Lake, YNP, Wyoming, USA - YL17G07_20 | ecosystem: Environmental > Aquatic > Freshwater > Lake > Sediment | place: USA: Wyoming | collected...
CGGCCGTCGTCAGGCGGACATTGAGCGTCGTGGCGTCGAGGAGCGAGGGGGCGGCAGCGATGCCGGCAGCCGGCTGCGCCTGAAGCGCGAAGAGGAGCCCGCCGGTCAGGCTGAGCGGCTGCTGGAAGGCGCTGCGTTCCAGGTTCACATCGCCTGATAGAGCCAGGCGGTCGCCGGCGAGCCCGAGCGTGAGATCGGCGTTGGCTTCGCCCCGCAATCCTCGCAGCTCCACGCTCAGGCCGCGACCCGTCATCGACAGGAGACCGCTCGTGGGACGAAGCCCCGCGTCTAGAAGCTCGCCCGACAGGCGGACCTGGCTGCCGTTCAGCGTCCCGGCGAAATCGGTCGTTGTCAGGCGGTCCTTCGCCAGCTCGATCGTTCCGGCGAGGCCCGCCAGGATGATTCGGGGCTCCGCCAGGCGGAACTCTCCGCCGCTCACCCGCACCCGCCCGTCGATGTCGGGCGCGCTCGCCGGGCCACACACCTGGAGAGCGAGCTCTGCCCGGCCGGCCGTCGCGCCGACGGGCACGAGCAGCGTGAGCACCCGAAGGTCCAGGCTGGCATCGAGCGTGAGATCCAACCGGGGCGGAGGGCCGAGCTGCACGCTCCCGCCGAGCATGAGCCTGTTGTCCGCGCCGCCCCAGGCCCAGTCGACAATTTGCGCTCGGCCCGGCGTGATCGCGACTCGCGTGGGACGCTGCTGCGAGAGCGGGATTCCGGCGACGGTCACGTCCGCGCGGTCCAGGACCGATTCGCCGCGGAGCCGTTCGAGCGAGAGCGCGTCTGCTTCGAGCGAGAGCGAGACGGCAAGCGTTGCCTGGAGCCGCGCCAGCGTCGACTCGTCGAGCCATGGCGCAAGCACCGCCGGCGTGACCGGGGCAATCCGCGCTGACAAGCGCGCGGGACCCGGATTGCGTGGCAACGTCTCGAGGTACGCGCGGGGCAGATACCTCTCCAGCATGGCCGCTGGCACGCGCCCCGACGCCTCGAGGGTCGCTTGTTGCCACGTGCCGGCGAGTCGTTTCAGGTCGAGCATGCCGTCGCGGTAGTCACCCTGGAGGACAACACCGGTGACACGCGGCAGCCCTGGCGGCCGAAGCTGTCCGTCGTCCACGCTGAAGTCGGCCGAAATCGCCGGGCGATCGATGGTGCCGCGCGCGGTGAGCGTCGTGTCGATCGCGCCGGCGGCCTCCCATGACCGGGCCAGGTCGGCGGCGGGCGCCGGCAGCAGGGAGCAGAGGGCGTCAAGATCCTCGAGGCGCCCGGCCAGTGTAGCGGTAAGCACACCGGTGCCGCCCGCTCCCGCACGCCCGTCCATCCGCAGTTCCGTGCGACCGAGCTGGAGGCTGAGGTTCTCGGCCCGAATCTCGCCTGCGGCGTACGCCAGCCGCCCCGGCGCTGGCAGCCGGATCGGAAGTGCGCCCAGCTTCACGTCGAGCCGGCGAAGGTCGAGCGTGGCCGTCGCCGACGGGAGGTGCGCGAGGTCGCCGGCAGCCTGGATGCCGGCCGACAGGCTGCCCGCGATGGGGACCGGCAGCGCCAGCATCAAGCGCCCGGCGAGCGTCCCGAGGTCGCCATGCTCGACCGTCCCCCGGACGACGAAGCGCCCGAACGCCCTGAGATCCAGGCTCCCCGCGAGGACCGTGCCGGCGTCCGGAACCCTGGCTTCGAGGTGAAGGGCGCGATCGGCCAGCCGGACATCGGTCTCGACGCGCCCGATCGCGTGGTCGCCCCAGCTCGCCGCGTTCATGACGAGCTGGCCCGTGCCGTGCGGGTCGGCCAGCGAGCCCGACCCGTTGAAATCGATGTCGAGCTTCGCCGTCAGTGGCAGCGGACCGCCGCCCGGGCCGGCGGCGGGAATCGGTTGCACGAGGAGGTTGCGGCCGCGCGCGGTCAGGGAGAACAGGCCGCCACGCGGCCGATATTCGCCGCGCGCGAGAAGGGTGCCGCCGGCCTGGGCGATCGTGATGCTGTCCGCACGGACGGTGTCGCCGTCCAGGCGGAGGTCAGCCGTGAGAACGTCCACCAGTTGGCCGGCGACCTTCAGGTGCCTGCTGTCGAGCGTGGCGTGCACCTGCGGTGCCAGCCATCGACCCGAGATGGCGGCCGTGAGCGCGATCGAGCCTTCTGGCCGCAGGACTGCGGGCAGGTCTCCTGTCAGCGCCGGGAGGTCGGCCAGGTGCGCGTCAACGCGCGCGGCGAGCTCGCCGGTCTGCAGGACGAGACGCCCGCTCGCCTGGGCGCGGTTGTCCCCTGTCGCCAGATCGGCGGCGTCGAGCGTGATACTGCGACTCGACCCAGACACCTGCGCGCGCAGTGACGCGAGTCCCGCCGCGCCGTAGTGCAGCGCTCGCCCCTCAAGCGCCGCGCGGAACTGCGGCGCCTCCAGGGTTCCTCCCAGGCTGATGTCCGCGCGCGCCTCACCACCCAGGCCAGTCAAAGCGGGATTGTTCAGGCGTACAGCACGACACGTCTCCCACGCGCGGGCGAGATTGCCGGCCGTGACGGTGAGCTGACCGGAAAGGGCCGACGCGCCGAGCGCCCCGCCGCTCGCCCGCGCGCTCGCCGAGCCTGTCACCCGCGCGCCGCCCAGGCGCTGATCGATGTCCAGCTTCCAGCGGCCCGCGGCGCCGGTGAACCTGAGCACGCCCTCGGTCGCGAGCGGCGCGTCGGGGTCGAGAGTCGCTGTGCGATTCTCCGCGGCCAGGCTCACCGCGCGGGCGCTGAAGACGGTCCACTGCACGTCCAGACGGCCACGGAGTGTGCCGGACAGGCCGCCGGGCACGGGAGCCGCGAGGGCGGCTGCCATCGCGGTCGCGTCCAGGTCGCGCCACTCGAGCCGCAGCTCACTGGCGGGGGCCTCGCCGAACGCGATCCGGCCCCGCGCGGTCAGCTCGCCACCGGCCGCGCGGAGGACCATCGACGTCACGTCGGCGGCCGTGGGCGTGAGGTGAACCGTCGCCTCCGCCGATCCGTCGCGCAGCCCGGCCCACCGCAGTCGCCCGCCGGACACGGCGAGCGACGCCTGGGGATCGAGAACCGTGCCGCCGAGGTGCCCGGTACAGGCGACCACGCCAGAGACGGGCGGCGTCGCCTGCGACCACGAGGCCAAGCGCGCGAGATCAAGGTTGGCGGTGTAGGAGAGATCGAGCGCCGGTTCGGCGGTGAGCGGGCCGAGGCGGCCGTTGACGCGCAACGTGCCTTCGGGCGCGTCAACGCGGAGATCGGCCAGCGTCAGCCGGGTCCCATCGAAGAGCAGGCGGCCGTCGAGCGCGGTCAGGACCGTGTGCCGGGCGCCCCAGCGGAACCGGGCCGGGCCCGCGAGCGTCAGCGGACCGGCCGCGCCCTCCGGAGAAGGAGAGAGCGCGAGGGACAGGCCCCGGACGTCCACACCGATCGCCCGCGGCGCGTCCGTCCAGGCGACACTGAGGTCTCGCACGACCAGCCGCCCCACGCGAACCGCCGAGGGCAGCGAGGAGCGCCCTGACTGTCCCTGAAACGCGGGCAGGTTGAGAGTCCCGTCGTCGGCGCGGACCACTACGATCCGCGGACGGAGGATCTCGACCGCGTCGAACGACCATGTGCCGGCAAGCACGGCCCATGACAGGTCCACGTGGACCTGGTCCGCCGCGAAGAACGGGACGTCGCGGTGCCCCGCGGTCCGGAGGACAACGTTCCGCACGCGGAAGTCGAGCGTGAAGAGGTTGTAGTCGAGACCGTCGGCACCTCCGTCGATGCCATAGGTGCGAAGCTGTGCCAGGAGGAACGACAGGACATGGGAGCGGGCGATGGGCGCGTGGGCAAGGGCGGCGAGCAGGCCGACGCCGAGGATCACCGCGGCAGAGATCAGCCGCGCGCGCCGCTTGTAAACCGCCTGCCTGTTCACCCTATCATTCTAGCAACGGCGATCACCGAACCGACGCGATTAGTCGCCACCCAGTGTCCGCCCTGCTGTCTGCCATCTGCCGTCGTCAGTCATCAGTCGTCAGTCGTCAGTCATCAGTCGACAGTCGACCGTCGCCAAGAACCAGCAACGACGCACCGCACCCGGTCCCAAGGACCAAGGACTAAGGACCAAGGACGACAAATGTCTGCCGTCTGCCATCTACCTACTGCTCCGTCGTCTTCTTACCCGGTGCCGCTTCGGGGCCGCTCGTCATCGCGCCGTAGTAGACCGCGTTGAACAGCAGCTTGAAGGTGCCGTGCGGCTGTCCCCGTTGCTCCACGCCGAAGCCAAGCAGGATGACGCGACCCTTGCCGAGCGGCGCCTCCGCCGCCGCGACCAGGTTGTTCAGGCGGTTCTCTCCTTTCAGGTAGCCGCTCATCAGCAGGTCCTCGCCCGGGTACTTCGCAATCGTCTGGACCGTCTTGCCGTCGAACGACGGATTGACGCGGAAGGCGGGGCTCTGGATGAACATCGCGGGCGCTTCGTCTGGCATTCCATAAGCGACCGGATGCTTCCCGTCGAACTGCATTCGCAGGACGGACCCCGGGCAGGCGAATTCGACGGTCTTCGCCTCGCCGCCTTCCCGCCGGTCGGGCGCGCGGAACTCCTTGAGCGCGTCGGTCATCGGCAGCCCCAGCTTCTCGATCCCGAAGAGGGTCGCCTGGTTGAGCAGGATCAGCGTGCCGCCCTGCTCGACGAACGTCCGCACGTTCTTCACCCCGTTGGCGGTGATGCCCCCCGCATACTGGGGCGGGACGGTGCCGATCTTCAGCCCGTCAACGATGGCGGCGGTCGACATCGAGGGGATGACGAGCACGTCGTAGCTCCTCGTCAGCTCCCCCGCCCGGATCTCGGGGTCCTGCACGTTGGTGAACAGGAACTCGAACTGCTCGAACAGGAACCGCGTCCATCCCTCGTCCATCTGCGCGGTCCACGATCGGTAGAGGGCCACACGCGGCGCCCGGAGCCGGGACGCGTTCCGCGCCACCGGTTGGGAGGTCGCGGCCATCGCGATCCCGAGCTCCTTCGCCAGCCCGTCGGCCGCGGATGCGGTCAGCCCGCGCGTGACGACGTAGGTGCCGGGCGGGTAGGTGTCCGGGCCGGCGGTGAAGGCCTCGCGCGCGCGCACCACCTCGCCGCCCTGCTTGAGGACCCGGTTGACCGCGATGAACGCGTTGTTGGTCTTGGGCGAGATCAGATACGTCGTCCCGACGCCGTCCACCTTGCCTGCCACCGCGGCGTTCTCGACGGGCGTCATCGGCACCTCCACCGGGCGCATCGCCGGCCTCGCCTTCACGCCCATCTGGTACGGGAGCGTCCACCCGGCGATGTCGTACGGCGGCAGGTAGGCGTCCTTGAACTTCTGTGGGCTGACCAGGCCCTGCCAGGCGTCGGGGTATTTCGTCAGGTCGGGATAGCGCTGCTCCTCGAACAGGTTCTTCACGAAGAGGCCGAACGGCTGCGCCATCGGGATGATCCAGGTGCCGGCCGGGTAGGAGATGCCGTCGCCCGCGAAGGCCTTGTCCGCCTGGTAGACCTCGACGCCCAGCAGCTTCATGTTGTTCAGCAGCAGCGCGGCGGTCGGCGGATCCCACTGATCCTTCGGAACGATCCACGCGTAGGGCGGCTCCTTCCTGAAGCGCGCGATCACGTCGGTGCCCGCGCGGTACTTGTCGTAGAGGAGCTGGTCACGGTAGACGGCGGCCGTGTGCAGGACGGCCTTGGACGCCGTCAGGTTGTAGGCGACGGCATCGCCGATGCGCCACCATCCGCCCTTCCACGGGTTCGGGTAGAACACGGACGGCAGGAAGTCCCGGTACGCCTCGGGGAAATCCTCGAGGGTGTAGAAATGCGGGGTCGCGAAGCGATAGAGGCTCGTCTCGGTCAGGATCGAGACGATATTGTGACCGTCGACCACCTGCGTGACGTAGCCGGGGTACCAACTGTCATAGCGGAACCCGGAGACGACGCCCGACTTCCCCTCGCGCTCGAAGGAGGCGCCCATAGAGGTGCCGAACAGGTTCTGGTAGCGGAGGACGAGCGGGTGGATGTTGGGGTTGGTCGGCTCGGCCTGGGGCGGCACGAAGATCCGCGTCGGGAACGGCCCGGTCTGGTGCTGGTTGTAGAGGACCTCTGGGAACCATTCCTGGTTGACGATGCGGGTGATGTTCTTCGTCTCGACGAGGTTCGCCATGTACGAGTCGCGGTTGTTGTCGTGGCCGGAGTACTTGTGGTACAGCCACGGCATCGGGCTCACCTCGTACGGCGTGCCGACGTTCGGCAGGTACCACTCGGCCAGCAGGTCCATGCCGTCCGGGTTCGCGAACACGAGCACCGCGATGACGTTGTCGCGAATCATCCTCGTCTCCGGGTCGTCGCCGGCGACCAGGTCGTAGGCGAGCTGGATCAGGTGCTGGGCCGGCGCGCACTCGGAGGCGTGCAGGCCGCCGTCGATGTACACGACCGTCTTGCCCTCGGCGGCCATCGCGCGCGCCTGCTCCTCGGTCGTCCCGCGGACGAGCGACAGGCGCCGGGAGATCTCCTTGTAGCGATCGAGCTTCGCCATGTTGGCCGGCGAGGTGACGACCGCGTAGATCATCGGCTTGCCCATCGAGGTCTTGCCGATCTCGAAGACCTTGATCGCCGGCGAGGCCTGTTCGAGCAGCCGGTAGTACTTCACCGCCTGCTCGTAGGTCGCCAGCTTGTAGTCGGCGCCCACCTTGAAGCCCAGGGCTTCCTCGGGCGTCGGGATCTTCTGCGCGGATGCCGCACCGGCAACGAAGAAGAGGCCGATCGCGGCAATCGTTCTGCGGATGAAGAATGTGTCAGCCATGGCGTTGTCACTCAGGCTCCTGCCGCCCTGATCGCAGGGCTGAAGCCCTGCGCTACGGGAAGAGGGTGGGGTTGGCCGCTCCGTAGTAGAGCGCGTTGAACAGCAGCTTGAAGGTGCCGTGCGGCTGGCCGCGCTGCTCGACGCCGAAGCCGAGCAGGATGACGCGGCCCTTGCCAAGCGGCACCTCGGCCGCCGACACGGCGTTTTGCAGATGCTGCTCGCCTTTGAGGTACCCGCTCATCAGCAGGCTGCCGCCCGGGTATTTGGCGATCACCTCCGGCGCCCTGCCACCGTCGAACGCCGGGTTCAGCCGGAACGCGGGGCTGTCGATGAACATCGCCGGCGCCTCCTCCGGCATCCCGAAGGCGACGGGGTGCTTGACGTCGAACTGCATCCGCAGCACCGATCCAGGACAGGCGAACTCCACCGGCTTGGCTTCCCCGGGGCCCTCCCAATGGCTGCGCTGCGGGCGCAGGTCTTTCAGCACGTCCGCGACCGGGAGGCCGAGCTTCTCGACCGCGAGGAGCGAGGCGTCGTTGAGCAGCACCAGCGTGCCACCCGATTCGACGAACCGCTTGACGTTGCGCACGCCGGCGTCGCCGATCCCACCGGCGTATTGCGGCGGGATGGTTCCGGGTTTGTGCCCGTTCACGATGGAGTTGACCGACATCGACGGGATGACGAGCACGTCGAAGTTCCGGTTCAGCTCGCCGGCACGCATCTCGGGGTTCTGCACGGTCGTGTACGGGAACTCGAACCGCTCGAGCAGCCAGCGGGTCCACCCTTCATCCGCGTTCTCGCTCCACGCCCTGTAGAGCGCGACGCGCGGCGCCTTGAGCTTCAGGCTCTTCGCCGGCGCCGGTTTCGTCGTCGCGGTGACGATCAGCGACAAGTCGCGCGCGAGCGTTTCGGCCGCGGACGCCGACAGGCCTTTCGAGACGATGAAGGCGCCCGGTGGGTAGGTGTCGGACCCGACGGTGACCGGCTCGCGGCTCCGGTAGACCTCGCCGCCCTGCTTCAGGACCCGATTGATCGCGATGAAGCTGTTGTTGGTCTTCGGTGACAGGACGTAGGACGGACCGATGCCTTCGACCTTTCCGGCCGGCGCTGACACGCGGTCGAGCGGCGTCAGCGGGACGTCGAGCGGCGTATTGGCCGCGACGGCCCTGACGCCCATCTGGTACGGCAGGGTCCAGCCCGCCATGTCGTAGGTCGGCAGGTACGCGTCCTTGAACTTCTGCGGCGCGACGAGGCCCTGCCAGGCCTCCGGGTACTTGAGGAGGTCCGGGTACCGCTGCTCCTCGAAGAGCACCTTGAGGAAGAGCGCGAACGGCTGCGACATGGGGATCACCCACGTGCCGGCCGGATACGAGATGCCGTCGGAGACGAACGCCTTGTCGGCCTTGTAGACCTCGATGCCGAGCTTCTCGACCCTCGTGAGGAGCTCCGCGGCGGTGGGCGGATCCCACTGCTCGCCGGGGACGATGAACGCGTAGGGCGGCTCTTTCTTGAAGCGCGCCATCGTGTCGCGGCCCATCTGGTACTTGTCCCACAGCAGCTCCTGGCGGTAGTTCGCCGCCGTCTGGAGCACGGCTTTCGACGCCGTCAGGCAGTAGTCGACGGCGTCGCGGAGCCGCCACCATCCGCCCTTCCACGGGCTGGGATAGAACACCGACACGGTGAAGTCGCGGTACTCCTCCGGGAAGTCGTCCACTGTGTAGAAGTGCGGCGTCGCGTACTCGTAGAGCGCCGTCTCGGTGAGCAGCGAGATCACATTGTGCGCGTCCACCACCTGCGTCACGTAGCCCGGGTACCAGGTGTCGAACACGGTCCGCGAGATGGCCCCGTCCTGCCCGGCCCGGTCGAAGGCCGCGCCCATAGAGGTGCCCAGCAGGTTCTGCCAGCGAGTGAGGAGCGGGTGGACGTTCGGGTTGGTCGGCTCGGAGGCCGGGTGGATCCAGATGCGGGCGGGAAACGGCGCCGTCTGGTGGTGATTGTAGACGATGTGCGGGAACCACTCCTCGTTGACGATGCGGTTGAGGTACTGCGTCTCGATCATGTTGCCCATGAACGAGTCGCGGTTCACGTCGCCGCCGACGTACTTGTTCGGCGCCCACGGCATCGGGCTGATCTCGTACGGCGTCCCGACGTTCGGGTGGTACCACTCGGCCATCAGGTCCATGCCGTCCGGGTTGGCGAAGACGAGGATCAGGATGACGTTGTCGCGAACGGCGCGCGTCGCCGGGTCGTTGCCCGTGACGAGGTCGTAGGCGAGCTGGATGTTGTGCTGTGCGGGCGCGCACTCGCCCGCGTGCAGCCCGCCATCGATGTAGACCACCGCCTTCCCTTCGGCGGCCAGCGCGCGCGCCTGCTCGTCGGTGAGCCCTTTGACCAGCGACAGCGAGCGCACGATCTCGCGGTACCGATCGAGCTTCGCCATGTTGGCGGGCGACGTGATGACGGTGTAGATCATCGGGCGGCCCATCGAGGTCTTGCCCATCTCGACGACCTTCACCATCGGCGTCGCCTGCTCGAGCCGCTTGAAGTACTTGTAGGCCTGCTGGTAGCTGGCCAGGTGGTAGTCGGCCCCGACCTTGAAGCCGAGCACCTCTTCCGGCGCCGGGATCTTCTGGGCGAGGGCGGCGGCGCCGACGAAGACCAGGCCGACCACAGTCCCTGACACTCTGCGGATGAAGCGTCTTTCAGGCATGACGTTGTCCTTGTTGCCTGGGCCGGGCTGAAGCCCGGCCCCTACGGTGGTAACTGCCTGCCGGCGTCTTGCCCCCTCGTGATGCCCCCTTGTGGCGCACCTTGGTGCCGCACCTTTGTCGTGCCCCCTCGTGTCGCACCTTGGTGCCGCACCTTTGTCGTCCCCCTCGTGTCGCACCCTCGTGGTGCATCCCCGTGACGCACCTACCTGCCAGTGACGGCTACCGCGTAGTAGATCGCGTTGAACAGCACCCGGAACGTGCCGTACGTCTGCCCGCGGAACTGCGGCCGGAAGCCCACGAGGATCGCCCGTCCCTTGCCCGACGGCGCCTCGACGAGCGCCGCCTTCCGATCGAGCAGCTTCTCGCCCAGGATCCATCCGCTCCGGAGCGGCTGCGCGGCCGTGTAGGCTGCGAGCGGGATCGCCCGGCCGTCGCCGAACTCCGGCAGCAGCTCGAAGGCCGGGCTGCGCAGGAAGAAGACGTCGGCGGTTGGCGGCAGGCCGGCGGTGAGGAAATGCCGACGGTCGACTTCCACCTCGAGGATCGAGCCTGGGCAGAAGAACTCCTCGGCCTTCCGCTCCTTCAAGACGTTCTTCACCGGCAGCCCGAGCTGCTCGATGGCGAACTCCGTCGCGGCATCGAGCGCGACGAGCGTCCCGCCGTCCCGCACGAACCGGGCGAGGCTCACGGCGCCGTCGGCGCCGAGCCCCCCGGCGTACGGCGGCGGCAGCGTCGGCGCGGCCGCCTGCGCGGACGGCTCGCCGGTCCGGATCTCCTGCGCGCTCATGCTCGGCAGCACGATGGCGTCGAACTTCGCCGCCAGGTTGCCCGCCTTGATCTCCTCCCTGTGAAGCGTCTGGAACGGCACCTCGAACTGCTCGAACACCCAGCGCGTCCACCCCTCGTCGGCGTTCCCGCCCCACGGCTGGTACAGCCCGACCCGCGGCGCGCGCAGCCGGAGGCCCGCAACCGGCCCGCTGACGCCGTAGGCCTTCAGCGACAGCTCTTCGAGCACCTTCGCGACCTTCTCGATGCCCCTCGAACCGATCGACACGACGAAGCTGTGTCGCGGCAGGGAGACTTCTGCCGCGGTCACCGCCTCATCGCTCCACGTCAACTCCGCGCCCGCCTTCAGCAGCCGGTTCACGGCGATCGTCGCCGCGTTGCTCTCCGGGGAGAACGCCAGGGCGCGCGCGCCGGTCGCGCCCACCACCTCGCTCTTCCCGAGCGCAACGGCCTTGACCGGCTCGAGCGTGGCGTCGAACGGCTTGGCCACCGCGACCGTCCGGAGGCCCATCTTGAGCGGCAGCGTCCAGCCGGCCTCGTCATACGGCGGCTCCGGCGGACCGCCCGGGTAGAGGTGGCGGTCCGGGTAGCGTTGCGGTTCGAGCAGGTCTTTCGCGTACGGACGAAGGGGCTGTGCCATCAGCACCACGTAGCTGCCCGGAGCGTACGCCACCCCGTCCGCGGTGAACGCCTCGCGCGCCTGCTGCACCTCGACCCCGGCCAGGAGGAGGGGCTCGAGCAGCTTCGCCGCCGTCCACGGGTCGTTGTCGTTCGACGGGATCACGAACGCGTAGGGTGCCTCGCTCCGGCCCCGCTCGATGGCGTCCCGGTTCATGCGCCAGGCGTTGAACAGCAGATCGCTCTTGTGCAGCGCGCACGATTCGAGGAAGGCCAGCGCGGAGGCGAGCTCGTAGTCGACGATGT
>Ga0315282_10015576_pt1 | contig 11198 bp, 6 predicted proteins | sample YL17G07_20_MG_FD_203693 | JGI IMG/M metagenome (GOLD analysis project Ga0315282, IMG submission 203693) | Sediment microbial communities from Yellowstone Lake, YNP, Wyoming, USA - YL17G07_20 | ecosystem: Environmental > Aquatic > Freshwater > Lake > Sediment | place: USA: Wyoming | collected...
GCGGCGACACGGGCGATGGCGACTACCATCGCCGTATGGTCAGGGTTCTCGCCAAGTACGGCCGCTTCTACCACGAGGCCGACGGCACCTACAAGGATGACGCCTGGCAGGACCTCTGGGACCAGCAGGGCGACTTCCTCAAGGAATACGGGCAGTACATTGTCTTTACGCAGAAGAACAACATCATCCGCCGGCAGTTCTACACGCAAAGCGCGGTGATGGGTCTGTGGCTGGGCGGCATAACGCTGGCCCACGGCGCCTGGGAAGACGGGGGGTTTTACTGGCAGAACGCCGGGTTCAACGGGCTCAACGTCTGCCAAGGCGAGCGCAGCGGACAGCTTCGGACCATGCCGCGAATCTTCTGGGCGCTGATGTGCGTCCAAGGCATTGCCCGCGGCTGCAGCATCTATAGCCTCGACGGCCAGACGCTGATGTACGGCATCAAAGAGGCGGCACGCTCGCGCACGGGACCGTGGCAGTCTGCGCTGTGGAACGACAAGTACGAGACCACGGACACGTTCAGGCGCTTCCTCGTGCCGTTGATCCGAGCCGCCATTGAGCACCGATTGGTGCCAGGCAAAGCCGACTTGCTGAAGAACATCAAGCTGGCGGTGTACAATGACAAGGCCGCCAAGGCCGATGCGGTCACCTGGAGCCACTACGTGGAATACGGCCCGCTCTACGCCGGAACCTACGGGTTCAAGAAAATGAAGAACATTGATGGCCAACTCTGGGAGATATTCCCGAACAGCGGCCGCTATCACTTCATCCCGGTGTTGCCCCAAGGCGACGTACCCCTCGGTCCCGGTATCAAGAACGTGCCCGTCTCGCAGCTTCAGGATGTGGCTGCGGTGAAGGCGCTGTTCGATGCCGCCTATCCGGCGTGGTATGAGGGCGACGCGTTCGCCGGCCGCGCGGGCGACAGCATCACGGTGATGAACGGCAACGAAAACCAGGATGAAGTGCAGTCCTACAAGATTCCGGTGCAATCCGAACTGGTCACGGCCCTGTCCGGGAAAGTGCAGGTCCATTCGTACGTGCTGGCCAAGGTTGAGGACCAGGGGAAGCGCTTCTGGCTGCAGGCGAACACGGAGTATCCTGAGCGCGACATGGAGTTGTCCATCACCTGCTCGCGCAAGCCAGCGTGGCAGATCGCACCGGCAGCGGCTGCGAAGGAAGCGTCCTGGGACGATGCGACGAAAGCTCTGAAGCTGCGATTGTCACACCAGGACGGCGCGGTGGAGGTGGAGGTGAGATGAACCCAACCACAGCGCGTGGTGGCCGGCAACACTTCCGCCGGATTTGTGGCAGCGCAACGGTCGCGGCGGCCCTGTTGTTGCTCGCGCACGAAAGTAGTGCTTTCGCGGTTGAGTCAGCGAAGACGCCGCAGGCGCCGAGAAGAGTGGACCCTGCCTACGCCCAGATCACCGACGATCCGAAGCTGCCGCGCGTGTTGCTTATCGGCGATTCCGTCTCCGTGGGCTACACGCTGGCCGTGCGGAAGGAATTGGAAGGCAAGGCCAACGTCCATCGCCCGCCCTCGAACTGCGGCTCGACGAAGATTGGCTTGCGCGATCTCGACAAGTGGCTCGGAGACAAGAGGTGGGACGTTATCCACTTCAACTGGGGTCTGCACGATCTTGGCTATCGTTTTGACAACGATTCCAACAAGGATGCCAGCGGAAAGTTTGCACGGCCGGACAACGGCGGCCATCAGAACGTTCCGCCGGACCAGTACGAGAGGAACCTGCGCGAACTGGTTGTACGTCTGAAGAAGACAGGCGCACAATTGGTCTTCGCTACCACCACGCCGATCCCGGCGGACTTGAACGCTTACGTCAAAGGCTCGGAGGCGCCATACAACGAAGCGGCGAAACGCGTGATGCAAGAGACCGGCATCACCGTCAACGACCTTGGGGCCTTCGCCATGCCGCAGTTGGACAAGATTCAGGAACCAGGCAATCCGCATTTCACCGCCAAGGGATCAGCGGTGTTGGCGCACCAGATTGCCGAGGCGATCACGGCCGAGTTGGCGCGCAAGTAAGGGAGTTGGGATAATGTCGAGAAAGCTCGCAACGTTGCCGGTTTTCACAGCAGTGAGCCTGGTGGCGACAGTATTGTATAGTAGAGAAGTTCTCTCTCTTCAGTCGCCTGACGGCAACGTGAAGGTCGAGTTCGCCCTGAAACATGGCCAGCCGCGATGGAGTATTGGCCTGAAGAGCAACCGGATCGTCGAGGAAGGGTTGCTGGGTGTCGAGACGACGCCCGACAGCTTCAGCGGCGTCTACGAACTGGCCGGAACGGAAACCGCCGCCGCCGACACCACCTGGAAAGCCCTCTGGGGCAACCTGAGCGAGGTCAGAGACCACTACAACCAGCTCACGGTCAAGCTTCAGGAGGCCGGCGGCAAGCGACGCCTGCTCAACATTATCCTGCGCGCGTACAACGAAGGCGTGGCCTGCCGCTACGAGTTCCCACAGCAGCCGAATCTCAGCGAGGTCACCGTGAAGGGCCGGTTGAGCGAGTTCCGGTTCACCGCCAACCACACGGTCTACCAGAACCGGAACTACGAATACGGCTCGGTGAAGATTGACACCATGACCAGCAAGAGCGAGTGCAACGTCACGCTCGATGTCGGCCAAGGCAACTTCGTCTCGCTGACCGATGCCGACCGTTCCGACTACTCCATGGCCTTCTGGAAGAGCAAGAAGGACGTGCCCAACACGCTCGTACCGACCGGCCCTCCGGCGTCCGGAAAGCTGCCGTTCAAGACTTCATGGGAGTTGATGATAATCGGCGAGACCCTGGGCAAGCTGTACGAGAACCGCTTCATCGTTGACAATCTCAATCCGCCCTGCGCCATTGCCGACACGTCGTGGATTCGGCCCGGCAAGGCGATCTGTCAGATTCGGAACGCGCAGATGGTCACCGCCGAGTTGAAGAAGCTGCTCGATTTCGCCTCGGCGCACAAGTTCGAGTACATGGAGATTGACCACTCCTGGAACGGCGCTGAGACAAAATGGACGCCGGAGGAAATCGCCAACTTTGACAGGAACAAGAAGGAGTTCTGGGAGAAGCACCCCGAGTGGCGCCAGAACGTTCTCGGAAATCCCCTGGCGCCCGCCAGGGGCTACGTACCCTTCCGGCCGAATTCCTTCAACGGCGGCAACCTCGTGGACCTGGACATGCCGGAGTTGACCGCGTACGGGAAGCAGCTCCACCCACCCGTGGGCGTGTGCGTCTACGTTCGCAGCGCGTTGTTTAAGGAATTCGGCGGCGAGCATCCGATCGAGGATGTCTTCGCGGCCTACGAGAAGATGGGTATCTCGGGGGTGAAGCCGGGCTTCACGCCCTCGGTGAGCCAGGAGTGTGAGCGCACCGTCGCCTACCTGGTGAAGAAGGCGGCGGAGCACAAGCTCATCTGCGTCATTCACGACGGCTACTATCCGTATGGTCTCTCGCGCACGTACCCCAACCTCATGAACATCGAAGGCGGCGCCGGAGAGGAGGCGGACCATTCCGTCGCGCCAGAGATGAAATCCGTCCACGACGTGATGCTGACCTTCACCCGCTACCTGATGGGCCCCTTTGACTACACGCCGGAGATCGGCAAGAAGCCGCCGTTCCCGAAGACACACTGCCACCAGGCGGCGATGCTGGGCGTGTGGTACGGGCGGCACAGCATCCGTGGCGGCATGCGGCAGTGGTCGCCGGGCGGTGAGAACAGCGGCGGCGAGATTGAGTTTGTTGAGAAGGTCCCGATGCTCTTCGACGAGATGAAAGTTAGCGCCGAGGCGAATCGGTACGTCACGGTTGCCCGGCGCCGCGGTGAGACGTGGTACGTCGCCAGCATGTCCGGCGCCAAGGCCGAGACGTATCCCTTTGCACTGGCATTCCTCCCCGCAGGCAGGAAGTACAAGGCCACTATCTTCAGCGACACTCCGGGCAAGGCAGTGGCCGCACGCTCGCAGCAGAGCGTTGATGCCAAGGCCGTCATCCAGATTGCCATGGAGCCGAACGGCGGACATCTGATAATCGTCGAGCCTGATGGAGACGCCAATGCGGGGCGCTGACAGCGTGTGGGCCGCAATGGCCGTGTGGGGCTGCCTGGCTGCATTCGCGTACACTGGGGAATCCAGCGCCCCTGAGAAAGGCAACACCACGATGATGGACCCCGATTTCGCGGCGATGATCCGGCCCGTTCCGGCGTTGGCGAAGTTCAGCGACCCGGAGTATTACATCTGGTGCGGCACGATGGTCCGCGGGAACGATGGTAAGTGCCATCTCTACTACTCGCGCTGGCCGCGCAAGCTAGGCCACAACGCCTGGGTGACGCACTCCGAGGTCGCGCATGCCGTCGGAGAGACGCCGCTCGGGCTTTTCGCGCATCGCGACGTTGCCCTTGCCGCACGCGGCAAGGAGTTCTGGGACGGTCTGTGCACCCACAACCCGAACGTCCACAAGTTCGGCAACAAGTACTATCTCTACTACATGGGCAACACCGGTGACGGCGTCGCATCGAAGGCCCTGAACTTCGTCCACCGCAACAACCAGCGCGTCGGCGTGGCCGTCGCCGATTCGCCGGAAGGCCCCTGGCAGCGCTTCGACAAGCCGCTCATTGAGCCGACGCCGGGGTTCATTGACGCGCTCTGCGCCACCAATCCGACGGTCACAGAGCGGCACGGCGGCGGCTACATGATGGTCTACAAGGCCGTGGACAACAAAGGTAAGCCACCGTTCGGCGGCCCCGTGTTGCACGCCGTGGCGACAAGCGATTCGCCGACCGGCCCATTCACCAAGCACCCAAAACCGGTGTTCGTGAAAGAGGGCGTCACGTTCGCTGCCGAAGACCCGTTTATCTGGACGTCGAGCGGCCGTTACTGGGCTATCGTGAAGGACAACGCCGGGCACTTCACAGGCAGTGGCAAGTCCACCGCTTTGTTCGAGTCCGAAGACGGCCTCGATTGGCGACTCGCGAAACATCCGCTGGTTGCCACGACGGAGATTACATGGGAGGACGGGCGGAGGCAGAAGCTCAATTCGCTTGAACGGCCGCAGCTCTACTTCGAAGACGGCCGGCCTGTCGTACTGATGTTCGCCGTGGATGAGAACAACAAACGCGAGCATTCGTTCAACGTTCGCATGCCTCTGGCGCCGCCGCGCTGAATATAATACCACACCGGACGACGCGGGCGTCCTGGTCTCTTCCCCGCGGGCGGACAGTCGGGTCAGCATCAGGCGCAGCAAGCCGAAGACGTACAGGCAGATGCTCCTGCGCATCAGGTGTGCATCCCCCAACCCCGGTGACTGTATCCGCATCAGCCCGTCTCTGCCAGGCCGCCGCGGCGGTGCTGGCCGCGGGCAGGATCACCGCGCCGCGGCATGTGGATGCGGCCGACACTCCGAAGGCGCTGTTCAAGGTCCGCGCCCCATTGTGTGTCTGTCTGCGGTGTAGGCGGTAACAGCCGGCCCGGGCCGAAACTCATGCGCGCGACGCTCAATCTTCTCCCTGCCTGTCCGACCCTTGCGCTGTCTCCGCATTGTTCCGCAGCGCGAGGTTTCCGGAATGTGCGAGAGGAACGCGGGATGGGAAAGGACATTCCCGTTCTTTGGATGGTTCTGAACTGCCTGGCCTTGCCCGGCACATTGGCGCTTGGAGGCACGGCCGAGTTGAAGACGGACACCTTCGTTCTTCGTTTCGCGACGGATGGCCGCCCGGCGGCACTGTGCATGTTGCCCGGCAATGAGGAGGTCCTGGACGCGCGCAATCCCAGTCCGGGCTTCTATCTCAGCGGGCCGGACGAGAAGCGAACGCCGCTGAACGACGTCGCGGTGGGAGGCGACGGCCGTCTGACGGCGTGCTCGGTCGACGGCAAGCAGGCCGTGGTCTTCGGCGTGCGCGCGACGGCGTGCTACCTCGCCTTCCGCATCGAAGGCATGCAGGGCATCCCGACCGCACGCGGCACGTCGCTGCACTTCGAGTTGAACGCCAAGGCGCGGGCCCGCGTCACCGAACTCGATTACATGACTCGCGTGCAAAACGAATCCTTCGGCGCGCGCGTGCACTGGGATTCGATCTGGCACAGGACGAAAGCGAACTCCCTGGGCGGCTTCGCGCTCTTCGTCGCCAAGGATGAGGCGGAAGAAGACGACATCCTCCTGCACATCTGGGTGGACGAGAAACTGCCGCATCCGAAAGTGGCGGGTGCGTGGACGGTGGAGCGCGCCCGCGCGTGGATCGCGGACTGGCAGCGCATCTTCGCCGACCGCAGCCAGATGATCCTGGAAGGCGAAAGTATCGAAGAACTGCGCGCCGGGATCCCGTTTGCCGAGAAGGCACAGATCAGGGAAATCTATCTTTTCACACAGACGTGGCGCACGGACAACTTCTGGCCCGGCAGCAACGGCAACGTTCACATCAACCGCAAGATATTCCCCAACGGCGAGGAAGACCTGCGTGCGTTTTCCGATTATGTGAAGGCAAAGGGGATGCGGCTCAATCTGCACTATGTTAGCGGCGGCATTGGCCGGACTGATCCCATGTACGTCGGCTCCAAACCCGACCGTCGGCTGGCGGGTTGGGTCAGAGGAACGTTAGCCAAGGCCGCAGAACCTGCCGCTACGGCACTGGTCTTCCAACCGCCTGCGGGGGTCAAGTATCCGCCCGACCTCCCGCATTTCTTCGAGCACAACCATGTGCGGATCGAGGACGAGATTGTCGTCGTTGGTTCCTTCGATAAGACGCCGGATGGCACGTGGTTGCTGAAGAACTGCAAGCGCGGCCAGTTTCGGACCAAGGCGGCGGCGCACGCGGCCGGCGCCGAAAGCCAGGGGCTCGTCGTGGCCTACGGACAGAACTATGTGCCCGACAACGATTCACCACTCCTCGACGAGATCGCGGCAGGCTTCGCGGAGCTCATCAACCGCTGCGGCATAGGACACACGGAATACGACGGCGCGGAAATCCACTGCTACAACGGGCGCTGGGGATACATCAAGTTCGCCACCACAGTCTACGAGAGACTCGATCATCCCGTCACCGCGCACGACAGCAGCGGTTCGGCGCCGCGCTGCAATTTTGAATACCGCCTCAACAGCACGCAGCGAGTGCTCCGCGGCCGATGTCCCTTCACGCACGGCAACTGGAGTGCGCCGGTGGCGCTCGCGTCGCCATCGCGCGTCGCCAGCACAGTTCTGGATGCCCACTTCGTATTGAGCCAGGGCCACCTGGGCGGCGCGATGGGCTTGTGCAAGCCTGAGCCGATGTTCGCGGTCTCCGACAAGATGCTCAAGGCGCACGGGCTTACCGACAGACTGATCGAGACACTGCTGAACTGGAAAGCCGTCAGCCGGCTGCTCACCGATGAACAGCGCGCGAAGATTGATGCCTCGTTCAGCCGGCCGACGAGCCGCTTGCCGGAACGCAGTCACCACGTCGTGTCGCGCGTCGTGCAGACCGTGAGCAAGACGGCGGACGGCTACGCGATCGTTCCCGTGTGCGTGATGACGCGCAAGAACGGCGACATCAAGTGGCAGCAGGGGCAGGAGTACGGAGCGCTTTCGCCGCGGCAGTACGTAAAGCCGGGCCAGGAGCTGTCGCTGGAGAATCCGTTCGCGGCGCAGCCGCCGAAGTTCGTCGTGCGTGTGTTGTGGGCTTTCGATCCGCAGGGGCAAGCGGTGCCGCTGAAGGATGCGCGCGGCAAAGCGGCGGCGGCCATCCGCCGATCCGACCTGTTCACGGCTGGGAATGACGGCCAGGCCGGCGGTCGGACCAGCGCCGGGGCGAATCTGCTGCTGCAACCTGCGGTGAAGAGCATCCGCATTCCGGAAAGCGCTGCGGTGAAGACGACTGTGACCGCCGAAGGCGACGCGCTGCGCCTGGAGGCGGAGAACGCCGGCGGGAAGGAAGCGTGGGAACTGAAGCAACTCCCGGAGTGGAGCTGCGGCGTGGACATGACCTGCTCGCGCGGGATCGGAATGCGCGTGACCGGCGACGGGAGCGGCGCGATTCTGGTCGTGCAGGTTCCCGGTCGCGATTACATTGTGCCGCTCGATTTCACCGGGCCGCGCGAGATCGAAGTTCCCAACGGCGAGGTCGCCTGGGCCGACGGCCGCTGGGGTTGGCGGATGGAGACCAAACGCACCGATTACGCGCACGTACGCTGGTGCAGGCTGGGATTCGCGTATCTGCCGGCCGGGCGCAAGGCTTCTGTGCTGGTCGAAGGACTGAAGGCGCTTGGCGAAATCCCCGCGACGCTCGAGAACCCCGTCTTCCACACGGGGCAGGGGACGCTGACGGTGAAAGGCGGCGTGGCGAGCGGCCAGTACCTGCAATACGAGGGCGGCGCAGCAGCAGCAGTCTTCGACGAGAACTGGAACAAAGTCCGCGACTTGCCGGTGGAGAAGAACGAGTATGTGATGCCTGCCGGCTGGGCGCCCGTCTCGATCAGCACAACGCAAGCCGCGCCGCTGCCGTGGCTGGAAGTTCAGTTCATGACGGAAGGCGAACCGATGGTCGTGCCGGCGCGGTGAGTCGCGTCTGAAGCCGGTGAATGCGACTTCATGGAGGCCGTACCGATGGGGCTTCTCAAATCCAGGGCTGCGTGCCTGAGCTTGGTGCTGGCAGGATTTGCCGTGAGCGCTTTTTGCGCGGAGGACTCCCTGCCGCCGCTCGTGGACGGCAAGGCCCCTCAGAACCTCGACGAACTCTGGGGGAACTACGATCCGCGCAAGGATGCTCTCGACACCACGGTCGTTCGGGAGTGGAAAGACGGCACGGTGACGTGCCGGTACGTGGTCTTCACCATCGGCACGTTCAAAGGAACGACGTCGCGCCTCGCAGCGTTCTACGCGTTCCCTTCCGAAACGAAGGAGACACTGCCGGCGTTGTTGGAACTGCACGGCGGTGGACAGAGGGCATCGCTGACCGCTGTTACATTCGTGGCGAAGAACGGCTACGCCGGGCTGTCCATCAACTGGGGCGGCAACCCGATGGAGGGCATGAAGGAGGGCGAGCCGAACACCGACTGGGGCGCGCTTGACGCCACGCAGAAGCACAACGCGCACTACGGCACGATGAAGCCGGACGCGAAGACGCTGGATGCGGTCGAATCGCCACGGAACAACAACTGGTTCTTTCTCGTGCTGGCCGCGCGGCGCGGACTGACGTTCCTGGAACAGCAACCCGAAGTAGATGCGAAGCGGTTGGGCGTCTGCGGACATTCGATGGGCGGCAAACTGACCACGGATGTAGCCGGCATTGACGCCCGCATCAAGGTGGCCGTTCCGTCCTGCGGTGGCTGCGGTTCTGCGACGGGAAAGATCTCGGGCATGCCGGGTTCGGGCATGCGAGGTGGCGAGTCAGAACTGCACCTTCGCACCATTGACGACTGCGCGTACCTACCACGGATCCGCTGTCCCATTCTGTATCTCTCGCCGACCAACGACTTCGCCGGGCCGCTGGACAATATGGCCGAGAACTGGAAGCGGATCGGCAGTCAGGACGTGCGTTATGCCATTTCGCCGCACTTTAACCATCGGCACGCAAAGGAGTTTTCCGTCACCGAGTTCCTTTGGTTTGAACAGCACTTGAAGGGCGGACCGGCGCTGCCCAAGACGCCGGTGCTCGAACTCAAACTGGACACGCCGGACGGGGTGCCCGAGGCGACGTTCAGACCCGACCGCGCGAGCGAGGCCATTCGCGCTTGCATCTATTACTCGGTTGACCCGCACGTGCTGACACGCTTCTGGCGGGACGCGCAGGCGAAGCGCGATGACGACGCCTGGGTCGCGCGGTGCCCGGTCCTGAGCACGGAACAGCCCCTGTATGTGATCGCCAGCGTCTATTACCCGCTGAAGCAGACGTTCAAGGGTTACCAATGGATGGAATTCGACGGCGTGAAGGATTTTGCGATCAGTTCGACGATGCTCGCGCGTCTGCCGGCAGACTTGAAGGCGGCGGGGCTCAAGGCCACGGACGCCCCTGAGACGACGATCGAGGACTTTATGCGCGGGTGGCAGGATTGGTACCGCCTGGAGTGGCGCAACCCGAATGTGTGGCAGGCGGCAACACGGAAGGTCAAGGACCCTAAGTGGCGTGGGCCGGACGGCGCGAAGGTGGCGGTGGACGTGCTGTCGCCGGCCGACGTGACGCTGGTGTTACGCGTCCGGCAGAATGACTGGGGGGCATATCCCAAGCAGCCCAGCGGCGAATACGCCACGCTTCAGGCCATGAAGGGATCGCCGGACTGGCAGACGGTGACCTTCAGTCTGGATCAGTTCCTCCCTTGCAGCGACCGGACGAAGGGATCTCTGGAGAATTGGCGCTACCTGACAGAACTTGAACTGTGCGGCTCGGCCGAGGTCATCAAGGACGGCGCGAAGGTCAAGCTGGGCGGATTGCCTTGGCGCGAGCCGCGGCAGTTCCGGAATCTGCGCTGGCTTGGCGGCACGCAGACGACCGAGAAGGTTCAGGCGGACGATGGCCCATTGACGCCGCAACAACTCGAACGCCAGATTCAGAAGGCCATCAAAGAGTCAACCGACGAGGAGAAACGGGAGCGGGAGGGAAAGTCGCGGTAGCGGACGGAAGTGGTGCTTCTCGCGGCTGTGTTTGTCCTTTGCGTTGCCCGCGCGGCGGAACTCTCTGCGCTCCGCCACCGTTGCCATTTCCCGCCCGCCGCCGTATAACTCCGGCCAGCAGCGCGCTTCTGCGGGAGGTTTATGGCCGGCAGCAAGCGGACCAGGGCGACGGACGCGCGTGCGTGGTCGTCATGCGCGGCCACGCTCTCGGCCACGGCCGTCGCCTGCACGCTTGCCTTCGGCGCCGCCAGCGTGTTTGAACGCGAGCAGAAGGACTTCGACATGACGTATCCGAAGCCGCACGTGGCGCCATGATGCGGAGGCGGGGCCTGCGATGAAGATACCGCTGCTGATGCCTCTTGTCTCGCTTGCCGCCATGTTCGCAGTGGCCGCGGAACCCGCACTCGACGAGATAATGAAAGCCGCCGCTGTGCAAGGCGGACTGGTTGTTCACGTTGGCGCCGAAGACGGTTCCTTGGCGGAGGGACTGGCCAAGGCGCAGCCTGTGGTCGTCTTTGCCGTCGCCGCAGACTCGTCTGGCGAACTGCGCTTTCGTGAACGGTTCGTCGCCGCGGGACTTTGCGGCCAGGCCACCGCAGGAACATTGCTTGACGGCA
>Ga0315282_10015578_pt1 | contig 11198 bp, 8 predicted proteins | sample YL17G07_20_MG_FD_203693 | JGI IMG/M metagenome (GOLD analysis project Ga0315282, IMG submission 203693) | Sediment microbial communities from Yellowstone Lake, YNP, Wyoming, USA - YL17G07_20 | ecosystem: Environmental > Aquatic > Freshwater > Lake > Sediment | place: USA: Wyoming | collected...
AGGGATGGGTCTCCTATTGATCATGGCAATCGTAGTAATTTACATCGTCCTTGGAATTCTCTACGAAAGTTTCATCCATCCACTGACCATTCTTTCCGGTCTTCCTTCTGCAGGCTTTGGGGCTTTAATAACACTTATGATTTTCAAAACGGACTTGAACATCTACTCGTTAGTGGGCATCGTCATGTTGATTGGAATTGTTAAGAAGAATGCCATCATGATGATTGACTTTGCGTTGGACGCGCAGAGAAATCAGGGGAAAAACCCTGCTGATGCGATTTATGATGGTTGCCTCATCCGATTCCGTCCCATCATGATGACTACGATGGCAGCCATCATGGGCACGCTGCCCATCGCGCTAGGTTTTGGTACCGGTGCAGAAGCCCGTCGTCCCCTCGGACTCGCTGTGGTGGGTGGTCTGCTTTTTTCCCAGCTCATTACCCTCTATATCACTCCTGTCATCTACATTTACCTGGAGTCAGCCCGGGATAAGGTAAAGAGCTGGCGCCATAAATAAACCTTTTAGGGACGTGAGGAGAAATTTTCACTCACCCTATCACCCCATCTCACCGTCACCGGGTCATGTAGAACAGGCTGGCAGAATTGGAAACCAGTAAGGTTATTTCGCGACAGAGAAAGGGCAAGGTTCTTACTCCAGCGCAGTTTGGTTGCTTCAATGGAATTCCCACCCTTAATATGACCAACGGTTGTATTTTTCAATGCAGTTATTGTTATGCCCGTGGGTAGAGGCAGGCCCCCAAAAAGGGAGAGGTTGAACTCTATGTGAACCTCCCCGATCTCCTCCAAAAGGAACTATCCAAAAAGAAGTGTTTTCCTCAATGGGTGATCCTAAATACCTCTTCGGATTGCTTTCAATATCATCCTGATATTCTTAATGTTACCTATGAAATCATTCAACTCCTCTTAGATCATGGAGCGGGAATCTCTCTCTTAACGGAAGGGCTCATCCCACATCGGTTCTTTGATCTCTTCAAACGGTCACCTGACAAGGTCCACTTTTTTAGCTGAAAATGAATCACCCTTGGTAGGAGACCACTCTCCGCACTCAGGTCGAAAAAAAAGCGGAAGTAAGCGTTTGAATACAGTCTTTTCCTTCATAAAATACCGTATTTCCCCTATTGAATTTTCAACGTATTCAAAATAAAATGGCAGCACTATTGTACTACTTGGTTAAGTGCTGCGGCCGCTTGTGAATTCCCCTGGCCAACTCAAAAAGAAGGCAGGAACCAAAGCACGGAGTTTATTTGTTGTCCGTCTCGATGCGGCACATTGGAACAATGACGGATAGCCAAGGATAATTCTGTCCATCATTTTTTAACCCTGTTGTGGGAGCGTGGAGAATTCAGCAATGTCACGCAAAGGATGTAGCATGATTCGTGATAGGAGGCTTTATCCCTTAGTGCTCGCCATTATTTTTCTCCATTGCGGATGCGCCGTTGGACCTGATTTCACTCGTCCTCCGGTAAAAGTCTCGCAAACCTGGCTGGATGCAAGTGATGAGCGGGTGAAAACAGAGGCCGCAGAATACCGAAACTGGTGGCAGTCATTCAATGATCCCGTATTAAACGGGCTCATTGACCGGGCATACCGGGAGAACCTCTCCCTCAGGATTGCCGGCGTGCGAGTGCTGGAAGCTCGGGCCCAGCTTGGCATCGCGGTTGGGGGATTTTATCCTCAGACCCAGCAGGCCTTTGGTTCCTTGCAGTATAACCGCCTGAGTGAGCGATCGCCTTTGGCTGTTTCGAACTCCAACCTGAGTTATTGGCAATCTGAGATTGGGCTTTTGGCCGCCTGGGAGATCGACTTTTGGGGGAAGTTCAGGCGGGCCATTGAGTCTGCAGATGCCAGTTTACTGGCTACGGTCGAAGACTACGACAACACCTTGGTGAGTCTTACGGCAGATGTGGCGAATTTCTACATTCTAATCAGGACTGGCGAGAAGCGGCTCAGTATTGCTCATGAAAATGTGGAAACACAAAAGGAAAGTTTGAAGATCGCCGAGACTCGCTTTAAGTATGGCACTGTCTCACAATTGGATGTGGAGCAGGCCAAAACAGTGCTCAATAACACCCTGGCTACAATTCCAGTCCTCGAAACCCAATTGCGGCAGGCCAAGAATGCCCTGAGCGTGTTGCTGGGTCAGCCGCCGAGCCTTCTGGCGGATGAACTGACGGCTGCTTCAGAGATTCCCGTCTCCCCACCTCAGGTGGTGGTGGTGGGTATTCCTGCTGATCTCCTCCGCCGGCGACCGGATATTCGCAGCGCCGAGCACCGCGCAGCCGCTCAATGCGCCCAGATCGGTGTGGCAAAAGCGGATCTCTATCCCGCTTTTTCACTCACAGGAACTTTTGGATTTCTCTCGAGCGATGTTGGGAAATTTAATCTGAGCGACATGTTTCAGTGGAAGAGCCGCACGGTACAGGCCGGGCCTTCCGTCCAGTGGAATATCCTCAATTATGGCAGGATCACAAACAACGTCCGGGTGCAGGATGCACGGTTCGAGCAGTTGCTGACCACCTATCAGAATGCTGTCCTTAAAGCACAGCAGGAGGTGGAGGATGCCCTGGTAGCTTTTCTGAGAACTCAGGAAAGGGCTGAATTTTTAGCTCACAGCGTAACGGCCGCCAAGCGTTCTCTCGATCTCGCAGTCCTACAGTATCGAGAAGGCACTAAAGATTTTACGACTGTCCTGATCGCTGAGCAGGCTCTTTTAAACGAGCAGGATAATTTAGCCAGCACGCTCGGCAGTATCTCCAGTAATCTGGTGGGGGTGTACAGGGCCCTGGGCGGCGGCTGGGAGATCCGAGAAGGAAGGGACTTCGTATCCAGGGAGGTTAAGGAGGAGATGGTGAAACGCACCAACTGGGGCAAATTGCTTGCACCAGTATCGTATAACCCTCCCCCAACAGAGAACCCAAAATCCTTGATCCGATTTCCCGATTGGTAGCCGCATAAAAGTCGGGATTGAAGCCTTTAAGGTGACAGAAGATACGGAGAAAAAAGTAATGGCTTGCACAAAAAAGGAGACCTCTCGTCTGATTCGAAAAATATTAGAGGTAATATGTCTGATACCGCTTGTTTTTGTGGCCGCCTGCAAAGAGAAGACCTCCCCACCACCGCCACCACCGACCGTTACGGTCGCTCAGCCCGTCCAACGGACAGTGACGGACTACCTGGAACTTACAGGCAATACACAGGCCATCAAAACAGTCCAACTGGTTGCCCGGATTGCGGGTTACCTGGAAAAGGTCTTCTTCCAGGACGGACAATTCGTAAAAGAGGGCCAACTGCTCTTTCTCATTCAGCAGAACACGTACCAGGAAAACCTGAAGCAGGCCGAGGCCGCAATTCTGTTGCAGAGGGCCCAGCTAGAGTATGCAGAGATACAATTGGCGCGGTACTCCAAATTGGTGCAGGAGAAAGCAGCCGCTCAAACCGACGTAGACAACTGGTGGTACCAAAGGGATTCGGCCCAGGCTAACCTGGTTTCGGCGCAAGCAAAACGAGACCTAGCAAAACTCGATCTGATCTACACGGAGGTCAGGGCCCCCTTTGACGGCCGCATAGACAGAAGATTGAAAGACCCTGGCAACCTTGTGGGTTCGGGTGAAAATACCGTCCTGGCAGCGATCAACCAGATCGATCCCATCTATGTTTATTTCAACATCAGCGATTTGGATCTGGCCCGGCTGATGGGAGAGGCCCATTGGACCCCGGGGCAAACTCGCACCAAGGCATGGCCCGTATATGTGGGCCTGCCAAATGAAAAGGATTACCCCCATCAGGGCCGCCTGGATTTTGCGTCGATCAGCCTTACGCCGACTACAGGCACCTTGCTGCTGCGCGGAATCTTCCCAAACCCGGATGGGAAGATTTTACCGGGGCTGTATGCACGAGTTCATGTGCCTATCAAGGAAAAAGTCGCTTTCTTAATATCTCAAGAAGCTATTGGATATGACCAGCGGGGCTCGTATGTGCTGACAATCAACCAGCAGAATGGTGTGGAACGGTTTGGCGTAAAAACCGGCACCCTGGTGGACAATCTGCGTGTCATCGAAGAAGGCCTCACGGGAAAGGAATGGGTCGTTATAAAAGGTACTCAGAGGGCCATTCCCGGAAGGCGGGTGACCACGGAAAAGCAAGATTTACGGGCCTCCACCGCAAGTTTTGTTCCCTCGTCAAATCCGAAGAGGGCGTCGCCATGATTTCTAAGTTCTTTATAGAACGACCCATCCTCGCGAATGTCCTTGCTGTCGTTACGATCATCGTCGGCTTGGTATGCTACTACCACCTTCCAGTAGAGCAGTACCCTCCCATCGTACCCCCCACAGTTCAGGTAACGACCAGATATCCGGGCGCCAGTGCCGCAGTCATTGCAGAGATCATAGGAGTGCCCATCGAACAAGCGGTCAACGGCATTGAGCATTCGATTTATATGTCTTCTACCAGCGGAAGCGACGGCTCCTACACTTTAACTATTACTTTTGATGTAGGAACGGACCTCAATACCTCGATGGCCCTTGTCCAAAATCAAGTCAACACCGCACTGGCTCAGCTCCCGATCGAGGTTCAGGATCAAGGGGTTAACGTAAGGAAAGTTTCCACCAACATTCTACTCGTGGTCAGTTTATATTCCGAAGACAACCGATTTGACGAGGCCTTTCTCTCCAACTACGGCACTATTAATTTACAGTATCCGTTGGCACGGCTGCCTGGCATCGGTCAGGTCAGAGTCGCCGGCGCCGGTCCTTATAGCATGCGGGTCTGGTTGGATCCCAATAGGCTCAAACAGTTCAATCTCACCACACAGGATGTTCTAAATGTCATCAGAGACCAGAATGTGCAGGTCGTGGCCGGACAGCTCGGCGCGCCTCCTGTGCCTCATGATCAGGTTTATCAGTTCACCATCAACAGCCTGGGCCGGCTATCCGATGCAGATCAATTTGAAAAGATCATTGTCAAGAGCGACTTCGGCCAGGCTGCCCAGACAGTGCGCCTAAGCGATATTGCACGCGTCGATTTGGGCCAGCAGAGTTTCTCAAACTTTGCCAGTATCGGCGGACTCCGCTCGGCCCAGGTCATTATTTTTGCACTGCCTGAGGCCAATGCCATAGCTGTGGCGAATCACGTTTACAAGGCTGTGGCCGAGATGAGCAAGGACTTCCCGGAAGGTTTGAAATACTCAATCCGCTTCGATACCACCCGATTTGTCCGCGAGGCCATATCCTCCGTTTATGAGACTCTTCTTGAAGCCGGCATTTTGGTTCTCATCGTGATCATGGTATTCCTGCAGAGTTTCCGGGGAATGCTCGTTCCTGCCACCACCGTCCCGGTCACCATTATTGGGGCTTTCGCGGCCATGAGCGCGCTGGGCTTCACCGTCAACCTGATGACGTTGTTTGCGCTGGTTCTAGCTATCGGCATCGTCGTCGACGACGCCATCGTCATCGTGGAAAACAGCGCCTCTTACATCGAGAAGGGTCTACCCCCTAAGGACGCCGCCATTAAGGCCATGAGAGAGCTGACTGGCCCGATTATGGGCATCACGATGGCCCTGATCTCGGTCTTCCTGCCAGCAGCTTTTTTGCCGGGGATCACAGGACAGATCTTTCGTCAGTTCGCTTTGGTCATTGCCTCGATTGCGGTTATCAGTGCCATCAATGCTCTGACCCTAAAACCGGCCCAGTGCGCCCTCTGGCTACGACCCAGAAAGGAGAAGCAGCTAAACTGGTTTTACCGTGGTTTCAATAAAGGCTACCAGGCCGTGAAAGACCGCTACATGGGGCTCGTTCGCCGGATGGTGATGCGACCCGGGCTCATGCTGTTAATCTTTTTTGCCATTATCCTCCTTGCCGGTTGGGAGTTTGCACATCAGCCCACCGGCTTCCTCCCTACGGAAGACCAGGGGTATGCCATACTATTCGCACGTCTACCTGAGGGCGCCGCGCAGCCGAGGTCGCGGGAAGTATCAGAGAAAATCGCTGCTATTCTCAAAAAGACCCCGGGTATTGCAAGCTGGGTAACAATCGGTGGCTATTCCTTCTTGGATGCCGCCAACGTATCTACGATCAACAGTACTTTCATTATCTACGAAGACTGGAGCAAACGCGGTAGCGCCCTGAGTCAGGAAAAGATTGTTCCCCGCCTCAATCGCGATCTTTCGACCATCCAGGAAGCGGAGGTGTTTGTGGTCATTCCGCCCTCTATCCGCGGTCTCGGTCAGGCGGGCGGATTTCAGATGATGGTAGAAGACCGGAAGAGTCTCGGACCGGAGGAGCTGCAGAAAGCGGTATATGACCTCATCAACGCAGGAAACTCAGAGCACAGCTTGAGAGGTCTGGCCACTACCTTTAATGCCAGGAGCCCACAGCTCTACCTGGACATAGACAGGACGAAGGCTCAGTCCTTTCAGGTTCCTCTGAATAACGTCTTTGAGACACTCCGGGGCTACCTCGGGTCTTCTTTCGTCAACTTGTTCAACAAGTTCAACCAAGTGTATCAGGTATACATCCAGGCAAGTGATCGTCACCGCCTCAATCCCGAAGATATCAAGAACCTTTATACTCGAAATGCCCAAGGGGAAATGGTACCCCTCGGCAGCCTCCTTGAAGTCAAGCACTCCCAAGGCTCCGAGTTAATCACCCGCTACAACCTCTACCCAGCAGCCCCCATTTTTGGTTCGGCTGCTCCTGGGTTCAGCTCTGGCCAGGCCCTCAAACTGATGGAGCATGTGACAGAGACTACCTTGCCCCAGGGGGTCGGCTATGACTGGACAGCTACAAGCTATCAAGAAAGCAGGATTGGTTATCAGGCGTACTTCATCTATGCCCTCTCCATTATTCTGGTCTTCCTGGTTCTGGCCGCATTGTACGAGAGCTGGACATCTCCAGCGGCGGTCATTTTAGCAGTACCCATGGCTATGGTGGGGGTTCTGCTGGCTCTCCTGATCCGAAGCTTTGACAACAATCTCTACACGCAGATTGGCCTAGTGCTGATGATCGCCCTTGCCAGTAAGAACGCTATCCTCATCGTTGAGTTTGCCCGCGACCTGCAACGGGAAGGCATGTCTGTGACCGATGCTGCTGTTGAAGCAACCAGCCGCCGTTTTCGCCCCATTGTGATGACCTCCCTTGCCTTCATCCTGGGAGTAGCTCCCCTGCTGTTCAAGACCGGCGCTGGCGCCGCCAGCCAACAGGCCATCGGCACAGTCGTCTTTGGGGGCATGATCGCGTCCACATTACTGGCCATTCCATTTGTGCCGGTTATCTATGTGGTCACGCAACGCCTGAGCGAACGGCGGAAAAATGGTAAAACCTCTTCACTGTCAGAGGAGAAAATACTGAGTACCCAAAGCGGGAAGATCAAGGAATGAAGCCGAAGTTCAGCTTGTCTCGCACGGTGGGATCTTTTCGATCAGTTTCTTCTTCTTTGCTGGTGTCAGTTCCTCTTTTACCTCCCAGTCTTTTTTAGCAAAGGAGTCCCGTCCCTTAATGAGAAGCCAATCTTTACCACTCCCCCTTCCTTTCATTAAAATGAGAGAAAAGCCACCCTTTAATTTTTTACCATTTAAGGTGAAACTCAGTCTTCCCTTTTTCAGAGCAGATTCTGGATCTCCCTCAGATTGAAATTCCCCGGAGTCCCAGATGAGGACTGGCCCGGCGCCATAATGTCCCTGAGGAATGATTCCCTCAAACTCGCCATATTCAAGAAGGTGATCCTCCACCATGACAGCGAGCCGTTTATCGGATGGGTTCATAGAGGGTCCTTTAGGAATGGCCCATGATTTGAGGACCCCCGCAATTTCCAATCGGAAATCGTAATGGAGACGTGTGGCATGATGTTCATGGATGACAAATCTCATCTTTTCATCTACCTCCCAACCCTATCATTTTATAAAAAATTTAAAATAAATTTTTGAAAATTGCTCAAGATCTGAAAGTCTTTTTAAGGGCAACCAAAATTCCAGCGAAGATGGAAATCCCACCAAGGACTTTCCAGATCGTCAGCCCTTCGCCCAAAATAAAGTAGGCTAAAATGGTTGATCCGATGGGCTCACCTAAAATGGCAATGGCTACTATGGATGCCGGAAGATATCGGAGCGCCCAGTTGAAGGTGGTATGACCGATCAATTGAGGGACGAGGGCGAGAAGAAAAAGAAAGAGATAAGTGGACGGTGAATATCCCCAATATGATTTTTGAAAAATAAGAGACAGTAGAATCAAGATCAATCCAGCGGTTGAATAAACAGGGAAGATATAAGAGAAAAGATCCTGCTCCTTTCGCATCTTCCTTCCCACGAGTAAGTATCCTGATGCAGCGATAGCACCCAGAAGGGCAAATCCATCTCCCATCAATGCTTCTTTTGAAAGACCCATGTCTCCATAACTGATCAATCCACTCCCCAAAACGGAGAGGGCAATCCCTAAAACTAAATTCATCCCTATCCGTTCTTTTAAACAGAGCCAACTCCCTATTCCAACAAAAATGGGATGGGTGGTCACTAGAACTACAGAACTGGCCACAGAGGTGTATTTCAGAGAGGCAATCCAGAAAGCAAAATGGAGGCTTAGAAAGAGACCAGAGAGAAGAAACCATCCCATTTCGTTCCTCTCCCATCCTCTCCATGTTTTTTTATAATATGCAAAGGGCATCAGCATAAGGGAGGCAAGGATCATCCTGTAAGTGGCGATGATCAACACGGGCGCGTCACAGAGCTTAGTAAAAATCGAAGCCGTGGAGATCGCTAAGATTCCAATAGGGAGGAAAAGATAAAGACGAATCATCTCGATTAACTTATCTCAATTAAAAACACTCTTCAAGTCCCCCTTCCTCTCCTCCCTCCGCAAGGAGACTGTCTTGTAGTGTCATTCTGAGGCGACAGCTGAAGAATCTCAGCGATTCAACTTGCCGATTTAACGAGATTCTTCACGGAGTTCACCTTGAGTCTAAGACCGAGACCCTTCGTTTCACTCAGGGTGACAAAGGGCGAAGGGTTCAGAATGACAAAGCGTGGCATTCCTGTTATTTCGACACAGTCAAGCGGGGAGGAAAAAGGTGGGGGGAAATTGACAGGTGAATGAAAAGGTGGTATTTTTTTATAACTTCCATCTAACGATGGGTGAAAATAAACGGGTTCAGTATTAAGGGTTCTGAGTTGAGCATTGTAATTGAGGCATTGGAAAAAGAAGTTCATTATGTCGAGAAGACTTTGCTCTATTTCGATCCTATTACTCATTGTCTCCCCTGCTATCTCCTTTGCCCAGGAAAAAACATCTAAGAAGATCATACCCAGAATCGGTGTGACCCAGACCGTCTCCTATCCGGACTTCGATGTAGACACCAAGGGGTTTGAGAAGGCTCTGGCCGAGGCTGGGTTTAAAGAGGGCATCCATGTCATTTATGACCGGCAAAATGCCCAGGGAGATATGCGCAATGCCCAAGCCATTGCACAGAAGTTTCTCGATACAAAAGTAGATCTGATTCACAGCATCGCCACCCCTTCTTCACAGGCAGTTGTAAAGATCATTAAAAATATTCCTATCGTTTTCTCCTCTGTCACTGATCCTGTCGATGCTGGACTCATATCTAAAACAAGTCCCCCTGGAACAAAAACTGGGACGAATGTCACAGGCATCAGCGATCGTTGGCCTGTGTTTCTGCAGTTTGAGATGTATACCAAATTTTTTCCCAAGGCAAAAAAATGGGGAACAATTTATAACCCGGGAGATCCCAAATCCATCCTTTATATCAAAGAGATGCGGGAGGCCGCCAAGAAGTTGGGAGTGGAACTGATCGAAGTAACGATCTCGAGTAGTGGTGAGACCTTACAAACGGTTCAATCTCTTGCTGGAAGAGCTCAAGCCATTCACATCACATTTGACTATATGGCGATCTCTTCTTTTGATATCATCGTGAAGATCTGTAATGAAAAAAATATCCCTCTCTTTGGGGGTGATCTCAAATGTGTTTCGAGAGGTGCGATGGCTGCCTATGGATGGGATTATTTTCAAATCGGCCATTCCGCGGGGAAGAAAGCCGTTCAGATTTTAAAAGGGGAGAAGCCAGGAGATATCCCCTGGGAACTTGGAGAAAAATTGCTTCTTCTGATCAACGAGAAAGCCGCCAAGACCCAAGGAGCCATTATCTCTCCTGAGTTATTTAAAAAAGCAGATAAAGTAATCACGGAATAGGATGATTCAGGAGAGTTTGTAATTTGACATTTTAAACTTGGGCCATGCAAAAAGAAGTCTCTCTTCACATCACTGATGCTTATCTTCAACGGTTCCCGAATCTCGCTTTTGGAATCGGAACGATCCAGAGCTGCACCTATTTTGAGAAGAGCGAATCATTCAAACTTTATAAAAGAGAGCTGCTGCGTAAGATGCGGAGGAGGGCTAACCTTGCCCAACTTGAAGGGTGGATCAATCTCTACGATCAATTTTTCAAGGAATGGGGATATCCCTGTCCCCTTCCGGGTCATTTTAAACGAGCTGTTGGGATGGGATTTCCGATTGTCAACCTCTATATCGATACACATATCATCGCAGAGATGTGTCATGGAATTCTGATGGCTATTCAGGATTTGGATCGTTTTCATGGGGAATGGAAACTCGACCTCGCCCAGGAGGAAGAGACATTTCAAGGGGTCTCGGGGAAAATGATCCGTTGTAAAGAGGATGAAATTGTTCTTCGTGATGGGAAAGGGATTGTTTGTTCCCTTTTTCAAGGTCCAGATTTTAAAACGAGAGTGGAACCAGCCAGCAAGAATATTGTGGTCTATGTCTTTACCGCACCGGGGATTCTTGACGAACATGTTTTCAATGGATTACAGTTAGCCATTGAGATGTTAGAAAAATTTGGGAATGGGAAAGATCCCTGGTCAAAAATTTTTAAAACATAAACATCGTGACTCGTGTCTCGTGTCCGGCAGGACAATATTATTTTACGGACACGGATAACGGACACAGAACACGTCATTTAAAAGGAGGAAAAGATGCCTATTGTTCAGATCAGCATGATTGCAGGAAGGACGCCGGAGAAGAAGGAACAGTTAATTAAGAAAGTGACGGATGCTATTGTCGAAGTCCTTCAGATTCCAGCGGATCGAGTCCGAATTGTCCTCAATGAAGTTTCAAAAGAGAATCTAGGGTATGGAGGGGTTCCTCTCTCTAAATTGG
>Ga0315282_10015579_pt1 | contig 11198 bp, 11 predicted proteins | sample YL17G07_20_MG_FD_203693 | JGI IMG/M metagenome (GOLD analysis project Ga0315282, IMG submission 203693) | Sediment microbial communities from Yellowstone Lake, YNP, Wyoming, USA - YL17G07_20 | ecosystem: Environmental > Aquatic > Freshwater > Lake > Sediment | place: USA: Wyoming | collected...
GCCTAGCGGACAAACCCGCGAACATGTCCTGGTTCGGCGACAAGCAACTCCTGATTCGCTTCGCCTGAGGCTGCCGAACCGAGCGAAATGTTAGGTCAAGGTAGTACCGTGGAAATCGAGGCTAGCCTGCCGTTGGAGCAGGGGACTCCTCGCGGTAAAATAGAAGGGACGGGGCGCGGGGTCTTCTGGATCATTCCATGACGCCAGCATCGAGGTTCATTCTGTGTCTGCTGTTGAGCGGGGCCGCTTGCCAGCCACAGCAGAGAGGGGGCAAGGTGTCGAACAACGAGGTGTTTGAGGGTTCTGTCAATGCGCCGGAGTTGCCCTCGCATCTGACCTGGCTCAACACCGGCCGGCGGCTGTCGCTACGGGAGTTCCGGGGCAAGATCGTCCTGCTCGACTTCTGGACCTTCTGCTGCATCAACTGCATGCACGTCATTCCGGACCTCAAGAAGCTCGAAGAGAAGTACCCGGAGGAACTGGTGGTCATCGGGGTGCACTCCGCCAAATTCACCAACGAGCAGGACAGCGAGCAGATTCGCCAGGCCATCCTGCGCTACGAGATCCGGCACCCGGTCATCAACGACAGCAACCTGGAGGTGTGGAGGAGCTACGGCGTGCATGCCTGGCCCACCTTGGCGCTGATCAACCCAAACGGCCGCATCATCGGCGTACACTCCGGGGAGGGCATTTTTCAGCCGTTTGACGCGGCCATCAGCCAGGCCATCCAGTACTTCGAGAAGAAAGGAGAGTTGAAGCGCGGACCGCTCAAGCTGGCGCTCGAAGATGCCCGGCGCGCCAACACCCTGCTGGCTTTTCCAGGCAAGATCTCGGCGGACCGGCAGACCCGCCGGCTGTTCATCTCGGACACCAACCACAACCGGATCATCGTCACCGATCCCAACGGCGCGATCCAGGAGGTCATCGGCAGCGGCGCCCTGGGCTGGAAGGATGGCTCTTTCCAGGAGGCTGAGTTCCACCACCCGCAGGGCACGGTCCTGGATGGCGACACGCTGTACATTGCCGACACCGAGAACCACGCCATTCGCGCCGCTAACCTGCGCACACGCCGCCTGACCACGGTTCTCGGAAGCGGCCGGCAAGCCACAGCGGCCAGTCTCAGTTCGCCATGGGACCTGGTGATCCGGAACGGCAAACTCTACATCGCCATGGCGGGCGTCCATCAACTCTGGGTGGCAGATCTGAAGACCTGGGCCGCGGCGCCGTATGCAGGCTCGAGCCGGGAGGCTCGCATCGACGGCCCGTTGCTCGCGGCCGCGCTGGCCCAGCCCAGTGGCCTCACCACCGATGGAAGCAAGCTGTACTTCGCCGACAGCGAGACCAGTTCAATCCGTGCCGCGGACCTGGGTGGCCAGGGCGAGGTGAAGACCATCATCGGCGAGGACCTGTTCGAGTACGGGGACAAAGACGGCCCCCGAGGCAGAGCCCGGCTCCAGCACCCGCTGGGGGTGCTGTTCAAGGACGGCCTGCTGTATGTGGCCGACACTTACAACTCAAAGATCAAGATCGTCGACCCCGTGAAAGCCACCAGCACCACCTACGCCGGCAACGGCAAACACGGTCTGGCGGATGGACCGGTCGCCACGGCTCTCTTCAACGAGCCGGGCGGGCTGGCTTCCCTGGACGACAGACTCTACGTCGCGGACACCAACAACCACCAAATCCGCGTCATCGATACCACGGCCAAACAAGTCCGCACGCTGGAGTTCACGAACCTGGACCGTCTGGCGCCGGCGGACCGTTTTCGCGGGCGGCTCGTCGAACTGCCGGCCCGGCAGATTCGACCCGGCCATGCCACAATGACTCTGGACGTGAAGCTCCCGGCGGGCTACAAATTTGCCAGCGGCGCTCCCTTCTATTTGAAATGGAGTTCCTCCGACGAGAAGGTCGCAAAATTCCTCGCGGAGCCGCACAACTCCGGGTTCCCGATGGAAGTGCCGCTCGCCACCGCGGCCGGCGCCGGCGAACTGACGGTGGATGCGGTGGTCTACTACTGCACCGAGCAATCCACCGCCTGCTTTGTGGACCCGGTGCGCCTCAGGGCCCCGGTTCAGATCACGCCTCAGGGCGCCCCCGTCCTGGAATTGGAAGTTCCGGTCAAGGCCCCGCGGTAGCCCCTATTTCTTGGCGCCCGGAGGCTTGACAAGCTGCAAAATCACTCGCTGCCGCTCGCCTTTCTCCCAGGCCTGGTAAATCTCCTGCTCGGGGAGGCCGGCTATGCGGCCCACCAGGATGAAGGCCGGAAGCGCATGCTGCAGCGATTTCCACTGCGCCATCTCGACCAGCGCGGGCAGGGCGCGCTCGCGGAGCTGCGCGAGAACCTCAGGTTTGCGGCTCTCGGTGAGGTTGACGAGCGCATAAGCCGCTTTGTTGCGGTCGCTCCAGATGATCGAGTTGAGCATCTCGATGAACCAGGTCGGCGGGATGCGCAGCCCGGCCTCGGGTTCCAGCGTGGCCAGCACGGCCACGGCGGCCAGGGCGCGCATGGCGTTGTTCCGCACGCTGTCATCGGAATCCTGGATGGCGTACAGCAGGTCGTCTACCACGCCGGGCTTTTTCGGGGCGTAGCCAATCACGTAGGCCGCCATGGCGCGCTGCTCGGCGTGGCCCGAGTTCCGCAAGACCTGGCGCAGCAGCTCGACATTCTTCTCGGCGAAGGGCACAAACTGCTCCTGGAGGGCGTGGCATTCGGGATTGGCCATCAGGGAGTAGCCGCGCGTGAGGTCCTCGGCAGCGTTCCCGGCCCGGGCCGCCCGGTAGACGGCTTCCATCAACTTGCCGTAAGTCTCGACCACCTCGGCGGGCAAGTTGATGTTCTGGTCAGGCGGCGAGCGGAAATCGAAGTGCGGCGCGCCCTTCTCCTCGACACCCACAAACAGGATGGCCTTGTCGCCGTCGCAGCAGACCGTCCCCACCTGGGCCCGAACCACCCCGGGGACCTTCTCAAGGCGTTGTTCGAGATTGGCCTTCGAGCCCGGCAGGACATCGCCTTCGGTGACGCCCAGCGCTTTGCGCAGGCGGGTCTCCGGAAGCTTGCGCAGGCCGTAAAAGTCGATGATCCCGATGCGGGGAACCTGGGCGGGCAAAAGAGCCGCCGCCAGCAGGCCGAGCAGAGAAATCCGCACGCCCATGAGACGCGCCGTACCGGCCCAGCGGCTACGCCTGTTTCTCCGCTAACGGGCCAATGATGGGCAGAACTACCTTCTCATTCTGGTAGGCCTTCCACATCATGTACAGCCAGACTAGGAAGACCGCCAGCCCGAACACCAGATGGATCAGGCTGACCAGGCTGCCCAGCGCCCAGGAAATTGCGAACATGATCGCCGACAAGACCGACAGGGCGATGGCCACCACAATCACCGCCACATTCAGAAAGATGGACTGGAAGGCGTGAAATCGGACGGTCTTGTTCTGATTGTAGGGCGCCAGCACCAGGAAGATGATCCCGGTGATGAACCCCGCCAGGTAGCACAGCGCCGAGGCCACGTTGTCAGTCAGGCCGCTCGTGGCCGGCGGGGGCGGCGGCGGGGGAACCTGGCCGCCAGGCGCGGGGCCGGGCGCACCTCCCGTGGGGGCCGCCATCGACGCCCCGCACTTCCCGCAAAATTGCCCCTCGACCGGGGCTCCACAGTTTCTGCAAAAGGTCATGTTTCCTCCAGCCTGCAAAACTCTACTCTACAGTATCCCGCCGCCCATCGCCAGCCGGATGAATCCGAACAGGGCCGCCGCGCCGCACAGCACCACCCCGGCGATGGCCGCGCCCTTGTTCGGGTCTCTGCTGGTCGCCAGCGTGGCAATACTGATGATCAGGCCGATGACGGAGAAAGGAATGTTGATCCAGTTCAGGGCCCCCAGGCAGGGAATGAAGCCAACCACCATGCCGCAAACCGCCAGGATCCCCCAAACCAGGCTTAGCACTTGCATGACGATCCTCCTGGTCTGTGAATTATCGCTCTCACGATCGACACCGCCAGCAACGGGAGCACCACCACCACCAGCCGGTTGTGAGCCAGCGCCGCGGCGAGGTCCCCGTGCAACAGCCTGGACAACGCGCGGGTCATCCCGCAGCCCAGGCATTCCATGCCGAAGAATCTCTTCCATAGACACAGCGTGGGCCCGTGCTCGAACCACTCGACGGGCGCTGCGGCCAGAAACACCACGCCCGCAATCAGGACCAGCGGCCCGGCTTTCCGCAGCATAGGGCTAGTCCGTCAAAGGCTGTCCCTGGGCGTCCCGGTTGATCGAGCCGGTCAGAATCATGATGCCTTCCACCAGCCCCCAGATGGCCGCCGCCGCGGTGGTGATCCCGCAGGTCACGATGCCCGCCACTCCCAACACCAGTTGGGCCACCGCGATGCCGGTGTAGCCCAAGTAGAACCGGTGAATGCCCAGCCAGCCCAGAAAAATCCCAAGCAGGCCCGCCGCCATTTTGGATTTCAACCCACCCGCGCCGCCGCCGGCACCGGCCGTCAGACGGGCTCCGCACTTCACGCAAAATTCCGCAATCGGGTCCGTGTCAACGCCACAGTTCTGGCAGAATTTCTTGCCGTTCTTGGGCGGAACGCCACAGCCTACGCAAATGACCGCTTGTTCGGAAACTTCCTTGCCGCAATTTCTGCAGTACATGATCCTCTCCTGGGGTACAATGCCAAACTTTATCGGAATTGCAGGCCGGAAACAAGGGGTTCGGAGCGATTTTTAGGCCGGGTCCGGGCTGCGCGTCCTCACGCAATCGGGCGAGGGGGAGCTCCCGGGGAGACTTCCGTTGCGGGATATCTCCCTTGCCGGCAGGTTGCCATTGGGTGTAATCACCCAGTCGGGGATGCTGGAAGCAGCCGTGCGTCCGACCGGCGCCCGCCTGCCGCTTTTTGTTTGCAAGTCCTTGGCTTTGCTAGGGCCGGGCGACCGAGCGCGGCCCCGGCTGGCCCCCGGCTTGCATACGTAGCTACACTGGAGGGCCCGCGAGAGACGGAACTGCAATGACACGACCAAAAGTAACCATTGATGGGAACGAGGCGGCAGCCTATTCGGCCTACCACGTCAACGAGATCTGCGCCATATATCCAATCACCCCTTCCTCTCCCATGGGAGAGTGGGCGGACGAGTGGGCCGCCAAGAAGAAGCCCAACATCTGGGGCACGGTGCCGACGGTAGTGGAGTTGCAGAGCGAGGCCGGGGCGGCTGGGGCGCTGCACGGGGCGCTGCAAGCCGGCGCGCTGGCGACCACCTTCACCGCGGCGCAGGGCCTGCTGCTGATGATCCCCAACATGTACAAGATCGCCGGGGAACTCTCCGCGGCCACCATGCACGTTTCGGCGCGAACGGTGGCCACCCATGCGCTGTCGATCTTCGGCGATCACGGCGACGTGATGGCGGTGCGGGGCACGGGTTGGGGCCTGCTGGCCTCGAACAACGTCCAGGAGGCCATGGATTTCGCGCTCATCGCCCAGGCCGCCACCCTGGAGTCCCGGGTCCCCATCCTGCATTTCTTCGATGGCTTCCGCACCTCCCACGAAGTGGCCAAGGTCGAGCAACTGACCTTCGAGGACATGCATGCCATGGTGGACGATGAGCTGGTCCGGGCCCACCGCGCCCGGGCCATGACGCCCGACCGGCCCATCCTGCGCGGGACCGCGCAGAACCCGGACGTGTTCTTCCAGGCCCGCGAGGCCTGCAACCCGTACTACCTGGCTTGCCCCACCCTCTTTCAGGGCGCGATGGACAGGTTCGCGCGGGTGGTCGGGCGCCAGTACCGCCTGTTCGATTACGTGGGCGCCCCGGACGCCGAACGCGTCCTGGTGCTGATGGGCTCGGGCGCTGATGCGGCCCACGAACTGGTCGAGTACCTGCTGCCGCGCGGCGAGAAAGTCGGCGTCTTGAAGGTCCGCCTGTTCCGGCCGTTCTCGGTCGAGCACTTCATCGCGGCCCTGCCGCCCACCGTCAAAACCATCGCGGTGCTGGACCGCACCAAAGAGCCCGGCTCGGCGGGAGAGCCGCTCTACCAGGACGTCATCACGGCGGTGGCCGAAGCCATGGCCGACGGCGCGGCGCCGTTCCGCTCCTTCCCGCGCATCCTCGGCGGGCGCTACGGCCTGTCCTCGAAGGAATTCACCACCGCCATGGTCAAGGCGGTCTTCGACGAGGCCGCCAAGCCGCAACCCAAGAATCACTTCACGGTGGGCATCGAGGACGACGTCACCCACACCAGCCTGGCCTATGACCCCAGCTTCTCGACCGAAGACCCGCAGACCGTGCGCGCGGTCTTCTTCGGGCTGGGCGCCGACGGGACCGTGGGCGCCAACAAGAACTCCGTCAAAATCATTGGCGAGGACACCGACAATTACGCCCAGGGGTACTTTGTCTACGACTCGAAGAAGGCCGGCGCCATCACCATCTCGCACCTGCGCTTCGGCCCCAAGCCCATCCGCTCAACCTACCTGGTCAACGTGGCCAGCTTCGTGGCCTGCCACCAGTTCTCGTTCCTGGAACGCATCGACATGCTGAAGCTGGCCGCGCCCGGCGCCACCTTCCTGCTGAACAGCCTGTACGGTCCCGAGGAGGTCTGGGACAAGCTGCCGCGCACCGTGCAGCGGCAAATCCTCGACAAGAAGCTGCGCTTCTATGTGATCGACGGCTACAAGGTGGCCGAAGCAGCCGGGATGGGAAGCCGCATCAACACCATCATGCAGACCTGCTTCTTCGCGATTAGCGGGATCCTGCCACGTGAGGAAGCCATCGCCGCCATCAAGAACGCGATCCAGAAGACTTACGGCAAACGCGGCGAAGCCGTCGTGCAGAAGAACTTCGCGGCGGTGGATGCCGCTCTGGGTCACCTTCACGAAGTCAAGGCGCCGCAGCAGGTGACCAGCACCTTCGACATGCGCCGCCCGGTGCCGGTGGAAGCGCCCGAGTTCGTTCAAAAAACCATCGCCGGGATCGTGGCCGGCGAGGGAGACGCGCTGCCGGTCAGCGCCTTCCCGGTGGACGGCACGTTCCCCACGGCCACGGCCCAGTGGGAGCGGCGCAATATCGCGCTTGAGATTCCGGTCTGGGACGAGGAGTTGTGTATCCAGTGCGGCAAGTGCGTGCTGGTCTGCCCGCACGCCACCATTCGCGCAAAAGTCTACGACGCCAAGTGTCTGGACGGCGCCCCGGCGGCCTTCAAGGCCGTCCCGGCGCGCTGGCGCGAGTTCAAGGAAATGAAGTACACCTTGCAGGTCGCGCCGGAGGATTGCACCGGCTGCGGCCTGTGCGTGGAAGTTTGCCCGGTCAAGAGCAAGACCGAAGTGAAACACAAGGCCCTCAACATGGCGCCTCAGTTGCCCCTGCGCGAGACCGAGCGCATCAACTGGGCCTTCTTCCTGAAGCTGCCGGAGATGGACCGGCGCGTGCTCAGCCTGGCGCAGGTCAAGGACGCGCAGTTGCTCCGCCCGCTCTTCGAGTTTTCGGGCGCCTGCTCGGGCTGCGGGGAGACGCCCTACGTGAAGCTCATGACTCAGTTGTTCGGCGACCGCGCCATCTGCGGCAACGCCACCGGCTGTTCCTCGATCTACGGCGGCAATCTCCCAACCACGCCCTACTGCCAGGATGAGAACGGGCGCGGGCCCGCCTGGAACAACTCGCTGTTCGAGGACAACGCCGAGTTCGTGCTGGGCATGCGGCTGGCGGTGGACCAGCAGACCGATTACGCGCGCCACCTGATCCTCCGGCTGGGTTCGGTGATCGGCGATAAGCTGGCCGCCGCGCTGCTCGGCGCCGACCAGAGCACCGAACGCGGCCTGGCCGAGCAGCGCGAGCGGGTGCGCATCCTGCTCCAGAAGCTGCACGGGCTGGACACCCTGGAAGCCCGTGACCTGCGCGTCATCGCCGGCGCCCTGGTGCGCAAGAGCGTCTGGGGGATCGGCGGCGACGGCTGGGCTTACGACATCGGCTACGGGGGCCTGGATCACGTGCTGGCCTCCGGGAAGAACGTGAACCTGCTGGTGCTGGATACGGAGGTCTACTCGAACACCGGCGGGCAAGCTTCGAAGGCCACGCCGCTGGGCGCGGTGGCCAAGTTCGCTTTCGGCGGCAAGGCCACCCCCAAGAAAGACCTGGCCATGATGGCCATCAGCTACGGCAGCGTGTACGTGGCCCGGGTGGCCTTCGGCTTCAGCGACATGCAGTGCGTCAAAGCCTTCCTCGAGGCAGAGGCCTACGACGGGCCTTCGCTGATCATCGCTTACAGCCACTGCATCGCGCACGGCTACGACCTGATCCATGGGCTGGACCAGCAGAAGGCTGCGGTGCAGTCCGGCTACTGGACGCTCGTGCGCTACAACCCCGCCCTGATCAAGCAGGGCAAGAACCCGCTGCAACTGGACTCCAAGGCGCCCACCCTGCCGCTGGACAAGTACATCTACAACGAGACCCGCTACTCGATGCTCAAGCAGAGCCAGCCGGAAGCCGCCAAGCATCTGTTCGAACTGGCGCAGGAGGATGTGCGGCGGCGCTGGCGCCAGTACGAGTACCTGGCCGCCATGCCGGGCGATGGAGCGCCCCAACCGGCCGGTGCGGTTGCCACGAAAGAGGAGGACAAGTAAATGGACCTCTCGACCAAATACCTCGGCCTGACCCTCAGGAATCCGCTGGTGGTTTCGCCATCGCCGCTGTGCGAGGACCTCGGCAACATCCGCAAGATGGAAGACGCGGGCGCCGGCGCGGTGGTGCTGCACTCGCTGTTTGAAGAGCAGATCGCGGTGGAGAGCTACGACCTGGACCGCTATCTCTCGCAGGGGGCGGAGAGCTTCGCCGAGTCGCTGTCTTATTTCCCGGACCTGACCGGCTACAACCTGGGGCCGGAGGGCTACCTCGAGCACCTCGCCAAGGCCAAGGCCGCCGTGCAGGTCCCTATCATCGCCAGCCTGAACGGTGTCTCGACCGGCGGCTGGATCCGCTACGCCCAGAAGATGGAACAGGCCGGCGCGGATGCCCTCGAGCTCAATATCTACTCCGTCCCCACCGACCCGGGCGTGACCAGCGAGCAGGTCGAGCAGGCCTACTGCGATCTGGTGCGCGACGTCAAAGCCTCGCTGCGCATTCCGGTGGCCGTCAAGGTCGGCCCCTACTTCACCGCCATGGCCAACTTGGCGCAGCGGCTCGAGCAGGCGGGCGCGAACGCTCTGGTGCTGTTCAACCGTTTCTACCAGCCGGATTTTGACCTGGAAGCGCTGGAGGTGGTGCCCAGTCTGCACCTGAGCACTCCCGCCGAGCTACTGACCCGCCTGCACTGGGTGGCCATCCTGTATGGCCGCATCCGCGCAGACCTGGCGGTGACCGGCGGGGTGCACAGCGCCTACGATGTCCTGAAAACCCAGATGGCGGGGGCCCAGGTGGCCATGATGACCTCGGCCCTGCTGAAGCTCGGCATCGAACACCTGGCCACCGTGCTGGCGGAGTTGAAGGCCTGGATGGAAGAGCACGAATACGAGTCCATCCAGCAGATGCAGGGCAGCATGAGCCAGCGCAAGGTGGCGCACCCCAACGCCTTCCTGCGGGCCAATTATTTGAAGGTGCTGAGCTCCTACGCCATGCGGGCGTGAGCGCGGCTCGGCCCGCGGTCAGACCTCCTCAGGCAGCTCGAAGAGTTGAAGTTCCGCCATGGGGTAGTGCTTCTTGTTCCCGGTGATCAGTGTCAGGTTGTGCACCAGGGCGACTGCGGCAATGGTCACATCCGTCACGGCCAAGCTGATTCCCTTTCGGGACCAGTGGCGCTTGAGGAGCCCGGCGCGCCGTGCGATCTCCCACGTGATCGCATAGAAATCCAGGCCCAGCAAGAACTCCCGCGTCTGCGCTCGTTCTTCGGAGCGCATGCCGGCATACACTTCGGTGATGCTGATGGCGCAGCAGGCCAGTGAGTGCCCATCCAGAAGCAGACGCTCGATCAGGGTGGCCCGCCCCCGTCTGCGATTGAGGGCGTCGATAATGACATCCGAATCCAGCAGGTAGTTGGCCACGGCCTATCGCTTGGTTACCCTGCGGAATCGTTCTTCGTCTTCTTGCCGAAGCTGCTCGATCCAGGCCGCCGCCCCGTTCTTCAATTCCGGGTGGTCCTCGTCTTTCCACGAGCCGGCCGCCCGTTTCAAGGCTTTCAACAGCCGCAGACGCCTGACTTCGCGGGAGGCCAGGTCGGCCAGGAAGCGGCTGCGCTTGCGCTTGCCAACGAGGGTGTCGATCTGGCTGACCAAGTCCGCCGGAAGCACCACGTGTGTGCGTTTGGTGTTCACAATCCAAATCCCACTCTCAGTTTAACATTCTTGGGGACTAGCACGTGGGACTAGTCGGGTTGCTCCGGTGCCGGCTCGCCTGCGCCAGCACGGTTGGGCAGCCCGCTGTCCATCGCCTTGAAGCTGAACTCGGTGACCATGGTCGGCTTTCCGGTCACCAGGGGTGCCCGAGGGGGGCTACCTCTGCCCGTAGAATCTCTCGACGTTGTGACGGTCGATGACCAGATGCTCCGTATAAACCGCTGGGGGGACCGGGTCGCGATTCAGGATAGACCTCGCCAGGCGGATCAGTTTCTCGCCGTAGCGTTCCGGGAAGTACGCGATGGAGGCGATAAAGCGGCTCTCCGGATTGCGGATCTCCTCGCGGCTTTCCTCGGTGGCGTTCTGCCCTACGATCACGACGTCTTGTTCGCGCCCCGCGGCGCGAATGGCGTGCAACGCGCCCACGGCCGCCGGGTCGTTAAAGCATCCGATCAGCAGCCTGTCACCTTTGCGCGAGCGGGCCAGGAACGACGCCATGGCCTCCCGGCTGGACTCGAAATGGGACCGGCCGTCCAGGTGCGTGACCCGAGATTCGTCCACCGGCCCGAGGGTCTCGCGCACGCCCACCAGCACGCCCGCCACACGCGCTGGCACGGTGGTACTGGCCAGCGACGATTCCACCAGCACCACGCCGTCATACAGGCCCTTCCAGTTTTCGGCCGCGAACTTGGCCAGCGCCTGCCCGGCCAGCCGGCCGGCGCGGTAGTTGTTGGCCCCGAAGTAGACTCCGCCCTGTAGAGGGATATCGATGGTGACGAAGGGAATGCCGGCGTGCAGGAAACGGTCGGCCATGGTGTGACCGATCCACTCCACGGGCTGGAACATGATCACCAGGTCCACGCGGACGTCGATCAGGTATTGTGCGTTTCT
>Ga0315282_10015580_pt1 | contig 11198 bp, 10 predicted proteins | sample YL17G07_20_MG_FD_203693 | JGI IMG/M metagenome (GOLD analysis project Ga0315282, IMG submission 203693) | Sediment microbial communities from Yellowstone Lake, YNP, Wyoming, USA - YL17G07_20 | ecosystem: Environmental > Aquatic > Freshwater > Lake > Sediment | place: USA: Wyoming | collected...
AGCTTATGAATCCATTCATAACCACTCCGCTTATGCTGCGCTTGAGCGAGAGAATAAGTAGATTTTTTTGCTCTTCTAAATTATATCCGCCTATTTCACTGATTCTGCCTAAGTTTCCTTATCTCCTTATGCAAGTATTTTGAAAAACCATATTGTTTAGTAAAATCGTCGAAGGGCCTATACATAGCCCAACAACCGGGAGGGCCTAATCATGAAGAAGATAGGACTTTATCTGATAATAGTCGTTTTAATTATCCAGGCATTGATGTTATTCGCATGTACTCCATCGAAAGGCGAATCCAACGCGACTGCAAACCCTGATAGCGGTAATGCGGATGAATACCGAAACTCCGTACCTGATCCAAAGCTGTTAAAGATGACCTTGCCGGGTTCTGAAAGCTATTCAACCCAAACATTGGGTCAGATGGCCGCTTTGTACGATGAGACTGTAGACTGCACCAGGGACGTGAACGAAAATGTTCTATGGATGCTTTCCATTATCGATGAGATTATCAGCTACGACCCGACATCTTGCACCGGGAATGTGTGTGAATGGGGTCCTTGGATCAGCAATGGGTTATCTCCTATTGAAAATCTTTTTATTGCAAATAAAACAGGTGAAAATTCTTTTCAATACACGCTGAATTGGCGCTCCAAGGACTCTGCTCCCGACGATCCCTATGTCGTTGTATGGCAAGGCTTTGTAAATTCTGCGACAAGCACTCAGCGTCGCGGGGTAGGACAATTCACAATCGATTTTACGACAGCTCAGACTCTGGACCCTACAATAGACACTACAGGCGTAATCACCGTACCGTATGACACTCTTAATGACGGCAGGCAAATCCAGGTGTCTTACGATCAAGTATATGATAAAAGTGAAGATATGCCCGGCCCTATCGATGCCGAATATTTTTACCACAACCATGCGGATAATACCGGGAAGTTTATCCTGACTTGGGTGGGTGATATTCATTGGAAAGAATATCACGGGACCCAATATCCTGCTGCTGAACACAACGGAATCGAAACCCGATGGATGTCCGATGGCCAAGGACGATCCGATATGTTGGTTATCGGCGGAGATCTTACTTCGATACCGGTCGGAGATTCGTTCATTTCGCAAATAAAATTTTCTGAATGTTGGGATTCGGGCTTTGGTAGAACCTACTATTCTGAATTGGTAGTCCTCCAGGACGGCTCCGAGTATCTTTCGAACGACAGCGAAGGCTATGAATCCTCCTGTGTATTTCAAGCCGAATTCCCTGAAGTGAAATAACGTCATTTTGCAATCTGCGGTTAGTGACGGCAGGATGATTGATGTGATCGGTCCTTTATTTGTTCCTAATATTTTATCTCTTCATGTATTGAATGCCACAATTCATGAATTCTCTCTTGCAGTCAGGGCATAATGCCTTTTATTATTACGCTTCCAAATAGGCCCTGAATGGGGAGTAAATTTTGAATATATTGGGGATCTCAGCCTTCTACCATGACAGCGCCGCTTGCTTGGTGCGCGATGGAAAGATACTGGCCGCTGCGCAGGAAGAGAGATTCACCCGCATCAAGCACGACCCGGATTTCCCCAGGCATGCTGCCGAGTACTGCTTGAAAGAAGGCGGCATTACTGTAGACGATCTGGATATCATCGCATTTTACGATAAGCCGTTCATAAAATTCGAGCGTCTTCTCAAATCGTATATCAACTATGCGCCGCTGGGGATCAGATCATTTCTGCTCGCCATGCCTTTATGGCTGAAACAGAAGCTGCTGATGCCGGAAGTGCTCAAACTCGAGTTGGGCTATGAAGGCAAGATCACTTTTCCCGAACATCACGAAAGCCATGCCGCTTCAGCGTTTTTCCCCTCGCCTTTCGAGCGCGCAGCGATCATTACATTCGATGGCGTGGGCGAATGGACCACTATGAGCTATGGATACGGCGAAGACAACCGAATCAAGATATTAGCCGACATCCGTTATCCCCATTCGATCGGTCTTCTATATTCTGCTTTTACTTATTATCTCGGATTCCGAGTCAACTCCGGCGAGTACAAAGTAATGGGTCTCGCTCCTTATGGCGAGCCTAAATATAAAGATCTGATTCTTAATGAGCTGATCGATTTGAAGGAAGACGGATCATTCAAACTGAATATGCGGTACTTCAATTATATTGCCGGTCTCACCATGACCAACAAGAAATTCGGTAAGTTATTCGGGCTTCCTGTAAGAGAATCTGAAGGTCAGTTAAACCAGAAACATATGGATATCGCCGCCTCCATCCAGGTTGTGACCGAAGAAGTCATGCGCCGCACCGCGCGCTATGTCCATAAAATTACCGGTGAAAAAAATTTATGCCTGGCAGGCGGCGTGGCGTTGAATTGCGTGGGCAACGGCAAACTTCTGCGAGAAGGGCCTTTCGATCAAATCTGGATTCAGCCGGCCGCCGGCGATGCCGGCGGAGCGCTTGGCGCAGCGCTTTACACATGGCATCAGTATCTGAACAACCCGCGCATTCCCGAACCGACCGACAGCCAGCACGGCAGTTATTTGGGTCCGGTCTTTTCTGACGATGAAATCCGGCGGTTCCTCGATTCCGAAGGCATTCCGTATAAAAAATTCGATAACGATTTGTTGATCAAAACAGTGGCCGACCTTATCGGATCTGAGAAAGTTGTTGGCTGGTTTTCGGGCCGCATGGAATTCGGCCCCCGCGCGCTTGGCTCCCGAAGCATACTCGGAGATGCACGCAGCCCAACGATGCAGTCCGTAATGAACCTGAAAATCAAATTCCGCGAATCCTTCCGGCCTTTTGCTCCAACGGTGCTGGCAGAGAAGGTTTCTGATTATTTTGAAATGGATGTAGAAAGCCCATATATGCTGCTTGTTGCGCCGGTGCGGGAAAAATGGCGCAGACCGCTTAAATCCGGCGAAGAAAATCTTGCGGGCATCGACAAACTTAAAATTCATCGCAGCGAAATTCCCGCCATAACACATGTGGATTTTTCAGCGCGAATTCAAACCGTGAATCACAGGGATAACCCTTTATACCATGCTTTGATCAAGGCCTTTGAGGAAAAAACCGGCTGCCCGGTGATCATCAATACTTCTTTCAACGTGCGCGGCGAGCCGATCGTATGCTCGCCGAAAGACGCATATGTCTGCTTTATGCGAACGAATATAGACTATCTGGTTCTCGGCAGCTTCTTGCTGGATAAAACGGAGCAAAAGCCCTGGCACGAAGACTTTGATTGGCGCAAACATTTCAGGCCCGATTAGAGGTTGGAATTGGCAAAAAAATCACTGGATGAAAAAATTCAGATTCGCAATTTCGGCATCGCTCTGGCAGTGCTCCTGGCGTGCTTTGGTGGGTTCGCTGTATACCACGGCAAATCTCACGGTCCTTATTTAATCGGCATCGGAGCATTGGTCCTCATTCTATCGCTTTTTTTAAAGCCGGTTCTTAGGCCGGTATTTAAAGGCTGGATGTGGGTCGCGGAAAAATTATCTTGGGTCATGACAAGGCTGATTCTGACCATCTTCTTTTATGCCATTATGACTCCTATTGGACTTGTCTTTCGCCTTTTCCAAGTTGATCTGCTTGATCGGAAATGGGATAAGAAAGCGACATCTTACTGGAATCTGCGCGAAGACAAGCCCTATGATCCGAAAGATACGGAGCGTATGTTCTGAATCATTTTCAAATGTCAATATAAATTTAGAGTTAGAATAAAGTTCGCGCAAAAGGCCTAAAAATTCTTTCGCGCCATTCGGAGGAAAATATGAGTAAGCCGATTGATCTGCCGATTACCGAGTCGTGTTTTATCTGCGGCCGAAGCAATCCATACGGCTTGAAGATGCAATTTACGGCTAAGGGCGGAGAGGTAACCGCAACGCTTACCCCGCCTCCTGTTTATATGGGATACGAAGGCGTTCTGCATGGCGGGATCATTACCGCCCTGCTCGATGAAACCATGGGATGGGCGGCGGCGTTGGCGGTTTCGCGCATGTGCATGGCCGCGGAGATGACGGTTCGCTTTCGCAGGCCTGTATTAATCGGATCGCCTATTACAATAAAAGGACGGTTTGTGGAAAATCAGCGCCGCATCCTGATTGCAGAAGGCCGGATCATCGACTCCGAAGACAATGTTCTTGCAACAGCGACGGGAAAATTTCTCCCAATATCCGATGAAAAAGCCAAACAAATCGATAGGGAATATCTTATTTATCCGGAAGGCGGTAAGAAGCTGTTCTCTGGGAATGGAGATTAGGTTTTTTTTCTTTCCACTCGGCAATTCAATATTTTAAACTATAAACACCAACCGCAATGCCATGAGTCATCCTTGATATTATCTGAATTCCTCTAAAGATATTCATTTAATTTTTATTATTATCTTGTAGAATTATTCGCATTCCAGAATATGAAAGGAGTTTGCCTAATGTTTTTAAGGCGGGTGTCTCTTCTTCTCCTATTGGCACTATTGGCAATCCAAGGAACTTCACACGCGACAAACACGTTTTACATTACAGGTATGGCTCAATATCAAGCCAAGGATCTTAGTAACGCCATAGGAAATTTAGAGCAAGCAATTGGAGCAGGAGGTCTAAGCAATGACGAGCTTGTAAAAGCCTATGAAGCTCTGGCAGTGATAGAAATTCTGCAAGGAAATAATATTACGGGAAAAGAGTACTTTCAAAAAATAATCGAAATCGAACCGGCATATTCATTGCCTCAAGATGCTTCTCCAAAAGTCGAGAAAGTTTTCTCTGAAGTAAAAAAAGAAAATACAAAAGGGAAAACAGATGCTGCAAAATTAATAGCAACAGGTAAAAGAGAGCGGTTGGCCGGCATTATCCTCACTTCAACAGCAGGAGCAGGAATAGTGGGGATTACTACTTGGGGGATCATCAAAGGGGGTTCATTTGGGATAGTGGCGGGACCGATGCTGGGCGCAGGGTTAAGTTTCCCGTTATGGCTATCCGGAATACCTCTCTGGATAGTCGGCCAGTTAAATATAAACGACGGCAACAAAAAGCTGGGCAAGACTTCGTGGTTAGAAAATCATAACCCAATAATATTATATTCCTTTGATCCGGAGACAAATAAAAAAGCCATCGGGTTAGCGTTTGAATGGTAAAAATGGAATGAGTCTCCCTTTATGAATGCAAAATATTTTTTGTTGAGCGAATTGAACCGAATCGTTATAGTCGAGCAACTTTCAGCAGTCCGGCAAAAGTGTGGTTGGAGCGGAGCATTTGAATCCGAGGTCGCCATATATTAAAGCAAGCGTTCGCTTATGCCTTATCATCCAATGCCTTATTATTGCTTTGACCCTGAATTGGCTAATTCCCGATCTCGCTTATTCTGACGCATTTTATACATATGGCTTCTCCCCGAGAGGCATCGGCATGGGCAATGCGATGTCAGCCACGGCTGACGATTGGTCTGCTGGATACTACAACCCTGCGGGCTCCGCTTTTCAGACCAAACCCGCTTTGGGTGTGGGATATCTTTCCGCGAATTCCGTTATTAAAGGCATCGGCGTTTCGGATCCTAAATTAGATCCGACAAATGGTTTGATATTAGGCGCCTCAATTCCCCTTCCATTCGAGGAAGGCAGCTTTTTTAAAAACCGCTTCACTTTTGGTTTTTCCGGGTTTCTCCCGACGGGTATGTTGTTGAAAATGGGGGTTGCGGCTCCTACGGAGCCCAATCTCATTTTGCTCCAGAATTCCAGCCGCAGTTCGATTTTGATTCCTAATCTCGGAATCAGGATTACTAAAGGGTTTGCCATAGGCGCAGGAGTTCAGACATTTCTTGATACAAAAGGCGAGCTTTATGCTTACATCGACCCGACGGGTTCCGTGCAAACCAGAGTAGGCGAAGAATTGATCGTTACCTACTCGCCGACCGCAGGAATGTTGTTTAAGCCCGGCGAGCACTGGAATGTCATGAACGGTTGGGGTTTCGGGTTTGTATACCGCCATGAATGTTTTACAAAATATAAAATTCCCATAAGCGCCGCTTTGGGCGAAATTCCGTTCATCCTCGAATTCAACTCTATAAGCCTGTACCTGCCTCGCCAATATGTGAGCGCTGTTTCTTATGAATGGAAACGATGGCGATTGGAAGCTGATGTCACATACAATCAATGGTCGAGGTTTCCTGATCCCCACTTGATCATTGAGGCCAATGTCAAAATCCCCATTTTGCCGATTGAATTTTCGAACAGCATCAAACACGTCCCGCATTTTCACGATACTGTCGCCCCGCGAATCGGTATGGAAGTCAATGCGTTCCGGCATCCGAATTTTGACCTGATGGTCCGAGGCGGCTATGGCTACGAACAATCGCCCGTCCCTCCTCAGCGCGGCTACACCAATCAGCTCGATACTGATCGCTATATAGGCAGTGCGTCTCTAGGCGTGAAATGGTACGGAACAAACAAATATCGTTTTGGTGCTCCTATGATTTTCGATTTAGGCGCACAAACTCAATATCTGGCTCGCAGGGTTTCTTTTAAAAGCGATGAGATAAGTCGGGATAATCCCGGCTATCCGAAAGTCGGCATGGAAGGATGGCTGTTTTTATTCGGTGTCTCATTCAGCACTTACTTTGATTACGAGTAAATGAATGCGTTGTAAGTGGATATGGATAATATTTTGGATTGTGCTGATCGGCCGGGCATGGGCCGGATCGTTTGACGCATTCGGCACCGGATCGAGAGCCATAGCCATGGGCGGAGCCTATGCGGCGCTCGGAGAGGATATCGCGGGGCTTTATTACAATGTCGCCACTATTGCACAAGTTGACAGGCTCGAAGCCGAAATCGGCTATATCAACAGCACACCGAGGCTCGTTATTAATGGCAAAAGACAGGATATAGACATTCATCGCGGATTGAACTTCGGGGGAATTATTTCAACCCTGATTTTCAAGCATCGCCTGAGTTTGGGTCTAAATTTATTCATACCGGATGATCACCTCATGCGATTTTTAGTGTTGCCTATCAATCAACCCCACAGCGCTTTGACTCATAACGCTAACCATACGATGACCTGCCTTTTAGGAACTGGTTTTTCCATTACGAAATGGGCATCTATAGGAGCGGGCGTAAATATCCTTGCGACTGAAAAAGGCGGCGTGGATTTTACAATCAAAGAAAAAGCGCCCAGTGAAGGCAGTCTTTTTAGTCAATTGCAACCGAATTACGGCGCTATCGCCGGGGTTTGGTTCAAACCCGCTGATTGGTGGCGGATTGGCGGGAGTTTTAGAGACAAAGTCGAAATGGTTCTGAAATTGCCCAATAACATTCACATTCCGGCTTTGAAAATGTTCACTGAAAACGGAATTCAGATTTTGCCCAAAAGCGAGTTGGAAGTAAATGCATCCACGCATTGTCATTTTTCACCTCGCTCCTTTGAATTGGGTATGGCTTTCGAGCCTATCAATCGCTGGTTGATCAGCGCTGATCTGACTTATTTTGAATGGAATTCCATGCATAGCGATGCTCCTTACGGAGTGGTCGATGTAAAAGGTGGACTTTCGAATATCTTCCCAACTGCGCCAGGCCCGGTTCCTGATAATCCCAATTTCCGAAATACTTTAGTTCCTGCGTTTGGAACGGAATACAGCGCTGTAAAGACCGACCATTGGCAGTTTGATGTTAGGGCCGGATATCGTTTTCGTCCTACTCCTGTGCCGGAGCAGAAAACGGTGAACAACTATTTAGATGCGGACACGCATATCATTTCAACGGGTTTTGGCGTAAAGGGCGAAGACCTTTCGAAATACCTGCCGCGGTGGATGGAGTTGAGCGGATTTTTCCAGTATCAGTACAGCGCGCCGCGGGTATATCACAAGTCGTCGCCGACGGACATTATGGGCGATTTGGAGTTTCAGCAGACGTGGTGGGGATTGGGCGGAAGCCTTGTGGTGAGGTTCTGATTTGAAGAGGCTGTTTTGCATGGCATTGATTTTGTTTTTCATGACGGCGACCGGATTTTTATCCGGCTGCGGGCAACTGGGCGACCGGTTCGGGTCGATATCCGGGGTGCCGCCGTCGGCTGTGGCGACTTGGGGCAAGGTGGATCTGGATCCTGTGCGCGAGCTGACGCAGCCCTATATTTTGTACGGCGATGAAGGGCGCTACCTTACGGAGCCCTGTTATCTTCACGTGCATGGGCTTGAGTATCTTTACTACGAGATGGTGAACCTGACTCCGGACGAAGGCGCGGAGCTTGCCGGCGCTGTGTATCTGGCCACGGCCGAGACCTGGGTTTCGTGGCAGGTTCAGAACGGGCAACAGCCGGTGTTGGCGGCTGACCAGGCGTGGGAGCGCGTAAGCGTGGGCGCTCCGGATGTTCTGTTGCTCGACGGCCGATTTGTGATGTGGTATGCGGGCGGCGGAGGCGCGGGCATCGGGATGGCCTCGAGTGCGGACGGGATCGTGTGGGAGAAATACGAGGGCAATCCCGTATTGACGCCGGATCAGGCGTGGGAAGGCGGCGAGGCCGGAGTGGTTGCCGCGCCGAGCGTGATTTTTCACGAAGGCCGGTTCAAGATGTACTATTCGGGCGGCGTGGCGGAAGGCCCTGAGCTGGCGCGGCGCGTGGGGAACGCGATCGGCTATGCGGAGAGCTCGGACGGCATGAACTGGGTCAAGCGCGATGCGGCGGGCCACATGGGAAGCGGGGTGCAGCCGGTGTTCAAGTCCACGCAGATGTGGGAGGGCAAGTATCCCGAAGGCAAGTCGTCCGGCTCGGTGTCGAGCCCGTACGTGATGGTGGAGCATCCAGTGGATCGCGATGTATTTCGGATGTATTACACGGGGAATCTGCAGGGCGATCCGGTTTTTTTCGATGCGAGCATCGGGTACGCGGGCAGCTTCGACGGCCTGAATTGGGAGCCTGTTTCCGAGGGCGTGAATCCGGTGCTCGGCGAGAAGTTTCCGGTGACATTTCCGGGGATCTCGAATTACATTTTGTACGGAGAGTTTTCTCCCAGCGTGATCAAGAGAGGGGATCAATATCGCATGATCTACGGCCAAACCGATTCGATGTACAACATTCAGGGGCTTGCCATTGCAGTATGTCCGGTCAACATGTTTTGATATCGCCCCTATATCGGGCGACATCATGAATTGGCTGAAACCATGACGACGAACCGTTGCAGTAGTTGCGTGAAAGCGTTCTTGATTTTCTGGCTTGTCGCGCCGGCGTTTTTGATCGGCTGCGGGGAGATCAAAGAAGGCCGCGAGCCGGTTGCCGACGTGGAAGGCCTGGTGAATCAAGGCAAGGCGTTTTTGGAATTAGGCGACGGCAAAGCGGCCCACGCGACCTTTGTCACGGCGCAGACGCTTTCTCCTCAGAACACGGACGCCGCGTTCGGGATTCTGCTCTCGGACGTTCTGCTCACGGTGAAGCTGGTCGAGTCCGCGATCGATTTTGCGAAGAATTTTTTGGGCGGCCAATCGTCTGCGTCCGCCGAGGGGATCGAGGCCGACTATCACCACAACGAGCAGGGCGCCGGCGATACGATCCACTATTACCTCAAGCAGATTTTCGATCCGGTTCTGGCCGAGATGATCGCCGACCGGAATCTTTGCTATAAGGATGCGGGCTTTGCTTTTGAGATCCGGCAGGTTCCGATTTACTTCATGGGCAAAAACATTCTGACCCTGAAAGGGCCGTGGGATCGGAACGACCTGGTCTGGCTGGACGGCGTCTTGCGGCTCATGGACGGCGCCTTCAAGATGATTTACTCCATGGACCTGAATTTCGACTTCGGCTACCTGTTCTTAGTGCTGCCGGATTTGAGTTCCGCCAATCTCGACGTGCTGAAGCTTCTCGACGATCTGATCGGGGCGCTCTATCAGATCCTCCACGATCCGGAGTATCCCGATTTTCTGCTCACAACGGATGAGGCGATTGTTTTGATGCCGGAGGCCGGAGTGGATTTCGGGCTGTGCCTTCAGGATCTGGTCGAGGCGCAGCGCCGCGTGGCGCTCGGCATGGCCATGCCGGCCGAGGGGATCTTGTCGTTCGAGGATCTGAACGGGAACGGCGTCAAGGATCCGGGCGAGAATTTTACGATCAACGGAGCGCCCGTCTCCGATCAATTGGAAAAACTCCTGCCTGCCGTCGACCAAATTCTGTGGGATGCGCGCGCCTCTCTGCTCGACGGCTCGCCGCTCGATGTCGACCCGAATCGGCCGAATACCTGGAACATTTCGGATCTGAACCTGCTGATCGCGGCCCTGCTCGGCTTCAATCTGCCCATCGTTCCCGACATGGAAATCGACCTGGGAGGCTTCTTCGCCGACCCCTACTTCTCCTCCGCCAAAAACCTTGTCACCGAACTCGTCGACTGCGCCTACGACGAATCCAATCCCGCAGATATCCTCCTCTGCCTCCTCCAACTGATAAAATGATCTGAAGACCGCGGCCAATTATCATTTTTATTGTTCACACGGTTTTTCCGACTTGTCCAATTGAGCCATGACATCGTCTTTGATGTGGTGACGGACGATCTCACCGAGAATCATGTAAATTACATCTTCGGCAATGTTGGTGGCGTGATCGGCGATTCTTTCCAGAGTTCTGGAAATTCCGAGAAGATGGATCAAGCTCTCTACTTGCTCCGGTTGGTTACGAATCCCCGTTTTTACCTGCTCGTACATTTCGCGATTGAGGCAGTCCACTTCATCGTCCGCCTTTAGCACTTCATAAGCTAATTCCGCTTTCATGTTTACCAAAGCATCCAAGCTGCGACGAAGCATATCTTTGGCTTTTTCGGTCATGGTCGGAAAATCGAAGGGAATATCAACTTTCGGCAACCTGTTAAGCAGGATCACGCGCTCAGCGATGTTGACCGCCTGATCGCCGATTCTCTCCAAATCATTGTTGATCTTCAACACTGCGACGATAAAACGCAGATCGATTGCTACAGGCTGATGAAGCGCCAAAATCTTAAGGCATTCTTCTTCCAAATCCACCTCAGCCAGATCGACTTCATGATCCTTCTCAATGACTTTCAGCGCCAGGCTTGAATCTCTGGTTTCCAAAGATTTCACAGCAAGTCGCACGCTGTCTTCGACAATAGTGCCCAGCGAGATGATTTGTCTTTTCAATTTATCAATCTCTCGTAAAAAAAGTTTGGGCATTGGAATAATCTCCTTTGCGATCAACCGAAACGGCCG
>Ga0315282_10015581_pt1 | contig 11197 bp, 9 predicted proteins | sample YL17G07_20_MG_FD_203693 | JGI IMG/M metagenome (GOLD analysis project Ga0315282, IMG submission 203693) | Sediment microbial communities from Yellowstone Lake, YNP, Wyoming, USA - YL17G07_20 | ecosystem: Environmental > Aquatic > Freshwater > Lake > Sediment | place: USA: Wyoming | collected...
GACCGGGCTAAGTTTAATCCCGCCCTCATCATTCCGCGCCCGGGGCCACTCGGCGATGCCGCGCGGCGCCTGGGAATTGAGATAGATATAGTTCCCATGAAGTGGTGGCTCACGGAAAAGGGCCGCGTCTGGCGTCAGCCCGCGGCCTGGCTGTGGAATCGCCGGGCGGTCGGGCAAATCGCGAAAATGATCGGCGAGAAGCGCGTCGACCTGGTTTTCACCAATTCGGCAGCGACGTTCGGGGGCGCCCGGGCGGCGAAAAAAGCCGGAGTCCCTCACGTCTGGGCGATCCACGAGCTCGTCGGCGGAGAATGTCCCTTCCTTCGCTATCTCCTCGGCAAGAAGGCTCTCGCCGAGTTGATCATCCGGAATTCGTCCAAGATCATCGTCAATTCGGAGACTTCGAAAGCTGCCTTTCCCGAGGCCGAGAGAATTGTCGTAATTTATAACGGCGTGAGAGTCAAAGATGGGGGCGACGCCGCGCCCAAGGTCCGCCGGGAGGACCTCGGACTCAAGAGAGACGATCTCGTCGCCGGAATCATCGGGAAGATCTACGAAGGCAAGGGACAACGGGAAGCCATCCAGGCGGTTTCACTTCTTTCCGGGAAGTACCCGACCCTTAAATTGCTCGTCGTCGGCGATGTCCGGGACCAACGCTATTACCGGGGGATCGGCCGGCTCGCGGCCTCTGGCGGTCTAAAGGACCGGGTGAAATTCATGGGCTATTGGCCGCATCTGGCCGGTCTCCTGAAGATCATGGATGTTGTCATCGTCGCGTCGGTCGTCGATTCTTTCGGCCGCACGGCTTTGGAAGCTATGGCCTCGGGCGTGCCGGTGCTGGCGGTCCGGGCCGGAGGATTGCCCGAGATCGTCGAGCCCGGGGAAAACGGGTTTCTCGCCGAATCCCGCGATCCGGCCGAGTTGGCTCGGGGCCTGGATTTTATTCTCGGTAATCCGGATAAGGCGCGCGAAGCCGCCGCAGGGGCCCTGATCACCCTCCGCGAAAAATTTACCCTGGAAGGACAGGCCCGCGGAGTCGGGCGGGTGCTGGCCGAGGTCCTGGGCGAATGAGAGGCGCGAAAAGATGACGGAAACGCCGGGCTCCTTCCAGTCGAAAAAAGCCGGCTCTTCGTGCGGCGCTCAGCTCTCGGTCATTCTCGTGAATTATAATGACCTCGCTCATATTGAAGCCTCCCTCTCATCCCTGCAGGCGGCCGATCTTCCGCCCGCAACCGAGATCATCGTTGTCGATAACGATTCGAGCGACGGAAGCCGGGAGCTCGTGGCTTCGCGTTTTCCTCGCGTCCGGCTTGTCACCAACCGAGAGAACGTCGGGTTTCCCCGAGCGAACAATCAAGGCGCACAAGAGAGTCACGGGGAATTTCTTCTCTTTTTGAACACGGACACGATCGTGCCTCCGGGGGCGCTCGTCCCGCTCCTCGACCTGATGAGGGCCGACGCGACCATCGGCGCGGCCGGGCCTCGGCTCTTCCACGGAGATGGGGACTTCCAGGTTTCCTTCGGACGGCGCGTCGACTTCTTTGCTCAGTTTCGACAGAAGCTCATTTTGAACCCATATTACCGGAGGGTCCTCAAAAAAGGAGGACCGCTCCGCGAAGCGGGCTGGCTGAGCGCGGCCTGCCTGCTCTGCCGGCGGACGGCCTTCGACGCGGTCGGAGGTTTCGACGATAACTTTTTCCTCTATTTCGAGGACATCGATCTCTGCTTCCGGATAAGGGAGGCCGGCTGGAGGCTCGTTCTCGTTCCGGAGGCGCGCGTCTTTCACGCGGGCGGAGCGACGACGATGCCCCGTCGATCGGCGAGCCGCTTCGAATACCGAAGAAGCCAGCTCTATTTTTATCGCAAGCACAACTCGCGGGGATCCCTCCGTCTCCTGCGTTTCTATTTGGGACTCAACGTCCTCGCCCTCGCCGCGAGGGGCATTTTGACCGGCGACGAGGGCGCCGATCTCCGCCGGAAGTACCGGCGGCTGTTGGCGGGGGAAGGCGGACCGCAATGAGAAAAATCAGAGTCCTCGAGATGATCGATAAGCCCTTTCTGGGCGGCGGGCAGGTCCATCTTCTTTCCCTGGCCGCGAATCTGGACAAAGACCGGTTCGACGTCCGCATCTGCGCCGGGGGAGACGGGCCGCTCGAGAGAGAGGCCGGGCGGCGGGGGCTGGCGTTCCTCTCCGTCACGCTCGAAAAGAAGCTCAGCCGGCAGGCCGTCGAAGAAATCTCGGCGCTGCTTCGGCAAAACGAAATCGACATTCTCCATACCCACGGGGGCGTCGCGGGATTCGCCGGGAGAAGGGCGGCGGCGGACGCCGGGACACCGATTGTTGTTCACACTCTCCACGGCATCCACTATCTGAACTACCGAAATCCCATTTTGAGACGCCTCGGCATACACCTTGAGCGTCGGTGTTCGCGCTTGACCGATGCCGTGATTTTTGTCTCCGAGGCAGACTTCCGCCGAGGCCTGAAGCACAGGCTCGCGCCCGGGGACAAGATGAGGCTCATCCGGAACGGAGTCGACGTCAGCGACCTGACGGACGGAGACACGCGGGCGCGAAAGATTGACGAGATCGGGGCAAAGCTCAGGCTGTCCCCGCCCGTCGTGGGCACCGTGGCCCGGTTGCACCGACAGAAAGGAGTCCCGTTTCTGTTGCGCGCGGCCGGGGACGTTCATCGCCGGTGCCCGGCCGCCAAGTTCGTCGTCGTCGGCGGAGGGCCGCTCGAAGCGAGCCTCCGGGAGCGCGTCGCCCGCATGGACATCGGCCGGACGTTTCTCTTTTTAGGGGAGCGGGGCGACGCCCGCGAGATCATGTCTCTTTTTGATGTCTTCGTCCTTCCGTCCCTGTGGGAGGGCCTTCCGCTCGTCCTCATCGAGGCGGCGGCCCTGGGCAAGCCGATCGTCGCGACCGATATCGACGGCGTCCGGGAAGTCATCCGGGACGGCGAAACGGGAATTCTCGTTCCGCCTGGACGCCCTCACGATCTCGGCCAGGCCATCATCAGACTCTTATGCAACCCGGCCGAGGCCGCGGCGCTGGGCGAGCGGGCCAAAAAAGAAATTCCGCCCCGGTTTGCCCTGGCGGATATGGTCGCAGCCATACGGAGTTTGTATATTGAACTCTTCGAGAAAAAGACGAGCAGAATCGCCGCAGGGATAAAATAAGAATCTTTCTTGGAGATCGCCGCGTCGCCGGAGCTTCTCGCGATGACAACTTCTATCATCGATTTTTGAGGGGCATCTCTCCGGGTAGTCTCTAGGCCCGTGATTTTGATATAATCATCGTCCATGGAAGGAATCAAGGCGGCCCTCGTCCACGACTGGCTCACCGGCCAGCGGGGCGGGGAGAAAGTCCTGGAAGTATTTGCCGAGATATTTCCCGATGCTCCCATCTATACGCTTTTTCATTTTCCCGGCACCCAGACCGAGGCCGTCGAGAAAAAGGCCATCCGGACGAGCTTTCTCCAGGGGATGCCCTTCTTGAAAAAGCATTACCGCCGGTTCCTGCCTCTCTTTCCTCTGGCCGCGGAGCTCTTCGACCTTCAGGACTATGACCTGATTCTGTCGAGCTCACACTGCGTCGCCAAAGGCGTCATCCCGAACCCGGACGCGCTTCACATCTCCTACGTCCATTCGCCCGTGCGGTACGCTTGGAATCAGTACCACGCCTATTTTTCGCCGCGAAAGATGGGCTTCTTCTCGAAGCGGTTGATCCCGCCTCTGATCCATTATCTGAGGATGTGGGATATCTCCTCGTCCGCCCGGGTCGATCACTTCATCGCCAACTCGGCGAGCGTCTCCCGCCGCATCGAGAAATATTACCGGCGGCCCGCGGAGGTGATCCATCCTCCGGTGGACACCGAATTTTTCCGCCCGGGGGAGGGAGATCCGCGGCGGGATTATGACCTCGTCGTGTCGGCGCTCGTCCCTTACAAAATGATCGACCTGGCGATCTCGGCCTATAATCGGGCCGGCCCGCGTCTGAAGATCGTCGGCATCGGGCCCGAGTTCCAAAGGCTTCGCGGACTCGCGGGGCCGAACGTCGAGTTCCTGGGGGCGGTCGGCGGAGATGACCTGCGCGGTCTCTATCAGGGGGCCCGGGTATTCGTCATGCCCGGAGAGGAAGATTTCGGCATCACCGCGCTCGAAGCCCAGGCCTGCGGGACTCCGGTCGTGGCTTTTCGCCGGGGAGGGGCCCGCGAGACCGTTCTCGAGGGCGGCACGGGGCTCTTTTTTGACGAGCTCCGTCCGGCAAGCCTCCTGGCCGCGCTTGACAAATTCCGGGGCTTAGAATTTAATAAAAAAATCCTTCGGTCCCACGCGACGGGTTTCTCGCGGGGCATTTTTAAAGAGAAAATGACGGCCGCCATCGAGCAGAAGTGGCGGGCGTTCACGGAAACCAAGTGATCACCAAGAACCGCGCCCGTCTGGTCGGACTGTTCGTGGCGAGCGACGTCCTGGCCATCATCGCGTCGTACATCTATTCCTATCTCCTGCGCTTCTACGCCTATATTTTCCCCGTGGACCCGAGCAAGGGGATCCCGGCGTTCACGTCCTATCTCGTGGTCCTGCCTCTTTTTGTCGCCACCCACCTCGCCATCTTTTATTTTCAGGGGTTTTACAAGAGCCGACTGCGCCGGACCAAGCTGGACGATTTCTTCTTCATCAGCCTCAACGCCGTGTTGACCATCGTGGCCGTGACCCTGATCCTGGCGACCGTGGTCACCTACACCCGGGGCCGGACGCTCCCCCTCCGTCCGGTCCTCGTCGAGCCGTCCCGGGGCTTCCTGCTCATCTATTTCATCGGTGTGATCCTAACGATTTCGTTCCTTCGCAATCAGATCTACTATTTCATGAAGAAGCGCTACGCCCGGGGAATGAACCTCCAGAACGTGATCATCGTCGGCGCGGGAGAGATGGGCGTGGCCGTGGGCCAGAAGCTCAATCAGTACAAGGACTTAGGCTTCGTGGTGAAGGGCTTCCTCGACAACGAGCGGAAAATCGGGGAGTCGATCGAGGTCGACGGCGGCGTGCCCGTCCTGGGCCGGATCGATGACCTCGGCCGGGTGATCGATGAGAACAACGTCCAGGAGATCTACGTCGCCCTGGACCTGAACAACTACTCAAAGATTCTCGAAACGCTCCAGATCGTGAACCGCTATCCGGTGAAGGTGCGGCTCATTCCGGACCTCTTTCAGCTCCTGACCCTCAGGGCGAACATCCAGGACCTGGACGGATTCCCGGTGATCTCGATCGACGAGGTTCCTCTGCGGGGGGCGAGGCGCGTCGTGAAGCGGGCCGCCGACGTGGCCTTTTCCGGTCTGGGCCTGTTCTTCCTCTCTCCGTTTTTTCTCGTCTTCGCCGCCCTCATCAAGCTCACCTCCAGGGGGCCGGTCTTCTACCATCAGGAGCGGGTGGGCGTCGACGGCAAGAGCTTCATCATCCACAAGTTCAGGACCATGGTCTGCGACGCCGAGCGGGATTCCGGCCCGGTCATGTGCCGGCCCGACGATCCCCGGGTCACGAGGATCGGCCGGTTCCTGCGCAAGTACAGTATCGACGAGCTTCCCCAGCTGGCCAACGTCTTCAAGGGCGAGATGAGCCTGGTCGGTCCGAGGCCGGAGCGGCCGGAGTTCGTCAAGGAATTCACGGAGAAGATCCCCAAATACATGCTCCGGCACAAGGTGAAATCGGGAATCACCGGCTGGGCCCAGGTCCACGGGCTCCGGCAGATTTGCTCAATGGAAAAGCGGCTGGAGCACGACGTCTACTATATTCAAAACTGGTCCTTCGCCCTGGACCTGAAAATTCTCTGGATGACGTTCCGCAAGAAGAGATTCGTCGACAAGACGGTCGATTAGAATTACGGTTTTCGCCGCTTGAGCGCGGACAGACCGAAGAAAAAATAATGCGTCCCTGAAGCGATGGTCACCGCAAGGGTCAGGATATAGAGGGGGGGCATAAACCAGGGGGCGGTCCGGAGATAGTTGAGAAAAAGAACGAGAAAGACCGTCCCTACCTGGAAGGCCGTTGTGATCTTTCCCAGGAACGAGGGGGTGAACGTCTTTTGCCGCCAGGTCAGGTAAGCCACGAGCGCCCCGGCCACGATCAGGATGTCCCGGCTGAAAACAAAGACGGTCAGCCAGAGGGGGATCGAATTCGGGCCGGACAGCGCGGGAAGGGTCAGGACGACATACGAGACCGCCATCAGCAGCTTGTCGCCGGCGGGATCCAAGACGGTCCCGAGCTTTGTGCGCTGGTGCAGGGCGCGGGCGACCAAACCGTCGAGGAGGTCGGTGAGTCCGGCGAGGAAGAAGATGAGGAGCGCCTCGAGAGTTTTGCCGCGGATGATCGACCAGAGAAAGACCGGCACGAGAACGATGCGAAAAATACTCAGGATGTTCGGGACGGTTACGACGTCGGACGACAAGGCTACGGGTTCCCGCCCTTCGTCCCTTGCCGCTTCCGCGTTCATTTTATCAGACCCGATAGAATATCCAGGCTTTTCATCGCTTCCCTGCCCGAGACGGGCTGGTCGGGCTTAAACGTTTTATCCGGAGCCAGGTCCACGATCTGGTAAGAAATGGCCTGGACGATCGGCAGAAAATAAAAACTTTCCCTGGGGACGTCGGCGATCTTGATCCTGTCGAGGGGGATCTGTTCGACCAGGCGAACTCCGCGCTTCTTGAGAAAATCGATGAGACGGACGAGGATCTCGGCCAGCTCGGCCTTGGTGATGCTCTTGTTCGGCTGGAAGGTGTGGTTCGAATAGACGTCCATGATGCCGCAGGCCGCGACCTTGATGATGAACCGGGAGGCCCACGAGGTCGTGATGTCGACGATGACCGGCGGCTGAGGGTTGGCCTGGTCCAGGACTTCCCTGAACTTGGCCCCGATCAGGGCGGCGACATCTTCCCGGGCGACCTGCGCCAACCCGGGGATTGCGCTGTATTGGCTGGGCAACTCCACAACGCCCAGTCGGTTCTTCAGATTCTCGGCGCGGTCCATGGCGGTCTTGTTTTTCGAGTCGATCTCCAGGAGGCGCTCATAGGCATCGAGGCTTTTCGAGAGCTGGCCCGCCTGAAAAAGAGCGTCGGCGTAGTCCGTGAGAAGGGCCTGGTTCTTTGGGTCGTTAGCGTTGGCCGCCGTGAGATGGAGCGAAGCCTGCTCGAAGTTCTTTTCCTTAAGATAGATCCGGGCTAGGGCCAGATGGGCTTCCTGGAGCTTGGGCGAGTATTCGAGGGCTTTGAGGTAGGACTCTTTGCTCTTTTCCGCGTTGCCCTGCGCGGCGAAGTTTTTGGCCTGCGTCATCAGATCTTCGATCATCTGGGCCCGGATAGCCTCGGCCTCTTTAGCCGCCCTGGCGTTATTAGGATCGATCTTAAGGACCTCAAGGTACTCGCGATACGCCCTCTCCGGCTGGTTCGCCTTTTGATACACCTGCCCCAGCCCGAGGTGACCGAGGATCAACGCGGGGAAGGCCTTGATGGAGGCGAGAAAGCGCTCCTCGGCGGAGGCGAGGTCGTCGACGACGTACGAAGCGTAGCCCAGCCCAGCGAAGTAAAAGGGATTTTCCGGGCCGAGGCGCGCAAAAATCTTCGTCGCCTTTTCCGTCTGGCCGCGCCGGAGGGCATTCCAGGCGTCCTCCACGGCGAGGCGGTCATCCAGGGAGAGCTCCGCCGAAAACGCAGCCGGCGGATTCTCGATATCGAACGAGGGCGGAGGCGGGGCCATGGTTATGCAGGCCGCGAGCCCCGCGACCAGGACGGCCAGGACGCAGGCTTTTTTCACCAAAGTTTGTCTCCTCGGTCAAGGTACGGTAGGTACGCGCTCATCCGTTGTGGATCGGCCATGACCTGAAACTCGTAGGCGTCCCCGTCCTCCCTCTTTCTCAAGACGATCGACATTCTCGGGATCGAGTCGACGACGTCTCCCTGATCTTTGGGAACGCGGACATAAAATAATTGGAGTTGCTTGAAAAGTAAAGAGCGCAGTTTCGCCTTGAGGTCGGGGATGCCCTCTCCCGTCACCGAAGAGACGTAGACGTCGGGGGCTTCGGGCTGGCGGTTGCGCTTCAGCAGCTCCGCCCTGTCCGGAAGCAGGTCGATTTTGTTATAGATTTTGAGCCGGGGGACGCCGCCCGCGTCGATCTCCTCGAGAATTCTCTCGACGGCCTGGACCTGGCCCTCCATCCCCGGCGAGCTGATGTCGATGACGTGGAGGATAAGGTCGGCCCCGTCGACTTCTTCGAGCGTCGCCTTGAAGGACGTGACCAGCTCTGCCGGGAGCTTCTTGATGAACCCGACGGTGTCGCTCAGGAAAAAGTACAGTCCGTCCGAGAAATAAGCCCTCCGGACGACCGGATCGAGCGTGGCGAAGAGCTGGGGGGAGGTGAAGACGGTCTCCTCGGCCAGCCGGTTGAAGAGGGTCGATTTCCCGACGCTCGTATACCCGACGAGGGAGACGAGGGGGATCGGGCTCTTCTTCCGGCTCTGTCTCTGCCCGGCCCGCCTCTTCTGAATCTGCCTGATCTCGCGCTTGATCCTGGTGATCCGGTCGGTGATCCGGCGCCTGTCCTCTTCCAGCTTTTTTTCACCGGGGCCGCGGGTGCCGATGCCGCCGCCGAGACGGGACATCTCTTTCCCCCGGCCGATCAGCCTCGGAAGGAGGTAGGTGAGCTGAGCGAGCTCGACCTGGAGCTTGCCCTCGTTCGACCGGGCCCTTTGGGCGAAAATATCCAAGATGAGCTGGGTGCGGTCGATAGCCTTGAGCCCGAGAGCCCTCTCGAGACTGCGCTGTTGGGTGGGCTTCAGGTTGTGATCGAAGATGACCAGATCGGCGCCCAGCTCGCCGGCGAGCTTCCTGATCTCTTCGACCTTCCCCTCCCCGATGAAAAACTTGGGGCTGACCGCCGGCCTGACCTGGCAGACCCTTTCGACGACCCGCGCACCGGCCGCCCGGGCGAGACCCGCGAGCTCTTCAAGGGATTCGTCCGCCTCGCGCTTCTCCCGGACGTTCGTCGCCAGGCTGACGAGGATCGAGTTTTCCATGTTATGTGTTCAGGTTCTCTCTCGCCCAGCCGAGGATCGCTTCGAAATCGTGCGGCGAGAACCAGCTCACCTCGGTCATTTTTCCGAACCAGGTCATCTGTCGTTTGGCGTAATGCCGCGTATCGATCTTCGTCAGCGCGACCGCCTGATCCAGGCTGATCCGGCCCTTACGGCATTGAAGGACATATTTATACCCGAGCGCCCGAAACGGCGGAGAGCTCTCGGGTACGCCTCGAGCGAGAAGCTGCTCGACCTCCGCAACCAGGCCTCTGTCAAACATCCGTTCGACTCGTTTCTCGATCCTCTGGTAGAGCTCCTCGCGCCCCAATTTTAACCCAATTCTGACTTCCTGAAAATCCCGGAGTGGGCTCCGCGTCGCGAGGAAGTTGTCCGACATCGAAACACCCGTCAGCGAAATCACCTCGAGGGCGCGGACGATCCGGATCCGATCCCGCCGGCCGATTTTCCGGGCGTAGGCGGGGTCCGAGGCTTCGAGCCTTTCCCAGAGCGCGTCGAGCCCTTTTTCTTCGGCCTCCCGCTCCAGGGACCGGCGGACCGCTTCGTCTTTCCCCGGGCCGGGAAAGAGCCCGTCGAGAAGGGCCTTGAAATAAAGACCCGTTCCCCCGACGACGAGAGGGACGCGGCCGCGCTGCCGGATTTCGACAACCGCCTCCGCCGCGAGAGAAGCGAAATCCGCGGCGGTGAATTGAGTCGACGCGTGGATGATGTCCAGGAGGTGATGCGGGACGCGTCGCCTGTCTTCGGCCGAGGGCTTATCGGTGCCGATGTCGAAGCCCTGATAGACCTGCATGGAGTCGCAGTTGACGATTTCCCCGCCGATTTTTTCCGCGAGCGCGAGGGCCGTCGCGCTCTTCCCGACTCCGGTCGGTCCGAAGATGAGGATCACGATATTCTTGTCAGGCTGCAATTTTGATCAGAAGGGTGAGGGCGGCGAGGGTGACCACGAGGAGGATGGCAAAAACCTGTTTCCGGCTCAGAGACATCCGATTTTCTCCAGGCTCTTGACCAGCTCGGACTCGTGGACTCCGCCCAGGGATTTTTTCACCGCGAGCACCTCGGCCATGAGAATCTCGTTGTAGCCCTTGATCAGCGTCTTGAGGAGGTCTTCCGGAAGATGATTGATCGTCGCGCTCAGGGCGGTGTCGACTTCGATCCGGCCGTCGGGCTGGAGCTTCATTTTTTGAAAGAGGGGCGCGAGGACGGGCTTGATCTCCTCCAGGCAATTGTCGATGATCGTCTGGCCGAGCGGGCCGATCTGCTTGGTGATGAATTTATGGATATAGGCGCATTTTTCATTGAGCGCGTCCAGGATTTTCCCCGGCTCGGCCCCGGGCGTCTCCTGAGCCGGCCGCTCCTTCGGAGTTTTTTCCGGAACGGAGAGGATATTCATGCAGGCCAAGGCGAAAAGGACCTTGCGGCCCTCTCGGATTCCGAGCTCGCACCGCTCCGAGAAGCTGCGCAGGTTGGGCGACTGGCTCAGGATGTCGAGGGCGTATCGTTCCTGGGGCTCGAGGCTCAAGAGGTGAAGGAAATAGGGCGTCGAGATATAAATGGGCTCGCTCTCGGCCGGGAGATGATGCTCGATCAGGGCCTCGTCCCGCATCTGGCGGATTCCCTGAAGGATGAGGTCGAGAGTCTGGATAAAGCCCAGACGCTCCCCGGCCGCCGGGGCGAGGCCGGGCTCGAAGACAAACGAGCCCTCCCGCCGGTCGAAGAGCCGAAAGAGCCTGCGGACGAAAAACGATTCGATCAGGTTCCACAGGGGAAAGGGAGGCAGGAAGCCGAGCTCGGCGAGCGTCCGGATCCGGGACTTTCCCGTTTCGGAGGACCGTTCCTCGCACTGTTTCGATTGCTCGGCGGAGATGAGCTTTCTCTTCACCAGAGCCTCGAGGAATTCGGGCTCGGAGATGCCTCCCTTTTCGACCAGGACCTGCCCCTTTTCGAAAAAGAGAAGTTTCTCTCCGCCGTCTCGTCCGAGCCGCAGCCGGCCCGAGGATTCGCGCTGCCAGAGATTGAAGAGCAGCCGGGCGAACGGCGTCTCGGCGAGCGATCCTTCGAGGGCGAAGTCTTTCATGCCTTTAATTTAGCCTGACCCCCTTCATGTGTCAAAC
>Ga0315282_10015582_pt1 | contig 11196 bp, 10 predicted proteins | sample YL17G07_20_MG_FD_203693 | JGI IMG/M metagenome (GOLD analysis project Ga0315282, IMG submission 203693) | Sediment microbial communities from Yellowstone Lake, YNP, Wyoming, USA - YL17G07_20 | ecosystem: Environmental > Aquatic > Freshwater > Lake > Sediment | place: USA: Wyoming | collected...
GATTTCCAATTCAATTTCGGTAAACTTCACGGGCAACATCACCAACACCTCCAACGCCTCCTTAGACGCAATAGGCGAGAGGATAGGGAGGTCAATTCAGCTTAATATGCAGGGATTTTGATGGAACTTAAACTCAACGGCTTAAACCTCAACTCCGGCTTCTACCTCACCGAGGAGATAGTGTTCGACTCCTCGCCCCCAATTGAGTTTTCCGATTTTAGTTTTGCCTCGGAGGACGGGGCGAAGTTCATCTCCTCCAGGTACACCCCGAAGACCCTGACAATCAGGGGACGGATTACCCAGTCCACGGTCGCTTTATTGGAACATGAGATGGACTTCTTCAAGAAGACCATTTTGTCAGACCCGAACATAAACTTGAACTTCTCCTACGCCGGGGGGTACAGGCAGTATGTCGGGAATATCGCCAATCTGACGATGACGAGAAAGCACTTTCAGCTAACCTACGTCCCTTTCGAGATTACCTTCGTGGCCGGAGACCCGCCCTTCTCCTACGACATCTCAACGATAGACTCCGTCACCCCGACGATGCTAGAGGCCTTTTCGGGCGATGGGATCAGTTCCAACACCTACTCGCACACCCTCTCGTTCACGGGGACGGCTCCGCCCCTGGCGAAGTGGACTTACTTTTTAGACGCGGTTTCGGGAACAATCGCCCAGATAATCTTCAAGTCCAAGAAGACCGGGGAACAGATGGAAATCAATCAGGCAATGGCCGCCGGGGACGAGATAATCATCGAGGAAAAAGACTTGAGCGTCAAGTATAACTGCACTCCAATGACCTACGAAGGGGTGTTTCCGTCGTTTAAGCTAGGTGCGAACGAGTTGGAGGTCAGCATTTACGGTTCGTCCACGTCCGAACAGAGCGGTTACATTTTAGACCAATTCAATCTGGCCGTGACCTCAATTTATGACCTGGATTACAAGTACAACATCGCCCAGACCTTCACGGCGGGGGTCGGGCGACCCTTGAGACGGGCATCCTTGATGCTCTTCAAGGATACAAAGTGGAACGACACTCCCAACAAGAAGCTGGCGATGAGTGTCTCGCTGTGGAGTACCTCCGGGGGCGCACCTTTGGCTAAGTTGGCCGATAGCACGACCTCGTTCACCTTCGACGATATCCCCTACAACAAGTTTGTCTGGGAGAACTTCGAGTTCGACTACACGATGGTTTCGGGGACAGTTTATGCCATCGTTCTGGATTATCCCAACCCAGTTCAAGGAGCGTATTTCTGCCATAGTGGGAATGTCTATTCGGGCGGCGGGGCATGGGGACAGTACCTTAAGGTTGGCAGTTGGATCGACTTTGCGATTTACGACCTGACTTTCAAGACTTACTACTCGTTGACTTCAGCCTCGACAACCTTCGACCATGAGGCCTCGCTCAAGGTGGAATATGAAAAGAGGTTTCTCTAATGATTGGCAAAAAATACATCTACAAAATCTACAGTAGTAGTGGGACTTACATCACGACCTGGCGGGACGTCTCCCCCCCTATGCCCTCGTTCAAGATAAACTCCGGTGTCTCCGAACTGGTCATAAAATTAGCGAGGAAGTTCTACGACTTCGGCGAGGGGAACGATGTGGCAATCGGTAACGAACTCAAACTTTTTGTCTCCGACAAGGAAGCCCCAGCCGGAGTGCAGATTTACTCAGGGGAACTAACCAAATATCACCTGATAACCGGTGAGAAGGATGAGGTTGAGGTCACCTTCCTCGGATATGTGTTCGAGCTAGCCAGGAGGATCGTCGTTGACGGGTCGGGAAACACTACCCTGAATTACTCGACTGAAGACCCCTCGCACGTTATCAAGGACGTGATCGACAAGGTCGGGAGCAAGGTGACTTATTCCACCACCTCGATCGAGGACACCGGACTTTCGGTCACCTATTCTGTCGTGCAGAACACCGCCCTAGAGGTGCTCCAGAGAATGGTCGAGTTAGCCCCCGCCAACTGGTACTGGTATCTAAATGTTGATAATGTTTTGCACTTTCACAACTTTGATGCCTCAAGCATCCGGAAGTTCTACATCGGCAAGCACATCAACAAATTAGAGGTCACCAAGACGGGCGAGGATGTAGTGAACCAGTACTTCTTTTTGGGGGGGGGAAGTCCACAACTTTACAAGAAGTATGTCCGTGCGGATTCAATCACCCAGTACGGGACCAAGGATATCAGGGAGCAAGACGAGAGGATCACCCTCGCCGCGACCGCCTTGGAAAAGGCCACCTCGTATCTAGACAACTATGATCATCCGCAGATGTGCGTCTCCTGTACGGTGATAGACTCGAACATAGACCACCTGAACGGGGTAGACATTGAGCAGTTAAGGCCTGGTGATGCGATTCAAATTTTGCATCCAGGAGTAAAGACGACCACGACCAGGTGGGATGTCGGAATCTGGGACATCGACGTTTGGGATTTCAACATCAAGACCGCCCTGGGTCAGACAATGAGACTTGAGGATATACACTACTTCGGGACCGGGGCGACCCTCAAACTGGGGGTCTTAATCCCCACTGTCGAGAAGGCAATCGTTAAAAACACAATCCTACTGGAGAATTTCCGAGTCAAGGACTCCCCGGTTGCGCCAACATAAAGAGGAGTATTGCCAAAACAAATAATGGCAATAAATTGACATGAGCTTCACAACTTTTACCGCGGGCACGACCATCCGGTCGGCAGATATAAATGCCAACTTCGCTGCTATTGCCGATGGGTCGGAAGTAAACAACAATGTCTGGACAGCCTACACAGCGACCTTTTATAAGAGTGACGGTACGACCCCGATCGATTCTCCGACCCAAGAGTGCAATTATAACAAAATTGGCAAACAAGTCACCGTGTCGGTCTACTACTACGACACCGAAGACCCAGGCGGGGATGTCATCAAGGTGAGCCTACCGGTGGCGGCCAAGTCTCGTACTCATGACAGGTTAATTGGGGTAGGCTATCAAGGAGTAATAGATGCCGGTTCACTCTGTTACGGGTACATCGGAAACGCCGAAACCGCCAAAGCAACGATCAGGAAAGCTGATAATTCCGCGTGGAATAGCGCCTCAAATAACACCATCATGATAACACTTAAATATGAGGCAGCCTAAAGGAGAAAAATGAAACTCATAGACAACTTCCTGGAGAAAAAAATCAAACCCGTCAGGTCAAAAATGAAGCGGGAGTTCAACCGCGAACTTAAGAGGAAGACTGCCGAGGTCGAATCTCACGAGAAACTGATAAATCCAGACCCCGACCCGCAGTGGAAGACCCTCTCTCTAAGCGGGATCGGGTTACCGGAGAAATCGGCGACTCTCCTAGAGGAGTATATGAGCTGGACCTACGCCAACGTCTCGGCGATAGCGGAGGCAGTGGGGGATATCGACTTTGAACTTTACAAGGTGAAGGGGGAAGATGTCGAGGAGGTCAAAAAACATCCCATCCTTGAACTGTTACACCGGCCAAACCAGAGTATGACCAAGAGGGAATTTGTCTATCTCCTGCAGGCCTACCGCTCCCTGACGGGGGAAAGCCCGATCAGGATTCGCCGTCAAGGAGATCAAATCAAGGAACTCTGGCCGTTAGACCCCCTGAAACTCACCCCGATCATTGGGAAGACCGCTGACGGGTTCGAACTTGTCATCAGTTACGACTACACCGACCAGACCAATGGGAAAATCAAGGTCATCCACCTCAAGCCGGATGAGGTAATCTTTATCAAGAACATGAACCCCAAGAATATCTGGAGGGGCTATGGGGTCGTGGAGGCGGCACAGGGCTCGATTGACACGATGCACTACTCGGAACAGTTTAACCTGACCTTCTTTAAGAACTCGGCCGTCCCCTATCTCGTCCTTTATACCGACCAGAAACTCACCGACCAGGTAATCTCCAGATTGAAGAATTCCTGGGACTCTAACTATAAAGGTCCCTCAAATGCCTTTAAGACAGCAATTTTGGAGGCGGGACTGAAGGTCGAGAAATTACAGCAGTCCTCAAAGGACATGGACTTTATCGAGCAACAGAGGTTCTTGAGGGACAAGCTGATGGCGATGTTCAAGACCACCAAGATCGCACTTGGGATAACGGAGGATGTGAACAGATGCTTTAGCGATGATCATTCGGTCTTGACCAAAAATGGTTGGAAAACTGTATATGAATTGACGAAAGATGACGAAGTTGCTACTTGGAACCAAGAAAAAGATGTTATGGAATATCAGCAACCGACCGGTATTCCAAAATATGAATATGACGGTGAGTTGATAGAGTATAAAAATAACAGAATTGATATTGCGGTTACCCCAAATCATCGGATGTTATACCAAAAGATGAACGATAAATCCGATGATGGACTCGGTAAGTGGGAAACGAAGGAAGCTCAAGAAATTGAAGATAGGGCAGTTATAGTATTCAGAACGATTGGAAAGTCTGAAGATAACGGTAACAATGAACAAATAAACATCTCGAAGACAGAATATAGTAGAACTGGCAGGAGGGGAAATGAACCAGAAGATAGTGGTTACACGATTGACCCGAAGAAACTTGCTGAATTTGCTGGATTCTATGTCGCCGAGGGATGGACTGCAAAATGTTTGGTTGCGATTGCTCAAAACACCAACAGTGAAAAATATGACTATATCAAAGGACTGTTAAATGGATTGCCTTTCGGCGAATGGAAGGAAGGACAGAGAAAATCATTATCAAGAGGAGTTGATACTGGGCATATAACCTCGACTTTCAGTAATTCTAATAAGACTCTTGCTTATTGGTTGGACGAACAGGTCAACCGAGGATGCGGAAATAAGAGGATTCCACGGTTTGTCTTCGATGGAAGCGATGAAGTCAAGAGGGCATTTATTGAGGGACTGGTCGCTGGTGATGGTCATAGGTATTCAGAGACTACCTTTGTCATTAGGACAAAAAGCGAACAACTTGTAAATGGTCTTCAGAGATTGGGAGTTGAACTTGGACTAGCGACTTCGGTCAACAGAAGTGGCGAAGTGCCATTGGTCATATTCTCGGAGAGAGAAAAGATATGGGTCAAAAGACAATCAATCAAACGGGTTCAGTACAATGGGTTGGTCTGGTGCGTAACTGTTCCAAACTCATACATCTTCGTTAGAAGAAATGGAAAAATAGTAGTTACCGGGAATTCCAACGCCGAGGCCTCGGAATACGTCTTCATGAAGAACTGCATTAGGCCTAAGATGGCGCAGTTTGTCGAATCGTTCAACGAATTTTTGCTGCCCTTGTTTGACTCCGAGGAGTTGTTCCTTGACTTCGTTGACCCCGTGCCGAAGGACCGCAACGCCAAGGTTGCGGAGTATACCGCCGCCTGCGACAAGTGGATGACCAAGAACGAAATCCGCGACGAAGAGGGTCTGGCACCACTTGAGGGTGGGGACGAAATCTGGCAACCACTTAACTTGACCACGATGTCCAACCCCACCCCGAACACCCCAGAGGTTCAGACGGAACCCAAGCCAGCCGAGCAACAAGGGGAAGAAAAGCCGGAAGAAAGGCCAACCGAAGAAATCGAGCAATTGGGTTATCGGATCTTGCGGGTTAAAAAGGGAGCGAAGAAAAAACTCCCTAGAAGCCTAAAGGAGAAAGTCCTCGCCCTGAACAACCGGAACATCAGGATCAAGCAGATGAGAGAAGACCTCAAACAACAGATTAAGAAAATCCTCAAGTCCAAAATCAAGCCCAGACCGGCAGTCAAACCCAGACCCCCAAAATACAAGGATATGCGCAAGAAAGAGGACATTGATTTATACGTCAAGACCTTAGCGGGAAACTCCAACGTCTTCGAGAAGAAGATGAACGAAACAATGAAATGGAAATACTACCAGCCCCAGATGGAGTTTATCATGCGGAAACTCGACAAGGGGACGAAGTTCATCCTGACCCAGTCAATGAAGAAAATCGAGAAGTCAGTCGGGGAGGAGTTCATGTTCGACAAGGGTCACTATATAACGGTGGGAATTGATCTGTTGACTCCCCTGCTAAAAGATATTATCAAGACCCAGGGAAGCGAGGCGATGCTGACAGTCAGCCCAGAACAGGCTTATTCCCTCATGGAGGCGGCCAGGAAGTTCTTGAACCAGAAACCGACCAAACTAGCCAAGTCAATCACCGAAACGGCCTACACGAGGATCAGGGGCTCCCTGGCCGAGGGGATAAAGGCTGGGGAGAGTATTGCTAAACTGAAGGATCGGGTGATTGAGGAATATAAATCCCTAGAGGTCTATCAGGCCGAAACTATTGCCAGAACAGAGGTCTCAAGGGCGACCAACTTCGCGACTATCGATGCCTTCAAGCAGTCTGGAGTGGTCGAGGGCAAAGAATGGCTAGTGGTTGGGGATGATAGGACCTGCGAGTATTGTTTAGCTATGGAGTCGGAGTATAACGCCCAGATCGGTCTGGACGAGAATTACTTCAAGATAGGCGATGAGGTGAACGGAATCAACGGCGGCAAGATGACCATCGAGTTTGACGACGTGGACGGTCCCCCTTTGCACTGCAACTGCCGGTGCTTCCTCAAGTCGGTCGAGAAAATGGTCGAAAAAAAGCAGACACCCAAGACAGAAGAAATCCTCGACGAGTTGGAAAGGAGCCTAGATGGAACTAAATGAACGGATACAACTTCTAAAGAAGAAAATCCAGGCAAAAAACGACAAGAGCAAGGCAGACATAGTCGGTGAACTCCACCAACTTAACAAGTCCTTTAACGATCTCAAGTACCTTATCACCGGCTCGGAAAAGGTAGAGTCAGTCAAGCAGAATGAAGACCTGGTCGAACTGTTTAAGCTGATGAATGACAAACTCCAAGCTCTGAAGGAAAGGGAAACCGAGTTCTGTGAAGCCATCGAGAAAATCAAGCCATCGGTGATAATGCCCTCTAAGTTTAGTATCGCAAACATTAACGAGGCCAAACCAGAAAAGGAATTACGGGAGCTCATTGAATCGTTCAAGGAACTCAGAACCCAAAGGGAAAAACCCAGGGAGAGACAGACGGTCAAGGTCGAGGGACTGGATAAGTCACTTGAGAAAATCCTTCCCAAGGAAAAGGAACTTCCGGAGACTGCCACGATGGAGGTCGTAAACAACCTCTGGAAAAGTGTCTCGATCAACTATCCCAAGGGGACGCTGAAGATACAGATTGATAGGAACGATTATGACGTGATCAGGAAATTAACTTTTATCAAGGAATGATTGGGGATGTCAAATATAAGACTTAGTTGCATTATTCCCTCCTACAAAGACCCATATCTCGTCAGGACGATAGATTCACTTTTACTTAATTCGGAACTTGGAGACGGGTTGGAAATTGTGGTTTGTCTTGATGGATACTGGCCATCCTTTGAGCTGCGTGGAGATCCGAGGGTAAGATACATACATCTCGGGAAAAACCGTGGAATGAGGGGGGCGATTAACGCCGGAGTCTCAATTTCAAGGGGCGAGTTCATCATGCGCACAGACGAGCACTGTATCTTTGCTAAAGGTTATGACCGTATCCTGACGGAAACCTGTAAGGATAATTGGATAGTCACTCCCAGAAGATACTTCTTAGACCCTATTAGATGGGAGTTGATGGACATCCCGCCCGTAGACTGCGAAAGATTGGTAATACAAGATTGTGGGAATGGAGTAAGGAAGTTTGCAGGTCAAAGGTGGGATAGCAGGGCCAAAAAACTTATAGATGATCCGATTATAGAAAATCAGGCTATGCAAGGATCGATGTGGATAGTTTCACATAAATGGTGGAATGATGTAATCGGTGAGTTGAAAACAGAAGGATATGGACCCACTTATCAAGACTCTGTAGAAATTTGTATGAAAACATGGCAGTCAGGCGGAAAACTCATGACTAATAAAAATACATGGTATGCCCATAAGCATAGAGATTTTCCCAGAACCCACAATGAGGGTTCTCCAGAGAATCCATCTAAAAGGGAGGAGAGTTGGGCTTATGCATTAAAGGTTTGGGAACCATATTATAGGAAAGTATTATTACCTAAATGGGCTGAGAGGTTTTGCCAAAATGGGAGGAACGACCATTATAAAAGATCATGAAATTTCACGAAATATTTAGAGCGTTACCCAAGGGGTATACCACTCATATAGCCTTATTATTAAAAGTTTTAGACACCAGCAAGGGAGATGTTGTAGAACTTGGTGGTGGCGCTTTTAGTACCCCACTTCTACACTGGTATTGTAAAAATAAGGGAAGAAAGTTAATCACCTACGAGGACAATTACGACTACTATTTGTTCGAAAAACAGTTCCAAAGCAGGCACCACAGAATTATTTTAGTAAAAAGCTGGGATGAGGTGGATGTTAAAACTCATCGTGGGTTGGTCTTTGTAGACCATGGTGGCAGAGCAATTACCAATACTTGGTATGGTTACCGCAGGGGAATGGATGCTATCCGCTTCAAAGACTCAGCTGATTATGTTGTATTGCACGATACGGAACCCAAAGGTCTAAAAACCTACGGATACGATACCATGTTTCCGCACTTCAAGTACAGGTTCGACTGGATAGAATGCGTACCATATACCTCGGTGGTCAGTAACTTTAATTCACTAGATAAATTTAGCGTATCATGAAGAATCTGCTCATCTACATTAGTCTAAATAAAACCTTTTACAACGAAACCTGGGGGGATGAGAATGAACTCCTGGTCAAGGTTCAAATAGATAATAGTCTTGAGATGGGTTGGAGACGGGAAGATATAATGTTGGTTACTAATTTTTCCTACGAGTATAATGGGGTCAAATCGATTGTGGTAGGAGACGAAAATTATTATCCGAATTCGGGGGGAACGCCAACTAAGATAAATGTTATACTGGATTTGTTTGAAAAAGGTTTGATTGGAGACGATTTATATTGGTTCCACGATTTCGACGCTTTCCAGTTAGGGGATGTGGGGATCGAATTGGCTGAGGATAAAATCGCTTTAACCGATTATGGAGTTACCAATATAAACAAAGGGCGGAATGGTCGGTGGTCGACGGGGACACTTTTCTTTGGGAAGGGTTCAAAGGATGTCTTCGAGTGGATTAAAGAGGCGGTCTACAAGTATGGGAAGAATGAAGAGGTCGCCCTGCTGGCGTTGACTCGGCACAATAAATATAACATTCTCAGTCGGATAGATAAACTTAATATTACATATAATTTTGCTACTAGGAGACGAAATATTGTCGAGCAGTATAAAATCACCGACTTACCGATAAAGGTGATCCACTTCCACCCCTTCGACAAGAGACCCGTATTCTACTTGCATACGGGACACGATAATATGGCCGTCTGCGTCCATGGCAAGAACCCGATGGGCAAACCGCTGGTCACCGAGAGACTCATCGAGATATTTAATAGACATGGAGTCAAATGAGAGACCTCAGTATTCTAATTCCGTCAAGGTCGGAAATGTTCCTCAAGAATACCGTTGAAGACATTTTGAAGAATGTCGAGGTGGACACGGAAATCATCGTTACTCTAGACGGCAAGTGGTCTGACCCACCCTTAGACCAAAATAACAAGGTAAATATAATCTACGTCCCTGAATCCATCGGGCAAAGGGCGGCGACCAACCTCGCCTGTAAACTCTCAAAAGCGAAATACGTTCTAAAATGTGACGCCCACTGTTCTTTCGACAAAGGTTTTGACCGCAAGATGCTAGAGGCCTTTGGGAAGGTCGGCGACAATGTCACTATGGTACCCACGATGCGTAACCTGTGGGCATTCGACTGGAAGTGTTACCACTGTGGCTGGAAGAAGTATCAAGGCCCGACTCCTGAAAAGTGCGGGCAGTGTGGAAAGTCAGACAAAATCCGAAGGAAGATGCTCTGGATCGGAAAACACAATCCTCAAAGTTGGTCATACTGCTTTGATTCCGAGCCACATTTTCAATACTTTGGAGAGTATAAACACCGACCAGAAGTCCAAGAGATGAAAAAAACTGGCTTCACAGAAACAATGAGCCTTCAAGGGAGTTGCTTTATGTGTACCAGAGAGAAATACCTCGAATTAAATTTATGTGATGAGAGTCTCGGAAGCTGGGGGAACCAGGGACTCGAAGTAGCTGTTAAGACTTGGCTCTCTGGTGGGCGAGTTTTGGTAAATCACAACACTTGGTATGCGCATATGTTCAGGACGCAAGGAGGAGACTTTAGTTTCCCTTATCCACAACCCAACAGGGAGATGATTGAAACCAAGAAAAAAGTCTGGGATTTCTTTTTAAACGAAAAATGGCCGAAGCGAATTCATCCTTTGTCATGGCTTGTGGAGAGATTTTGGCCTGTTAAAGGGTGGGATGAGACATCCTTAAATAAATTAAAAGACAAGGAGGCGATATGGGCAAAGTAGAAATAGGCCGAACGCCTGACAAACACGAACCAATCATTATAGAGTTTGACGATGAGTGGAGCTTTAAGGACTTCACGGGTTTGAAGATAAAAGAGAACCTAGACGGCAAGGTCATTCACGGCTCCTGCTTCTCGCAGGAAATCCCCGATACTCATATTTTCCCAGAGGATATGAAGGGAGTTAAGTTCTCTTGGTGCAATCTTGACAATGTTTTTATTCCCGAAGGAAACGAGGTAATCGGCAGAGAGCCGAAACGCTGGCAAGTTCAAAACGACCACCAGACTTGGATAGTCGACAAAGACAATAAACCAATTGAGCCATTGGACTTAAAAATCATCAACAAACTCAAATTAACCGATAGAATTACCGACCCGACCAAACTTCCTTTGAAGTTTGAGATGGAAACCAACATTCCCAAAGCAGACTGGAATGATACTTACGCTAAGGGTAAAATCCCGATTAACTCTTGGTTCAAGGTCGTTCCTGAAGTTCTCGGCGAAACAACTAAACAGATTTTAGTAGATGGAAAAGGTATAGAAACTGTTGACTGTTACAAGGTCAAGGGCGAAGCGCATAAGTATAGTTTTGAGAGGGGGACATCATAGCTTTGAGTGCTTCCAATTTATGGGAAATTAACTCGGCCGCCACCGCCGCTAATAAAAACGGCGGAGCTTTTAATACCGCTAACGCCAACTTCTTAACCGACTTTGCGGCTACTTCTGCTACTGGCAATTCGCCCGTTATCACCTCGGCTACCTATACTTTTGTGGCGGGCGATGTCGGAGCGTGGATTTATGTTAAATCAGGCA
>Ga0315282_10015583_pt1 | contig 11196 bp, 11 predicted proteins | sample YL17G07_20_MG_FD_203693 | JGI IMG/M metagenome (GOLD analysis project Ga0315282, IMG submission 203693) | Sediment microbial communities from Yellowstone Lake, YNP, Wyoming, USA - YL17G07_20 | ecosystem: Environmental > Aquatic > Freshwater > Lake > Sediment | place: USA: Wyoming | collected...
AAGGGTTTGCTGACCAGTGATGACTAACTGGAGCGATGACCCATGTCCGTTAGAACGCGCGGAGTCGCTCTCCGCGTGGAGGAAACCCGTCGATGAGGGTTCAAATCCCTCTGCCCCCACTTTCAGACATAGCCAGTAAGGTAGTCTTTTTGCGAAATCAGCCGGGATTTTGCACTCGGGGTTATCGGCACTGCGTTCTCCAAAGCGCGCAACACATTGGACTTCACAGTGTCGAGGCTCTTTTGGCAATAGTACGCTTGCGTGGTCTTGACGCTATTGTGTCCAAGGGCGATTGACGCGGTTTCAATGTCGCTCCCGTCCACAATCATTTGTCCGTAGGTTCTCCGCAGAGTCCTAAGCTCGAACTTTACGCCGGACAGCTCTTCGACTCTCGCCTTGATTGAACGGAGTCGATTTGCGCTGTAGAAGGAGTCGGGTTTGTCTTTTCTGCACAGGAGTGGCCTCGAATAGAGTAGACCGTGTTCGGTCAGCATCTGTTTCCGCGCTCTCAGATATGCGGTAGCGACTGGACGTAGTGGCGCAGGCAGAGGGACCTCGCGGTTGGAACCGTAGCTCCCTTCGCCTTTCGGGTGGCGAACACGCAATGTCCAAGTCTGCAAGTCCAAGTCGTCTATCTCAGCTCTACGTAGCTCCTTGGGGCGAAGTCCTGTGAATAGGTGTGTGTGAATAAGGAACCTCGCAACTTCCCCATTCCAGCCGCTAATCATCTCGGTTGCCTTGAGAATCTTGCTACACTCCTCCTGATTCAGACTTGGTCCCCTGCGTGTCACGCGCTTCGGGAACAGAAATGGATACTTCACTTTCATACCGTCCAGTATTCCATTGTTGACGGAACGCAGTACGCCTTGGATGTTCTCCAGCTCGCGAGCCTGCGTTGTCGGACTCCATCCGTGTCCCTTAATCTCTTGGAGGACGGCTACCATTTCCTTCTCGCCCCAAATCGCGGGGTCACGTTTCAGTTTCGGATTCGTTTCACACAACATTGCATATCGCCCTTCAAATGCTCTCAGTTTCCTTGCTCGCTCCTTCAACGTTTCTTCAGCCAGTATGCCACTATTCGCCTCCAAATACTGCGTCACTCTCGTCTTCAGGGGGTTCCGGCCCATCGACCTTGCCCCCCGAATTCTTCCGCGTCTTCTGACCACTGAGGGCGTACCATTGCGACCTTGCCGAGTCGCATTGCTTCCCTCGTTGGGAAGAACTTCGTCTAAGGACGTAAATGTATCGACGGATTCCCCTGAAATTCGCGTATGAGTTTGAGCTGAGGGAGTTTCTGTCAAGATGATTTCCTTTCCTGTCTACATAAACTCCGCAAGCTTGTCTTCCTCAAACTTGACAATATTCGAATCATCGTCAGCTCGTATCTTCCAGATTCTCCCAGCGAGCGTCTCAGGCAAGAGGTCAAGTTCTGCTGACTCCCAATCACGGACCTGAATCTCCAGAAGTCCACGTTGCGGTCTTTTGGGTTTCAGAAGGCCCTTCTTCTCGCTTTCGACCCGTTCCTCGTCAGTGACCAGAAACTGCCCCTTCCAGATGTGAGATTCATAAGGATGCCCGTGTGTGTTATTCCTCACTTTGAAGATGCCTTTGTAATCCTGGCACTCGAAACACTTCTCCTTGTCGACGGGCTTCCAAGCGTATTTCATTCCGAATCGCCATTGAAGCGCCGTCTGCGTCCAAACTCGTTCTCTATCTTCGTCCGATATTGGCTGGTCCTGCGGCCTAGTTTTCACTGTTTCATTCATTACTTCACCTTCATCGCGTTCGCTAATTGTCTGTGAGTAGTGGGAGGCTGGACCGGCTCTACGAGCAGGCCCGCTCGTCACAGCTCTCTTTTCGACCTCTCAGGGGCCGTTTCCCCAGGGACGCCTCCATCACGGAAAAGCAAGGGGTTAGGCCGCTCAAGTCTGCCCGATGTTATGCGGGTTTGTTTGCTCCAGTCCGGGTTAAGTCAGACATAGTATTCAGTAAGGATTATCGCCTTTTAAGCGTTACGGTCACGAGGGACGATTCATTCGAAACAAAAGCTTGTTAGTTGGCGGTGGTATGCACAATGGTAAGGTATGTTAGGAAATTTTGCTATTTTTTGAAACCTTTTTAGCAAATTGTTCAGTCGGAACTCATCGAGTGGCTGATAAGTACGCTGGCTACGAAAACTGACCCCTCGTGTGAGCAACCACATTGACGCCCGAAAACGCCCTCAAAAACCAACTATAACGACTATCCATAACGTGTGCATAGTATAGGATAGAACAGGACAGCATAGCAGAGAATAGCACAGCATATGCTAGGATAGAATAAGCACTGTGTACGTACGTGCTATGCTCCAGACTCTGGATTCTTCGGTCCCAAGTCAATCCTGCATTTATTGTGATATCCAGACAGCTACATTCCAGAATCAAGTTAAAGGCGTTCTGAGGCCGACATCTGACGTGTTTGACCCCTACCCTACAAGGTTTGTCGGGCTTTGGGAGTTTGCCGTGCGGGCAGGCGTTTCCGGCCCTCTAGGAGGCCCTCCAAGGGGAGGATGTTCCTCGGATACAAAGGCCCAATTCCCCCTTGCTGGCACCCGAGACGCTAGTATAAGCGCCTCGGACTCCAAAACACAAGAAAACAACCACTTTTCGGTCGTTTTGGGCATCATTTTCTGGCCCATTCTGCCAGTTTCGGCGAATTCACGCTAGTATCAGCACGAGTCCTTATCGGACCAAGAGAGAGCCGCCGCATCGGTCATTTCCCCTGCTTGACGGAGTACCCTAGGCCAAGCTTAATTAGCGGGCCAGCCGATTGTGCGGTCGTGGCCAGGCCAGTATTGAAATGGGCGGGTGGGAAGCGCCAGATTATTGAAACGGTCCTGTCGATGTTCCCCCCAGACTACACTAGTCGTTCATTCCACGAGCCTATGTTTGGAGGGGGAGCGGTGACTTTCGAAATAGAGCCTCCTAGGGGGACAATCAACGACATAAACAAGCGACTTATGGATTTCTACAAGGTCGTCAGAGATGGTCCCAAGGAACTGGTCCAGGAGAACGCAAGACACAAATCCGACCACGACTACTACTACAAAGCCAGGCAGAGGTTCAACGAAGGAAATGGGAAGCTGTCGCCCGTTGAGAGGGCGAGTCTATTGCTCTACTTGAATCGAACCTGTTTCAATGGGCTTTACCGAGAGAATAGACGGGGCGAGTTCAACGTTCCATATGGCCGCTACAAGAACCCAGACTTCATCCAAGAACAGGCGATTCAGGAGGCGAGTGTAATCCTCGACAGGCTGGAAATCCTGAACACGGATGTTAGATACATTGTCAAGAAAGCCAAGAAAGGTGACATTGTCTATCTTGACCCTCCGTACTGTCCATTGAGTACAACATCGTCCTTCACTTCGTATTACAAAGATGATTTTGGCTTCAGTGAACAGCAAAGACTCAAGACCATTGTCACCGAACTAGACGAGAAAGGGGTATTCATCGTTCTCAGCAATTCTAGCTCTGCACAGATAAGACAACTCTATGAAGGCATCAGCGGATTCAGAATCTCGGATATTCTAGCTAGGAGAGCAATCAACTGCAATGGACAAAGACGCGGAGAGGTTGGAGAAATCATCGTCACGAACATCCCGGAGCGTGATTAGATGAAGGGTGACACTGAAGCGGCCTGGAACAAGGCGATTGCCGAGTTACCCATCGACCTCTCAAAAGAGCTAACGGACGACATCAAGGCGAAGGATTTCAAGAGAGTCACTGGCGTTGAGCCAAGAATCGCCTTCAAGGTCGATTCCTCAGCCGGTTTGCCAACAGCTCTAAAGAATAGTGGTCATTTCCCACTGCCTATCAGAAATGGCGTATACAAATGTGTGCGACGCAATGGATTCCATCCCATAGAGGAAATCGAAGGCACACCGAAGACGTTCACCTCGAAGCTGGATTTCGAAATGGCCACCGCGACTGGCACCGGCGAGAGTATGTACATTCACTATGCATACAATTGTGGCCTTCTTTCAGAGTTTACAGGAGTCGACGCCTGGGCCAAATCCAACGAGGGACGCAAACGCGCGAAACCATTCTCTTTTATGGTTAAGGATTTGGAACTGCACCAAGACGGAGTGCAAATACAGGTCGACGGCCTCTTTGAAGTCCCAAACAGAATTCTCGTGGTAGAAGCCAAGAAGAAAGGTGACCTAGACTTCATCATAAGGCAGCTGTACTATCCCTACAGGAATTGGAGAGTCGAAACAAACCAACAAGTGGACACGCTGTTCTTTGTCATTGACGATGTGAATGACGTCTACAGCTTTTACAAGTACCACTTCACTGACGAGAACAATTACTCCAGCATTGAACTCGTTGACAAGGCGAAGTACGTCGTTGTTGAAAAGCCGCGGGGGGCGAAAGAACTTGAACAAGTAGCTCCGGAATCCCCCTACATCCCTCAGGCGAATACTGTCGATGTAATACAGCAAATCCCGTTTTTGGTGAGCAAAGGGATGAATAACGGTAATCTGGTGGCCGAAGCAATTGGCTATAGAGGCAGACAGGGACTCTATTACGGAGAAGCCGCTGAAGGACTTGGACTGATAACCAGAACGCGCGTCTCTCACGGCCTCCGGTTCGAACTCACGGATTTGGGAAAGCAATTCGTTGTGTCCAGGCCAGACAAACGAAATGAGATTATTGCCACACAGATGATGAAGCTGGAAGTAATTAATGCAGTCTTTGATGCGTTGGCCGAGAAGGCAAAGAGGTCGATAGCTTCGCCATTCCTGACAAAAACAGATGTCACAAGAATAGTGGTAGAGAACTCCAAGCTCTCCGGGAAAACGCCACCGCGTAGAGCGCAATGCATCGTCAAGTGGTTTGAATGGCTTTCGAGCAACTATGGAGTTGTCTCGGTCAAGAAAGGCCGATTGTGTTTCGGACAAAGAAACGATTCGGATTCCGACTAGTTGAATTAGACTATGTACATTATGTACACAATACTCAAAATAGGCCACCTGAGTATTCCAACATAGGAATTGTGGGAGGCCAGCTCTGTGTGCAAGTTTGTAGGAATCGTAGTGTACCAAGGGCTTGTTGAAGATGTTCGGGTCTTCAATGAGAAATCGAGTGCCATCAAGTGGATAGCCATCAAGGCAAACGAATATGGAGTCGAGGATTCTCTTGATTCGCTCGTATGGGACGTCGAGAAGCAATCGCGAATCTACCTAGGATTTGCGTTAGCCCATCAGGAAATCACCACATAGAAGGAAGTGTTCTGGCGAGTCCGAGGAACTTGCCCTGAAATGTTAGGAACCTGCTTTCGACCTACAGGATTCATAGAAAATTGTCTAGACTCGCGACATTCGTGCGAGCGATACTCTTTCTTTTCTTTGCTTTGTCAGCGTCCTTTATCTTCATAATCTTCTCCGCATACTTCTTAGCGAAATATGCCTGAAGGTCACCTGATTTCGTACCTCTATTCGAATAACGAACAATCGTGTCATCACCGGCTATCTTGACAAACTTGGTTGTTTGCAGGAATTTCAAAGCGGACATCATACGATTGGATTTCACTTGATGGTTGTTTCTTATCCAGGGTGGAAAGAAGTACTCAGCACGTCTGCACAATTCCTTGTAACTCACCGGTATCTCGACCTTATCTGATGATTTCGAATCCAAGAAACCATAGAGCAAACCCCAAATCTGAAATGCGGTATAAGGGATAGGTGGGTCCCGTCGAATGAACTTGTATTTGGAGTAGGCAGTAGCCTTGAATCTTATCGAGTTTCCGTCCAGAATTTCCTTAACATCATCGCAACAACCATCCCCCTCTAACTTGAACGTGATGACATCATCTGCCGATGTCTGGTCAAACGCACACAGAGAAACATCCGAGGGTACTTTGTCTCTGACTTTGTCAACGTGTATCCTGCTCCACTCTGGATAGAGAACTGTGATGGACGGTTTCGAGACAACTCCATTGTAATCCAGAATTCGATACTGTTTTTCGGCGTCAGTGAATTCTTCCAGGGCATTTTGCGGAGATGAAATCGAAGCCTTATGCTCTATGACGTCAATTATATCATTCCCCTTCATAATCGCGAAGTCTGGATTGCGGTTTTCGCGCTTGCTGCCACTAATCTTGAAATCGTGTTCGACTTCACAGCTCAATTTCGCTTTGTCCATTTCGTCCTTGAAAACAGAGAAGAAGGTAACAGAATCGGTGTAGTCATCACAGTCTTTCAGAATCTTGTCCACTGGACCATTATCGATTGGTATTCTCACCATAATGCTGTCCCTGTTGGCAATATGTCAGAAACCAACGAAACAAGATTACCGAGAGAATCTGGAGTCGACTTCTGCTGAGGAACAATCTCCACCTTCTTCTTGAAGACATACAGGTCAAAGCTAGAGCCATCATCTCTATCACTGAGCTGTATCATCAGCATCGGATTTCCAGGGTGCAACACGGCCGCCGCATAACCATCAATAATCTTCTTTTCGATAGTATGAGCTTCTGTTTCCGAGATGGGGGCCTTGAAGTCGATGGATATGGGTGAGAGGATTACGCTATCATCGGTTTCCTTTCTTTCTCGGCCATCAAGCTTCTGGCGAATCTGCTCAGATGAGTAAATGTAAGGCAGTACTGCGTCGGAGTAAAATTCCAGGAAATTGCCGGAGTAAAGGGTGAGATGTCCGTTTTCGCTGAATCTGCACCCAAAGACCACGTCACCATCTGCTTTGAATTTGAGTGTAACTCCAGTCCACTTTGCTTCTTCCCTTCTCGCCAGCCCCATCATCGTTTTCAAATTGAATTCCAGAGGGGTCTTCTTCCAGTTTCGGAAAGTCTCTCCTGTTTTGCAGAATGTGCCTTCAACGACCTCGACGCTGTCATATTTCGTCTTCACTCTCTCTACCATCTCCAAGAGCGGTAACGATGGCACATACACTAGGTTAAGAATCGGAAACATCCTTCGTGAAAAGGAAGCCATAATCTGGCTTATTCTAGACGATTCTCCTTCCGATATGAACATCCAGTGTTTGTCTACGGGGACAAAGAACCCAATTTGGGAGCTTGTCCGAATTCCAATTCTGACTTGATAAATCTGGTCGTTTTTGGAAAGGAGACTTGTGATTAATCCTTTGTCTCTTGCACGTTCAATTGCCCTTTCAATGGGAGACTCTGCATCAGAGGAGAAGATGAAGCAATGCAGAGATGGCAACTCCGAGCGCTCAATCGCCCGTCCATAATAATCGAACAATTGACTCTTGTCGGCAAAATTAAGACCACTTGGCAAGGTTTCCCCAGATAAGGATGAGCCACAAGTGAATCTATTAACCTATCGTTAAGATTCAGAGGAAACCCGACATTCGGCCCCCTTGGTAAAATTCTTCACTAAGTTCCTAACTTGGGCCGCAGAGTCTGTTTTTCGGCAGTTTCATCAGTCCGTTCACAATCAAAACAACTCTCAAAATGGCAAACCGAAGGGCTATGTCAGATGTTTCCAGCTTCACTTTATCCCTTATGTCTCCGGGAGGGTAGTTGTATAGGCTGGCTCGGGATACCCCAGGATTCGAAGCTAGAAGACCGGCACATAGGGGTCAGGTTTGCCCCATAGGTGTGCCTTTCTACGCCTCCCCACGGTTTGAATCCGGACATCCCGTGCCAGAGCGCAACATCCATAGGCAGGAAAGGATATCCAAACTGAAGGAATCGGAGGAAGTGGAATTGGGCCTTTATGAACAACTCTTGAATTTGACCAGCGAAACGAAGAGGGACGGTTCCTTGGCCGAACTCGTTGAAATCGAGTTCAAGAAGAGATTCAAACAAGACGGCAGGCCCAAGGAGTATTACTATCTCACGGATTTGTGCAACCCCGCTCAGACATACTGGCGAGAGAAGAAGCCCGATGTAGATAGGAGCGTAGAAGTTGCTAACAAGCTGGCGAAAGGAAACAGACTCCAGCGTATTGCGTTTGCCTGGATGCGGAAGATACCAGACTACGTCTGTGAGGAGACGCATCTTTTCGGAGAGTACCAGGGAATAGAAAGAGTATCTGGGAAATACGATATGAGGCTGGGAGACTCGATAATTGAATTCAAAACCAAGCCGGAGAGCGTCCCTGACGAGGAGACTGTCTTCGAGAAGTATCCCCAGGATTTGGAGCAACTAATCTTCTACGCCGCTCTTTCTCCCAGAGAGGCGAAGACGCATTACCTTGTGTTCCAGCTTGACCATCAACCATATGGCCTGTTCGTGTTCAGAGCTGAAATCAGGGACTTGGGTATGATTCGCAATATCTTGAGACAGAGAGTGGATAACCTTGACAAGGCCCTTCAGAATTCGGACCCTGCCAAGCTGGGGATGTGCCGGTATTACGAACCAGGGTGTGATTTCGAGAAGGCCAAAGTGTGCAACTGCAGTACGTTGGAGAAACTCAGTGTGAAGTCAATCCGACGTGCAATATCCTTGACGATTGACGAAGAGAAGAAGGTCGAGCTAGAGAGTTTTATGCTAAAGGAAGGGAAGTCGTCCGGGGAGCTTCTTCACCCCTGGAATCTGCTGGTGCCAAGACGCCACTTTCTCAACAATCTACAAGGCACCGTCAGTGATGACGATAGAGATGATTCCAAGGAATCAAGTATGGAAGCACTCAGAAAAGCAGTCTACCGAGCAAAGAAGCTGAAGCCGGATGCAAGCGAATTGGCGGAAGCCCGAGCCAAATGTCTGGACTTACCGATAATGAAAACTTGGCGATGGATTGCCATTCACGGCACTTGGACTGGAGAGAAGCGAAAGAGAGTCGTCCCTGCTTTGCTCAGAGTCAATCAAAGTAGCAAACCAAGCTTGGGCTTGAACGACATATACAAGGCCCAATTGAACATTGCCAGAATTGTATCGAGAACAGCACAAGGAGTGGTAATTGTTGCATATCCAAATGCTGGCGACAAGATTCAGGCATACACATTGTCATCCGAGCCAAGCGATTTGCGAGGAGGAGAAAGACTGCTGAGGGATAGCATCTCTCTTTTGAACAAAGCCCTCGGGGATAGCGAAATCGGCCTCCTGGATTTGTGTCCTCCGTACTTGCGGATGAAGTGCAGTTCGTGTCCTGACTATTGTGTGGGACTTGCTCAGACAGAATCGAGAGCCTGAATAACGAATGGATGGACAAGTGAAAGAATGATACAAGAAGGGCAGAAGAAGAAAGCGAAGTACTGGGGTGCGTTCAACGTTAAGAAAGTTGTTAAGCTTGCACAACCAGTGATTTGTCATAGCGAGGAAACTGGAGAAGCTGAATTTACGCCGACCATCGTTCAGATAGAGTGGGAGAAGTCGCCTTCCTCAGACGTCAATGAGTTTTGGATGCCTTATTGGATGAAGATAAGAGGGAAAGAAAAGTATGGCCAGTTCGCTCCAATGCTCGGTGCGAATGCTTTGCTTCAGCTCCTTCAGGAAGCAATCAGGCGTGACTTCTTCACAAAGGAGTTTATGCTTGGATTATCAGACACCTTAAAGGAGAAACTAGAGCGTAGTTAGAATCACAAGAGACCCCAGCCGCTCCCATAAGCCTATCAGTGGATAGAGGGGTCTCGATGGGGGGAGAATCAGGAATCGAAAAGACAAGCCCAAGGGCAAAGAAGCCATAAAGCATCAAGTCAAACAGAGTTTGCAGGATGGTAACGTAGATGCCCTGCTGGATTTGTTTGACGGACTGGACACAATCAGAGATAGCAAAGCTGTGCTTGAATCACTTCGAGACGAGAGTCTCGAACAACTCAGCGAATTCGTTGACAATCTCCTCAAGGCACCGAATGCAGAAAATAACCCGCTCGTATGGGTATTCCTTCTAGACGAGATGCTCACCAAGGCAATGATAAATGATACCAGAAAGTATGGGAGTGCGTACAGTATGTTCCCCGTCCAGCATTTCTACTCATCAATGAAGGAAGCTGTCGACGGGACTCAGGGTTCGACTGTAAGTTTCTCTCACCCGGATGTCAAACCTGCGAAGGAGATGTTCACGACGCTTTATGAGAATTACAAGGAACTGTGTTCTCTCTTTTCCCGCTTGGCAAGCATAGCAAACGACGGGCTTGAGGACAAGACGAGGGGCTGGCGAAATCCTTTTCCACAGAATGGGAGCAGATACCATTGCCTGAGTGTTTCCAATGCTGATACTTTCATCAGAAATGCCATTTCGCACAAGAAGTTCAGGCGTCTGGAGGTCACGAAATTTGAGCTTGCGGACAGGCACGGGAAACACAAGAGGTTCTACTCACCCTCGTTCTTGGACGAACGTTTGAACCTTCTCGCAAGTAAGGTTCGGTTTGCCACGATAGGTTTGTCAATGTCGCATCGGATGTACTACCAAATGGCCCTCAAGGCAATCCAACTCAACCAGGTTCGAAGTAGACTTCAGAAGACCTCTGTGAGTGGGAACTCGGCCGACAAGGCAATGAATTGAATCGAAAGGTTTGGTTGCATTCTGTAGCACAACGACCTACGGCACAATGCCTTTATGTCTTTACTTACGGCCAGGAGCCTTCTCAGCCATCCTATCCAGTCTTTCCAAGATTCGCTTTTCAAATTGGTCAAGTACCTTTGCATCGGACGTCACGTGGTCATCGAGTCTTTTACTAAGTGACTGAAACCTCTCCGTAATTACCTTGAAGGCCGCCAGAAAGCCAGCATATGCGGCGCCAATGGCCAAGGAAATGTTGGCTACGTACTGTTCCCACGGGTCATCGTGTTGCTCGGCATAGGTTATGATAAGCACAACCATTGTGAGCCAAATCAGGATTGCTCCAATGCTTCGGACCAGCTGTTCGATGTTCTTTAGTCCTTTGAACAATGCGATTGCCCCACCTACAAGCGCCACAACCCCAAGAAATAATACGTACATCTCGACACCTTGTAGGACATCACTTGCAGTTTATAAGCCCGTTTGCTCGCTCGAAACGAGGAGGGCAAGAAAGTACACAATTCAGCGGGCTGAAAAAGAGAAAAAGGGGTTTCCCGAAGTACGAAATCCTGCCTGATTTTCGCATCGTCGTAGCCTACTGGCTAGTTGAGGGTTCAAATCCAACTGCCCCCACCAATCACTGCCAGAGCTCCGTCCTCACGAGCCATTAGCCAGGAGTTCGGCCAGAGCAATCGAAATGTCCTTGATTGGGATGTCCACAAGTCCGCGGTCCA
>Ga0315282_10015584_pt1 | contig 11196 bp, 12 predicted proteins | sample YL17G07_20_MG_FD_203693 | JGI IMG/M metagenome (GOLD analysis project Ga0315282, IMG submission 203693) | Sediment microbial communities from Yellowstone Lake, YNP, Wyoming, USA - YL17G07_20 | ecosystem: Environmental > Aquatic > Freshwater > Lake > Sediment | place: USA: Wyoming | collected...
CTCCTGACCAACGTCGCCGCCATCGTCCCGCTGATGTTCCTCGGCGGCCTGGCGGACCTGATCGGCGTGAACCTGACCATCGGGATCGTCGCCGCGCTCGTCTTCTACACGGCGGCCGCGAGCATCCGCGAGACGCGCATCCGCGAGACGCGCATCCGCGAGACGCGCATCCGCGAGACGCGCAAGGAGAAGTCGCAGTGAAGCCAGAAGATACCACGGCACCTCGGCTGGCGCTGCTCTCGCCGTTGCGCGCGCGCAACTACCTCCTCCTGTGGGCCGGCAGCGCGGTTGCCGTGGTCGGCGAGGCGATGCGCGTCGCCGCGATGGGCAAGACGTTTGTGAAGATGCGGAAGGACGCCGCGGGCGTCGCGCGGGCCGTGCGCGTGCCGGAGCACGTCGACGCCGTCGCTGACATGGCGTGCGGCGCGCAGGCGCACTTCCAGGTGTCCAGCACGGGGTGAAGTACATGGAGTTCACCGAGGCCGTGGCCCGCAGCATGGCGACCGGGGAGGTGGTCTCGCTGCCGCTCTGACGCGGGCGCCGGGCCAGCCCTTGCCAGTATGGAACAACTGTTCTATAATGACTGGGGGCTGGCGCTGGCCGCCCGAGGGATCGGCGATGACCGGGGCAACCTATCAGGAAGTGCGGGCGAAGTCCGCGCTGAACCGCTTGGGCAGACGCGGGGGAAGCTGGTCACTCAACCCCTACAGGGGCTGTCTGCACGCCTGCGTGTACTGCTACGCCCGGGCCTACCACTCCTACCTCGACGTCGACTGGCACGAGGACTTCGAGCGCGTCGTCTTCGCCAAGACCAACCTGCCGGAGCTCCTCGGGCGCGAGCTTCGCCGCCCATCGCGGAGGGGCCAATCGGTCTGCATCGGCTCCGCCGCCGACCCGTACCAGCCGGCCGAGGCCACCCACCGGATCACGCGCCGCTGCCTCGAGACCCTCGCCGACCTCGCCAACCCGTGTACCATCCTCACCAAGGGCACCCTGATCGTCCGGGACGCCGACGTGCTCCAGCAACTGGCCGCGCGGGCGAGCGTGTACTTCAGCCTGACGACCCTCGACGAGCGGCTCGCCCGCCGACTCGAGCCTCACGCTCCGCCGCCGCGAAGCCGGCTGCGAGCCCTGGAGCGCCTGCGCGCCCTGGGGGTGCGGACGGGCGTCCTTCTCTGCCCCGTCCTGCCCGGCCTGACCGACTCCCCGGCTCAGCTCGAGGCCGTCATCCGGGCGGCGGCCGATCACGGCGCCGTCGACGTCGGGGTTGGCGCGCTGCGGCTCGCGCCGCTGGTGAAGGACCACTTCCTGCCGTTCGTGGACCGCGAGTTCCCTCGCCTGTCCGCGACCTACCGGCGGTGGTACGCCCACGGGGCCGAGGCGGCGTGGGCGTACCGGTCGCAACTGGAGCGGCTGACCGACCGGCTGAAGGCGGAGTGCGGGGTGCCAGACCACCCGGAGGAGGGCCGGGCGCCGCCCGCCGACGAGCAGCTTAGCCTACCGCTGTGGGGATAGCGTCTCGGCAGCGTCGCCCTCTCACTCTACCACCGGCAGCGCACTCGCGTCGAGCCCGGCCGGCAGCGCCACGTACTCGGCCTGCACCCAGCCCGCGATGAGGCCGCGGTCCTCCGGCTGAACCTTGAGGGCCGTGCCATCCTGGTTGCGCCCGACCACCCTGAAGCCCGCCGCCTGCATCGCCTCGAAGTTGCCCGCGCGCTGCCCGGCGGGGCCGTCGGCCACCGCCTGCGACTCGCCGACGTAGACGAAAGCCCGGCCCGGATCCCTCGCCGGATTCGCCCGCGCCGGCACGGCTGTCGGGCTGGCCGCCGGCGTGGGGGTCGGCCCGACGGTGGGCGTCGCGGGCGGCGTGGGCGCCCGCGTCGGGGTCGCGGTCTCCGCCGGCGTGGGGGTCGTCGTACTGGTGGGTGGCGGGGTCGGAGTGGCAGCAGCCGGCGTGGCCGGCGCGGTTGGGCTCGCCGTGGCCAGCACGGCCAGAGCGAGAGCTGGCGCCGATGCCTGGCGAGGCGCCTCGGCGGCAGGGGTCGGCGGTGGCGGCGCCGAGGAGTCGGGGGGCTGCATCCTGGCGGCCGCGACCGGGGCCGTCGGCGGCGCCGGCGAGGATGGCACCCCGGAGGGGAAAGCTCCCAGCCCCCAACTCGTGGCCAGCACGGCCGCGGCCAACAGGAGGGCGCCGCCGAGCGCGCGCGCCAAAATCCGGCGAGGCCAGCGCATCCCCGGCCAGGGCAGCCGGAGCGGCCGCGGCGCGAGACGCACGGCGGGCTCCGGGGCCGGCGAGCCCGGCGCCGGAGGCGCAGCGGCGATCGACCCGGCCTCGGCGGCCGGTGCCTCAGTGGGAGGGCGAAGTGGTGCCGGCGGCTGGGGCAACTGAAGGGGAGGCAATTCCAGCATCCCGATGGCATCCTCGAGGGTGGAGACCTTCTCGGCCAGCCGGCGGACGCCGTCGGCCAACTGCTGCTGGCCGGCAAGGAGCCTGTCGATGGGCTCCTCCCGGCCGAGGCCGGCCTGCGCCGCGCCGAGCACCCAGGCCAGCAGTCCGACCGTCGCCTGGTGAGGCGAGCCTGCCCCGTCGAGCCAGGCGATCAGGCTCTCCGCCGCGTGCGGCTCGTCGGCTCCGGCGGCCAGGTGGGGCCAGGTCGTCTCGACGCGCCGGGCAAGCTCGTGCCAGCGCACCACCACCGGCGCGAGCACGAGCGCCTCGAGGTAGTCTCCCCTGGCCCTGGCCGCCAGGAGCTGCTCGCTCGCCTCCCGAAGCCCGGCCAGCGGGCGGTCGAACGGCGGCTGCGGACCCGCGGCTCCGCCGTCTCGAAGCTGGCCCAGCAGGCTATCCAGCATCCGGGCGTTGCCGGCGGCCTCGGCGAGCAGTTGCAGGGCGCGCTCCGCCTGCCCCTTCTTCCTGGCTGCACGGACCTCGCCCGCGCGGTCGCGCGCCTGCTGATAGAGCGCTCCGGCCCGGTCGAGATGCCCGACCGCTCGCTCGAGGTCGCCCGGCCAGAGCGACCTGAGCAGCCCGTCGCCCAACTGCTCCGCGGACTCGGCTGCGCGCCGGGTCGACTGGCGCCCCGCCTCGTCCGGATCCTGGCTCATCGGCGCGCTGCCCCCGGCCTCCGCCCGCAGGCGCCGCGCGTGCTGCCGAGCTGTGGGGAATGGTCTATCACCGCGCTGCCCCGCGAACGTCGTGTTCCGGCCGCAGCCGAGCAGGCTGCGGCCGGCTGCATTATACCCGAGTTCGCTGCACGTGGCGATGGCCCATTGGTGGCATCGCTGGCTCGCCAGTCACGGCTCCCCGGACCACGGAGAGGGGGAAAGAAGACCGGTCTGCCCCTCGCGCGAGCAGGATCTCGGCGGTGCGCCCGGCATCTCCGTGCCCCGGACCTCCGTCTCGAAGAGGGGGATCAGCGCCCGGACGCTCCCGTCGAACGTCGCCGATGTGGATCACCCCATTTACGCCAGCGCGTCGGTCAGGTCTTTCTCGCGCAGCATCCGGCGCTTCCAGGTCGCGATCTGGGGCACGACGTAGGGCAGCAGCCGGAGCGAGTAGTAGGGTGGCAGGATCGGCACTCCCAGCAGGTCGCCCATCGTGATCGGGATGAAGAGATGCTCCACGCTGGAGCGCGTCTTGAGGGCCTGGCGCGTCATATCGTGGGCGGCCACTATGGAGCCCGTGCTGCTGCGGGACTACGAGGTGCCGGCCGACCTCCCGGCCAAGATCTGGGCCATCAGGTCCTCCCCGGGCAGCGGCAAGCGCATCGTCCAGTCCATCAGCCTGGACCCCGAGGTGCTGGAGCCCCGCAACGTCCACCTGCAGGAGAAGCACTCCCTCATCAGGCTACGGGAGGCGCGCTGGCAGGACTACCACCTGGACGACGCCCGCCTGGCCGTCGTGGCATTCGGCACGCCGGCTCGGGTCGCCCTCAGCGCGATTCGCTCGGCCAGGTCGCGGGGCATCCCCGTCGGCCTCTTCCGGCCCATCACTCTCTTCCCCTTCCCGGAGCGGGAGATCGCCGACCTGGCCATACGGGTGGACGGGCTGCTGGTCGTGGAGATGAACCAGGGACAGATGCTCGAGGACGTCCAGCTGGCGGCCGCGGGCCGGGCCGACGTGCGGTTCTTCGGGCGGCTCGGGGGCCTGGTGCCCACGCCGGAGGATGTGCTGGGCGCCGTCGAGTGCCTGGTGCGGCGCCAGGGCGGGGATCCGGGGGTGCCACCCGACCGCTCGCCTGAACGGGCGAGCGCTGGCGTGCTCGTCGCCCGGCGGGTCCGCTGATGGGCGGCGGAGGAAGCGAGATGGACGGGGACGCAAGACTGGTGTTCGGCCGACCGCGGGCGCTTTCGGAGACGCCCACGCACTACTGCCCGGGCTGCGGGCACGGCGTCGTGCACCGGCTCGTCGCGGAGGCGATAGACGCGCTGGCGCTGCGGGACCGGGCGGTCCTGGTGGCGTCGATCGGCTGCGCCTACTGCGCCTACAACTGCTTCGAGCTCGACGGGTGCGAAGCGCCGCACGGGCGGGCTCCGGCCGTCGCGACCGGCATCAAGCGGGTGCGGCCGGAGCTGTTCGCCTTCACCTACCAGGGCGACGGAGACCTCGGGGCCATCGGCACCGCCGAGGTCGTCCACGCCGCGGCTCGGGGCGAGAACATCAGCGTCGTCTTCGTGAACAACGCCGTCTATGGCATGACCGGCGGGCAGATGGCTCCGACGACGCTGATCGGCCAGCGCACCACGTCGACTCCAGCCGGGCGCGAAGCCGCGCACGCCGGCTACCCGCTCCGGGTCGGCGAGATGCTGGCTAGCCTCGACGGGTCGGCCTACGTCGCCCGCGTCTCGATCCACAGCCCTCGGGAGGTTCGGCGGGCCGGCGCCGCCATTCGCAAGGCTTTCGCCTGCCAGGCTGCCGGCCTCGGCTTCTCCCTGGTGGAGGTCCTGTCCACCTGCCCGACCAACTGGGGGCTCAGCCCGAGGGAGGCCCTGGCGTGGGTCGAGCAGCGGATGCTCCCGTCCTACCCCTTGGGCGAGATGAAGGTTGCCAGGGAGCTGAGCTAGCGATTCACAGGATGCTGAGGCGATGGAAGTTGCGATCGCCGGATTCGGCGGGCAGGGAGTGCTCTTCGCCGGACTGGTGCTGGCGCATGCCGGCACGGACGCCGGGCTGAACGTGGCCTGGATACCGTTCTACGGCCCCGAGATGCGCGGGGGCACCGCCGGCTGCACGGTCATCCTCTCCGAGGAGGAAGTCGGCTCCCCGATCGTCAGCCATCCGGCGGCGGTGGTGGCGCTGAACGAGCCCTCGCTCGCCAAGTGGGGGCCGAGGGTCAGGCCGGGGGGCGTCCTCGTCGTCAACACCTCCCTGGCGAAGTCGTCGGTGGAGAGGGCCGACGTTCGGGTCGTCCCGATACCCGCGACGGAGGTCGCGGCGGCGCTGGGGAGCGACAGGGTCGCGAACGTGGTCGCCCTCGGCGCTCTGATCAAGGCCACGGGTGCGCTGCCGCTGGACGTGGTCGAGCGGGCCATCGCCGAGACGCTGGGGCCAGGCAAGGAGCGCTACCTGACGCTGGACTGCGAGGCGCTCCGGCGCGGGGCCGCGCTGGCGAGAGCCCGGCCACGGTGGCCGTCTGAGCGAGTGGAACCGGAGAACCCAAGCTAGCCTCGGCTCAAGAACACGACTGACTCACGCAGCCCACGCTTACTGTGGCGCTTCCGCATACTGACGATCTCGTCACAACGCCATCCCATCTCCGCGAAGATGACCGCAAGGTTCCTGTCGGTTTCCACCTCGTTGTCGGCCATCTTGGCGTTCCCCACAACCCATGCCATTCGGGCACGAGTGGCCATGACCTCGCTTATCTGTTCGGCGTGAGTCCAGAGATCGTTGAAATAACGGACGACGTAGTGCTTGAGTATCGGGTTTGCTGTTGCCATCGCCGCGACAAATGGGGCAAGCAGTCGTTCCAACACTGCGTTCTGAGGGGCAACGGGCTTCTGCAGTAACCAGGTGGCTTTGCCCCAGGTTCCTCCCATCGAGGCCACCTCAATGTCGCCCACTTCTGAAGCACTACGCACCAGGTCCAGGAAGAAAAGGAGGGGCCGTGTCTCGCGAGCATACGAGAACCGGTTCGGATACGGAGGAGAAGTCACAAGAACATCGAATGGTTCCTCACCTGCCAACAGGGTTGCTAACTCTTTGGTGTTCCCTCGGTACAGGTTCACGGTGGCACCCGTGCGGGGCTCGGCAGAGACGTCCTCGATGATATGTCTGCATCTGAGGTCGAAAGCGGCCAACGCTTCCTTCTCCATCGCCGGCCCGTGCGCGAACGACATGCTCGGATGGTTGTGCTTGGCGGCCGACACGTCAATCACTATGGACGCGATGGCAAACCGGACCAAGTCTGGATAGCTGTGCTCAGTCTTCTGGGCAAGCACGAGGCGAGCGGAAGCCAGTTGCGCGAGCGTACCTGGAGCCCACCAGCGATCCGGATGGGCAATGCCCGGAATTAGCTCAGGGTGTGCCGCCAGATACTTCACCGGGTCACCGATCTCAGCCAGCGCCGACTCCCAGCAGCGCCGAAACCGGCCTAGGTCACGCTCAACCAGACATGGGTCGTAGACTCCCGTCTTGACTTTCGATACAAGGAACAAGGCGGGGTTGATCTCGGTGCCGGCCGAGTTGTTCCCCCGTCGTCTCGCCTCCAGCGGAACGGTACCCGTGCCCGAGTACGGGTCAAGCACTCGATCAGAGAGCCTGACATCAAGTCGGTCGAACAGGTCACGGGCGAGCTGCGGTGAGAAGCTTGGCGTCAGCCGGAACCATCGATGTACGGGCTCCTCCAGCTTGCCTCTGAACGTCGTCGCCACCCGGTTGCGATTACGGAAAACCGGTGCTGTCTCTTGACCAAACAAAGGTAGTTGCAGTTGCTTCATTCGCTGACCCGGCGTAGCGCCCTTCTCACAATGTCCCGATACTGGTCCTTGTGGGCTAGAAGGAACTCATAGAAGGAGAATGCTGTTATCTCCTCGAGAAAGTGGTACGATGCCATGCCCTCTTTCAGCATCCAAGTACCCCGATAGCGAGTCATGACCTGTCGATTCGACTGATTACAGAAGACAAGCATCACCGGCAGGACACCGGAGAACATGAGGTAGCGCGCCATCGCCTCGTCAGCCTGGACTCGCTTTGAGTCGGCAGATTGGTAGCAGTGCCTAACCTCAAAACCCATCCCGATTAGTTGAACCTTCGGCGTGGCAGTGATCGAGAGCACCTCGCGAGTTGCGATCTCCTCTAGCCTGACTCGGATTTTGGCGCCCAACGCATCGAAGGGGATATACACGTCTATGGTGCGTTTCTGCTCCACATCTCCTGATACGATGGCCGCCGTGAACCGCGGCGCCGCCGGCAATCCAAGCTGATGCACGATGATCGTGTGGACACACTGCTCGTAGAGATCACCTATCTTCCGATGGATGCTGGTGATTGTACCACCCCCCAGAATCGCCGCAACGTACTCTGGACTATCAAGGCCGAAGATCGAGTACAGTGGGTCCTTCTGGAACTCCGCGATGATCTCATCCTTGGCCCTCCCCTTCCTTATAGTATATGTCTCAAGTCGCGACAGATGATCGAGGATTATCGCGTGTAAGTCCGCGAGAAGACCATCCATCTAGTGGCCTCTCTCGGTTCGGGTTTCCTGACCGCATTTGGCCCGGGGGAGGCACGCATTGACTACCGAAGATCTCCACCCCGGCGTGCTGATTCCGTTCGAGTACCTTGGGTAGCCGATCGGTCGTGACACTTGCACCCCTGAAGCACTCTTTGGCGCACATTGTAGCAAGAGTCAACAGGGACGACACGAGTATCGTCCCTGTTGGGCACAGACGTTCCCGCGACCGCGTATCCGGATGGGCTACCCGATCAAGTCCTGCATCGAGTACAGCCCGGCCGGCTGCCGGACGATCCACTTGGCCGCGCGGATGGCGCCCAGGGCAAACGTCTGCCGGCTGTACGCCTTGTGGGTGATCTCGATCTGCTCGCCCTCGTTGGCGAAGAGGACGGTGTGCTCGCCCACGTTCGCGCCGGCCCGGATGGCGTGCATCCCGATCTCGCCCGGCTGGCGGGGCTGGATGCCCTGTCGGCCGTAGACCGCCCGCTCGGCCAGACTCGCGCCCAGCGCCTGGGCGACGACCTCCGCCAGCTTCAGCGCCGTGCCTGAGGGCGCGTCCTTCTTGCCGTGGTGGTGCGCCTCGATCACCTCGACGTCGTAGGCCGGGCCGAGTGCCCTGGCCACGAGCGGCAGGACCTTCAGCAGGACGTTGACCCCGAGGCTCATGTTGGGCGCGAGGAAGACTGGAATCTCCCGGGCGATGGCGCCGACGCGCTCCATCTGCTCCGGGCTGAAGCCCGTCGTTCCGACCACGGCGGCCTTGCGGTGAGCCCGGGCCACCTCCAGGTGCTCCAGCGTCGGCTCGGGCAAGGTGAACTCGACGATGGCGTCGGCCCGGTCGATCGCCGCCGCGAGGTCCGCGACGAGCTTCACGCCGGCCTCGCCCAGCCCGGCGACCCGGCCGACGTCCTGGCCGATCTCCGGCGCGTCTGGCCGGTCGACGGCGCCGACGACCTGGATCTCGGGGTCCTGCAGCGCCGTCGCGGCCAGCACTCGGCCCATTCGCCCCGCGGCGCCGACCACGATCACCCTGGTTGCCATCCTCACGCCTCCTGCACCAGCTTGCAGGCCGCGATAACGTCCTTGAGCCTCTTCAGGTTGCCCTCGGACATCGGGCACATCGGCAGGCGCATCGTCGGCGAGCACAGGCCCAGCAGCCCGGCCGCCGTCTTCACCGGTATCGGGTTCGTCTCGATGAACATGGCCCGGCAGAGGTCGAAGAGCTGGTAGTGCAGCTCCCGCGCCCGGTCCACGTCGCCGGCGCGGTACGAGGCGACCAGGTCGCTCATCGCCCGGGGCGCGATGTTGGCGACGACGGAGATGATGCCGTGCCCGCCCAGCGCCAGGATGGGCAGCGTCAGCGAGTCGTCGCCGGAGAGCACGGCGAAGTCCGGGCCGCAGCTCTGGACGATCTGGCTGACCTGGTCCATGCTCCCGCTGGCTTCCTTCACGCCCACGATGGTGTCGATCTTCGCGAGTCGCGCCAGCGTCTCGGGCAGCAGGTTCACGCTCGTCCGTCCCGGCACGTTGTAGACGACGATCGGGATGTCGACCGCCCTGGCGACGGCCTCGTAGTGGAGGTAGAGGCCCTGCTGGGTCGGCTTGTTGTAGTAGGGGGTCACCACCAGGATGCCGTCGGCGCCGGCCTTCCTGGCCTCCTTGGCGTACTTGATCGTCTTGGCGGTGCTGTTGGTGCCGGCGCCCGCGACGACGGGGAGTCGGCCCGCCGCCGTCTCGACGACGATCTTGACGACGCGCTCGTGCTCCTCCTCGCTCTGCGTCACCGACTCGCCGGTCGTGCCGCAGGGCACCAGGCCGTTGGTGCCATTCCTCACGTGGTACTCGACCAGCGCGCGGAGCTTCTCCTCGTCGATCTCGCCGCTACCCTCCTTGAAGGGGGTGATCAGCGCGACCAGAGAACCAGAGAACCTGACGGTAGACACGCTCACTGCCCTCCTACTGCGATTAGCAGACCCCACCCCCGGCCTTCGGCCACCCCCTCTCCGCAAGCGGGAAGGGGCCGGGGGTGAGGTTCGTCCGCAGCCAATCGCCAACAGCTAAACGCCACCCTGCTCCAAGCCGAAGGCCCGGTGGAGCCGGCGAACCGCCTCGTCCACGTTCTCCCGGGGGATGACGCAGGTGACCTGGATCTCCGAGGTCGTCACCATCTGCACCTCGATGCCGGCCGCCGCCAGGGCCTTGAACATCCGGGCGGCGTAGCCGGGCCGGTTGAGCATCCCGGTGCCGACGATGGAGACCTTGGCGAAGCCGCCCGCGAGCGTCACGCCCCCGGCGCCCAGGCGCTCGGCGGCCCGCCGAACGATGGGCTCGACGCTGTGCAGCTCCTTCTCGGCCACCGTGAAGGAAACGTCGGTCCGCCCGCCGCCGTTGCCGGCGCTCTCGACGACGATGACGTCGACGGAGATCTCCGCCTCGCCGAGCGGGCCGAAGAGGCCCGCCAAGGTCTCCGTGCCGGCCGGCGCGCGGGCGACCGTCACCTTGGCCACGTCCAGATCGTAGGCGATGCCGCTGATGGTGTTGACGTTCTCCACTGGTGCCACCTCGGTGATCAGGGTGCCGGGGTTGTCGTTGAAGCTGGAGGCGACGAGGATGTCCACGCCGTAGAGCTTGCCCAGCTCGATGGCCCGGGGGTGCATCACCTTGGCGCCCCGCCAGGCCAGCTCGGCCATCTCGGCGTACGAGATGCGCTCCAGTTGCCGCGCCTCCGGCACCAGCCGGGGGTCGGCCGTGTAGACCCCGTCGACGTCGGTGTAGATCTCGCAGCGGTCGGCCTTCAGCGCGGCCGCCAGCGCGACGGCGGTGGTGTCCGAGCCGCCCCGGCCGAGGGTCGTCACGTCGTCCAGACGGTTGAGCCCCTGGAAGCCCGCGACGATGACCACCTTGCCGTCCTCGAGGGCCCTCAGGGCGCGGCTCGGGTGGATGCCGCTGATCCGGGACTTCCCGTACGGGCCGGTGGTCCGAATGCCGGCCTGTGGGCCGGACAGGGAGATGGCCGGCACGTCCAGGTCGTGGAGCGCCATGGCCACGAGCGCCATCGACTGCTCCTCGCCCGTGGCCAGCAACTGGTCGATCTCCCGGAGCGAGGGCCGGCCCGAGACAGCCGAGGCCAGCTTCAGCAGCTCGTCGGTCGTGTGGCCCATCGCCGAGACGACGGCGACGACCCGGTCGCCCGCGGCGTGGACTCGGGCGATCCGCTGGGCCACGGCCTTGATTCGCTCGACCGTGCCCACCGAGGTTCCACCGTATTTCTGTACAACCAGCGCCATAGAGTCCTCACCCCGCCGATGGGTACCGTCTCTGGGCTGATGAACCTTCAGGAAATGATCGGGTATGCCGTTCGGCGGACTGAAGTCCGCCGTCAACCCGAAATGGCGCCGGGCCTGGCTTGTCGGGTTGACGCGAGCACTTCAGTGCCGCGTCCGTACCCAAGCAATTCCTTGACCTAGAACTTAAGGTTCATCGGGCCAGAGGCAGGCAACCCGAGCTATAGAAGGCCCCG
>Ga0315282_10015585_pt1 | contig 11196 bp, 9 predicted proteins | sample YL17G07_20_MG_FD_203693 | JGI IMG/M metagenome (GOLD analysis project Ga0315282, IMG submission 203693) | Sediment microbial communities from Yellowstone Lake, YNP, Wyoming, USA - YL17G07_20 | ecosystem: Environmental > Aquatic > Freshwater > Lake > Sediment | place: USA: Wyoming | collected...
AGCAGGGCTCCCGGATCAGCTTCTTGACGCGCGTGGCGGACGGGCTGTCACTGAACACCCTGATCCGCAACGAAGCCCAGCTCTCTGTGGACGGACGGCCCCAGGCGCCGCTCACAGCCACTACCTGGATCAATCGCGTGAACCTCGCGGATTCCACGTTGTCTGTCGACAAGGCCGAAGTGCCCGCCGGAGAGCGGCTGGTCTACACCATCGTGGTCAACAACACGGGCAACGTCACGCTGCCCGCTGCCAGCCTGCTGGATCCGATCCCGGACGGAGCGAGCTACGTGGCCCACAGCGCGACGGGCGGTGCAATCTACAACGAGCTCGACCAACGCATCGAGTGGAGTGGGAGCATCGCACCGCAGGGCAGCGTTCCCATTTCCTTCACCGTAGATACGCCTGCGGCAGTGCGTCACAACACGCCGCTCACCAACACGGCCCTCCTTGACGATAGCGCAGGAAACGTGATCACCAAAGAAGTCGTGACCCTGCTGCAGTCGTTCGACCTCTCTACCTCTGACCAAGTGGTTCCTGCCACAGTCTATCCCGGCGACGTCTTCACCTGCACCGTCCGTGTGAAGAACACGGGCGCGGTCTCCGCCTCCGTCGCGCTGACGGGCGTGCTGCCAAGTGGGGCTGCCCTCGTTCCCGGGTCGCTATGGTCGAGCAGTGGGGAATACAGCGCGGCTGCAGAAAGCTGGTCCTGGCAGGGAGATGTCATGGGTCGCGGACTGGTGCTTGTGCGCTTTCAGTTGCTGGTAGGGAACGACGTCGTGCCGGGCACCCTGCTCACGAACACCGTGTGGATTCGCGACCCGCGCGGCGAGGTCTACGCACGCGCAGTCACTACGACCGTCCGGCCCAGGCAGTCCAGGGCCCATCAGGTCTTCCTTCCCATCCTAGTCAAGATGAACACGCAGTGAAGGTTCTTCGGCACCCTCGGACATCGGGAGGTTTCATTGGATATCTCGGCAAAACTGACGCTCAACGGTGAGGTGACGCGCCGCGTGCTCGTGGCCTTCTTGCGCGCTGAAATCAAGCGCTTTGGCTTTCAGAAGGCGGTGTTGGGCCTATCCGGCGGGGTGGACTCGGCGCTTTCCTGTTTCCTGGCGGCCGAGGCCTTCGAGCCACAAAACGTCCTGGCACTGCTGATGCCCTACCGCACGAGCGCCGCCGAGAGCACCGAGCACGCCCTGCAAGTCGCCAGGAGCGCGGGTGTCGCCACCCAGAGCGTGGACATCACACCGATGGTGGAGCCGTACCTGGCGCAGCACCCGCAGATGAGCGCTGTGCGGCGCGGCAACGTGATGGCGCGCACGCGCATGATCGTGCTCTACGACCATTCGTCGCAGTGGAACGGTCTGGTGGTGGGCACCAGCAACAAGACCGAGCTGCTGCTCGGCTATGGCACGCTCTTTGGCGACATGGCCTCTGCCGTGAACCCGCTGGGCGACCTGTACAAGACACAGGTGCGCCAGATGGCGCGGGCGGTGGGCGTGCCCGAAGCCATCGTGCAGAAGGCACCCTCCGCCGACCTGTGGGCTGGCCAGACGGACGAGGGCGAACTGGGCTTCACCTACGCCGATGTGGACAAGCTGCTGTACTGTCTGGTGGACGAGCGCTACTCGCCCGATGAGGCCATCGCGGAAGGCTTTGCCCCCCAGTTCGTGGCCGTGGTGACGCGCAAACTGCGCCAAGCGCAGTTCAAGCGCGTGCCGCCCATCATCGCCAAAGTCAGTCGCCGCGACGTGGGCCACGACTTCTTGTACCCCAGAGACTGGGGCACGTAGGAGTTAGTGAACGATGGTCAGTGACCAAGGATCAATAACCAAGTACTGAACCTTCGATGCACGTTTGGATTTGCTCATTGGCCATTGGTCATTCACCATGGGAGGTGGGCCAGTGTTGTCTCTGTATGCTGGCATCTTCCTCGTCTCGGCGGCAACCCTACTCTTTGAACTCACTCTGACACGCCTGTTCGCCGTGACGCAGTGGTATCACTTCGCCTTCCTCAGCGTGAGCGTGGCTTTACTGGGCTTGGGCGCGAGCGGCACATGGCTGGCTCTGCACCCGCCCAACACGCGGACTGACCTAGCCTGGAGTACCGAGGAGCAGAAGCGCCTGTATCTCGTGCGCCTGTCTCGCTGCGCGTGCCTGCTGGCGCTTGGCATCCTTGTGGCCTACCTGGCTATCAACCACGTTCCTTTTGACTCCTACCGCATCGCCTGGGAACGGCGGCAATTGCTCTATCTGGCCCTGTACTATGCAGCGCTGGTCGTGCCCTTTTTCCTGGCAGGCGTATGCGTTGGGCTGCCACTGGCCGCCTGGCCGCAGCGCGCAGGCGAGCTCTACGCGGCCAATCTAGCCGGGTCGGCCGTTGGCAGCCTGGGCATGTTGGCGCTGGTGCCAGCACTGGGCGGCACGGGCGCTGTCGTGAGCGCCAGCTTCCTGGCTGTGCTGGCCGCCGGGTTGTGGGGCCATGCCTCGCGCTGGTCGCGTCAGGTGCGCTCTTTCTATCTGGCGTTGGCAGTGCTACTGCTGGTCTCTATGTTGCGCCCGCCCCCATGGTTTGCTCTGCGCCTGTCGCCCTACAAGACACTCAGCACAGCCCTGCGCTACCCACAGGCACGCCTGACCTTCAGCCGCTGGAATGCCTTTTCGCGCGTAGACGTTGTGGAGAGCGCCGGCATCCATGCAGCCCCCGGCTTGAGCCTCGGCTTCACCGGCCAGATTCCGCGCCAGTTGGGGCTGACAGTGGATGGGGGCAACCTCAGTCCGATTACCTGCCTGATGAGCCGCGACGATGAAGCGTTCCTGAAGTGCCTGCCCACGGCGTTGCCCTTTGTGCTGCGACCCGGTGCGCGCGTGCTACTCGTCGATCCCCGCGCGGGACTCGACCTGTGGGTAGCGCTGTACGGCGGCGCGTCGTCCGTCGTGGCTGTCGAGAGCAATCCTCTGGTTGTGAGTGCGGTTCGCGAGCAGCAGGCTCTGTGCGGTCCGTCGCCCTATGCCGACCCGCGCGTTACGCTCGTCACTGAGGAGGTGCGCGGCTACCTGCAGCGCTCGGCGCAGCGTTTTGACGTCGTAATGCTCTCGCTCTCTGACACGTACCAGCCGGTCGTGTCGGGCGCGTATGGCCTCTCCGAGAATTATGCCTACACGCTTGAGGCCGCCGCCCAGTACCTGCAGCACTTGGACGAGAATGGCCTGCTGGTGGTGACCCGTTGGGTGCAATCGCCTCCCAACGAGGAACTGCGCGCCTGTGCGCTCGTGGCCGAGGCCCTGCAGCGCACGGCCGGTGGGGACCCGGTCACGCGGGTGATTGCCTTTCGCACCTGGTCGACGGCGACGATTCTGGCCAAGCGTACCCCCTTCAATAGTGCCGAGCTCGCGGCCTGGAAGGAATTCTGCGCCCAACGCAGCTTTGATCTCATCTACTATGATGGTATGTCGTCCGCAGAGGCCAACCGCTACAACGTGCTTTCGAGCACCGCGCACTACGATGGCTTCCGCAGCATCCTGACGGCCACAGACCGGCGGGGGTTTGTGCAGCGCTATCCCTATGAAATCTCGCCACCCAGCGACGACCGGCCGTTCTTCTTTCACTACTTCAGATGGAGCCAGACGGGGACCATCCTCGAGAGCCTGGGCAAAACCTGGCAGCCCTTTGGGGGTAGTGGCTTTCTGATCCTGATCGTGCTGCTGGTTTTGGTCATCTTTCTCTGCGTGCCGTTGATTCTGTTGCCCCTGGCAGCGCGCGGCAGACCCGCGGCATTGCACCGCGGACTGGTTCTGCTTTACTTTGCCTGCCTGGGCCTGGGCTACCTTCTGGTCGAGATGCCGCTCTTGCAGCAGTTCATCCTATTCCTGGGCAAACCGGCGTATTCCTTTGCGCTGGTTCTCTTTTCACTGCTTCTGTTCTCTGGACTGGGCAGCTCGTTGTCCGAGAGGCTTTCGGCCCGTAGATGGCTGCTCGTTCTGGCCGGCGTTGCGCTGGCCTATCCGTGGTTCCTGACACGTCTTGTCGCCGTGACCATCGCGTGGGGTCTCTTTGCCCGCTGCGTGGTCGCTGCGATGAGCCTCGCTCCACTCGGGTTTCTCCTGGGCTTGCCCATGCCGCTGGGCATGCGCGTGCTGCGGGAGCGAGCAGCGCAACTCATCCCCTGGGCCTGGGCCGTCAATGGCTGCGCATCGGTGGTCGGTTCCATCCTGGCTGCGCTGGGAGCCGTCTCGTTCGGATTCTCGCGCGTGCTGGTGGCTGGCGCTTTGGCGTATGGGCTCGCATGGGCTATCATGCTGTCCTATGCGCGCCCAGCCGCTGAGGAGTGCCCATGACGTCCGCTCCAACCACACACAATGCGAGGTCGTCTGCCAACTTACGCACACTGACGTTGCGCGCTTTCTTGCTTGGCCTACGCGAGAACATGGTGCGTGCCATCTGGCAGCCCTTTGTGTTGAGCCTGGGCGCTTCCATGCCTCTGCTGGGCCTTCTGGAGAGCATCGGCGGCTTTGGGGGCATCGTCTCCACAGCCATGCTGCCCTTGGGAGGGTGGCTTTCTGACCGCCGCGGGCGCAAAGTGTTTGTGGTCCTGGCTAGCGTTTTCTGCCTGGCGGCGTCATCGGTCTTTGCGCTGGCCGGATGGACGCACGCGTGGCGCTGGTTGCTGCCCGGCGTGGTCCTACTTGGCCTGGCTGCCATTGCCCGCCCCGCGATCGACAGCCTCACCGCGGAATCGGCCACGCCCGGGGCGCGCGGCAGCGCCTTTGGATTGACCAGCACCTTTTTCGCCATCTCCGGCGTGTTGGCCCCTGCACTGGGCGGCTTGCTCGCCCAGCGCTTTGGTTTCTTGACCGTGCTGCTGGTAGGTGTGGCCATGGAGGCTGCCACCCTGGGCCTGCTCGCCGTGGTGCTGCGCGAGACCCTGCCGCCAGGAAAGCGGCCGCAGTTGGTTCTATCGGATTTCGTGTCGATGCTCCAGCGCATCCTAGCACCGCCCGCCCGGCTGCGCGGCTTCTACCTCGCCGTGACCATCGATGCCTTTGCCTTTGGCATGGGTGCGACCATCCTCTTTGGGCTGCTCAGCAAGGGCTATCGCTTCACGCCACTGCACCTGGGCCTGATGTCCAGCGCTAGTTCGGTGACGTGGGCCGTCTCGCAGTTGTTCTTCGGGCAGCAGGTGGACCAGCGCGGCTGCGTCCCATTTCTTATCCTCTCCGAGACGATCTCTGTGCTCGTGCTTGTGGGTTGGTTGCTCGCCAGGACCCCTGCGGCCTTCATCGCGTTGCACGGCCTGTGGGGGCTGGCGCTGGCCACGTGGGTGCCCGCCTACCTGGCTTGGATCTCCAACAACGTCTCGGAGAAGCAGCGCGCGGAGGAAATGGGGCGGCTGGGCGCCTTCAAGGGGCTGCTGTCCTTCCCGGCACCCTACCTGGGGGGCTTGCTTTACAATGCGTTTGGCTTCCGCGGCCCCATCGTGGCCAACCTGGTCGGAGCCGTTGTGGTAGTGATGATCATGTGGCGCTTTGTGCGCGAGCCAGTGCAGCCCCTAGATTGATCCGGAGAGCATGCGGTCTGGTCTTCGAGGGCTACATTGCGCGATCAATGCGCTCCGGTGAGAGGCACAAAGACGACTCCCATGACCTCTTTGGACACGATCTCCTCGCCGTGTTTTTTGATCAGCCATAGCGTCTGGTAGGCACCCGGAGGGCCCACTGGAATCACCAGCCGTCCGCCGTCCTTGAGCTGCTTGACAAGTGGCTGTGGGATGTGGTCCGGAGCCGCCGTGACGATGATGGCATCATACGGCGCGTGCTCTTCCCAGCCATAGTAGCCATCCGCGTGCTTGACGTGCACGTTGTCATAGCCTAGCCGCTCCAATGTCTCGCTCGCCCTCTGGTACAGCTCCTCGATAATCTCTACGCTGTAAACCTGGTCTGTCAGTTCGGCCAGAATGGCAGCCTGATAGCCGGAGCCTGTGCCAACTTCGAGCACCTGATCACCGCGCTTGAGCCGCAGTAGTTCGCTCATGGCTGCCACGATGTAGGGTTGCGAGATGGTCTGGCCGTAGCCAATCGGCAAGGGATGGTCGGCATAGGCTTGGCCCAGGTAGTCGGGGAGCACAAACTCGTGTCTCGGCACAACCAGCATGGCACGCAGGACCTCGGCGTCACGGACGCCCCGGCTCTCGATATCGAAGCTCACCATATGCTCCCTCCGGGCCTGGTACGGGTCAGGGGTTGCCTGCATCGCTGGCGTAGCACTTGGCCAGGGCATCGGGACTGTTGGGGAGGTAGGGGCAGGCTGGGTGGGGAAGCGAGACGGGGCACATGCGCACAGGCTTGCCAGCAGCAAGCCTGCGGCACAGCAGCCGCTGCATGCGGCACACTGCCAGAGGTAACGTTGCTTCATGCGCTTGCCTCCCCCCACAAGGCGCAAACCATACGCATGATTGCCTGCGCAACCAGTTCAATTGTAACACTCTTCTGCCGAGAAGCCAAGTTCTCTGTAGTCTTTGACAAGTCACCGTTCCGGTGATATACTTTGCATCGCTGAATAACAGTGTTATCAATCCTCGCGCACAAGAGGGGCGCTTTGGACCAAGAGGAATTCCTGCAGCAGTCCTCGACAGTGGAGCAACTGATACTGCGCGTGGGCTGGCTCGACCAACGTAGCTTTGCACAGGACTTGGCCGGCTTTGCTCTCACGCCACCACAGTTCTTTGTCCTGCGCTCCGTTGCATTGCATGGCGAGCATGCCACGATGTCTGCGCTGGCGGAGGATACGCTGCAGCACTGCGCTACGCTAACCGGGGTCGTCGATCGCCTGGTCCGAGTGGGCCTGGTGACACGTCGCCGCGACGATCACGACCGGCGTCAGATCCTGGTGGAGTTGACTCCGGCAGGCCGCGAAGCGCTGCGCAAGGTGCAACAGGGACGCCGCAGGCGCTTGCGCGAGACGTTCTCGCGCATGGCGCCTCAGGACGCGGCGGAACTCTTGCGCCTGCTAAAGCTCTACCTGGAGGCATTCCGCGCCCAGTATGAGAGCGCAGAAGACTCGCACCACAAACCCTGTATCGATGTGCGCAATCAAGTGGAATGAATACCGCAGCCAAAGCGCGAGAGGTCCAACAACGACTGGAGCAGGTCTTCAGAGAGCGTCCGCGTAAGCCACGCCTGGAGGCCGTAGAAGAGCTTGTCTCCACCATCCTCAGTCAGAATACGAATGACAACCTGCGCGACCAGGCCTTCTCCCGGCTGCGCCAGCGCTTCCCCACCTGGGAGCAGGTGCGCGATGCCCCGGTAGAGGAGGTAGCGGAAGCAATCCAGATCGCCGGGCTAAACCAGCACAAGGCGCCTGCCATTCAACGCGCCCTACGCCGCATCTCGGAGGAGCGCGGCGAGTTGAGCCTCGAGTTCTTGCGGGAGGTGAGCGTGCCAGAGGCGAAAGCGTGGCTCACGTCGATCAAGGGCGTGGGTCCCAAGACCGCCGCCATCATCCTGCTGTTTGCGCTGGACATGCCCGCCTTCCCCGTCGACACTCATATCCATCGCGTCACCATGCGCCTGGGCCTGATCCCGGCCAAGACCTCGCGAGAAAAGGCGCACGAACTGCTGGAGGCGCTGCTGCCCCCGCCGGCCTACTATGCCGCCCACCTCAACCTGATCCGCCATGGGCGTGAGGTCTGCCAGGCGCGCCGGCCGCGTTGCGAGGTCTGCATCCTGCGCGATCTTTGTGACCACTTCCGTGACGTCCTGCACTCCCCGCTTGTGCCAGCACGGGCGAGCGCTAGAGTTCCTCGGGCGTAAAGGCTACGACCTCATCGATTCTCTGTGCATCCAGCAAGAGCATCACCAGCCGGTCAACCCCCAGTGCGATGCCCGCAGCAGGGGGCATGTTGTGCAGCTCGTCCAGGAATTTCTCCGCCAGGGGGTAGGGTTGTTTGCCGCGCGAGCGGCGGTGGGCCTCCTCTCGGACAAAGCGTGCGCGTTGCTCCTCAGGATCGATCAGTTCGGAAAAGGCGTTGGCCAGCTCCAGGCCGGCGATGTACAGTTCAAAGCGCTCGGCCACCGCCGGGTCGTCAACGCGTAGACGGGCCAGCGCGCCGCGCGAGGCCGGGTAGTCGTAGAGGAAGGTGGGCCGCCCGGCTCCCAGGTGCGGCTCAACGTCTTCCACCATGACCTGGTCGAACAGGTCGCGCTTCAGGGCCTCGGCCATGGGCGTACGCGTGTAGCGGGCGTAGGCCTCGCGCACCGAGATGCGCTCCCAGGGTGCCCGCAGGTCAATCGGCTGGCCCTGGTAGACGATCTCGTCCTGCAAGCCGATCCCTCGAGCCACGGCGGGTATGAGCGTCTCGCATTCCTCCATCAGGTTGCGATAGTCGGCGCCCACGCGGTACCATTCGAGCAGGGTAAATTCTGGCACGTGGCGGCTGCCTCGTTCGCCGCCGCGCCAGCAGCGGGTGATCTGGAAAATGCGTGGATAGCCGGCCGCCAGGAGGCGCTTCATGCACAGTTCGGGGGAGGTGTGCAGAAACCACCCGTCGGCCGGGACGGCGTCGATCTGGGACTCAGGTGCGGGGGCGGGGATGCGCTGCGGGGTTTCCACTTCCAGGTAGCCCTGCGCGACGAAAAACTGACGCATCCCTTGCACGATGGCGGCCCTGCCCCACAGCGCTTTCTGACGCCGGGCCAGCCGCCAGTTTACTTCCATGCGACTACTCTTTGACCCTCGACATGTACTCGCTAGTGCGGGTGTCGATCTGGATCATGTCGCCTTCGTTGATGAAGGGAGGCACGCGTACCGTGTATCCGGTCTCCAACGTGGCGGGCTTGGAATCGCTTCCCGAGGTGTCACCCTTGGCCCAGGCCTCTGTCTTGACCACCCGCAGGTTGATAAAGTTGGGGATGTTCACCCCGATAGGTTTGCCCTGGAAGAACATGATCTCCACAGGCAGGTTGTCAATTAGAAAGTTCTTGCCGTCCCCCAGGGACTCTTCAGCGATGGTGAACTGCTCGTAGCTGTCGTTGTCCATGAAGGTGTAGCTATCGCCGTCGCGGTACAGGTATTGCGCATTGTGCTGATCCAGGTGCGCCGGCTCAAACGAGTCGCCCGAGCGGAATGTGCGCTCGACGATAGCTCCCGTAATCAGGTTGCGCAGCTTGGTGCGGTACATGGCCTGCCCTTTGCCAGGCTTGACAAAGTCGAAAACGGTGACAACCCAGGGCTCGTTGTCAAGGATGAGGGCCGTGCCTCGTTTCAGTTCTCCCACTGGTAACATGTCTTCTACTCACCATCTCACATAGATTTCTGGGCGCACCTGTTTGACCTGTATAGGTTGATTGAATCGTAGAGACGACAATTGCGCCATCAATTATACTGCGAATCTCGCATGATGGGGGTAATGCGCCGCGCTGCCCCTCCCAGTCAAGCGGGCATTATAGCCTGTTTCCGTCCTTCTCGCAACCTGACACCCTTGAGCGCATCCCATGGCTCAGGCGAGGCCGACTGCCCTCGAATTGCCCCCTCCCTGCCACTGGAATGCTGCACAAAGACTTCAGACGACCTTTGACAGAGTCGCACAATGCGCTAGAATGGCAGATGCTGCGTTCGACGTGCCCGAGCAAGGTCGCCAGCCGAGCAAGCATGAATAGGAGGAGTAGCATGGTGGCGTACGCCATCGAGACAAGAGACATAACGCGCCGCTTTGGCGCTGTGTGCGCCGTGGACCGGGTGTCGCTGCAAGTGCCTGCCGGCACCATCTTTGGCTTCCTGGGCCCCAACGGTGCAGGCAAGACCACGACCCTGCGACTGTTGCTGGGCCTGCTAGAGCTCAACGGCGGCTCGGCCACGGTGCTGGGCTACGACCTCGCCACGCAGGCGGCCGCCATCCGCGCGCACACGGGCGTGCTGCTCGAGCACGACGGCCTGTACCAGCGCCTGACCGTGACCGACAACCTGGAGTTTTTTGGCCGGGTCTACCACCTGGACAAGAACACGCGCCAGGCGCGCATCCGTGAATTGCTGGAGCACCTGGGCCTGTGGGAGCGGCGCAACGCGGCCGTCACCCAGCTCTCCAAAGGCATGAAGCAAAAGGTTGCCATCGCGCGCGCCCTGCTGCATCGGCCGAGCCTCGTCTTTCTGGACGAGCCTTCCTCGGGGTTGGACCCGGAGGCTGCCGTTGCGCTGCGCGATGACATTGAGAGCCTGGCGCGCAAGGAAGGCACCACCGTCTTCCTGACCACGCACAATCTGGCCGAGGCAGAAAAGGTGTGCGATCGTGTGGGTGTGATCCGACAAGGGCGGCTGATCGCACTGGGCACACCTGAGGAATTGCGCGTCCGGACGGGCAAGCCCATTGCCGAGATCTATGGCCAGGGCTTCAGCGAGGTGGCGGTGGCAGCAGTGCGGGCGCTGCCGCAGGTTTCGGCCATCTTGGTGCATGCCGATCACCTGCAAGTCGAGCTGGAACCGGGGGCCGAGGTTGCGCCGCTAGTCAGCCTGCTGGTGCGCGAAGGCGCGCAGGTAGAAGAGGTGCGCAAGGGTCAGGGCAGCCTGGAGGAGGCATTCGTCACACTGATGCAGGAAGAGAAAGGTAAGTCAGAGGTGCAGCCGTGAACGACATCTGGACCATTGCAGTCAAGGAACTGAAGGAGTTCTGGATGGCTCGCGGTGGGGGCGCGCGTGGGCGCTTGTCCTCCTTCCTGGTGCTGTTCTTCGTTTTCGGCCTCTACTGGCCACTGAGCCAGCGCCAGGCGTGGATCGACGCCCCGTTCCTGCCCGGGCTGATGTTCATGATCCTGCCGCTGCTCTTGGCAGGCGGAACGGCGGCAGATGCCTTTGCTGGCGAGCGTGAGAGGCACACTCTGGAGACGCTGCTGGCCACGCGGCTCTCGGATCGGGACATCTTTCTGGGCAAAGTGCTGGCCACGCTCGCATACTGCCTTGGCATGACCTGGGGCTGCGCGTTGATCGCCCTGATCGCCATGAACGTCAGCAAAGGAGCCGGGCCGTTCTACATGTACAGCGGGTCGGCACTGGTGCTGATGGTGGTGGGCAGCACGCTGCTGGGCCTGCTCATGACGGCCATCGGTGTGCTTGTCTCGCTCAAGGCCGCCAGCGTGCGCGAAGCAGCGCAATGGTTCAGTATTGCCACGCTGGTTGTCATCCTCGGGCCAGTGATCCTGAGCCAGGTG
>Ga0315282_10015586_pt1 | contig 11196 bp, 12 predicted proteins | sample YL17G07_20_MG_FD_203693 | JGI IMG/M metagenome (GOLD analysis project Ga0315282, IMG submission 203693) | Sediment microbial communities from Yellowstone Lake, YNP, Wyoming, USA - YL17G07_20 | ecosystem: Environmental > Aquatic > Freshwater > Lake > Sediment | place: USA: Wyoming | collected...
GATTGAGTTGAACAAAATAGACATGCCGATTATCCCCGGGCTCAAGAATTCCATATAGTTTATCGTAGAGCCGGCCATTGAGAAAGCTGTCCCTATCCCTATTCCCAAAATAGCCAAGAACATGAACGGCTGGGCTATGCTGCCTATTAGCCTGGGCTTTGACCTCCAGTACTTCTTGACCTCTCTCAACCACAAAGTATATATCGCCTTACCTTCCATGCGCCCTCATCCTCACCCTTAGTCTGTTTTCCGGCTCCTGCTCGCGGATGGTCCTGCCAGTATAATGTATAAAGACATCCTCCAAGCTAGGCCGCTTCAAGATAACCGAGTCTATCTGGACATGGTTCTTCTCAGCCAATTGCACTATCTTTGGAATGTTCTTGCCGCCGTCCTTGATAGTCACGTTAAGGTTGCCATCAAAGACATCCACTTTCTTCACGCACTCCAGCTTTTCCATAAGTCTCTTCATCTTCCCTGCATCAGATACCTGTAGCGTCACAACATCTCCGCCAAGCACGTCTTTCAGCTTGTCAGATGTGTCGAGCGCTATTATTTTTCCTTTGTCTATAATCGCTATCCTTTTACAGAGAAAGTCAGCCTCGTCCATGTAGTGTGTAGTGAGTATTATAGTCATCTTCTCTGATTCGTTTATGTTTTTGATGTAATCCCAAAGATGCCGTCTTGTCTGAGGGTCAAGCCCCAGCGTAGGTTCGTCCAAAAACAGCACGCGGGGATGATGCATCAGCCCTCTCGCTATCTCCAGTCTCCTCTTCATTCCGCCAGAATAGGTCTTGACCAGGCTATCCGCCCTGTCTTCAAGCTCGACCAGCACAAGTACCTCTTTTGACTTGTTCTTTATCTCATCATCTGACATCCCATACAGCTGGCCATGGAAGAACAGATTCTCTCGCGCGGTCAGGTCTTCGTCGAGGCTCGGGTCCTGAAAGACTATGCCTATGCACCTCCTAACCGCGTCCCTTTCTTTGACGATATCATGGCCGCAGACCTTAGCAGCCCCTTTCGTCGGATTGAGAATAGTGGAGAGCATAGAGATGGTGGTTGTCTTGCCCGCACCATTAGGGCCAAGCAATCCGAATATCTCTCCCTCTCTAATAGTCAAATCAATGTTATCGACCGCGACTAGGCCGTTGAACTTCTTGGTGAGACCTTTGATTTCAATCATTTGCATAAGAATCACATTAAAATTATAGCACAAAAACCGTAATTTTTCTTATCACTCTTCTCATATATATTTTAGTAAGATATACACCCCCGTCATTAAGCAAGACCGCGCATACTTGGGCGATGCACCAGCATTATTCAAAGCCAAAAAACCGGGAAAATCTCAAAAAGCCTCCAATTGCAGATGAGTTATCAGGAGGGCTTCATTTCAAAATACTTTTTTTAAGACCAATAAAAGCACAATCAAAATGAGGAGCGCGATTGCGCCAAGCACCCAATTCATATTTCCTGCGAAAAACAAACCGGTCGCAACCGATTTGTTCTCAATTATCTCTGTTTGGTTCGTTGCCGGAGCCGTTCCTGAGCTTTGATTTTTAACTGTTTCTGAAGGCTTGGGCGTTGTGGCATTGGTCTGGTTTGCCGGAGTGGTTATATTGGTCTGATTTGTAGGTGGTATCCATCCGCCACCGCTATAACTCGAACCGCCCGAATTCTGGTAAGTTTGCGGTGAAGGCGTTACCGTTGAAGTGGAGTTTGTCGAGTTAGAATCAGTCGAGTTGGAAGCTGTGCTATTGTAAGTACAATTTGTGGGGAAGGTGTAATTGCCAATTGCCAATATTGCAAATGCCGTGTCTAAAACGTTCGAGCCCTCGCCAAATCTCCCCGGATCCCTGAATCCGCCGTCTTCCCTCTGAGTGCATTGCAAATTATCTAGCGCCTTGACAGAGCCGTCTGTATAATTATAAGCTGCGAGAGCAATGCTGGTGATTGCCGCTGCATAGGTGTGGTTTGTGTCGTTGAAATTATTTTGTGCACCATTCTGCAAAAATATGAGAGAAGGAGCCACATCGCTTTCAGGTTGGCCAGCAATTTCCAACGCCCAAACTATGAATGCAGTTTGTGAGTAAATGTCTGGAGCAAGCGACCAAAGATTTCCCAGCTCCAACTCGTTCGTGAGGTTGTAGCTTCCATCCGGGTTCCTTAATGATTGTAAATATTGGATTGTTTCGTTCTTCTGGGAATCATTTATTGAGTTAGCGGAAACAAGGCCCATAAGCGCTGCTGAAGTGCTTATTGCGTCCTCAACTGGCATCCAAACCTGATTTTGCCAATCCGGGTCAGAGCAATTTGCAACGCAGAGGGAATAACCCTTGAAGCCACCGTTCTGTCCCCTTAAGCCAAAAAGCCTTCCGGTTACATCAGTCAGGTTAATCTCACTCGAATTTCCTGCTTTTAAATAAGCATAGAGCTCAAAGCCAGGTATATCGGCCTCCCCCCATGAGTACGACTCAGGATTTTTCAAATCAGATTTCAAGTACGCCAGTCCTGCGGTGAGATTTGAAGAACCCCCTATCGAATAAAGCGCTAAAACCGCTGCAGGTGATTGGGGTGAGGAGAAAGAGTCAAACGCACCGTTAGCGAGCTGCTTGCTTTTGATGAACTCAGTTGCAGCGCCTGAACTCGGATTTGCAGTAGCAATGGAAGACAAGACTAAGAGCACAAGAACTCCATATGGCAATTTAATGTTCATCTCAATCTCCTCTTTTTTCTATTGGATGGTTCATCCAATGTATTGGATTATATAGCCAACAAGGTTTAAAAAGATTTCGCTCAAAATAGCATCGATTTTTTAATGTTGGAAGCTTAATGTAAAACATGGCGTTTTTTCGGGGAATTTTTGAGGAGGGAAGGAAGGGTAAAGGACCCCTGCCCGCTTTTATACAGGTTGACCTTTTCCGCGCTCTATGGATTCTAGGGCAAGGGGAAATAAGCCGGAAGGCGCTTTCGCAAAAGCTCAGAATAGGCGAAGGGAGCACGCGCACCATTCTGAGCCATTTTTCAAAGCGGAAAATGGTCAGGATAACAAGGCAAGGCTGTAACCTTACCAATGCAGGGCAAGCAGCCCTAAGCGAAATCAAGCGCACAGTCATCAAGGTTTCAGGAGTGAAAGGCAGCTTCATTACGTTTAATCAACCCGCGTTTGGGATTCATCTTAAAGGGCTGGCCCACAAGCTAAAAAAAGGGTTGGAAGAAAGGGACGAGGCGATTCGGGCGGGCGCGTCTGGTGCAACCGTGTTCGTAGTAAAAAAAGGAAGGTTCGCGTTTCCAGGTTGGGAAAATAATGATTTAGCCTTGGAAATTGCAAAAGACCTTAGGGAAGAGTTTGGCTCTAAGGACGGCGATGTGCTGATTCTAAGTTATTCGAATAACGGGCTTGCGGCTGAAAGAGGCGCATGGAACGCTGCGATGTATCTGCTGAAAAAAAGCGATTAAACCAATTCATTCCTACTAGCGCCCCAACTATACCGCAAATATACCAACGCCCCCGCCGGGATTTGAACCCGGGTCCCAGACTCGACAGGCCTGGATCCTAGGCCACTAGACTACAGGAGCAAGTCCCGCCTGTGAGATTTGAACTCACAACCCCGCGGTTTCCATCGACGCATATAGCGCCCATCAGACTACAGCCGCGTGCTCTGCCGTTGAGCTAAGGCGGGTATTATAGTATTGACTCTTAATATAAATAACGTTTATCTCAAAAGTAAATGGGTCCGCTGAGATTTGAACTCCTGGGAAAAATCCTCTCAGGTCTCCAGCTGTTTCTGCATAGCACCCGAAGCTGGGAGCCTACCAAACTAGCCTACGGACCCCTAAAGATTGCCAAAGATTGCGCCCACGCCAGTGGCCGCGTCATCCTCTTCCTTCTCCATCTCTTTCCTGACTCTCTCGAACTCCTTGCCCATTAGTTTCTTCACGCCTTCCTTCATTATCTTAGGCTCGTTCTTCTTGAAAAAATCCTCATTAGACTTGATATAGAGATAAGCGCCCTCTTCCTTAAAGCCCATCGATTTGCCGTCTCTGAGGCTGTAACCCTCCCTGGCAAATTCATTTATTATAAACTTCTTTTCTCCCCCCGTTTCTTCCATTCTCTCCTGCTCTTCCAGTACCTTCTTTACCTCAGCAAGTACTTTTGGCTCTATCTTGTATATTCTGATCATCCAAACTCCCCCCCAAAACGAGCATACTTTTTATGTCTGTTATGGTTTAAAAAGAAAACGTCATTTTTTCTCAAAGTACCAGCAGTTGTTCAGTCTTTTGATGTAGCTGTTGTTCAAGATGGCCTGTTGCCTGGCATCACACTTCCATGCATCTACCTTACCTATCCCCCCTCGGTTGTAGAAGATATGGCTCCTGTGCCTGCATCTCTCGCATTTTGGCTTTTTCCACAATAGTTCCATGCTTGTCACTTGTCTACTCATTTATCTCTTAAGAACCCTCGGATTTCTGAGTTTCGTTTATTGTTCCTTTAGTCTATATTAGTAAGAATAGCCCCCACCATCACAACCGTTATCAGGGTCTAACGCATACCCTTTGTGGGAAGAGCCGCCATGTTTCTCTGCATTGTGGCAGCTTTTAGATACCTCATCTTCTCCGTCGTAATCACTCATCAAAATCACCAAAAAAAGATTGCGTAGAAATTGTTTTTAAATATATCGTTGATTGCCGTAATTTTTTAAAAAGACTGAACAAACAATCAAAAATTGGCTGTTTAAATGAATGATTGTTCAGAATGAGCCTGGCGCTATCTGAAGCCTCAAGGGAGATTTGAACTCCCGACCTATCGCTTACAAGGCGATCGCACTACCGCTGTGCTATTGAGGCGCAGAATAATAGTGTCTAGTTTGATTTAAAAGCTTTCCTCAGAGCTTGTCCCTAAATTTTTCCATTCCTTCTTCGAACTCAACCTCGTTTTTGCTGATTGGTTTTACTTCTTTAGAGTCTATTACTTTGAAATAACTCACGGGCTTGTTCTCTTTTTTCGCTAATATTATTTCAGCAAGCACACCATCGCTTATCCTACCAAAAACCCAAACCTCATCAGCGCGTTTCAGATAGTTGTTGTTCGCTTCCCTCACCGTATCTCTTGGCAACGTGTCCAGCATAAAATAAGGTATTGCAAAAGGGTTTAATGGAACAGCGCCTTTTTCGAGGATAAATTTTGATATGTTGTCTTTGAAATAGGCGAGATATTTGGACATTGCAGAATAAACTAATTTTTTATTCTTCTTTAATTCAGTTGAAGGATGATTAAATTCAGTTCCCATTCAATCACTTAAATTATGAGATTTTCATATAGCGGGAAGCTCTTGGTTAGGTCGAGCACTTCCTGCCTGATTTTGTCTTTTATCTGACTATCATTCGGGTGCTCAATAACAGTTACCATCATCCTGCCGATTTCTTTCATCTCGCTTTCCTTCATACCTCGAGTGGTAAGCGCTGCAGTTCCAATCCTTATTCCAGATGGGTCAACCAAATTTCGCGTGTCGTAGGGTATCGCGTTCTTGTTGACCGCTATCCCGACCTCGTCAAGTATATTCTGAGCTATCTTTCCAGTGATACCCTTCTTTGTGACATCAGCAAGCATCACATGATTGTCTGTTCCGCCAGTTATGAGCTCTAAACCGTTCTCCATCAAGGAAGAAGCAAGCGCTCTAGAGTTTTTCACTATCTGCTTGGCATACTGTTTGAACTCAGGTGTCATGGCTTGTTTGAAACACACCGCCTTACCAGCTATCACATGTTCGAGAGGCCCACCTTGCAGACCCGGGAAAACGGCCTTGTCAACAGCCTGCGCATGTTTTTCTTTGCACAGTATCAGCCCGCTCCTGGGTCCTCTGAGCGTCTTATGGGTCGTGGTGGTGACGACATCGCAGTACGGGATGGGTGAAGGATGTTCACCTGCAGCCACGAGACCAGCTATGTGCGCTATATCCGCCATGGCATAAGCCCCGACCTCATCCGCTATCTCTCTAAACGCCTTGAAGTCTATGATGCGCGGGTAAGCGCTGTACCCCGAGATAATTACTTTCGGTTTGTGCTCCAGAGCCAGCTTTCTCACGTTGTCATAATCTATCAAATGCGTCTTTGGGTCAACGGTGTAATTGACCGCTTTGTAGAATCTTCCAGAAAAACTAGCAGGATGGCCGTGCGTGAGATGTCCTCCGTGGTCAAGCTTCATACCCATTAAAACATCGCCTGGCTGCATCAGGGCATAGTAAGCAGCCATGTTGGCCTGTGATCCTGCATGTGGTTGGACATTCGCATGCTCTGCGCCGAATAGCTTCTTAGCGCGTTCGATAGCCAGGCTCTCAACCACATCTATGAACTGATTACCCCCATAATACCTCTTCGCAGGATACCCTTCCGCATATTTGTTGGTCAAAACGCTCCCAACAGCTTCCAGAATCTCTTCACTCACGAAGTTCTCCGAGGCGATCATCTCCAGACCCTCTCGTTGCCTCTTCAGTTCGTTGGCAATGGCCTGAGCTATCTCCGGGTCGTATTTTTTCAGCTTCTCAAAGTTCATTTCCTCGCCTCCAGTATCTTGTCGCACAGGCCACAAGGCTTTCGCTCTGGGCACTTGCCATAGACAACTCCCTGGGGGTATGTGTATTTCCCCAGCGATGGATTTTTGTCGCGCAGGATAACCGCAATCTGGTTGGCAAGAGCCCTTATCTCCCACTGCGCTTCCACACAAGTGCGCTTTCCTATAGAATGAACCGAGTTCCAGCCGTTGACATGAATGAAATCATAAAGCTGGAGCGAATGCGGAACAACACCAATAGCCTCCTTTCTTGGAATTCCTGCTTTGACCAGATCGCTATAGAGCCTCATCATATTATTGTGCTGTTCTGCGAACTCATCCTTGAACTCAGACGATGCAATTGAAGGCGGCACAATCATTCGGTTTCTTGTCGCTGCATCATATATTGACTCTATCGAATGGTCCCAAGTCCTCTGCCTTATGGCCTGATGGAAACAAGCAACACTCATCGGCAGAATGAAACCCTGCATTTTGTTGCCGTTGTGCACGTGCTTCAGGTTCGAGAGCTCTGTCTCATCCCTCTTAGCTGCATCGTCAACAGCCCTCTCGCTCAAATCATGCTCGAAGTAGGTCGCTTTATCCGGCTTGTACTTCTCGATTATCTCATTAGCAGTCTTGTTGGAGGAAGAATAGAGCTGCGCAGCAGGATACCAGGCCAGAGTCTCGTAGTTGTAGCCCCAGTCCTTGAAGATGTTGGGCGCTCTTGCGGAAGCCTGGGCAATCATCTCATCGACCACTCCGATTACCGGGCTCGGCACCTCGCCCTGATTGTTCATCGAGTACAGATGCATGAGCTCTCTCGCGTCGCCGCTGGTCTGGATGTTGGTCTTGGTGTAGAGCGGGAGGAAAAATCGCGCATCTTCCTTGGGCACCCCTTTTTCTCCGAGCTTGTCATATAGTTGAAAAGCATCTGAAAGAATCTGTTTTGCATCACTATACAAAGAGGACTCCCGAATCGCTTCTGGGAGATAGAACGCCCTGTCTGCAGTCGCTCTCCTGAGGGATTGCTGGAGATGGGCCAGGTACTGCGGCAAACAGATCTGTAGTGTAGCCGCCCGCGTTAGGTTTTCAATGGAGAAAGTGAAGTAGTTCTGGTCAATCACAGAGCCATGTCCTCTTCCCGCGCTCTCCTTCAGAATGGTCTTTTCCTTCTTGGCGCGCTGGTCTGCCGGAACGTCCTGGTAAAGCTGGACCGTTGATTTCTCCTCAAAACAGCCTAGCGCTCCATATGCCGAGAGCTGCTCGGGGCCGAAATCAGGAATAGAAACAGATTTGGAGACCGCAATCAGGTTCACTTTTGGCTCCTGTAAGAATAAGCTTTCATCCATGCTATAATTTTTACTCACAATCCTTTTTTAATCTATGCAGGGATAACGCAAATCAATTTAAAGCGTGAGCATCAAAAATAATTCGAGCCGAGGTAGCTCAGCCTGGTTGGAGCGTCAGACTCATAATCTGAAGGTCGCGGGTTCAAAGCCCGTCCTCGGCACCTAATCTCTTTGTAGCCAGAACCGTTTTCAGCTCGCTTAGGTCTACTTGTGTGTTTAGGCACCCGCTCCTCAGCAAAACAACGCCCTGGCCAGGAAGCTTTGACTTATTGACTAATTCCATCGCAAGCATCACTTCAGGCAGACAGGCGACTCCAACGATAGCCTTTGGTCTGTGCTTCAGAACTAGCCGCTTAACAAAACCGCCGCCCGGTACTATAAACACCCGATAGCCTAGTTTCTCTGCCTCTATCTTCGCGTCTTTCACAGAGCACTCGCGAGAACACTTGATGCACTCTATACCATTCGCCCCAAGTTTCGCAGGGCAATCCCGATTCCTAAGACACTGCGGCAGGAATAACGCCCTCTCGGAATAGGCGGTCTTTGAGAAGTTGATGTAGAAGACTTTGTTCACGAGCTTGATTAGGAGGCCGTCTATGAATCTCTGGTCCAGCTTGAGCAGTTTTGTGAGGACCTTCAGAGGGCTCGAAAAAGCGGTTATAATCATGATAGTCAGGTTAGGGAAAAAGGTCTTGTTCCACTTCCAGAATATGAAGAGCAGAGCGCCGGCTGTCAGGGTGAAGGCAAATACCAAGATTAGGCCGTAAAAAGCGAGCGTTCCAAGAATATAGATCAGGTCCATTCTGCTCAACTATTTATATACAGCATACATATATTAGTTTATGTTCTCAAGAAAAGACATACTGCACGCTATAAGGGGCAGAGACCTGGTGATAAAGCCGTTTGACAGGAGGATGCTGCTCCCGAATTCTTTGAAGATCAGGCTGGACAGCGAGATAGCGACAGCCAAGAAAGGGGAGATAGATCCGGAAAAGACCAAAGGGTATGAAAAGTTCTACAAGGTTAAAAGACTAAAGCCAAAAGAGAAATTTGTCTTGAAGCCGCAGGAGTTTGTGTTAGGCAGGACGCTAGAGCTGTTTTCTCTCTCAAGGAAGGTGTCAGCGCTTGTGCACGGTAGAAGCACACTCGCTCGGATTGGACTGGCCGTGACACAATCGGCGCCGGTAATTCAGGCCGGGCATGGCGTTCCTAAGATGCGTAAACTTGTGCTTGAGATGAACAACAACGGCCCATTCGATATAGTACTGACGCCCGGGATGGTCATAGGTCAGATGGTGTTCTTCAAGCTAGACAGCCCGACAGATGTTCTATATGACTCGTTCGGAATGTATGGGAAAAGAAAAGAAAAAGACGCGCTCATCCCGCTGAAGGAATGAGCTATTTTTTGATTGCCTTGTACCACGCCAGGCTCATTATTATCCAGGTTATGAAATACCCTATAAATGCATGTAATGATGTCCAGCCGCTCATGTAAATCATCAGGCCGTTCTGGATCATCAGCCACTCTCCAAGCGTTCCAAAAAAGGCAAAGATCAGCGTATCTCCAAACACATACTTCCATGAGAACTTTTTCGGGAAATGCAAAGCCCAGGCAGCGCCACCGAACAGACAGAGCATCATTATCTCGGCAGGAACAGCATATCCGACGAAGAACAGGCTGTGCGCCGTCTGCCATTGCCCCAAAAATAGCCCATAGGTCTCTACGAACCAGTCAAACAGCATGAGGAAGATACCCAAAAAGAAAGGTTTTGCCAGGCTCTTAGGCTTGTTCTTTCTTACTTCATAAACGAGCCATAAGAAAGCAGAGATGACCAGAATCCAATAAAAGACAGCACTTGGATCTGGTGTCAATGCATAGAATATCACTGCAATTATGGAGAAAATACTTATCTTGAATAACCACTTTCTGACATGTTCATCCATTCTTTACCACCTTAGCAACAACTTAAGATAATTGTATTTTTAAATCTTATGTAATTATCTGAAATTAACTTAAGATTGTTACAAAATAATTTTATCTCAGCAACATCACTATTTTTACACTATTCGCCAAGTGTCGTGAGCAATCTTAAATACGCAATCTAATTCAAATCTAACCAATGCTGATATCATGATTATAACTGCACCCGGAAAAATCATACTCTTCGGAGAGCATGCGGTTGTCTATGATAAGCTTGGGATAGTAACTGCAGTGAACCTAAGAGCAAAGATAACTGCAGAAGAGGCGGGCGAAACCACGCTGACTTACGCTGATGGGACTTTCAAAATCAATAGAGAGGACATGGCCCAAGTAAAACAAAAAGTAGACAGGCTGATTGAAGAGAAAAAATACAGCGAACTGAAGAGGCTTGCTACCGACAGTCTTTTCTCCCTTAAAAACGTTCTGAGCCACAGCATAAATGAAAAAGATTACTGCATAAAGATAGAGTCAGAGATACCCATGGCTTCTGGCCTCGGTTCTGGCAGCGCTGTTTTTGCATGCTTGGCCGCCATTTACAAAAACAACTTGGAAGAAATCAGGCAAGTGAGCTATTTAGGAGATGTAGTTGCTCATGGCGGCACCCCGAGCGGGATAGATAACAGCGCGGTGGTCTACGGCAGATACCTATTGTTCAGGAAGTCGGAGGGCATAAAAAGGTTGGACATAGGACTAGAACCAAGCATAGTGATAGGTCATACTGGAATCAGGGGCTCGACCGCCGTAACCGTGAGCCATGTCAGAGAGAACATTGAAAGGTTTATGCCGCACATCGATGAGATAGAGAAAGTGGCGCAGAGAGGGCTAATCGCGCTCCAGGATAATGACTTGGGGCTGGTCGGAAAACTGATGAATGAGAACCAGACATTGCTTGAGAAAATAGAGGTGTCTCACCCAAAACTCGAAGAACTCATAGAAATAGCGAGAAAGAACGGGGCGCTTGGTGCAAAACTCTCTGGAGGCGGCGGAGGAGGGGTGATGATAGCTCTGTGCAAAGACAAAGACAGCGAAGCAAAAGTAAAAAAAGCTATTGAGGATAATGGCTGCAAGGCCTATATAGCCAATCTTGGGGCAGAAGGGTTGAGAGTGGTAAGATGATAATTGTTGGCGTGACCGGCGCGTCTGGCGTGATTGTCGCTAAAAGACTCATTGAAGAGCTCAGGAAAAGAAAGATCGACACCAAAGTCATAGTCTCGGATTCGGCCAAACTTGTGATGGAAGAAGAAGGAGTGAGCATGAACTCAGACTATGATGAGAAAGAATTAGCTGCAGATATTTCATCAAGCTCAAGGAAGATAGAC
>Ga0315282_10015588_pt1 | contig 11194 bp, 9 predicted proteins | sample YL17G07_20_MG_FD_203693 | JGI IMG/M metagenome (GOLD analysis project Ga0315282, IMG submission 203693) | Sediment microbial communities from Yellowstone Lake, YNP, Wyoming, USA - YL17G07_20 | ecosystem: Environmental > Aquatic > Freshwater > Lake > Sediment | place: USA: Wyoming | collected...
GTAAAAGTGATGCTGGCTTTCAGCAAATTGCCCAAGATAAAAAGGACAGCCCTGATAAATAATGCGATTAGCTCAGGGGTTGATTTCCTGTTCAGCAAAGACCCAGCTAAGGCAGATTATCCCTGTGGCTTCAGCAATAAACCGAGTGGCAATTGGTGGAAATTCGGATTCCCCGTCTTTTATGTGACTGATTTGCTGCAAAATGTTGAAGCGCTGGTTGGATTGGGCTATGGCAACGACCCTAGGCTGGCACATGCTCTCAATATCATCCGCGAGAAGCAGGACAGCCTGGGACGCTGGTTGTTGGAGTACGATTATGAAGGTAAAACATGGGTGGGTTTTGGCGCCAAGAAACAGCCCAATAAGTGGGTGACGTTGCGCGCACTGCGAGTATTGAAAGCGGTTGCCTAGAGGCTTCAAAAATTCACCACACCTCACTTTGACCAAAGTCTCATTTGTGCTTTACAATTGACACGTGGCGTCAGGAATTGCGTCTCTCGTATCGATTGTCCTCGGGAGCCTGGCCGCTCTGGGGTGCCTGATCTGGGCGTTCTGGGCTCTACGGCGCAAACGCCTCATCGACGACCTCCCGACATCCAAGACGCAAGGCGTATTCATCGGCTTAGCCGAACTTAAGGGCACAGCCGAGAGTGAAACGCCGCTGACCAGCTATCTGGCGGGTGCTCCCTGCGTACAGTATGCCTGGCAGGTTGATGAACACTGGTCGAGGACAGTAACCGAGACCTATACCGACTCCAAAGGACACACTCAGACCCGCACACGCACCGAGAGCGGCTGGACCAAAGTCGCCAGCGACAGTAAGTCTATCCCCTTCTATCTCAAGGACGATACGGGCGTCATACGCGTCGTGCCTGATGGCGCCAAAATCCACAACGTCAAGACCTTCGACGAGACAGCTTCGCGGGGCAGCCCTTTATACTTCGGAAAAGGCCCGGAGCATGAGATAGCCAACTCTACCCATAAACGGCGTTTCCACGAGACTGCGCTGGCTCTCCATACTATGCTGTTTGTGGTGGGACAGGCACGTGAGCGGCAGGATGTCGTCGCAGCTGAAATTGCTCACGATAAAAATGCTCCTATGTTCCTCATCTCTACCCAGAAAGAGAAGCAGGTCAGCGCTGGCTACGGTCGCTGGTTCTGGGCGTTAGTCGTGATTGGGCTGATTTGCGCCATCGGTGGTGCGGTAGGGAGAGACATGCTTGCCAACTCCAACAAAGGGTTAGACTGGGAGCCTTTTGTTGTGTCCTCACTCGCATTCCTGGCTGTGCTGGCAATGGGCTGGGTCTGGACTGTGTACAATAGCCTGATTAATCTCCATCACCGGCTTGAACAAGGCTGGTCAGAGGTGGATGTGCAGCTCAAGCAACGTCATGATTTGATCCCCAGTCTGGTAGCAGCCGTCGCAGGGTATCGTGACTACGAAAGCGAGACGCAGAAACTTATCACAGAACTGCGAGGTCAGGCAGAGGCAACACCGCCAGGCGTGGCTGGCCCCGACTTCAAAGGGGTAGCGCCGATGTTACGGGTTATAATCGAGCGCTATCCGGACTTGAAAGCCAATGAATCTTTCCTGCGACTGCAGCAAGCGCTGGTGGATGCAGAACAGCGTATCGCCTTGGCGCGCGATTATTTTAATGACATTGCCACGTTCTATAACACCAGGCTTGCAATCGTACCGGACCGTTTCGTGGCTGGCCTGGCAAGACTTCGCCCGGCGACTTTAATGAGTGCCGCAGATTTCGAGCGGGCCCCTGTTCAGGTTAAATTGGCTTCCTGACAAATAACGGCCTTAAGCGGAACTGAGGAGACTAGAAGAATTGACTTCCTTCATACAAAGACAGGCAAATTCCGATTATTCGAGCGCGTGCTGGTGTTGGGCGATGATGGGTAGCTCGACCACGAAGGTGGCACCCCCAGCAGGCCTGTTCACCGCGTAGATACAGCCGCCGTGGCCTTCAATTATGGCGCAGCATATGCTCAAGCCCAACCCTAAACCGGCCTCTTTGGTGGAGAAGAAGGGATCAAATATGTTCTTGAGGTCCTTTGGTTTAATGCCTGGCCCATCGTCATCAAAGGTTATGCGAATTATCTCGCCCACAACCTGGCTTTTGATGTAGAGCTTACCTCTGCCATGGGCTTCTGTCATGGCTTGCTCGGCATTGGTGATGATATCGGTGAACACTTGCTGCATCTGATGGAGGTCTGCCATGGTTTTGGGCATATCAGGCTGCAGCTTCACTGCTACTTCTATGTTACTGCCCCTCAAGCGGGGGATTAGCAGCTCCAGGCTCCTTTGAATGACTTCCTGAATAGAAATAAGGCTTTTCTCGGCCTTTCCTCCGCGCGCAAATGAGCGCAGGGCAGCGGTGATAGTGTTGGCTCGCTGTGCCTCTTTGTATATACTTTCCAGACCCTCTCTGCTTGATTGATCTAAGTTACCTCTGGCAAGCAGAAGCTGAGTATAAACAAGGATTGTGCTGAGAGGGCTATTTAACTCATTTGAGATGCGCGCCGAAAGTTCCATAACTTTATTCTGAAGTAATACGTTATGGTTGTCGTAGTCTGTCTCATGGGGTAGCTCCCTAGATATATGAGGCAGCGCGTTCAAAACAGGTGCTGAGGTCGCGCTCTCAACTCTTTCATCATGAACAATGAACATGTCAACGGATGGTTCCGTCTGCTCGCGAAGTCTGGCATGCGACGGCAGAGGCTTATTCTGCACAGATTTGCTTCTTGTTGCCATGTTTTGCCTCCTTGGGATTCCTGGCTGATATGTAAACAAGTTATCAGAACCCCAAGTATCCTGCACAAACATTACAATACCTATCATGACGTTTACAATAGTTCTTCTTAGCCACGGTATATAGGAAATTAGTACCGAGCGAGGTGAAAAAGTAACGAAGATATGTAGATCCCCGGCCTGTAATTTGACCTCTATTTGTTTTACTGGAGTCAAAAAAGGCTCTATGAAGATGGGCAACGGTTAGTTTGGTGTAGATAATCCTGTTTTGGATGTTGCTGTTAGTACTATATCTAGGGCGGGTACTATTCTGCTGTCACAAAAGTCAAATATGGCTATAGTCTAACTTGTAATACGTGTGCTAGTCTAGTATTGAGTTCGATGTAATTGGATGGTTGAAACAAGCTAAAGGAGCCAAGTCGTATGAAGATGCAAGTAGACATTTATGTAACCAGCAATAATCAAATCCAGATGCTTTTACAGGGGCCTGCTCAAGGCGCTGCTACCTTTCCCGATTTCGAAACATTCGCCAGATTTATTGAAGGATGCCAGGGTTTCATTAACAGACATATTCAGGCAGGAGATGATTCCACTTCGATACCTCAACCTTTCTTAGATGCCTTCGATGACGCAGGCCATTCCTAAAATATTTCTCCTATTATTCGAATGGTCCGCGCTTTGGGGGTATTGGTGGAGCTGAGGGGACTCGAACCCCTGACTTCCTCCTTGCAAAGGAGGCGCTCTCCCAGCTGAGCTACAGCCCCACATTCAGCTACTGTTTGGTTTTTTCCTCTCGTGCTCCATATCGTCTATAGAGTTATAGCCTAGTTGCTTAAACAGGTAGGTGTATCGTTCCGCAGTCAGATTCCTTCCTTCGTGCAGGGCTTTGGTGATGTCTTTGAGATAAAGCTCCAGTGTGTGGTCAGAATAGGTCTCTAGCTCGCTGCGGAGATAAGTCCCTGCAGCAAACTCCGCCCGGTTGCGAAAAGTTAAGGGATATTTCTGTTCCAACTCCTTGAACCAGCGCTCTTCAATATCAACGATCTTGCCGATAGCGGGGTTATTATTGAGACAGGGGATGAGCTCATCGATGCGAGCGTACTTTAAGGTTATCAGGTTGCTGTCCTCCTCAAGGGCCTCTTGAAGGTCCTGGAGGTAAGATTCCAACGTCTCAGGCGACAAAACATGAAAGCCTGCTCGGCGCATCAGCTTGAAGGTCTCAGGTTGCTCCTGGCAAGTTGTCGGGGCAGCAGTCTGAACGGTTAAAAACATGCGCAGCTCGATGGCGACTATGTCACGCAATAATTCTTCGCTTCTACTTCCAACCACTTTACTGCGCTCGCTTTCTTTAATAATTCTACTGTATCAGGTAATTCAGGTCAATCGTTGAGTTAAAACCGTAGAGGCGTTTCGCAACTCAAGCTACATGATATGGCCTAAGCCTTTGCTTAAAAGCCAGCCCAGAGCGAAACATGCGGGGAATGTTAACACCCAGGCCGCCACAATGCGCCTCGCTACCTCCCAGTGCACTACATTAAGCCTGCGAGTGGCGCCGACGCCCATGATAGCAGTGTTGATGGTATGAGTAGTGCTCAGGGGCACACCAAAGAGAGAGCCTATCGTGATTGCTGCACCACCTGCAGTTTCCGCAGCAAAGCCATTCACAGGCTCCAGCTTGGTCAGCTTGAAGCCCACCGTGCGCATTATGCGCCATCCTCCGAAAATTGTGCCCAGCCCCATCACTGTGCCGCAAATCAGGATAACCCACCATGCTACATGGAACTGGGTCACGGATCCTCCCAGCAAGAGCGCTAGCGCAAACATGCCCATAAACTTCTGGCCGTCGTTACTGCCGTGGCTGAATGCCATGAATGCAGAAGACGCTATTTGTAGCCTGCTGAAGATGCCGCGGACGGATGCAGGACTAGTGCGCCGGAAAATCCAATAAAGGATTATCATGAACAATCCGCCAACCAGAAAGCCGCCGAAGGTTGAAAGGGCCAGCCCTATCAGGACTTTCTCCCATCCTTGCCAGAGGAGAACAGAGGAGCCTGCAGCAGCCAATCCGGCTCCGGTAAGGCTGGCGACAAGCTCGTGGCTCTTGCTGGTGGGGAGGGCAAGACGCCAGGTCACTACGCTCCAGAGCACGATAGTAATCATAGAGGCTGCAACTACTTCGAGTGAGATAACCTCTGGCTTCACGAAGTCCTTGCCTATAGTAGAAGCTACTGCTGTGCCGGTAGCCAGGGCGCCCACAAGATTGAACACCGAAGCCATCAACACTGCTGCCAGGGGACGCAAGACTCGAGTGGAGACTACGGTAGCGATAGCATTGGGGGCATCTGTAACGCCGTTGACAAACTCAGCAGCCAGGACCAAGGCCAATACCGCTATTAGAGCACCATTATGCATTCTTGAGCACCACGCCCTCAAGGACGTTAGCTACATCTTCCCCTTTGTCGGCAGCGTTTTCCAGGTGCTGGTAGATCTCGCGCCATTTGATGACATCATAGGGAGGCATACCATCGAACAGTTCGGCAAGGGCGAAGCGCATTATAGAATCGGCTTCGTTTTCCAGGCGGTTGATCTCGACGCAGTGCTCCAATATCTGCTTCATATGTGAATGAGAGCGAAGCAAAGGAACCGCCTTAACCAGTTCATCAGTCATTGCCACCAGTATGGCAGCTTGCTCGCGAGCCCTTTTCGTAGGCTGCTCGATTCGGTAAAGAAGCATGGCATTGGCTGCGTCCTCAATGTAATCCATTACATCGTCCAGTCTTCCCGTCAATGCGGTGATGTCCTCTCGGTCCAGAGGGGTGAGGAAGCTACGGTGCAGTTGCTCGATAATCTGGTGGGTAATATAGTCGCCTTGATGCTCCAGCTCGGTGATGCGCGCTACCTTCTGAGGAACATTGGTGTAATCGTTGAGGAAGTTATTGAGCTCATGGGCTGCTGATGCTACATTAGCTACGCTTCTTTCAAAGAGGTCGAAAAACTTCGGCTCTCTCGGTATTACGGAAATTCTAGGCAAAATACACCCCTCTAAGACTATGAAGGCTTACGTCAGAATTGTGATTGTAAGGAAGATGCTGAATAATTGAAGAGATGGAGAAAACGCTGCTCAGGATCGCAGTTTGCTTCTCAATCGCCTTTGGCAAAATATACCTGCCTCATGCTTGGGGCTCTGTACCCAATTGAATAGTAAATTAGAGCCAGCGGATTGTCAAGATTTTAGGGCATTATTTATGGCATGTCTCAAAAAAATCCGCTTTAGCTGAGTGAGAATGTTGACCCCTCTGCAGTCTTGATGACATCGATACGTGCCGGGAAGGCATCTTTCAGCTCTTCGATATGAGTAATGACCAGTATCTTCTCAAAGTCGTCCTGAATCGAGTTTATGGCCTCAACCAGCTTCTCTCTCCCTGCACTATCCTGAGTGCCGAAGCCTTCGTCAATAATAAGGGTGGGCAGCGGTGCTCCAGCCCTTCTTGCCAGAAGCTTAGATAAAGCGATGCGTAGGGCAAAATCAACCCTGAAGGCCTCGCCTCCGCTGAACATTTCGTAGTTGCGAGTGCCGAGTTCATCAGCTATCTTTATGTCAAGTGTTTCAATCGTGTCACCCTTCTTAGTATCGCGTTGGCTCTCTATCTTCAGGTTCATGCGGTTATCTGTCATACGGCCAAGCAGGCGGTTGGCCTCTTCCTCTATCTCGGGAAGCACCCTTTCTATTATCAGAGCCTGAGTGCCTTTCTTGCCGAAGGCAGTAGCCAGCTCTTCGTAGATACCCTTTTCTTGTGCAACCTGGCGCAATTCTTTGATATTGTGTTCTTTCTCCTTTTCCATCTGGCTTAAGCGGCGCAATCCTTCCTGCAGTTTGCCCAGATTCTCACGCAACTTGCGTTCCCTATCTCGAAGCTCATGGTATGCCCCCTCCGCCTGAGCAAGCTCTTTCTCCAATTGTGGCAGTGATTCAATCTGCGCCATGATCGCTTTTCTCGTTTCGTTGTCATCCTGGAGTGCCTTGCGCAAATCGCAGGCAGCTTTTTGTGCTCGCTCTATGCCCTCTTTCTCTTGAGGAAGAGACCTATCTGCTTCAGTTCGTTCCCTCTCCAGAGCGCCTGCCTGACGTTCCAGCCGAGTCCTCTCTGAGGTTATCGCAGCCTCCAGTTTTCTCATGTCCTGCCTCAGATGTTTCAATTCCTCTTCTTTCTGCTGTATACTGCTGTGGTTGGCCCTGAAGGCGTCCCCTTTTTCTTTTCCCTGCGCTTCGTAGTTAGCTATAATCCTCTTCCGTCCCTCGACGCCCAGCTCTGTTCCACAAAGAGGGCATTCCGCACCTCCCTTTTCCAGGAGGTCTATCTTTTCTCTTAGCTCACCCATCTCCTCTTTCAGTTGGGCATTAGTTGAACGCAAGAGGCTGATTTGATTGGAAATCTCCTTTTCGTCTTCTCTTCTTTTCTCTAGGTCTTGTTCCTGTTGAGCCAGATCGTCCAATCGCATTTTGATGCCGTCAATTTCACCTTGGTAAGTCGATAGACTTTTCTCGTACTTCTCGATTTTGGCGCGGTGCCCCTCGGCGACGCTATTCAGATGCTGCAGCTGCCTCTCTCCCTGCTCTATACGCTTGCCCATCTCACTGTATTGCTGATCCTTAAACTTCAGCGCGTCTCTCGATTGACGCAAAGTTGTGAGGGACGACTCCTGCTTTCCCGCCTCGGTGCTGAGCGAGGATATAGCTACCTGTGTCCCCTTAAGCTCAACTTCATAGTCCTGCTTCTGACTCAACTCCTGGTCGATTCGAGTAATATCGCTTTCAAGCCTCTGCTGCCGGATTTCCCTTTCCCTGGAATAGTCTTTAGCAAGCTTCTCGAGTTTATCGTAGAATGAGAGGCCGAGTATATTAGCGAGCACCTCTTTCCGCTCCGCAGGCTTGCTAGTACTGAACTTATCTGCTTTGCCTTGAAGCAGGAAGGCGCTGTTGGTGAAAGTCTCATAATCCATGCGCAGTATCTCGACTATCTTTCTCTCGGTTTCTCTGATGCCGTTGCCCTGAATGCTTATAAAGCCCTCCGGGGTTGCCACTTGCAGATCGAGAAGGCTCTGTCCGTCGCGTCTCAAGCCAGCCTTTGAGCGTTTGCGCAGGACGCGATAGCGGTTTGGGCCTACAGAAAACTCGAATTCAACCTCCATTTCATTTTGGCCAAGGTGGATCAGTTCATCGTCGCTTTTGGCTCTGGCTTTCCCCCACAGCGCCCAGGTGATAGCATCGAGCAGAGCCGATTTGCCGTGACCATTATCGCCGCAGAGGCAGGCTACGTGGAAGCCCTCGAAAAAGAGAGGCGGCACGTTATCGCGGTAGCACATGAAATTTCTGAGAGCAAGCTTAATCGGAACCATCGTTATACCTTAACCTATACATCTCTTCCATCTAGGCATAGGCAGATGGAATAGGCTGTGGCGGTTTGCTAGCTGCAAGCTTCTTGTATTCTTCTATTATAACCGCTCCGAACACTAGCAGGGAGGCAAAGTAGAAATAGGCGGAGAAGCTGCGCCAGGCGAAGAACAAGGGCAGCACTGCGAGTAGCAATCCCGCTTGAGGATATTTGCGGCAGTTGAAATAGTACCACACCAAGGCCAAGATGAGGACTCCCACCTCCATGAGTGTGAAGAGCAAGGAGTTAGGAGGCAAGATGCCGGCGATAGAGAAGGCCACGAGGCCTGCCCCTTTGGGGAACATGGGATCTAAGACTGGGGCGAGAACTCCCTGCATCCAGGCTTGAGGAGCGCTGAATATGAAGGGCAGATTGGTAACTATGAAAGTAAATGCAATTACCCCCAGCGACTGCATAGCACGTTTCCAACCTACCTCACGGAATATCAGGATGAGATAGAACAAGATGAAAAGCCAGGCTATTTGCTTAGTAGTTGCGGCAAGCCCCATGAACAATGCAGAGAGCCAGAGTTGCTTTCTGAATATCCAGCCTAACAGTATAAACAATAAATAAAGAGTGTCGGTCTGGCCAGTGCCGATGAGATTCCAGAGCGCCAGGTTGGTGATAAAGGCAATAACTACCAGGGGGCGCAGCCTTTGGGGAGCTTTCCAGAAGATGACAGCTACCATCACAACAGCGCATAGCAGATAGAACCATCTGGTATCTTTGAGCCCAAGTGCCACAAAGGGCGCTTGAAATAGGAACGAACCTGCAGGATAACTTACTTTCGACTCAAACTCCGCGGGCAGTGTATTTGTTGAAGTTTCCGCCTTGCTCAAAGCCTCATCCATTTGTTCCTCTGAAGGATATGGGAAAACTTCGGCAAAAGCCCCCTGTTTCAAAGGGGTCAGATAGAAAGTAGGCACATTGAATTCCTCAGCAGCGCTGATGACGTTGGATTTTGTATAAGGGTTTTCTCCCTTGAGAAGTGTCTCACTTGCCTGTTGGTTTAGTGCTGTGGCGTCATTATAAGTAAAACCCTCAGTCAGAGTCTTGGCCATCGCATTGTCTTTTACCACACCTGTGTTCACCAGATGTACCCCTATGCCCTCACCGATAGCCAGGAGCAATAAGACTACCACTATCACTGCAGCAGCCCCATATAATATCTTTTGATAGTGCCTCAAGGTGTCGTCGATAGAAGGCTTGGCTATGAGGAAAACAAGGCCAAACCAGAAAAGCCAGAGGATTACGGCGAAAGAGATGACTATAGGGCTTCCTGTGTTCTTAGCGTACCAGCTCAGGACCTCTCCGCCTATCTGGATGATAATAGCAAAAAAGATAAGGAGCAATCGCGGAGGCAAGCTGCGAGGGAAAAACTTACCTAAATAACTGCAGGCTGTAGATAACCTGAAGCCATTCCCTGTCATGAAATCGCTCGACTCCTTGTTTTCGCCATATTTTACTCATTATTGAGTAGGAGTTCTACTCTGGCGCTGAACTTTGTTGAATCAGCCTTTCCCCGTATTCGAGGAGTACCTGCGTTCTTTCTTTCGAAGTCTTCTTGGACTCAAGGTATAACTTCAAGGCCTGCAGGGGCGCCAGCCCCTCCGCAGGACAGCTCCCGAGTCTGCTGCGGTGCTCTCGCTCTACTTCCCTGTTGATGGCAGCGATAAAGTATGCTTCCTTAAGCGCTTTCCTTATCTCATTTTCCTGGAGCAGGGCCTCTTTTTCTGCCGAGACCTTAATCTGCAGGCGGACTATGCTCTCCTTAACATCGCTCTTTGCGATAGCATGAAGCACAGTTTCAGTGGGGTTGTCGGTGTTGGCATCTACCTTGATGGTGAGGAAGCGCCGGGCTTCCACTGGGTAAAATTCATAGGATTTCAGTCGTTTTCCTCTACTGGCAGCCTCGTCTAGTTCCACAACGTAAAAGCCCTTTTCCTGGTCCTCATCGCCGAAGTCTATGGCCTGGAGGCTTCCGGGATAGACGACAGGCACGGGATTGTCGACTGTCTGTCGCCTATGCATGTGTCCGAGGGCCACATAGTCGAAGTTGGGGTTAGCGATATTGCTCCGCATCATGAAGTAATCTCGGCCCACTGTCATTATCTTTTCGGTGCCCACAATAGCCTCTGAATGCGCCAGGTGTCCGGCCAGAATTGCAGGCAGATGAGGGTCAAGGGATTCGACTTGGGCATTGAGCCAGTTCGTCAATATTTCTTCGATTTTCTTATTGAGCTGGTCCAGAGATAAGTTCTTAGCATCTTCCCGGCTCAATAGTCTACCGTATCTTACCCAGGGCAGAGCTACAATTTGGATGGTGCCTTTCCTGGTCTCTATGTGATGGGTTTGTGGAGCATTGGCGACAGTGACATTTTCAATGGTTAGAGTGTCGAATATCTCCACCGATGTCGCCCGCCCCACGGCATTGGGCAGGTCATGATTGCCTGCTAGAAGGAATACTCGAATATTGTTGCTGCTGAGACGTCTGATACGCTTGGCGAACTCGCGCTGATAGGTCTGGCTGGGGTCGCGGCTCCTATAGGCATCGCCGCAGAAAAGAACTAAATCTATGTCATTGTTCAAGGCATAGTCTACTAGCTGGTCTAAGGCGGCCAGGAAATCGCTCAGTCGCGAGGACAGGCCGGTTGCGGGGTCAATGCGACCACAGGTCTCTACGCCCAGGTGCAGATCAGCGAAGTGAAGGATACGGATCATTGGGAAACCCTCAGCACTCCTGCGCCTTGAATTTTGCCTTGCTTTAGAAGCAGTAGAGAACTGTTTGCCTCTGCCAGGGGAAATTCTTGCACTTCTGTATGAATAGGTATCTCGCCTGCAAGTTTGAGAAGGTCCTCGGCATCCTTTCTGGTGCTATTGGCTACGCTCCTCACCGTTTTCTCGTAGTACAGATGTTCCTGATAATTCAGCTCAGGTATGGGAGTCATATAGATTCCAGCCAAGGCAAGAGTACCACCTTTTTCCAGAACCCGCAAGGCAT
>Ga0315282_10015589_pt1 | contig 11194 bp, 11 predicted proteins | sample YL17G07_20_MG_FD_203693 | JGI IMG/M metagenome (GOLD analysis project Ga0315282, IMG submission 203693) | Sediment microbial communities from Yellowstone Lake, YNP, Wyoming, USA - YL17G07_20 | ecosystem: Environmental > Aquatic > Freshwater > Lake > Sediment | place: USA: Wyoming | collected...
CATTTTCAACCGTCACACGAGAGAGAAACTTCGCGCTGATTTCAGCGACTTCTTCTACAACCATAAACCACCCGTCTCCTGCAAATCCTGATCTTTTCCTCAATCCCCCGCCATCTTCACGCCTAAAATCCTCAACTCGGTATCCGTTAAGCCCACGCCGCGGAGGTGCAAACGGTTTCCACGCAAGCTTTCAATAGCGTTTATGCCCATCCCGCCCATCATGTCCTTAATCTCCAAGCTCCAGCCGCGGAGGAGATTCACAAGCCGCTCTGAGGCTATGTCTGGATTGATCCTCTTGGCGATCCAAGGGTCGGTAGTCGCGATGCCCCACGGGCACTTTCCAGTGTGGCATTTCTGGCAGACAGTGCAACCCATAGATACGAGCGCGGCAGTGGCGATGTACACGGCGTCAGCACCCAACGCTATGGCTTTAACGACGTCACCGCTGCTTCTGATGCCCCCAGCTGCAACGATAGAAGCCTTATTACGGATACCTTCCTCACGCAGCCGCTGGTCTACGCTTGCAATAGCCAATTCGATGGGTATGCCCACGTTGTCTCTGATGACCTTTGGCGCAGCGCCAGTGGCGCCTCGAACGCCGTCTAAGGCAATTATGTCTGCGCCAGCACGAACCATCCCGCTGGCGATGGCAGCTGAGTTATGAACCGCAGCGATCTTCACCGAGACAGGCTTAGTGTAATCAGTAGCCTCTTTCAGTGCATAGATAAGTTGCCTAAGGTCCTCGATGGAGTAGATGTCATGCTGAGGCGCAGGAGAAAGTGCATCCGTTCCGATAGGAATCATGCGCGTTCTGGCAATGTCCTCGCTGACTTTCTCGCCCGGAAGGTGCCCGCCTATTCCAGGCTTCGCGCCTTGACCTATCTTTATTTCGATAGCAGCGCCAGCATCGAGATATTTGGGGTGCACGCCGAAACGGCCTGAAGCAACTTGAACGATAGCGTGTGAGCCGTACTTGTACAGTCTTGGATCTAATCCGCCTTCGCCTGTGTTAAAGAATGTGCCGAACTGAGTGGCTGCGCGGGCTAAGGACTCGTGAACATTTAAGCTTACAGCGCCATAGGATAAAGCAGAGAACATTATCGGAGTTTCAAGGCATAATTGAGGGGCAAGTTCCGTCTTTAATACGACATCGCCGTTTTCCAGCTCCATTTCAAGCCTATCGGGTTTTGCGCCCAAGTAAGTTCTGATTTCCATAGGTTCCCTCAGAGGGTCTATTGAGGGATTCGTCACTTGGCTAGCGTTCAAGAGAAGCCTGTCCCAATAGGTAAGATATGGCTTGTCACAACCCATGCCTGTCAGAAGCACTCCGCCAGTTTCAGCCTGCTTCTTGATGTCCTTAATCACTTCCAAAGTCCAATTAAAGTTCTCTCGATAAGCAGTCGGGTTCTTACTTATGGTTATGGCGTGAGTAGGGCAAAAGGTAACACAGCGCTGGCAGTTAGTGCAGTTTTCGTCCTTGCTGCGAACAGTGTCGTCTTCTGGATCATAGTAATGCGTTTCGTAAGTGCACTGGTTCACGCAAACTTTACAGCGGATGCACCGCTCCTGATCTCTTTCCACCATGTATTCCGTTGGCAAGTAACTCTTCATCGCTGTCCCTCCACGCTTGCCAAGACTTCTATGACCTTTCGGCTACCAATTCTGCCTATCACAGGCTCGCCACCTCTCGGGTTCCAATACTTATCCAGCACTGGGGACACAAGGCGCATAGCCGCTTCCTCAGAGGACAGATAGAGGAAGTCGCCTCTGGTACCTGCGGATAAGGGTCGCAGTTTGATTCTGTCGGTTAACCCTATCATCTCGCCTTGATGAGCCACGACTACGCTGAAAGGGCCGTTCATCAATAAACTTCCGTACGTCTGACGCAGAGCCCTAAGAGTGCGGCTTTGTTTTGATTCTGACGCCTCAATCTCGGTCCAGAAAGGCGGGGCCAAGATTTGGGAAACTATCTCCATTGGCAGGTGCTGTCTCCGCATGAGAAGATCGAAGGCGTAAGCCAGTACCTCGGTGTCTGTTTGCATGGTGCATTTGTAACCGTACATCTCCAAGTAGCGGCGATTTATTCCATAAGAAGAGAGTTCCCCGTTGTGCACCACCGTCCAGTCCAAGATGTTGAATGGGTGAGCGCCACCCCACCAGCCCGGAGTGTTTGTCGGGAATCTGCCGTGACAAGTCCATATGTAACCTTCATACTCGTCTAAGCAGAAGAAGTCAGCTATGTCCTCTGGAAAGCCTACGCCTTTGAATACGCCCATGTTCTTGCCACTTGAGAAGACGAAAGCCTTTCCCGTTTCCGTGTTGATCCGCATAACTTTCTCCGTCACGTAATCGTCTGCTGTCTGATTCTCAGGTTTTCGTTTTCCAGGCTGGATGAAGTACCGCCACACGAACGGGGGATTCCAAACATCAGCCTCTCTCGTCGGTATTTCCTCTTCGTGGACTACGTCAAAGCTGTCGTTCAGCAGTCTGTCCGTTTTATCCTTCGCTTCTTTGCCTAGGTACATGATGTGAAAAGCGTAGTCGTCAGCGTGTTCTGGATAGAGACCGTAAACAGCAAAGCCTCCGCCTAACCCGTTGCCCCGCTCATGCATGTTCGATATGGCCTTCACAGGGTCTCGAGACGAGAACCGCTTTCCTTCAAGGTTCATCATGCCAAATATGGAACAGCCTGCGAAATCCTTGTCGTCATTGAAAGGATTGTTTACTCTACTCAAATCCTTCATCTTAGTCCCCCAGACACATTTTCTTCCTCAAACGCGATGGCAGCGTGGCAAGACCAAAGTTTTCCGAGATGAGCTCTTGCTTGAACTTTTTCACGTTAACGCAGTTTTTCATAAGATGAAATATTATCCCCGCTCTTTCGATGTCGTTCACAAAGATCATGCCCACGATCACGTTATCTTTGAGCACTAATTTTTTGTAAAGATTCTTCTCGGAATCATGCTTGACTAAAATTTCGTACGTACCGTCTTCTTTTGGGTTGGCTATTCCAACAGAGATTATGGGTATGCCAAAGTACTTCAAGGCGCTCATAGAGGTGCCGCCTGGGTAATCCGTCTTTTTTCCAGCCATGTTATAGCCCGCAACCCTTCCTTCCAACTGGGCGAGGGGCCAAAGAGGTAATGGCCGATTCTCATTCAAGACGAAGTCATACGCCTCAGCAACATCTCCGCTAGCATAAACATCAGGAACATTTGTGTGCATGAACCTATTCACGATTATGCCTCTATTCGTCTTCAAGTCAGTTCCTGCAACTAGCTCCATGCGCGGAATAACTCCGATCGCGATGATCACCAAGTCGCATGGCACCTGATCTCCGTTAGTCAAGACTACGTCGCCGACGACACTGTCGTCTTCGGGTTTTCCAAATATTCGCTGCACCGTTTGACCCGTTATGATTGTGACCCCTGCTTTTTTGATTACGTTTTCAACGATCTCTGAGGCTGTCGGATCCAGTATGAGGCTGAGAATTTTGTCCTTCAATTCTACCATCGTTACTTCTAATCCGCGTTTTGTCAGTGCTTCAGCAACGCTGACTCCGATTAGGCCAGCGCCGATGACCACGGCTCTTTTGGCATTTTCAGTTTTTGTTGCCAAGCGTTCAGCATCGGAAAACGTGTTGAAGGTGAACACGCCTTCCTTATCGGCGTCTTCTATCTTTGGGATAAACGGTTTTCCGCCGGTGGCGAGTAAAAGTTTCTCGAAATTTACTCTGTCGCCTCCGTCAAGCTCCACGTACCTGTCAGCCAGATTGAGGCGCACTGCAGTTCTTCCCGTTAATGCCTGAACCTCATTCTTTTCCCAGAAGTGGTCATCACGACACTTCATTTTCTCTAAAGTGGCTTTTCCGCTGATGAAATCGGAAATCATTGGACGAGAATACTGCGGACAAAGCTCTTCTGAAATTACAGTTATTGTCCCCACAGGGTCTACTTCTCGGATGGCTTCAACAGCGCCGATTCCTGCGGCTGAGGCACCGACAATCACGTACTTTGACACTATGGCGTCACCTCTTTGCAAACCAAAGCGCCATTGGGACAGTTAGCGACACAGGCAGGAACATCCAGCTCTGAACAGAGGTCACACTTTGCCACCACCTTGCCTGAAACGTCCATTTTGATGACGCCGTATGGACACACCATTATGCAAGTCCAGCAGCCCATACACTTCTCCTCATCATGCGTTACTAACCCAGTCTCCTCGTCCTTGCGCATGGCACCGGAGAGGCAGGCAGTCACGCAAGGGGCATCCTCGCAGTGTCTGCATTGAATGGCAAAAGAAACTGGCCTGTTCGTTTCCAATCTTACACGGCTGAGCGGCCGAGGATGTTCCCTGTTGTAAGCCTTTACGATGTCTTTGGACTTGGAATGCTGGACGATGCAGTAGACTTCGCATAGTCCGCAGCCCATACAGACTTCTTCCTTAGCGATTATTCTTTTCATCATTATACCTCATGATGTTTTGTTCGATTAGCGAGGGCAAATGAGCATGAAAACGTAAAGTTCAATATCTTTTGTGCATAAAACTGCGCTGCTCATGACAATTTGTCCAGCTAAGTCTATGCGTGCTCTACAAGTGTTTACAGACATTTAATCCACCGATTTCATGGGAGCTAGCCAGTTAAGTGGCACATATTCTATATAACTCTATTGAAAATCATTTATATGTAAGATAATGAATAGTATAATCTAAATGAAATATATGTACGGGGAATAGGCATGGCGGAAAAAGACTTAGGATATAGAAAAGTCCAATGCACAGGAAGAGGATCATATATCATATCCCTACCAAAAGAGTGGGTACAAGACATTGGATTGAAAAGGGGAAGCGAAATCGCCTTCAATGTCCAAAGCGATTCGTCCCTAACTCTGGTTCCAAGAAAATTAAAAGAAAAAGACGAAGAAAACGAGAAAACTAGACTGAAAGAATATCACATAATCGCTGATCCGAAAGGAGACCCTCAATCCACTTATCGCATGACAAAAGCCCTATACGCTATAGGCGCCGATATAATACGCATCCATTTCAAAAGCACAGAAGACGCCACAAAGCAGAAGACAGAAATAAAGAATCTCGCCAGAGACACTTTTCTAGGCTCAGAAATAATTGAAGAAACCCCTGACGAAATTACCTTTCAAATTCTCATAAGGCATTCAGAATTCCCCATTGAAAGAGCGGTCAGAAGGATGGCTATAATAGCGCTTTCAGCGAACAGAGATGCCATCGCGGCGCTAAAGAACAGAAGCCCAGAAATGTTTCAGAGCGTGATTAACGCCAGCAACGACGTTGATCGTTTAGCCCTATATGTTGTTCGTCAGTTGAAGTGGGGCATAGAACGGAACCTGTTCAGAGAGTTAGGATTCAAAACTCCCAAAGAGTTTCTATTGTACAGGATCGCCGTGAACGATATAAAAAACATTGGTGAAAACGCACTTAACATCGTAAACAACTTGGCAACGTTCCAAAAGCTGGTTAAAGATCAAACGCTCTTCATAAAAGAACCCATAGACGAGGAGATGTACTCGCAACTCCTCAATTTCAATTCCTTGGCGCATCAACTATTTGAAGAAGCCACCCGAGCAATGTTCAAGAGAGAATACAAGGACGCGGAGAAGATAATCTCTAAGCGCGAATCCTTTGTCCCATTGGAAAACGAGCTGATCAGGTTAATGTCCAGCAAAAAACTGGACCCGAACATCGCGGCAATTCTAAGGCTAATTCTTGACAGTTCAAGGCGAATCATGGATTACAGCAAGAACATGGCAGAACTGACGCTGAACCGAACAGTCGAAGATTTGTGCTCTACTTTCGCTAAGAAATAACAACCATGTCAACCGGTGTATTGGAGCATGTGAGTTTTTTGAGACTTTTTGATGGTTTTTACGCGCTATGGATATAAGTAAGACTAGTCTTACTATTAATGGTGGAATTATGGTTGAAGCATCTACAACTAAGGTTTCTTCCAAGGGGCAAGTCGTCATCCCAGTGAACGTTAGGAAGGCAGCGGGTCTGAAAAAAGGGGAGAAGATAATAGCCATAGCGTTCGGCGACACTGTGGTTCTGAAGAGAATTGTCGATAGGACTTTTGAAGAGACGGTTAAGCCGATTTGGGATAGAGTGCGGCGGATGGGTCTGACGGAGGAGGATGTGGACGCCCTCATCCAAGAAGCGAAAACTAAGGGCAGTTCTTGACACGAATATTTGGGTCTCAGCGATGATTTGGGGCGGATTACCAGCTGAAGTCATCAGCGCTGCGGAGAACAAAAGGATTTGCATAATCACATCAGAGGACATAATCGAGGAAATAAATCAGACACTTGCTTATCCGAGACTTAGACGAGTCTACGAAGACGCTGGCATTACTCGGCAAGAACTGATTGAAGCTGTGCTGCGGATTGGTAGGCTAGTGGAAGTGAAAACGAAGGTCAATGTTGTTCATGAAGACGTGGCTGACAACAAGTTCTTGGAGTGCGCGTTCGATGGTAAGGCTGGCTTTCTGGTCAGTGGAGATGAACACCTTCTCAAAATAGAACATTACAAGAAAATCCGAATACTTTCAGTAAGACAATTCCTCAGAATATTAAAAAAAACCATAACTATCCACCTTGACTAAGAGAACCGAAAGTGGGAATCTTTGACGGCTCAAGACGAATTATGGATTACAGTCAGAACATGGCGGAGCTGACGCTGATCCGAACAGTCGAAGACTTATGCTCCTCCTTCGCAGTCAAATAGCCCACAGAGCCCCACAGGACAATGCAGAAACCTATAGAGGGTCTCCTAAACAAGCAGAAGTTCAATCTATATATAAGGCGGGCTATACTACCACATAGCACCAGAGTTTCCGAAAGCTAAAATAAGAGCCTAACAAAAAGGTATAGCCACTCGAGGACAACAACCGTGTCATCAATCATCGAAGACCTCATTGCAAGAAAAATCTTCAACAGCAGAGGAGAAGAAACCATAGAAGTTGACGTCATAACAACATCAGGCTTCGGAAGAGCCTCCGCTCCCGCAGGAAAAAGCCGCGGAAAAGCCGAAGTAATCTACTACCCTCAAGGCGGAGTGGACCAAGCCCTAAAGAAAATCGATGATCTAATCGCGCCTGAACTAGCTGGCTTGAACGCTGATTTCCAAGAAGAAATCGACAATACTCTTCATGAGATTGATGGCACAACCAACTTTAAAGGCATAGGCGGAAACACCGCCTTCGCCATCTCACTCGCAAACGCCGAGGCAGCCGCAAACTCCCACAGTCTTCTCCTATTCCACTTCTTAGGCGGAAGCACAGCCACCACCCTTCCGTACCCGCTTGGAAACACCATAAGCGGAGGACAACACGCCCGTGGCAAAGCTCCAGACATCCAAGAGTACTTGGCACTTCCCCACGGAGCTGAAACATTCCTAGAAGCTGCAACCGCAAACGCCCTAATCCACAAAAAAATCGGAGACACCCTCAAAAAGAAAAGCACCCTTTTCAGCGGCGGAAAAAGCGACGAGGGAGCATGGATCGCCAACATTGGAAACATCGACGCCTTTGAAGTCATATCTGAAGCCTGCGAAGAAGTTGGTAACGAGCTGGATTTTGAATGCGGCTTTGGCATTGATGTTGCTGCATCTTCCCTCTGGAAAGAAAAAGAAGAGAAATACGTTTACGAAAGGGAAGGAAAAAAGCGAGACACAGCCGAGCAACTAGAATTCCTTTTCGACCTAATTGAGAAGTATCATCTTGCTTACGTTGAAGACCCCTTCCACGAGGAAGACTACGAAACTTTCGCAGAGCTTACTAAGAAAACCAAAAACTGCTTGATCTGCGGTGACGACCTGTTCACAACCAACACCGAACGATTAAACCACGGCATAAAACTCGGCGCAGCAAACGCGATCATAATCAAGGTCAACCAGATCGGCACGCTCACAGACGCTGCGGAAACAATCGAAAACGCACAAAGACACGGATACACAACAGTAATGTCGCACCGTTCTGGCGACACATGTGATTGGCACATAGCCCATTTGGCTGTGGCTTTCAAGTGCCCAATAATAAAAACTGGAGTCGTTGAAGGAGCACGCATCGCGAAAATAAACGAATTAGTAAGAATCGAGCATTTCTTAGGAAACAGAGCCAAAATGGCCGATTTAAAAATACTCTAAGGAGAAAAGAGATTGGCAGAAGATGAATTAAGAGAAAACCTATCCGAAGTTAAGCTTGAAAAAGATCAGGAAACAACAACGATAGAAGAACTCTTGTTACCGCGAGACACCCTCTTATCAGCAGGGATACATATCGGAACAAGAATGAAAACCAGAGACATGAAACCATTCATATACCGCGTTAGACCAGACGGCCTGTTTGTTCTAGATGTCAAAAAAACGGACGACCGCATAAGGGTCGCCGCCAAATTCTTGGCACGGTTCGAACCCACAAAAGTAGCAGTGGCCGCTGCTAGGCTTTATGCTCAAGAACCAATAAGAAAATTTTGCGAGGTAACGGGCGCCACACCCATAATCGGCCGCTTTATCCCAGGACTCTTATCGAATCCGTTGTATCCGAACCGCATCGACCCAGAAGTGATAATAGTCTCCGACCCGAGAGCAGACGCGCAAGCCGTCAAAGAAGCTTCAAACGTGGGAATACCAATAGTGGCTTTGTGTAGCACTGACAACGAATTCGCCGGAGTAGACTTGGTTATTCCAACAAATAACAAGGGCAGAAGAGCTTTAGCAGTTATTTTTTGGCTCCTCGCAAGGCAAGTTTTGCGAGAAAGAGGCGAACTGCCACCCGACAAAGACCCGCCAGCAACAATTGAAGACTTCGAAGCCAAGATTTCAAGGGAAGAGGAGGAGGAACCCTAAACCGATGGCGAAAATTCGGCGTCCAACCCAAGCGGGGGCTTTCTATGAGGGAGACGTTGATACACTGAAAACCCAGATTGAGAACTGTTTCCTTCAAGAGTTTGGTCCAAAAAAACGTCCAAAAGTCAACAGAAATGGCCCGAGGGAAATAATTGGGCTAGTTTGTCCCCATGCTGGTTACATGTTTTCTGGTTCCGTGGCAGCCAACGCTTATTATGAATTGGCTTCAGACGGTGCACCAGACACGGTGGTGATTCTGGGGCCAAACCACACGGGTTACGGCAGTGCCCTAGCGGTTGTGAATGAAGGGTTTTGGCGTACGCCTCTGGGCGATGTGGAAATTGATGGAGAAACAGCTAATAGAATAGTGCAAGAAACCCGCATTGTTGACGTGGATGAGCTTGCGCATCGTTTTGAACATTCGATTGAGGTTCAGCTTCCCTTTCTCCAATATCTCTATGGTTCTGAGTTCAAATTCGTGCCAATATGCTTTCAGATGCAGGATTTATCCTCCGCTGTGGAAGTTGGAAAGGCCTTAGTCGAAGTTTTAGCCAACAAGAACGCGGTGGTTATAGCATCGTCGGACATGACCCATTACGAGCCACAGGGAAACGCGGCTGCGAAAGACATGGTGGCGCTCAAAGCAGTAGAGGCGATGGATGAAAAAAGTTTCTATTCAATAATCGAAAAGCAAAATGTAACCGCTTGCGGGTACGGTCCAATAGCCGCTTTAATAACGGCGGCAAAGGGGTTGGGAGCAAAAGAGGCTAAATTGCTTTGTTACAAGACTAGTGGCGATACAACTGGCGACTACTCAAGCGTTGTGGGATACGCTGCTGTAAGCTTCAAAAAATAGCTAGGCTTTTTGTGCTCTGCGGTGACTATAGCCCCCTTATATAAGGGGGTAGGTCTTGCCGAGAGTGCTAGAGTGCGGTCGCCGGGATTTGAACCCGGGATCGCAAGCTTGGAAGGCTTGTGTCCTAACCAGCTAGACGACGACCGCTTGACATTATTTTCATGAAAAGAGGCTATTTTAAGCTTCTCTAGGTCAATGGTGAACCTATTATTTTGGTCAAAGTTTCCTCTACTTAGTATGTTATTACTATGGATTTGTTCTGATGAGGCTGTCCTCAAACAGGGAAATTGAAATTATTAGTTAGCGATACATGTGCATGTTAAAAAGTTATATTAACTAATTCAGTCTAACGGCACTCATGCGCAAGCGAAACAGAGTAACCCTGTTTCTAATGTTGCCCATAGTAATTTTCATCTGGTTTATTGGATGGAGCCTTTATTGGATAGGCTCCAGAGGAAAAGCGGTCAAACCAAGGAAGATCATTGATCAGAAAGAGCTAACCTTCACTGTGCTAATACCAGAAGCGAAGTATGCAAAATAACAGGTGAGTCTCTAAACCCAGAACGCCGAGCATGTATTCCTATCACGTTCTATCCAGGTTAGCCTTCACGAAATGAATCCAGATCTTCCAGCTATTTTTCATCGCTCTCAAGGTTTCTTTTCCTAGTCTATTGTGGCTTTTCGTTGGGTTTGAACAGTTTTTTCTCATGTTGAGATTTAGGCTTAAAACCTCTAACGTAACCATGCGCAGATCGCTGACGCTCCAGATTCTTAATCCGAGCATAAAGCTTCGACACTTTCGTCTTAGACGGTACTTTAGGCTTCGATGAGCGAACGGGAACAGGAGTGAAGGGCTTCTTAATCTCGCTCTTAGGGGACTTGCGTTTAAAAGGCACTTCACGCACTTTTTTGAACACCACGTAGCCTTCTTTTAGGTTTACTTCCTGCACTTCCCAACCAGCATCTAACCAAGCCTTCGCATGCGCATTCAAGGGCGAATTACTCCACCATGTCTCATCCCCATATGCACTCATCGGAAGATTACTACCGATTAACCCGTCTATTTGGGCAAAGGAAAGCTTAACCAGCCCAGTAAAAGCCCCTCTAAACTTCAAATGATCCGCGAGCCCACCGTACTTCGAAACCGACCGTGGCGAAACAACCTTTCTCGCACAGTTCAGGCACAGCATATTGGTTGGGTCACCAGTGGCAACATCAGGCACCATGCAGTCCCGACAGAACAAACGCTTGCACCTCTGACATCTTCTCAGATAAGTGACTCGGAGTACTCTCCCGCAGATTCCGCATTCATCCCTGAACGACATCTTAATCACTAACAAGCACTGCAGAAACGCCTTTAACAATTAAGATGCAAAGCGCTGGGTATTAACTTTCACCTTTAATCCTTTACAACCGCTATGGAAAACAGTGGCGAAATCTCCTGCACAATCCCCATTTTTT